>WNFM01337827.1_pt1 | contig 12961 bp, 11 predicted proteins | sample 5400271 | NCBI WGS metagenome assembly WNFM01 (sample SAMN13153352, study PRJNA577476) | soil metagenome | isolation source: 60 cm saprolite on Douglas fir-dominated hillslope | place: USA:California | collected 2013-09-17 | reverse complement strand
GTTTTATCCCTTTCAGGATAGACGTTTCTGCATCCTCCCCACCGAACCCGCCGTGCAAGTTGCCCCTGCAACGGGCTCTCCCTTACTCTTAACCTCGTTTGCTTGGCGTTTTTGAGCCATTTGTTTCTGGCGATAAATGTTCTCTGCCCTATGTTCCGCATCATGGCATGCTCGACACAAGACTTCTAACATCTCCGGTCGGTTGTCTGCTTGCTCTACGTTCCGTTTCCTTCGGTTGACCCGGTGTTTGTGGTGAACCGCTAATCTCTCTGTTGTTCCACATCGTTCACATGCCCCCTTTGCCTTTCTCAGAGCTTCTCGTCGGTTCGCCACATAGGTGGGTGCCTCATGGTATCCACCCCAGATCACTTTCAGCGTTGGAAGTATGTAGTGTTCGCTTTTCACCTTTTCCAGATAAGGATTGGGCCAATTCTTCTTGTAGGTGGGTCGGTAGTAGATGAGCTTGGTTTGTACTGTTCGGTACCTCCATACCCATGTACCGTCTGCCTCCTGGGCTGCAAACTCGACCGTTCCGCCCTTTGGCCCTTTTTGACGGTGCATATACTGTCGTCTCACCTGTGACGGGCTGAGCAGGTATTTCTTTTCCAGCCATTTTCGGAGTCGTAACCAGACGTACCGGTCTAGCTCTTGAAAGGCTGTGGTTGGATTTACCGCTCGGTAATAATTGGCCCATCCTCGTATCGCGGCATTGATCGCCTGTATCTTGTGGACGTAATCATCTTGAAGGGTTTTCCTCGTCGTCATCTCTTTGATCTTCTGCTTCATTCTCTCCAGACCTTTCCTGGTTGGTTGGACAAAGATTCCCACCACTCGGCCGTCTGAAGGCTGATCGCATCGGAAGATATGATATCCTAAGAAATTAAACCCATCTTTGATGTGTGTGACCATGGTTTTCTCTTCGGAGAGTTCGAGTCCAAGTGTCTCTTGGAGGAATGTTTTACATTGCTCTTTGATTGCTTGGGTCTGTTCTCTCGTCCCGCGTACCAGCACAATCCAGTCATCGGCGTACCGATACATTTGGGCGGCGGCCTTTAATCCACCTTTCTTTCGTTCTTTGTACCAGGCTTCAAACTCTGGTCGGTTTGTTGCTTTATCTGGTCGTGCGAAAGTGTGATCAAACCATTCATCAAACTGATGGAGGTAGATATTTGCTAGTAAAGGTGAGCAAATGCCACCCTGGGGCGTTCCTTCATCGCTTGGAGCCAGCTTCCCACAGTCCATTATGCCGCTTTTCAAAAAGCGCTTAATGAGTGCGAGAATTTTCGGATCGGCGATGCGTCGTGCTACCGCTGACAACAACTTGTTGTGCGGAATTCGATCAAAGCACGCCCGTATATCCCCCTCGATCACCCAGCGATATCCAGTCGTGGTATTGAAGAGGGTGTAGAGCGGTTGGATGCAGTCCATCGTACAGCGTCCCGGCCGAAATCCATTGGAGAAGTGGTAGAAATCCGCTTCCCAGATGGGTTCCATGAGCATTTTCAGCAGGGTTTGAACAGTGCGATCCTTAATGGTGGGAATTCCTAAAGGACGCTTCTTGTCCGTCCCCGGCTTTGGTATCTCCACCCGTCGTACTGGCGATGGTTTGAATGTTTGAGTTTTCAGCTCCTGTTGCAATTCGTCGATGAACTGACTACGGAACTTGTCGTTCTCGAAATCATTCTTTTCTACATCATGAAATGCTTTCCAGCTCATTCCATCCACGCCGGGGGTTCCTGCCCCGTCGTTTTCAAGAACGTGTCGGAGTGCCTCTTCAACCCATTCCCGTTTACAAATCACATGATACAAGTCTTCAAAACGATGCGCTCGTTGCGCTTCGGCTTTCCGGGCTAAACCTTGTTGAGTTTTGATAATATCGGACATACGTATCCAGCCCTCTCGTACTCTTCTTGGTTTATGAAGTAGGCTGCCATCCTTCCTCACAGTCCAGTCATTAGCTGGCTTTCCGAGTACTATGATGGCTCTGACTGCTTCTCCGCTCATCAGATGCAGGCCATCTTAGCCTTTTTCAGGCGAGCTAAGAAGCTCTCACAAGTTTAACTAGCGACACTTTGCAATGATCGTTGGGTTGCTCCTTTAGGCCGTCTACAAGCACGTCTTGCCTGTCGTATGAGTAGGTTAGTTTCCACCCCTATAACATCACCTATTTGCTAAGCACGGAGTAGCTTTTCAGGCGTAGCAGCCAAGTACACCTTACCTCATACTCATGGTGTCCTTTTTCGGGATGACTACCTTCACACCATGTCCGAGTTATCGACCCGTCAGACAGAGCTTTCTTTCGTAACCCCGTATCATCTTTGGTTAGCAGATCGTAAGCGGAGGTAGTTTTCCGGTTACATCCACATTGTTCGAGCAGTTATCTCACTTTCGGTTGCCTCCCCGGAAGCTACGCTCGTATCCACTTACCCTTTGGGGAAAGAGTAAGACCCTACCGAGTGCCTTTCAGCATTCGCTTCGGGCATTGCCTCTAGTTAATTTCTTGTCACACCCGCGCTATTGTCGTCACGATCCATCACGAGTCCACATTCCATGCAGCAATACGTGCGTTTCCACAGTGGCATGGCTTGCACCTTGCCACACCTACTACAGGCTTTGGATGTATTGCGTTCATTCTCTAAAACCAGTTCTTTTCCGTACAGTTGGCATTTGTAGGTGAGCATCTCGGTGAAGGTATACAATCCCCAGTCATTAAACACCGCACGATTGCGATATTTGTTCCTCTCCTGGTGCTCTTTCATTACCATCTGTCTCTGACTCAAATCACCAATCACCACAGTTCTCTCAACCAGTTTGTGAGCAATGAGATGAGATGCTTTATGCAGGCTGTCGCGCTGCTTGTTGCGTTTTTTCTGAGCAACCCGCTTATAGACTGTGCTCAGATGGATAGAACGCCGAGACTTCTTTTTGCACTTGTCACGCTTCGATCGCAGCTTGTCCAGTTGGCGGTTGTACCACTGTCCACCCTTGAAGCCACCCACATGGTAGAAACGGCCCTGCTCGTTGACGCCGGTTGCCAGCGTCTTGATTCCGAGATCAAAGGCAACCACTTCCCCTGGCTGTTGCTCGTCTTCCTCGTGCCGGTAGCTGAAAGAAGCAGAGTAGGTGCCTCTGGCATCTCGACTAATGGCAACCTCTCGATAGCCTTGCGGTGGTTCCTCTGTTAATTCGGCTTCCACGTTCGGATGCTGCTTGTTTTTTGCTCCCTTGCCACCGGTCGGCAAGATGAGTGTCTTGCCTTCGACCGTGATATAACTGCCAGGATAGACCAGCGTAAAGAAGCAATGCCTGGGACGCACTCTCGGAAACCCTGGCTTCTCGCCTGCTTGCACCCGCCGAAAGAAGGCTTGTATGGCCGCGTCCAAGCGAAAGTACACCTCATGGAGAAGCTTGCCATAGACCTGTTTCAGGTCAGGATCATGCTGCTTGCTCTCTTGCAAGGTGGCTTTGGCTCTCTTCCATCCCGGCCATGCCTCACCGTCTCTGAGGCGCATAACCCACCAATTGTAAAGCGCTCTGCATTTGGCTTGCATGAACTCCAAAGTAGCAGCGTCCCGCTCAGTGACGTTCAGCTTGATCTTTTTGCACAGCAGCATCCCTGATCACCTTTTTGTATGAACGCAACCCGTGGAGCCGGGCGCTAAACACGGTAAGTATCGCCACCAAGTCCTGGACGAGTTCGTGCTCCGGTGAGAGCGTTTCGCCATCAATGACCACCAATTCGGTGTGATGCCGTTCGCAGAAGGCTTCAAAGTAGCCATAGCCAAAACGAACGAGCCGATCACGATGCGCAAGCAGAATACGCCGGACTTGTCCAAGTTCTACCATTTCCATCAGCCGATTGAATTGCTTGCGTTTGTAGTTGAGGCCACTGCCAATATCCTGCATCCATTCATCGACCCGAAAGGAATGCTGTTTACAGTACATCTCAAGCGCTTTCGTTTGATGTGCCAGATCCGGCTTTTGGGCCACGCCTGACACCCGCGAATAGACAATGGTTAACCCCTGTTCTTGTGCGACCATCCCTCGGTACGCAAGGTACTGGTCATGAGTATAGTAGCGCCGGTTCGTGGTAGGAGAGCGATGGGCTTTGAGTTTGCCTTCGCGGTCCCACTTCTGCAAGGTTTTGGTTTTGCGCCCAATGAGTTGCCCAAACTCCTGTGGGCTATATGTACTTTTCATGGGTATATTCTAACACATTGGAGTACATATTTGTCAGCTGTTGGTTTCTCCTTCAGAATAAGAAAAGGCTTGCAACAGGCTGCTAGAGCGAAGTTTATCAAGCCTGTTTGTGCCTCATTCTATCACATGAGAAGTTCATCACAGTGGCAATATCTCCACAACATCCAACAATACTGCAACTCTCCTCCGCTTTTATCCGTATTTCTTTCATGATATAGATAATAAGACACAAGGGCGGAGTATCAAAAAATGAAAGAGAACAGATCATTTCTGAAACCACTACTATGGGCATACAGCGCGGTTGGAGCCTTCACAGCTATCTCTATAGCCGTTCCAATCCTTTGGGACCGCCTGGCAAATCGCTCTAATAGCAATAACAACGCAGGCAGCTCTTCTCGTTCTCGCAAGCGTACTTCTTAAAATAGCGCCTTTTACGCTCATATATATCCTTTTAATCCGTAGGGGCAGGATGTCGTCATGTCGTCTCCCCCGGAGACCGAGCTTGCGCCTGCCCTCCATCGAGTCCTATCCACCTCGCAAAAACATGCGCAGCCCCCCTTTCCACCCTTCCAAAGCAAGCTTGACACACCCAATTCGATTGGCTATACTCTCTGCAAGCATGAGCGGAACAGAGTTCCACTCTGTAGAACACCTTTGCAAGCTTATATGCCCTGAGTAGGGGGAAACGTTATGCGACATGGGGAACCCCTGGATGGTGAAAAAACTGTTCAGATTGTCCATCGTATTGCCTGTGTGCTCAAAGCCTTTGGCAAGCAGGGCCTACTTGGCATTACCGACCTGGCCAATGCGACCGGACTACCCAAATCCACCACCCACCGGCTCGTCACCGCCCTTGTGAATGAGGGTTTGCTCGTGCAGGACGATGATAGCCACAAATATGCATTAAGCTTACGTGTCACGGCCCTTGGTGCAAGTATTCTCAGTTCCCACACGGTACGCAAGTCTGCCCGGCCTATCTTGATGGAGTTGCGCGATCAAACCCGCGAATCTGTCCACCTGGCAGTTTTGGAGGGATTGGAGGCGGTCATTATTGACACTGAGGATTCCTATTATTTTGTGCGTGCGGTGAATGTACCGGGCCAACATCTCCCTGCCCATGCCGTCTCCACTGGCAAGGTGTTGCTTGCCTACCAGTGGGAGGTACGTTTACGCGAAATTCTGAGTCATGCACAACTCGCGCGCTATACAGAACGCACAATTATTGATCCCCAGCTACTGCATGAAGAGCTCCGGCGCGTACGCTCACTTGGCTATGCTGTCTCCTGTGGCGAATTGGAAGAAGGGATCGTTGCTGTCGCAGCCCCTATTTTTGATCATCTGGGAACCGTTGTAGCCTCGGTTTCGATTGGCGGTCCAAGTGAACGCTGTTATCCTAAGCAGGCTGAACTTATTGGCGCAGTGACCAGGGCAGGTCAGCAGGTCACTCAGGCTCTGCGCTATGTTGGCTGGCACTAGCCTGGCCGTGGAGTCGACTATGACAAAGACAAAACAGAACAAGATCAAAACCAATGCTATGCGCCTGCTAGACGCGCATCATATAATCTATACGACGTTTACCTATGCAGGCGACACATTTCATTCGGCTGATGAGGTGGCGGCGCTGCTTAATATACCGGTTCAGCAGGTATACAAAACCCTTGTTGTGCTGGCGAACGGAGGCAGACATCTGCTGGTCATGCTACCAGCAGACCAGGAGTTGGACTTACGCCAGGTCGCGCGAGCAGTTGATGCGAAAAGTGTCCACATGGCGGCCCAACGCGAGGCGGAACAACTCACAGGTCTCAAAGTTGGCGGCATCTCACCCCTGGCCCTCCTCGATAAACACTTCGAAGTCTACCTGGATGCCAGCGGTTCGCAGCTTGATGAATTGTACATCAGTGGAGGCCAACGCGGTGTTACCTTACGCGTGCGGGTAAATGATCTAATCGCTATCACCAAAGCCAGTGTCATCCAGGCCATATCAGTGGACGATGTTCCAGGGCGGGGGCAAGCCCCGCCCCTACTATAGACGATGCGGCTTGAGAGGCTCTTTCGTCTATCGTAGGGGCATCCCCTTGCGGGTGCCCTGGCTCTTACGTCCGCGACTGTGGGGATTTCCCTTGTTACCTGCAATGATACGTTTTGTAAATGTTGTTCAGTCTAATTGAGCGGAGGAGCTATGCAAGGTATCCTGGTAGCAGTAAAAGGGGCAGGAGATGGCAGGAGATCTGGCCACCGGTGTTATTCACCGGCTGACACATGCTGGTTTCGCGGTCATGGCAACTGAACTCCCCGCGCCTACCGTGGTACGTCGTACAGTCTCGTTCGCCGAGGCCGTTGCACTGGGACAGGTCACCGTTGAAGACGTTACCGCCTGCCTCGCCTCCTCACCAACAGAAATCCAGGCCGCTTTAGCCAGGGGACAGGTGCCTATCGCTGTTGATCCAGCCGGTACACTGCTCAAAAGCATACAGCCAACCGTACTGGTCGAGGCAACGCTATCGAAGTACAATAACGGTGTAACCCTGGCAGATGCGCCCATCGTGATAGCTCTAGGACCTGGTTATGAGGCTGGCAAAGATGTCCACGCGGTGATTGAAACAAATCGCGGCCACAACCTGGGGCGGGTCTACCTGCAGGGCTGTGCCGAAGCGAATACGGGCGTACCAGGAGCGATCGGGGGCTATACTATCGAACGTTTACTGCGGGCTCCTGCTACCGGTGTACTGTATGGGGTACATCAGATAGGTGATTTCGTGAAGGCAGGAGCAAGCGTCGCCTTCGTCAAAACGTCTCCAGAAGGCAATGAACTACCGGTTACCGCGGCTATTGATGGTGTGCTGCGCGGCATCCTGCACGATGGCTTACAAGTCAAGGCCGGTATGAAGGTGGGAGATGTCGATCCACGAGCCGCCCGGGAGCACTGCTTTACCATTTCGGACAAGTCACGGGCCATCGCAGGTGGCGCGTTGGAAGCCATCCTCTATCTCTTGAATAGAAAGTATGTCGTTTATGCTCAAGATTGCAGCTTATCATAGCCCTACGGCACTCGCTGAGGCTGCTGCTTTACTCACAGAGGAAGGACGCACCGTTATTGCAGGCGGCACAGATCTGCTGGTCAATCCTCGCTACATGGTCGGAGTACGCGAAGTAGTCGATATTCGCAGGTTGGGACTTGATTATATACACGTAGAAGCAGGCTGGTTGCACATCGGTGCGGGAACCACCATGCGGGCTGTAGCCAGTCATAGCCAGGTGCAGGGCCTGGCACACGGCATTCTTGCGCGCAGTGCGGCTGTCTGTGGTTCACCCAATATTCGCAATATGGCGACCCTGGCAGGCAATGTTGCCTCTGCCTTGCCATCCGCCGATACGCCACCGTCATTGCTCGCGCTTGACGCCCAGGTTGTCCTCGTCGGTGCACAAGGAGAGCGGATCGTGCCCCTGGATAGCTTCTTTATTGGTCCGGCCAAAAGTGTACGCCAACGTGAACTCATCCGTGAACTACGTATTCCAATGCCAGAAAATGAGCTAAACGGCGGTTTTTACAAGATTGGGCGTACAGCGGAAGATATTTCCATGGTCAATGCCGCAACCACTCTGCGCATTCAGGCAGGGAAAATCACCCGGGCTCGCCTTGTGCTTGGCGCGGTAGCTCCCACCCCACTACGGGTAGCGAAAGCCGAAGAGGCCTTAATTGGACAGTCCGCGACGGAAGAGGTTTTACAGCAAATAGCAGAGATCGTGCGCAACGAAGTACGCCCCATTAGCGATCAACGCGCCTCCGCCGATTACCGGAGGCGCATGAGCGGCGTAGCTGCCGTGCGAGCATTGCGCCAGGCCGCGGGCCTGGCCCCCAAGGGAGAGGAATGGCATCATGCCTGAGATCGATATTACACTCAAGCTCAACGGACGTAACGTAAAATGGCGCGTTCAGCCTGGTGATACGCTGCTCGAAGCCCTGCATGCCCATCACCTCAAAGGCACAAAGCTTATTTGTGGCACGGGTGATTGCTGCGGCTGTGGCGTGCTGCTCAGTGACAAATCCATTAACTCCTGCTGTATGCTCGCTGCTCAAGCCGACGGGAGCAACCTGGTCACCATCGAGGGCCTGGCCCAGACCGGCAAGCTCCACCCTATTCAGGAGGCTTTCGCCCAGGAAGGTGCCGCTCAGTGTGGCTACTGCACTCCCGGCTTTATTATGCGAACCTATGCCTTCCTGCAAGAGCATCCCCAGCCCACCGAGGCAGAAGTACGCGCAGCCCTGGCTGGCAACATTTGCCGGTGTACAGGTTATGTCAAGCCGATCGCGGCAGTTTTAAGGGCCGCCGAGGCGATGAAAACCTGATAAAAGAGCCATCTACTTGTATCTACAGTACTAGCATGGTATGATTCTCGCAAGTTCGGATGGAAGGGCCTGATAGGGACAAAGAAAGGATTTTGGAAAAAATGAAAGATTTTGATGGCTTGTTAGATGAAAATCCTTTCGTGCAAAAAAGAAGTGCTGAAGCTGAAGAGAGAGGAAGAACTGAGGGGCTGCAGGAAGCTGTAGTTACCATCGTCAAAGGACGTTTTCCACCCTTAACAGAGTTGGCTCAACAGCGCGTGATACACATTCACACACCAGAAGCACTCAACATTCTCCTAACACAGGTGTCTACTGCTCCTGATGAGGCAACAGTTCGTTTCCTTCTCAGTTCAACAGCAGCCTGATAAATAAACTTATGAACAATGAATACTATGAACCCGGCACTGGTAATATTGCCGACGCAGAACATCAACACGCGCGCCAGTTAGGGCGCACCCGTGTAGTGGGACAGAAGCAGCGTAGGGTAGATGCACGTCCACTTGTGACGGGTGCGCCTGTCTACGCGGCTGAGTTTGAGCAGCCAAATATGCTGCATGCGCGCATTTTGCACTCGCCGCACGCGCATGCCAATATTGTGAGTATAGACAAAAGCAAAGCCCTGGCCCTACCAGGAGTATATGCCGTACTGACCTATGAAGATGTGCCGCGTGTGGCCCATAGTACCGCCGGTCAGCCTTATCCAGAACCATCTCCTTATGATGCCTACCTACTGGATAAGCGGGTGCGCTATGTTGGAGATTGGGTCGCCTTTGTGGCCGCCGAAACGCCTGCTATCGCGGAAGAGGCACTCAACCTGATCAATGTCACCTATGAAGTCCTGCCAGCCGTATTTGATCCCCTTGAAGCGATGCGCGAGGGCGCGCCCCAACTACACGAGCCAGACCTGACCCATCCCAGTTCAGGCAAAAAATTTGGTGATATCTACGATGCCGGGCATAATCTTGCCGCTCACGAAGAGATTGCCCATGGCGATTTTGCGACGGCAATGCAAGAGGCCGATATCATCGTAGAAGGCGAATATCGCGTTCCCTATATTTCTCACACAGTGCTGGAGCCGCATATTTCCACGGCCTATCTCGATGGTTATGATCGCTTGATTGTGGTCAGCAGCACCCAGGTGCCCTATCATACCCGCCGCCAGTTAGCCGCGGTGCTCCAACTCCCTATCTCACAGATCCGTGTCGTCAAACCGCGTGTAGGTGGTGGGTTCGGCAGCAAACAGGAGATGCTTTTAGAGCCTGTAGCAGCCATCCTGGCAATGCAGACACGCCAACCTGTACGCATCGAGTACAGCCGCCAGGAAGAGTTTAGCGCGGGCCGTTTCCGCCATCCCATGATTATACGCATGCGCAGTGGCGTAAAACGCGATGGCACGCTGCTAGCAATCTCGATGCACTCAATCGGCAATGCTGGTGCCTATGGAACGCATAGTTTCACGGTCACACGCAGTACAGGTCACAAGACCCTCTGTCTCTACCGCGCCAAAGCATATTATTTCCAGGCTGACGCCGTCTATACAAACCTGCCTATCACCGGTGCTATGCGCGGCTATGGTGCACCCCAGGGCTTTTTCGCCCTGGAATCACATATTGATGAGATTGCCCGCCAGCTCAAGATGGACCCACTGGCATTCCGCCAGAAAAATCATGTACAAAAAGGTGACTGGGATCCCATGGAGATGACGCTGGTAGATGGCGAATGGCGCTCAAAACGCCAGTTCCGTTCATGTGGTCTACCCCAGTGCCTGGAACGCGGTGTGCAGACTTTCGGTTGGTATGAACCTTTTGAGCGCGGAGACGGTAAGCCCATTCGTCGTGGCCGGGGTATGGCTACAGCTATGCAAGGCAGCGGAGTCGCCAGCTTTGAACTGGGTGGGGCATCTATTAAGCTTAACGAAGATGGCTCCTTTAATGTGATGACAGGAGCCACCGATATTGGCCAGGGCAGCGATACCGTCCTGGCTCAGATTGCCGCCGAGGCCCTGGGCGTGGGCATGGACAAAATCGTGATGCACTCGGTTGACACCGATTCAAGTGTTTTTGATTATGGCTCCTATGCATCCAGCACAACCTACATCAGTGGAGGTGGCGTCAAAATTGCTGCCGAGCGCGTACGCCAGCAGATCTTAGATGTGGCGGGCGATATGCTAGATTGCTCTCCCGCAGATATGTCAATCGTTGATGGTATAATTTATACACCGCGTGGTCCAAGTAACCTGACCGTCGCGAATATTGCCGGTGAGACGTTATATGGCAGACATCGCCAGCAGATCATGGCCAAAGGTGATTTCTGGACCGATGATTCACCAGCACCATTTTTCGCGCAATTTGTCGAGGTTGAAGTGGACTGCGAGACAGGGCAGGTACGCGTGACCAGGGCCGTCAATGTCCTTGACCTGGGTAAGGCTATTAATCCTACCCTGGCAACGGGCCAGGTGGAAGGTGCTGTAGCTATGGCCTTAGGCTATGCACTCAGCGAAGAAGTAAAATTCGATGAGCATGGGCGGGTGCGCAATCCCGGTTTTGTCGATTATAAGGTCATGTCCACGCTGGACATGCCCCAAATGACTACAATCCTGGTAGAAGATACTGAGTATACCGGACCTTTCGGGGCCAAATCCGCTGGAGAGGTTCCTACCAACGGTATGGCACCGGCCATTGCTAATGCTATTCATGATGCATTGGGCGTACGTATGCGCGGCCTGCCGATTACGCCCGAGAAAATTTTACAGGCATTGGACGAGCTAGCCCAACAACATAATATATAGTCACTGCGCTTGTGACTCCAATACCCGGTGCTGGCGCAGTATATTTCTTCACTACCAAATTACATATTTTAGGCATCATATTTAGGCATAGAGAGAGGTCGTATGGCGCAAGAGCAGATATCCTCAGCATATCTTGTTATTCAACAAGGTCCCCAGGCTGGCAAGCGTGTGGAGATATGGAAAGACTGTACTACTATTGGTCGCAGTCGTGAATGTGATATCTTCTTAGAAGACATTAGCGTCCATCGCAAGCAGGCCAGCATTATATACACTAACGCCGGTTTTGTCCTGCGCGACGATCATGGAAGCGGAGACAGTATCGTCAATGACAAGCCTGTTAAAGAGCAGTTACTCATTGATGGCGACAACCTTCTTTTTGGCCATACGCAGCTGCTATTCTTCTCACATGAAGCCACCAGGCCATTTCAGCAGCCATCGTCCAGGGGCAAGGAATCGCGCATGGGCAAGATGCTTGATCCCAATGCCAGTGCCATTGCTAAACTGGATTTCACCAATGTACGCGGAACAGTCAAAAGCTTTGAATTACAGCCAGAGGTGACCATTGGACGCAGTCGGGACTGCTCAATATTTTTAGAAGACCTCGCAGTTAGCCGCCTGCATGCAACGATTCACCAACTACCCAATGGCACATATGAGTTGGAAGATAATCACTCGGCTACAGGTACCTTTGTCAATGGGCAGCCGATCTCCCACTGCCTGCTCCAGGAGGGTGATATTGTGCAGATCGGTGCCAACAAACTCACCTTCCGCCGTTCAGCTTTTTGAGCCTGGCCTCTAGCTCTTTAACGCGTTCAGCATAATAATCAACCGTCGTACCATCCACCCGGCGCAGTGGTGGGGCATAGGCTCGTGTCTCACTCATGAAGCGCCTTACCTCCCGTGGCACCTCGTGCCAGTGCTCTGCACTGTGCTGGCGAATGCGCGTAGAAGAGATCGTCCGGTAGGCCGCGTTGAAAGGGAGCGCATGAATATAGTGGGCAAAAGGCTGGTTGTCAGGCTGCTGTAGCAGAGCTTTCAACGCGTCAACCCCATCTGTCCCTCGAGGCGCAACCAGTAACTCCGCCAACTTAAAAAGTTCCATTAGCGCAGCATCGCGATCCTCGTAGTAATGCGGGTCAAGTATCTGCACAATTTTATCAAAACCTATCAGAAAGAAAAGCTTTCTGACCCTGGGAAAAGCCGTCCATATCGCCTGCGCCTGCTCCACATACAGACCCCGGTTGAAGAGCATAACTCCTGTGTGCGGCAGCCGTCGCTGGAGCAGCATGCTGAGCAGCATTACACGGTCGAGCAACAGCGGTCGCTCCACGCGCTCTTTATCGACAATCCGTTTGCTCATAGCCGTATATAGTTGGATAGGTTGACCTCCCGCTGCACCTAAATGCTGGTACGCAAACTGGCGTGCCTGCTTAAGTAGGGCCAGGTGGGCCGTAGTAGGTGGATTAAATGAGCCAGGAAAAACGATGATCGTACCACGGGGCCGCGGCGAACCTGGTGCCAGCAGAGCCTGCGGCGGCGCATCAGGATCCAGCTGATCTATGAGAGATTGCACGCGCATGAAACGCCGCATTGTTCGAGGAGAGGCATGAAAATATTCGCTCATA
>WNFM01061984.1_pt1 | contig 12961 bp, 22 predicted proteins | sample 5400271 | NCBI WGS metagenome assembly WNFM01 (sample SAMN13153352, study PRJNA577476) | soil metagenome | isolation source: 60 cm saprolite on Douglas fir-dominated hillslope | place: USA:California | collected 2013-09-17 | reverse complement strand
TGGAGGTGTTCAAGCAAGGACAGACCTCGGCGCCGTTTGCCAAACGCATGGTGACGTTTTCACAGTTCACGGATCAGATCGGCTTACCAGAGATCCAGGCTTTGGAGGGCCGTTATGGCGTGAAGTAGTAAAAGTAAAGGAGCTTCATTTCTATGGCAGAGAACACTTTCCTGAAATCCAGTATCACTGTTGAGGCAGCACAGCGTCTCATTGCTGCCGCTGAAGCCAAGGCCCACGAAATGGGTCGACCCATGTCTATTGCTGTCGTCGATGGCGATGGCACGCTCAAGGCTTTCAGCCGTATGGATGGCGCGCCACTTTTGAGCGTGCAAATTGCCCAGGACAAGGCCTATACAGCGATTAGCTTTAGCATGGCTACACACGAGTGGTTTGACTTTGTGAAGGATGACGCGCCGCTGCTGCACGGCATCATCAAGACTGATCGCTTGATTGTATTTGGCGGTGGCTATCCAATCACGACGGATGCCGGGATCATTGGCGGCATCGGCGTCAGCGGTGGGCACTATACACATGATATGGAGGTGGCGCAGGCAGGACTGGCTGCACTCTGAGGTAAGGTTGATTGACAGCATCTGCTAGTTACCCTGCTCGCGCTGCGCGCGTGCCTCAATATAGGTGGTAAACGCAGGTGGCATACCTGGTGGTGCGATCTCGAATGTCAGGGTCAGTGAATCCCTGTTCGTCAACTGTGTCATTAGTCCAGGCGATGTGGCCGACGTAATGTCTGCATATGTTCTCCTCTTGCTTCTCGGCTTTTCCAGACATACTACTGTCAAGGCCAAAGTGAGAAGCAGGTCCACTTCTCCCATAGGTCCACCTTACCGCTCATGCCTTTTCTTTCCCAGAGCCCATACCCCCTTGTGTCGATAGATGTGGATCATCCAGACAGCAATAGTTATCTCAACCACGGCAACACCCATCCGAAACAGGCTGTACCAGAGAGGATCAGGAGAGGGCAACACACCTGCAATCTGCAAGAGTGTGACGGGGATCTGGAGGGCAGAGCCAGCAAAGGCAACCAGCATGAGCCAGAAGACCCAGCGCCAATGGCGCACGACACCAAGAATGAGCAAGGCGATCACAGCAAGAATGCCGACCAGGAACAGCGTCACTGGAACAGGATAGCGGTCAGCCGGAGAGGACGTGAGCGAGAGCGATTGGGCGTAGATCGACGGATCAGCGAGATACACCACCATCAAGCTGAGGGCAGCGAGGATGAAAAAGGCGATCATGCCCATCTCCAGGCTCACCCTGATGGAAGAATGCGTCGGTGTCTTCATTCGTGTGTGGTCTCCTTTCCCGGTTGCAGGCCGTCAAACAGCAGAGAGGTGAGGACTTCTGGGAGTTCTTCCCAACGCTGGGCAATTACTTCGTCGCCGAGCAATTGGAGCGTCAGCAGGCCCAAAAGCAGGCCGGCAATGGCGCGAACTGTGAGGGGCACATCGATGCTGCGGACTTGTCCTGCTCCCCGTTGTGCCTGGAAGGAACGCTCGGCGACGGTGAAGGTGGGCACCAGGACCTGCTGGTAATACAGCTCACGCAATTCCGCATTGACTAGCATTTCTGGCAGGACCGCCTGGAAGACCTCCGCATTCGGCCACAACAGGGATATGCGCTGGCGCAGGTACGCGGTGAAAAAGGAGCGCAGATCCTGCTCGCTCTCCGGCATGAGCTGCTGCTCGCGTTCCGCTGACTCATTGAGGCGATGGAGAATCCCTAACAATACCTCCGTTTTGCTGGCAAAGTAGGTGTGCCACACGGGCGATGTCTTTGATCGTGGCGCGATGAAAGCCTTTTTCGGCAAACACCTGGGTGGCTGCATCAAGGATCTGCTTGCGCCGGGCAGCCGTCACCAGTTCTTGTATGGGATCAGGCGTCTTGGTCATAGCTGCATACTCCTTTTGTACCTCGAAGTAATACGTGGCCGTCATGAGTGTCTGATCAAGCTATTCAGTATTTTTTTCAATAGTTATTTTTACAGCATCAAGAGTGCTCTGAGATTCTCGTGCAATTTTCCTTTTTACGATGATATTTAGTAATTTTGTCTTTAGAGACTTCGTTGAATAATAATGTCTAAATTCCACTTTTGTATCATTACCAGCAAGAGGAGTAAATCTCGTTTCAACAACATAATCTGGCAGCATTTTTGTAATTCCCATGGTATCTTCAGGTAAAGCCGTGACGATCCTTTCCATTGGAACCACTTCGATATCTTTTTCCACACACGTATTTTTCCCATCTTTGAGGTAGCACCTATAGGCAACCCCCTTCCCTCTCTGACTTTTCCCTGAAATGAGGTCTACCCTCTTGACCCTCGGATGGTATGCAGCAATGTTTGTCAAGTCTTGACTAAATTCCCAGACTGCTTGGAGAGGTGCATGAATAACGACCTCTTGTCTTGATTGAAAAGGAGGAAATTCCATGTTCTGTTCCTTTCTCAAGAGAGATGCCACGAATGCGTGCGCCGATGGCGAGATTCTTCAGAGGCAGAGGCTCTCTTGTCTTGCTCTGTAGTAATTGAATGATCTATCATTTTGGTGATTGTTCATTCATTAAGATGATAGATCATTCAAGAAGATTTGTCAAGTCTGGGGAATGAGATAGGGATTCACCAACGATAGGAACTCTCTGTTCGCGGCCGATTCGGAAAGTCAGAGCCAGCATTGCATCACGTGCATTTTTCTGGTACTTGGTTTTTAGGAGAAGCGCCCTCCCTGTGAATTTTCGACCGGTGCTCTAGTTGCTCTGCACGCGCCGCGCGTGCCTCGATGTAGGTGGAATACGTAGGGGGCATGCCTGGCGGTGCGATCTCGAACGTCAGGGTCAGTGAATCCTTGTTCGTCAGGGTATAGGTTAAGCGGTAGCCAGGACGTGAAGGCGAGATCTCGCTGAGAAACTGGATGGTCTTTCCACCTTCGAGCACCTCTACCGTGTAGTGGATGACATGTCCTTCGTTATCGAAATAGATGGCTCGAGGCTCTTTCGCGGAAGAATCCCTATAGACGATCATGAGATCATCATGGGAAAAGGCCGGACGGTCTATTGTCGCGGGGTAGTCCGCGTGATTTTTTCTGACCAGGATCTGCTCCTGCACGTCTGGTGTAAACGAAAACCACCCCGTTCCCTCGCCTGGTTCTCCTACCCCCATCCATTGGCCCATCAGGACGTGCAATGCCTCCCAACCGTGTTCATTTGTTGATTGCTCAGAGTTCATCGGTCCCTCTCCTTCGTGTGACTATCTTCGCGTTCATGCGCAGATGCCCACTCCAAGATATCCGAGAACGGTCATGGAAGCTGATAGGTAAGGCTGTGTCAAATACTAAACAACTGGCTACTCAAGAAGTTGGATCATCCTGGAGGCGCGAGGATGCTCGCGCCTCCTTCCTTTTCTTTACTTGCGCAGTTGCGAGACTTTTTGCTCTACATCGATGCCCATCAGGCGGGCGAGGTTACCGCCGAGGATTTTCTTCTTGGCTTGCGTGGTCAATTGAGGATAGCCGTAGCCGGTTACCAGGTCTTCTGGCAGTTCAAACTGCCAGAAGGCATCCAGCGCCCAGCGCGGGTGCCATATGGGGGTCTCGCCACCGTAGAGGATTTTGTCTTCGCCGCACCAGAACATCAGCTTGCCCATATTCTCGGCGAAGGCGCGCGGGGCACGCACGATGAAGTTCAGCGTAGCGGCAATCGACGCGTACAGGTTGGGGTAGCGCACCAACTGCCAGCAGATCTCGTCGATGAAGGGCAGGCCAACATGGAAGATGACGAAGTTAATGTCCGGGAAGTTGGCAGCGGCTCCATCCATATCCCAGGCCTGGGTGTGCTCGATAGGCTGCGGTCCTAGCGGAACGCCTTTATGCACGCCGATGGTTTTTATCCCTAACTCGAGCGCCTTTTCAAATACTGGGAAGGCTACTCGTCGATCGTCCATGCGCCAGGGGAACGGTTCGCCGTAGTCGTAGCGGACATTGTAGAGTTTGAAAGCCTTTGCTCCATACTCTTTGACCTGGCGCTCCATCAGGTCAAGCGCCTTCTTACCTTCTAGCGGGTTGATGGTACCCCAGAATATTGCCCGGTCGGGATACTTCTGTGCCATCGCTGCACACTTTTCCCATTGGGATAATCCATCGTAGAACAGGTCGGTGAGGGGCAAGGGCTGCGCCACGATCATGTCGGTCCCCGATTCCTCAAAGACCATGTGGGCAATTTCGTCGATGTTCCACTCGCGCAAAAACTCCTCGGGGCTGAGCAAGCGCTCACCGGGCGGGGTCAATACCTGGTGGAAGGCATACAGGTGATTGATGAACATCTGACCAGGCTTGCCAAAGGCGTTTTTCATGTCAAAATTGAAAACATGACAGACACAGTCAAAAACAAAGGCTTCGTTGTCCAGCATGATGTGCTCCTCTCATGAAATAGGTGATTGGGAGGCCTGCGCCTCGCGCTCAAGACGACGCTGTCGCAAGGGCAGCAGCTGTGCCATTGGTAGGGTGAGTTTCTCCCGGGCGCTGGCAGTCATGCGTTCAGGAGTCCATACCGTGTTCCAGACGATTTCTGTGTCTACCTCTCCAACTCCTTCAATCGCACGAACGTTCTGGTCGATCATCTGCAAGAGATGGGTTGAAAACGGGCACCAGCCAGAGGTAAGCAGTAGCTCGACGCGCACGTCATGGCCATTCTCAGCTACTTTCACTCCCTGGATGAGACCCAGCTCAACGATGCTCACCGAGCGTTCTTTGCAACATGGGTCGTAGCAGGTCTGTAATACTTCAAGCACTTGCTCAGGCGTGACACGAATTTCTTCGTTGTGGGGCAAGAAAACCTCCTTTCTGTAGACAACCTTGTTCCCCATGAGGACTAAATATGAGCAAACAGTCAGAAAGAGGCGCAGCAGGAAAATATCCCTACCGCTATAAGTATAAGGATAGGATGGTTAAAGAACAAGTGGGGTGAATTCTATAGGTGAAATCTCTTCTACTAACATCTCACGCCCTAAATAAAACCATGTGCGAACCAGCCTCACGCCCAGTCGGGGCAGTTACAGCACTGCTGCAACTAGACCCCACTTTGACCTTCCAGTAGTAATGGATAAAATGAAACAAACATACTCACGTAATTATAGAAGATGAGGTTATCCCCTCACTGGTTGCGCTTCGCTCTTGTTGAGGAGTATCTGTGGCAGGAACGCCTTGTTCAACAGTTGGAATAGTCTCATTTTTGCTCGTCACGACACCCTCATTCTTATCTTTCAGGATGAACATCCCCCCTTTGACAAACCAAGCGACACCAAACGCTTCGAGCGCGAGCACTTCAAGCCAGAAGAGTGGATGGTGTGGTTGGAGCCACGAGGTGCCTGGCAGGTAGTGGAGCACCACAATCAGCACAAGACAGAGGCTAATAAAGCTCCCACAGCCCAAATAGACGATGTTTCTCAGTTGCTTTCTCAGCTCTGGTTTCTCCTGATCTGTTCTCCGAAACAGAAAGAGCGCCATCAAAGCCAGTATGATGAAAAAGCACGCAGCAGACAACTGGTGGACCGGAGGATTGGGAAAGAGGGCGACGAAAATCACGGCGGCACCTGCAATCGTGCTGGCAATATCATCCAGATGCTGGTAACGATAGCAGATGAGGAAAATGCCAATCGCCCACAGGCTGCCCACAAACACATCTCTCATCACGCTCGTATAGTAGGCACTCATGGAGTCCAAAATGCCGAATTGACGTTCCAAGAGCATCCTTCCGAAGATAAGAACGATTGGTAACGCCACACCGACAAACCCAATGCCCGTTCTGAAAAAGAGGTACGACCGGTCGAGAGGCTCCTCGCTTGTTTCAATAAGCCACTGGATAAACTTTTGTAGCAGTGGTACCCTGAGCATACTCTTCCTCCGTCTCTTGGGGAGAAGTGAACGGTTCTCTACCCAGACTAGGTGTTCTTCCTGTATCTCGATGGAGATACGACTAGCAGATAGACGTACCGCTTCTCACTTTTTTGTAGATGGATGTTTTTGACAGTCGAATAGTTGACCACTTCCCCGAAAACGTTAACCGAAATGCCGACCACTCCCCAAAAAAGTGTTAATCGAAATCGGTAGCCACTTGGCATTTTCGTGCATTTTGCTAATCGAAAAGTGTACCATTAATCGGGCTTATTTTGGTTGCCAATTATCCCACAATCCTTCTTTGGGTTCGTATGGATGAGGATATAACTTGCTAATAGCATATTTTTCTATTTGAGGAAACGTCCAGCCTTCTTTTCCTTGAATGTATTGCAGAAGAATTACTGAGGTTTCTGGTGTCCCTTGCTGCCAAATAATTTGCCGACATGTTCCACATGGTGCTGTTCCATGCTCTTGTACATCTGGAACAGGGTCTGCTACCAGAATGCTTTTTATCTTCGCTTTATTGGATTCGGCAGTATACTGAATTGTGTGGAAAATCCGAGTCTGGTATCCTGAAGCTGGAACTCAGTTTGCCAACAAAAGAACCAGGAGGATACCAATGGCTCACACCCACAACGATAACGAAACGGGAATGGGAAGTCAAGAGACGTTTGAGCAGATGCTGCACGAGCGGCTGCGGCAAGCAGTGCGTGTCGCACTCATCAGTGTGTGAGAGGAGGAGGTCACCGCGTTCATCTGTGCCTTGCCCTATGAGCGCACCCAGCAACGTCGAGATCAGCGCAATGGGCACTACCAGCGTGATCTGGAAACAACCATGGGGCAGATCGCGGACCTGCCGGTGCCGCGGACGCGCGGTGGCTATCACACCCAGGTGTTTGAACGCTACCATCGTCGCCGTGACGAATTGGACACGGCCATGGGACAGATGTTTGTGGATGGGGTGAGCATGGCCAAAGTCGGCCAAGTCGTCGAAACCTTGACCGGATCGAAGCCGAGTGCTTCCACGGTGTCTCGCGTCTTCCACACGTTGGAGAGTGAGTATCAAGCATGGAAACAACGCCCGTTGGAAGAGCGCTACGCCTACGCGTTTGCTGATGGCACCTACTTCACCGTCATCTATAATGGGGAGGGCTGCAAAATGCCGATCCTGGCCGTCGTGGGCATCAGCACCACGGGTCAGCGCGAGGTGCTGGCCTTTGGGGTGGGCGACCGTGAGAATGAACAAGCGAGGACGAGACCTCTTCGACGATCTCAAAGCGCGCGGGGTCAAAGCGATTGGCTTATGGATCAGCGATGGCAACAAGGCCATGCTCAATGCCATCGCGGCCAAATTTCAGGCGGCTCCCAGACAGCGGTGTGTGATGCACAAAATGGACAATGTCCTGAGTTACATCCCCACCAAGCAGCAGGACCAGATCAAACCGGAGTTGCGAGCCTTGTTCTACCAAAGGGATCGACCAGCTGCTGACCAAGCCGTGGCCGCAGATCACTCGAGAAATACCAGCAGGTCTATCCTACAGCTACCCAGTGCTTACAGCGCGATCTGGAGGCCTGTTTGACCTTCTACGCTTATCCAAAGGAGCATTGGAAGACGATTCGGACGAACAATGTCATGGAGCGACTCTTTGGGGAGGTGAAGCGCCGTTCGCATAAAATGGCTGCGGCCTTCCGCACCGAAGGGAGTTGTTTGCTGCTCTTCTATGCCGTCATTCGCAGTTTAAAGTTCAACAAGCTGACGATGCCAGTCACATCTTATGGTGGCTCACTTTGTCAAGACAGAAAAATCGGCTAAACTAAGAGCTACTTTCCTCCTTTTCGGGTGCTATTCGTTCTGCCTTTGCCCTGCTGCTCCTGTGTGAAAATACACTTCAGCAGGGGTCTGGTAATCGAGTGCCTGGTGTGGGCGCTCCTGGTTATAGAACTGGAAATACCGGGTCAAGGCCTGGCGCGCCTCCCGTGGCGACGTATACTCGTGAATGTAGACTTCTTCATACTTGACCGTGCGCCACAACCTCTCCGTAAAAATATTATCCAAGGCTCGCCCTTTGCCATCCATGCTGATCTGGACCTTGGCCGCCAGCAAGAGTTGGCAATACTGTGGACTGGTAAAATGGCTTCCCTGATCACTATTGCAGATCAGTGGCACCGTTTGTCCCAGCGCTCGTTGCATCGCGGTGAGCACAAAGGGCAACTCCAAGGTTTGATCGAGTTCCCAACTGACGACGTAGCGAGAGTACCAATCCAGGATCGCCACCAGGTACATCCAGCCAGCTTGTAAGCGAATATACGTGATATCGATGCCCCAAATATGATTCGGGTAGGCGCTGGATACACTCCTTCCCTTTGGTTGCGTTTACTCAGATTGGGCCCGGGATAAATGGCTGCAATGCCCATCTCCTGCATATATCGCGCCACCGTTTTGCGATTAATCCCCATCCCTTCTCGCTGTAACTGCGCCGCGATCTTCCGGGAGCCGTAAAAGGGAGACTGCGTGTACACTTCATCGATGCGATGTTTGAGCCGCACTTCCTCGGCCGAGGGCGGGCGCGGCTGATAATACAAGCTCGAGCGGCTCAGACTGAGCAGATCGGCTTGCAGACTCAGCGCAAGCTCACCCTCTGTTCGCTCCACCAGACCGACTCGTTCCTCCCTGGTCAGAGTTGTAACTTTTTTTTCCGTCAGGGCAAAGGATACGGGGGAGAGGATGTGCTAGACTGAGGGAAACGTGTTGGTCAAAAGGCGAGAAGGAGAAAGGCCATGAAACACGCCCGAAGCTATGCGAACGTGATACGACGCTGGTATCGACCGGTTGAACATGAGTGTCTGGACTGTCATCGCACCCTGCGCGAGGCCATAGCGCTGTCGAGGCGCACAGTGATCACGCTGCAGGGGTAATCAAGCTGAATCATGCGGGCTATCGCTGTCCAGACCCGCAGTGTGGGGGGCGTCGGCGGACGTACCGCAGTGCAGCTGCCGATGCGCTGGCCCTGCCCGGCTTCACCTTTGGTGTGGACATCGTGCTGCTGGTGGGGCGTCTGCACCTGGGGAAGCACCAGACCGTCGATGAGGTGCACCAGGAGGTACAAGATCGGCTGGCTCCCCTGGGAGTGACGATCTCGCGGCGCGAAATCCTGTACTTGTTCGAGGCGTACTGTACGCTCTTGCGAGCCAGCAGTGAGGTCAAAGAGGACCAACAGTGGCTCGCACAGGTGAAGAAGAACGGGGGCATCATCGTCTCCGTCGACGGCATCCAGCCCGACAAGGGCAACGAAACGATTTACCTGGTGCGCGATGCACTCACGGGGCGGGTCCTGGCAGCCGAGAATGTGATCTCATCGGAGACGGCCGTGATGAAAGCGCTCTTGGTCCCAGTGGTGGCGTTGGGAGTCCCGGTGTTGGGCACGATCACGGATGCGCAGGAGAGTGAACTGCAGGCGGTGGAGCAGTTGTGGCCGGACGTGCCGCACCAGGTCTGCCAATTCCACGTGTTGCGCGAAGCGTCGCGTCCAGCCTTTAATGTGGATCGCAAAATCAAAACGGCGATGCGTAAGCAGCTGCAACCCAAGGTGAGGGAGCTGCGCAAGCAGCTCAAGCGAGACATCCCAGAAGCATCACCAGCTGAAGCCGAGCAACTGTCCGTTGTAGATGACTATGCACTGGGCGTGCTGACGGCGCTTAATCGGGATGGAACGCTGCCCTTCGAGTATCCAGCAGTGCGAGCTGGCGAGGATCTGGACGAGGTGGAGGCGAGCCTGGAGCGACTCGGAAAAAAGGGGGAGCCGTAAGCCCGCTGGTGGCCCAGAAGTTGACGCGTTTGAAGGTCATCGTGAGAGAACGCGTCGGCTGGGCGACATCCCTGGCACAGGTCAAGCGCATGCGAGCCTCGGGTACTCGATGCCGAACACATCCTGGACGGCAGCTGGGCGCAGGCCGGAGAGATCGTGAGCAATGTGACGATGGGAGTGCGCCTGGATGCCTGGCGCGAGCCTCTGGCCAAGCAGCTGACGGACGGCACACTCTCGGAGCTGGAGCAGGCGTGCCTCACCCAGTTTCTGCAGGAGCTCTCCAACCTGCGGCCGTACTTGGTGCAGTGCTACGACCGGGAGTCGTTCCCGCGTACCAACAACGAGCTGGAGCGCAGCATTCGCGGTCTCAAGACGCGTTACCGCCGCATCAGCGGCCGCAAGAATTGGAACAGCTACCTACTGCGCTACGGGCGCTGTGTCGCTTATTATGACTGGTGGGAACAGGATGCGTGCAGACAGCAGCAACTCGTTCAACACGTCACCCGGCTTGATCGCGCCCACTGGCGAGAGCTTCGCCGCCAGACCAAAACGGCGCAGAGCGAGCAGCTCAAGCGCTTTCGTTTCCGCCACAAGCGAGAGATCTATCTTGCTTCGCTCGAGGATCGCTGGGCTGCTGCCGCTCCCCCGCATCCTTTGCCCTGACGGAAAAAAATTTACGGCAGGAAACGGCATCTGTTGGTGGACACGCAAGGGCTGCTGCTGGGCGTCAAAGTGCTGGCGGCTGAGATCAGGGATCGGGCAGGAGGCCAGGTGCTGCTGACGGCTCTCGTCGGCAGCCTACCTCGTCTCCAGGTGATCTGGGGGGATAGCGGCTATGCTGGTGAGCCGTTCGAGCAATGGGTGAAGCAGCACCTCGGGGTGCGTTTCGAGATCGTCAAGCATCCTTGGACCGGCCTTCGCGGGGTGTGGGCACCAGAAGGTGCGATCATCGATTGGGACACGATCATGCCCAGAGGCTTTCACGTGCTCCCGAGGAGATGGGTAGTGGAGCGTACGAACGCTTGGATCACCCATCATCGTCGCCTCTCGCGCGATTTTGAGGGCACACACTCCAGCAGTGAGGCCTTCATCTATCTGGCAATGACCAGGATCATGGTGGCCCGGCTAGCTCGCGCCCATCCCTAAATGGCCCGTTTCTGCACACGCTCTTAGGGGACATCCACAAATAACTTCCATAATATGAGGAACCATGGTATAGTCAAGGAATGACGACACAACAACAGTAGGAGATTCTGCGGAAAGAATTGAATGAACAGCAGTGGCGATTGTACCTGGGAACCGAAGCGCTCAAGATTGGGTATGGTGGCATCAGCCAGGTAGCCGAGCTGTCGGGTGCGGATTGGAAAACGGTGCAGCGAGGGGTCAAAGAACTGAAAGGAGAGCGGCCGCGAGCGGAGGGGAGGATCCGCAAGTCGGGCGGCGGGACGAAAAAGAGACTGGAGACCGACCCAACGTTGCAGCAGGACCTGGAGGAGTTGCTTGAGCCCAAAGGGGATCCGATGAGCTTTGTCCAATGGACCACGCACTCCCTTGCGCATCTGGTGAGCGCGCTCTCCAAGCAAGGCCACACGATCAAGAAGTCGGCGCTAGCCGAGTTGTTGCACGCATGGGGCTATTCACTCAAAGCGAACAAGAAAACGATTGAAGGCACTTCCCATGCCGACCGCGATCAGCAGTTTGGGCACATCAATGCCCGATGTCGAGCAGTTCGAGCAGAAGCAAGCGCCAGCGATCTCGGTGGACTGTAAGAAGAAAGAACTGCTGGGAATGTTCAAGAACCAGGGACGAGAATGGCAGTCCAAGGGGCAACAAACCCGCGTCAATGTCTACGATTATCGCTCGTTAGCCGATGGCAAAGCTATCCCGTATGGAATCTATGAGCCTTTTGCAGAACCAGGGCTTCGTCAATGTGGGCATCGATCATGAGACGGCAGCATTCGCGGTGGAAAGTAGCAGGAGGTGGTGGAAGTACTGCGGCAAAAAGCTCTATCCCGAGGCCCACGAACTGCTGATCACTGCCGATGGGGGAGAAAGCCTCGGCGTGCGAAACAAACTATGGAAGAAGGCCCTCCAGACGCTGGCCAATGAGGAACAGCTCATGATCACTGTGGCGCATTATCCTCCCGCTACCAGCAAATGGAACAAGATTGAACACCGCCTCTTTTCCTTCATTTCCATCAACTGGCGTGCCAAACCTTTGACCTCTCTGGAGACAGTCATTGAGCTGATCTCCCATACCAGCACCAACGAAGGCTTGCAAGTGACTGCTATCAAGGATGGTCATATCTATCCTACAGGCATTACTGTCACCGATGCCGAACTCAATGCTCTCAACATTGTGAGAGCTTCCTTTCATGGGGAATGGAACTATACCATCAAACCCCAGGACACTCTGGTATCCTAAAACAGGATGTTATTTACGGAAGAGCCCTTAGTGGGACTCTACCGAATGAACAGAAGGCCACACAGCAACGCGATCAAACCGAACGTGACATAGCATTAGACAATCAACGTGAAGCTGCCTTGCAAGCCTATATTGATAGCATGTCGGCGCTTTTACTTGAGAAGGATTTGCGTAAATCAAAAGAAAGCGATGAGGTGCGAACAATAGCACGAGTACGGACGCTGACAGTTCTTCCACGTTTAGATGGAAAACGTAAAGCGCGTGTGCTCCAATTCCTGTTTGAGTCTGATCTTATAAAAATAGATAAGAAGATCATTGATTTGACTGGAGCCAACCTGATTGGAGCCGTCCTACGTAGAGCCGACTTGTTTGGAGCCAACCTGCGTGAAGCCGATCTGCAAGAGGCCAACATGGGTGGGGCCAACCTGACTGGAGCCAACCTGGGTGGAGCTGACCTGCTTAGAGCCAACCTGGGTGGAGCCAACCTGTTTGGAGCCAACATGGGCTTTGCCAACCTGCGTGAAGCCAACTTGAGTGAAACCAACCTGGGTAGAGGCAACCTGAGTTTTGTCAGTCTGCGTGAAGCCGACCTGAGTGGGGCCGACCTGAGTGGTGCCAAAGTCACTGACGAACAATTCAAATACGCCAAGTCACTCAAAGGCGCAATCATGCAAGACGGAACAAAACACGACTAGCGGTACGGACGCTACTTCCAGCGCAATTTGGTGGCTTGTCTAAGCTTGACCGCCATTTAACGCGGTTCTACCGATGCCCTACTTTTCCACTTTTTGTGCCCTGCTTTTGCTTATCTGAAAGTGTAACATCCTAAC
>WNFM01210506.1_pt3 | contig 12963 bp, 13 predicted proteins | sample 5400271 | NCBI WGS metagenome assembly WNFM01 (sample SAMN13153352, study PRJNA577476) | soil metagenome | isolation source: 60 cm saprolite on Douglas fir-dominated hillslope | place: USA:California | collected 2013-09-17 | reverse complement strand
GCTGGCTTGTGCTCATCCGAGTATACATGAGCCATGCAGAGGAATCGGTGACAGCCGCCCCAAAGCCATCCATTTGCTGAAATTGTTGGTGTTCATTGATAGCGATGGTCGAGGAATCGGCGTTCTGACTATCCGAGGTGAACGTGAGGCCAGGTTGCGCAGTTAGCTGGTTACGGCCATCGCTGGTGGTGAGCCAGACATTGACAGTGGTTCCGCCTGCCCCGGACATTGATCGTGAGACAAATACAACAGTAAGCAGAACGCCTATTATGATGCCGATGCTGGGAAGCACCCGCACAGCGAAATGGAGACGAGCCGATAGAGACATAGGAGATTCTTCTTTCCAATCAGGTTGATTCGCGCTGGATCAACTGGGGAACAATTTCATACGAGTGCTGTTCTGACAGCGGTTGGCCGCCGTGCATGCCAACGAGCAGATCAACCGCGCGCTTGCCAATGACATCCACGTCGTCGAAGCGGATGGAGGTCAGAGATGGCCGCATCAGTTCGCAGGTGAAGAGATCATCGGTTCCCACGAGAGCAATCTCCTCGGGAACGCCTATGTCTCGCTCCGTCAATGCCTTCAGCAGATAGAACGCGAATTCATCATTGAAGGCGTAAATCCCTGTCGGATGATCTGCACAAGTGAGTGAGGCCGTCACCAGGGAGCGCGCGCCGGTCAGCGTAGGCACAAGTGAGAGCCCGTCCAGCCTGGCGTCGGCTCTTCCTGTGAGAGCCGAGCGCATCCCCTCCAGCCGCTGCTGGAATATTTCTTCGAGCAGGGGGTCGCTCGGGCGAACGATGCCAAGATGGCTGTGGCCGCGCTCCAGCAAATGTTGCGCGGCGACGTGGCCTACAGGCCACCCGGGAAAGATGATGGTTGCGACATGCTCTACCGGTCGGATGGAGATCAGCACGATGTGTTCAATGCCCATCTGACGGGCGAGCGCAACATCATCGGACGTATCCGTGAGTTGACTCATAATGAGACCAGCTGGGCGGCGTGCGAACATTCCCAGCAGCGTTTCACGCCACCTGGGCGTAGGGGTGTCCGGGCTCGTATAGAAGACCGGAATATACCCATGCACTACTATCTGCTGCTGAAGTGAGAGGTACAGTTTGTAGGAGAAAAAGCTCGGTGGTGCGTTGATGATGCAGCAAATTTCATCGCTTTGTCCCTTACGCAGAGAACGCGCCGAGGGATGGGCGTGATAACCCAGCTCCTGCGCCGCCTGCAAAATTTTCTCACGAGTCTCTGTGCTCACATGCCGGTTCTGCCGTCCATTGAAGACATACGAAACGGCTGCCTGGGAGACGCCTGCTTTGCGGGCGACATCAGAACTGGTGGGTGAGGCGTTCCGGATAATATATTGTTTGCGCTCGGCCATACACATCTACCAGCTTCGTTCCAGGGACGGATTTCCCACTCAATTCCTGAGAAATACCCTTGACGGTATTATGGCAGGGTAGGTATACTTGAGTCAAGCCGTGTTATACGTATAACATCACCGTATCGCGTCTGAAAGTTGCCGCATCCGACGAAGGAGGGTTCGATGAAGTACGCGACCTCCTAAACCACTATGGCGATGATGTCAAGATTCTTGCTGGAGGGCAGAGACTCGTCCCGTCCTGGTGCTCCGGCTCTCACATCCATCCGTGATGATTGGCACCAAAGGAGAAAATCGTGAACATCCTGATCGAGAAGAATATCACGGTACCGATGCACGACGGTGTGCAGCTTGCCACTGATGTGTATCGTCCAGCCGGAGACGGGCGCTACCCGGTGATCATCCAGCGGTTGCCCTACAATAAAGACCTCCCGGCCATCACGATGTTGTTGTTCGATATTTTTCGGCTTGTCCAGCAAGGTTATGCCATGCTCATCCAGGATACGCGTGGCCGCTTTGCCTCCGAGGGCGAGTTTCATCCTTTCTTCCAGGAGCCGGCTGATGGAATTGACACCATCGCGTGGGCGGCGAGCGCGCCCTGGTCGAATGGCAAGGTTGGCCTGGCTGGCGGCTCCTATTTTGGGGCGACGCAATGGTTAGCCGCGCGAGAAACGCCAGAGGCGCTGCTGGCGACGGTACCGGTCATTACCAGCGCCGACTACTACGAGAGCTGGACGTACCAGGGCGGCGCATTTCAGCTCGGCTTCATCCTGATGTGGACGCTGGGCTTCGCACTGGGCGAACAGCAGCGGCGGCTCAAGACAGGCCAGACGACAATGGAAGACTTGGGCAAGACACTTCAGGCGTATGGCAACATTCCTGCCCTGTACAGCCGGCTCCCGCTTCTGGATATGCCGGTGCTACAAGAGGTGGCGCCCTACTATTTCGACTGGCTGGCCCATACCAGCTACGATGATTACTGGCGCGGCATAGCTCCTCAAGAATACTACGAGCGAATCACTGTCCCGGCGCTCAACATTGGCGGCTGGTTCGATATTTTCCTGCTCGGCACGCTCTCCAACTACCAGGGGATGAAACAGCGCGGCGGAAGCTTCCAGGCCAGGCAGCAACAGCGATTACTGATCGGCCCGTGGTCGCATGGAGGTTTCGGCGGTATCTTCCCGGAGCACGACTACGGGTTGCTCGCGAGCGCGGAGGCTGCCGATATCACCGGAGCCCATATTCGCTGGTACGATCGCTGGCTCAAGGGCAGTGAGAATGGTGTGGAGCAGGAGAAACCGGTGAAGATCTTCGTGATGGGACCCAACACCTGGCGCGAGGAGGACGATTGGCCGTTACCAGACACACAGTTCTGCCCATACTACCTGCACAGTGCCGGTCGTGCGAACACCGCGACCGGCAATGGGACGCTTTCGACGGAAGCACCCGGCGATGAGTTCGAGGATGCCTACCTCTATGACCCGCGCTATCCCGTCCCGACCAACGGCGGCGCGACACTCATTCCGGGTGCATTTATTGCAGTCAACGCGGGACCGCGCGACCAGCGCGGCATCGAGACGCGCGACGACGTGCTTTGCTACACCTCGGAGCCGCTTGAGCGTCCCACAGAAGTCACCGGCCCGGTCGAACTGGACCGATTTCACCGCCAAGCTCGTCGATGTCTATCCCAGTGGCCGCGCCGAGTCGATCACCGACGGCATCTTGCGCGCTCGCTTCCGCGAATCGCTGGCGAAGCAGGTGCTGATGGAACCGAACCAGGTGTACGAACTGCACATTACCGTGGGTGCCACCTCCCAGGTCTTTGAAGCCGGGCACCGTATCCGGCTGGAGGTCACCAGCTCCAACTTCCCGCGCTTCGATCGCAACACCAACACAGGAGGAGCGATTCAGACGGAAACGGAAAAGGACTTCGTGCAGGCGGTCAACCGCGTCTATCACGACAGTGCGCACCCTTCGCATCTAGTCTTGCCCATCATTGAGCGTGACTAAGTTTGGAGCGGCCGGACAGTAATCTCCAATGTTGGAACAGCAGATGAGAACCAAGAAGTACATCTAGCATGAGCCAGAAGGAGGCACAATGGAACTGACCAACGAACAACTGCTAGAGATGTATCGTAGGATGGTGCGCATTCGGCGCTTTGAGGAGAATGTCGTCGATATGGTCGCGTCAGGCGAAATTCCTGGAGCTGCCCACACGAGCATCGGCCAGGAAGGCGAAATTGTCGGGGCGTGCATGGCGCTGCGCTCCGATGACTACATGGTCGGCAACCATCGCTCGCACGGTCACCCCATTGGGAAAGGGGCGAATTTAAAAGGGCTGATGGCTGAACTGCTCGGCAAGCGCACCGGGGTCAACCGGGGTAAGAGCGGCTCCATGCACCTGGCCGACTTCAGCATCGGCAGTGTGGGCGAGACCAGCATTCTCGGCTCTGGCATCCCTATTGCGGCCGGCGCCGCCCTGGGGGCCAGGATGCTGGGCACTGACCGCGTCAGCCTGTGCTTCTTCGGGGATGGAGCCTCCAATGAAGGAGCCGTTCACGAGGGGCTCAACCTTGCCGCCGTCTGGAAATTGCCCGTCATCTACCTGTGTGAAAACAACGGCTACGCCGTGACTGTCCCGGCAGAAAAAGCGATATCGGTCCACAATATTTCTGAGCGCGCCAAGGCCTACGATATCCCCGGCGTCACGGTCGATGGACAGGATGCCATTGCGGTCTATGAAGTGGTCAGCGAGGCGGTTAAGCGCGCACGGGCAGGGCAGGGGCCGTCTCTGGTCGAAGCCAAAACCTACCGCTTCCGTCATCACGCCGAAGGCCCGCTTTTTGACACGCTCAATTACCGCAGCGAGGAGGAGCTCATGCGGTGGAAAGGGCGCGATCCCCTCGAAATCTTACGCACTCTTTTGCTCGAGAACGGCACCCTCACCGAGGCCAATGCGGCACAGATCGAGCGCGAGGTGCAGGACGAAGTCCAGGCGGCCATCACCTTCGCCCGCGAAAGTGCCTATCCTGATCCCGAGGAAGCCTTCGAGGGGCTCTACGTTCACCCCATACCGATCACACGATAAGCCAGCGAGAAGAAAGGAGCGCCATCGTGCGTCAGATCACCTATTTGCAAGCGATCGGCGAGGCCATGCGCGAAGAGATGCGCCGGGACCCGCGCGTCTTCCTCATGGGCGAAGATATCGAAGCAAACGTGTTTGGCACGGCGACGGGATTCAAGGACGAATTCGGGGCGGATCGCTTACGCGATGTCCCGCTCTCGGAGGCGGGCTTCGTCGGCGCGGCCATTGGCTCAGCCATGGTCGGCATGCGTCCCATCGTGGATCTCACCATCGCCAGCTTTCTCTATGTGGCGATGGACCAGATTGTCAGCATGGCCGCCAAGACGACCTATATGTACGGGGGGCAGACGCGCGTGCCGCTGGTCCTGCGCGCCAGCATGTTCTTCGGTGGTGCCAATGCCGCCCAGCACTCGGATCGCAACTACCCCATGTTCATGAATGTCCCCGGCCTCAAGATCATTGCGCCCAGTACGCCTTACGACATGAAAGGCCTGCTGAAAACAGCGATCCGCGAAGATGACCCGGTGATCAGCTTCGAGGATGGGATGCTCTGGGGAACGAGGGGAGAGGTTCCTGAGGAGGAGTACCTGATTCCGTTTGGGGTGGCCGAGGTCAAATGTGCCGGAACCGACGTGACCGTCGTCGCCGTGGCTTCACGGGTGCAGGAGGCGCTGACCGCCGCGGAAACGCTGACCAAAGAAGGGGTGAGTGTCGAGGTCATCGATCCACGGACGCTGGTTCCTCTGGATAAAGAGACCATTCTCGCCTCGGTCGCGAAAACGGGACGGCTGGTGGTGGTAGAGGAGGCCCACCGGACCTGTGGAGCAGCCGCCGAGATCGCCGCCATCGTCGCCGAGGAGGGCTTCTGGAATCTGAAAGCGCCCATCAAGCGCCTTGCAGTCCCAGATGTGCATATTCCCTTCTCCCCTCCCCTGGAGCGGCTCATGTATCCGACGGCCGGCACCATCGTGTCGGCCATCCACGCCGTCATGGAATAAGGCGAGGCGAAGACGAGCACGGCTGGAAAGGAACGAGCGAGCATGGCAACAGAGATAGTTTTGCCGCAGTGGAGCATGGGGATGGCCGACGGCACGGTTGTGCGCTGGTTCAAGCATGAAGGAGAGCTGGTGACGGAGGGCGAGCCTCTTGCGGAAGTGGAGGCGGCCAAAGTCACCTCAGAGGTGGAAGCGGAGGTAGCAGGGGTGCTGGTGCGCATTCTGGTTGCGGAGGGAGAGACGGTGCCAGTACGCACTCCGCTCTGCCTGATCGGAACTGCCGATGAGGTGAGAGCGATCACCGAGATTGCCGATGCACCAATGGAGGCGACGGCTGCCTCCACGGCTGTGCAATCTGTTGCCTCCTCGCCCCTTCCGGCGCTGATCTCATCGGTAGCCCGCCGCATGGCGAACGAGCGCGGCATCGATCTGAGCCAGGTGCAAGGGAGTGGACCGGGAGGGCGTATTGTGGCCGATGATGTGCAACGAGCGATCGATGCGGCGACACGTCCGACCCCATCCTCAGAGGCACCAGCAACGGTGCAGGTCATACCGGCAGCCCGTCGACTGGCGAACGAGCGCGGCATCGACTTGAGTCAGGTGCAAGGGAGTGGGCCGGGGGGGCGCGTGACTGTTGAGGACGTCCAGCGGGTCATCGATGCGGCTGCGCAGCCGGTCGCGCCTGTTCCGCAAGCCCCGTCTACAGTCGAGCAGGTTCTTCCCTTGACAGGGATGCGCGGAGCCATTGCTCGGCGTATGCACCAGAGCGTGCAGACCTCGGCCCAGGTGACTCTGACGACAGAGATCGATGTGTCCTCCCTGGTGCAGTTGCGGGAGGAGTTGAGGCAGCAGTTTGCCCTGACCTACACCGATCTGGTTGTCAAAGCAGCAGCCCGAGCTCTCAAAGAGCATCCACGTTTGAACGCCTGGATCGAGGGAGAGCATATCCGGCTTGCGCAGGCGGTGCATATCGGTGTGGCCGTCGCCCTGGATGATGGCTTGATCGTGCCGGTGGTACGTGATGCGGATCGCAAGTCGCTGCGGGAAATCGCGCTGGAGGCCCAACGGCTTGCGATGCGCGCGCGCGCAGGAACACTTGAGCGCGGTGAGGTGACGGGCAGCTCCTTCAGCGTGACCAATCTTGGCATGTACGGGATCGACGCGTTCACTCCTATCATCAACCCGCCGGAGATCGCTATTCTCGGCGTTGGACGGATTACCGAGAAGCTGGTTCGCATTCAGCGGGGAGCCGAGTGGCGACACGTGATGATGCTGAGCCTGACCTTCGATCACCGAGCGGTCGATGGCGCACCCGCCGCTGCCTTCTTGCAAAGCATCGGGAAGGAGTTGGAACATCCGGCGGAGATGCCCGTGTAAAAGGCTTTGCAGGAAAGCTCATCGCATATGGTTGCTCCAACTATCGGCATTATCGCCAATCCCGCCTCTGGACGGGATGTACGCCGCTTCGTGTCGCACAGCACGGTCTTCGATAATCACGAGAAGTCGGCAATCATACGCCGTGCCCTCCTTGCTTTAGAAGCGGTGGGGATCACGCGCGTTGCCTACATGCCAGAGGATGATTTTGGAATCGTAGCCCGCGCGGTCGATGCCTTACATGGTCAGGGCGCGCTCTTACACATGCGTGTAGAGCCGTTGTCCATGCCAGTAACCGGCTCAGGCGTCGAGTCGACGCCTGAGCCGCAACTGCTCGTATTCTTTGCGCCAGCGATCCAGCACACTGTTGGCTCAGTTATGCTCTCGGCAGACCTGGGCTGGCCGCTTCTCTCCACTCGTGACCTGACGCGCCACCTCTAGCTTGAACTCGCGACTGTGAACCCGTCTTTTCATGGCTGTTCTCCTTGGTCTCACTGTCTTCCAACAGTATATGACACGATTTCGGAGAACCTCCCTTTCGTCAGTGTCCGCTCTCAGGGGTGCAGTCCACCATGTTTTTCTGCTCCTTTGATTATTCTGTTTTGAAGTTTAAGCATCATTCCTATTCAGAGTCCTCTGGAAAGGGACAAACGATAGCCCTGAGGCTTTTTCAGGCGATTCTGTCCCGTGATCGAGCGACCAGCACCAGTTTATTGCCACAGCGGACGAGATTGGATCGTCCAGGTTTATTGTGGTGTCTCTTCCTGGCTTCCGGACTTAGAATCTGCATCCTCGCTCGCCTCCCCGGAGGCAAGGCGGTTGACGGAGAGCAGCGGTAATCCCAGGTCGCGTATCTTCGCTAAAACGCCGTGTAACGCCGCTTGATCCGTGATCATGCCCGTGAGCAGGGCTTCGCCGTTCTCGCTATTCGTGAGCGCGAAGCCGTCAAAGTACGCGGCCCATTGCGGACCAAGATGCCCTTTGAGGCGAATCTGATACAACGAAGGCTCGTCTGGCATGCGTTCTAATCCCTTCTTTCAGCTCCAGTTTCACGTTACGAGGCGGGCACAGTCGGTGATTTTCCCCGGCAGCAGCCCAGGACCGGGAACGATCTCTACCGCTAAGCGTTCCTCGTTCCTGTCCTCTCGCTCGCAAGTGGAGTAGTGTCACTCAAAGGCACTTTGAGCGCCGCTTATCTGCGCGGCGGGAAGTTCAAACGAGAGAACACGAGAGAAGAGAATCTCTCCTCATCTACGTTGGTGTCCTCATTGCTGAGAGTATATATCTCTTCAGAGGTGAAGTCATGCTACGAAAGGTGCATTGCGAGATGTAGCGTGAGAGGGATATGTCATTACGACTTTGGGAGGAGGAAAAGCGGTGAGAAGGATTTAGAGCAAGCCAATCGTTTGTGCGCGGGTGACAGCCTGGGTGCGGTTGGACACGGCTAATTTGCCAAAGATATTACTCACATGGCGCTTGACCGTGCTGATGGCGATCACCAGTTGCTGGGCAATCTCCTCATTGGAAGCCCCTGCGGCTATCAGATGCAGCACCTCCAGTTCCCGCGCGCTTAAGGGATCGATCAATAGTTGGGGCCGCTGAGGAGGTGTGGCTTCGTCCTATGGCCGAATACTTTCCTGCTCTGAAGCAGCAGCGAGCAGCATGTGGAGATAGGCCTGCTGCCTGGGGTTGGTTTCCCTCAGGTGCATGAGGAGTGTGACAAGAGGCGCGCCCTCGTCAAGAAACAGGCGCACGTATCCTTCTGGCTCAGCGCGCTGAAGCGCTTGCTGCAAAAACGCCAGGGCGTGTGCCCTCTGGCCAATGGCCTCGTGCGCCAGGGCGTGAAGGAGCAGCAGTTCGAGCGCGCTTGTGGTCCGATGGGCCTTTTCTGCGATCGAAAGGAGATGCTCTAGCAAGGGTAAGATAGCGCTCGCCTGCCCTTGCGCAATCGAAAGCCGGGCGAGCGTCGTAGATGTCGTTTCATGATAAGTGAGATCGGCGAGTTCCGCCGGGAGGGCTTCGAGGTTCAGTCCTTGCTCGTTCGCCCAACGAGCTGCGGCATCAATATCACCAACTGCCAGGTGGAAGCGGGCTCGCCAGGCCGAGGCGAGGGCGATGGAGTGAGCAGAAGAGCCTTCGCGAGCGGCTTCAGCAATGTGGGAGAGCGCGGCCTCAGCCTCCTCCTGCTCCCCCTGTGCCAGGTAGACACGTGCCAGCGGGAGATAGACTTCCCAGGTCATTGCAAGTGATCCTCCAACGTACCGGTCTAACTCTAGACCCGCCTCAAGCTGCACACGTGCTGAGGAGAAATCGTTCCACTCGCGAAAGAGATTGCCCAGCCCTCCATGTGCCAGAAGGAGACTCCGTAGCGGTATCTGTTGTTGTGGCTCCTGTCGCACTACTTCCTGGTAGAGATGCATCGCTTTGTGCAGTTGCCCAGACGAGGCATAGGCGCTGGCGAGCCGGCTTTTTGCCACGAGCACATGCTGCTGTGAGACATCTGCCTCGCTCTCGGCGACGGCTTGCTCGAGGGCTGCGATAGCTTCATCTACGTGCTGAAGTGAGAGGAAGGCCGAGCCTCGATACAGCAACAGTAACCCGCGCGCCCAATGGTCTGCTGGGAGGAGCGCAAGGCTTTGCTCCGATAATTCGATAGTGCGTGTATACTCTTCAGCCGGCGCTGTTGCCAACGTGCGAATAGCGGCAACCTCACCGGTGAACTCGGTGGCCTGGGGATGGTGAGGTGGAAGCGATTCCTGGGCCCCCTGGAGCCATAGCTCCAGATCACTCCAGGGACGCACGCCACTGGACACGACAATCCATGCATAGAGCAAGGCCAATTGGGGATGCGTGTCCAGCCATACCCTCGGGAGGGCCTCCATCCGCCGTAACAACGTCGTGAACCTGCCCAGGCTTCTCAAGGCTTGACGGGCGACCTGCTCGATCAGGCGAGCGGCGACGGGATAGTCCGAACCCGCCAGGGCGTGCTGGGTAGCCTCATCTAAATAGCCATGCTGCTCGTACCAGCGACTGGCACGACGATGGAGTTGCGGTATGAGTTCGGGCTGCTCTTGTCTCAAGCGACTGCGCAGCACCTCGGCAAACAACTGGTGGTAGCGATACCATCTTCGCTTGTCATCGAGCGAGACCACGAAGAGATTGGCGTGTTCAAGCCTCTCGAGCATCGCCTGCCCATCAGTCAGTTCTGTCACTGCGTTGGCTAGCGAACTATTCATGCGATCGAGGATGCAGGTATGCAAGAGAAAGGATTGCACCGTGGCCGGTTGCTGGGAGAAGACTTCCTCGCTCAAGTAGTCCAGCACGAAGCGGTGGCTGCCGCTAAAGGCGGAGAGGAAGGCGGAGATATCGGTTCTCCCCTGCAACGAGAGCGCGGCCAACTGGATTCCGGCGATCCACCCTTCTGTGCGCTCCTGTAAAAGAGCAACTTCATTGGCAGTAAGATCAAGGCGCATGAATCCCTGTAAGTAGGCCTCCGCTTCCTCTGTCGCAAAGCGCAGGTCGGCCGCTCGCACTTCACACAGTTGCCCACGCCCTCTGAGCCGCGCCAGTGGAAGTGGGGGATCGGCGCGCGCTGCGATGATGAGATGCATCTGTGCTGCCAAGTGATCCAAAAGAAAGATGAGGGCGTGATGAATGGCTGGATCCTCAATCACGTGGTAGTCGTCGAGCACCAGGGCAAAGCTCGGCAGCTTCTCGCTCGCCAGGTCGTTAATGAGCAGAGTAAGTAGGGGTTCCACTGTAGCTGGCGTCGAGGATTGCAGCAGCGCAAGGCTTGGTCTCCCGATCCCCCGATCAAGCGTTTGAAGCGCGGCAATCACATAGGAGAGGAAGCGGACGAGGTCATTGTCCTCTGCTTCAAGCGAGAGCCAAGCTGCCGGAGTAGCACTGCGGGTCAGATAGTCAGCGAGCAAGGTGGTCTTTCCAAATCCTGCAGGTGCTGAAATGAGCGTCAGCGCACAAGCCATCCCCTGCTCAAGTCGCTCGTATAAGAATGATCGCTGCACGAGCTGCGCACTAGGACGCGGCATATGCAGCTTGGTGGCAAGCAAGGGAGGGCGGGGGATGTTCGCCGTCTCTTGTGGAGGTTTCTCCATACCACTTTCCTGGTCTCGCGTGGGTATGTCTCGGTACATACTGTACTCTTGTTGACCCGTTGGGTCACTGCGCTGCAACAGGACTACGTTGTAGCTCGTATAATTGCTCGCTGCCCCAGGTAGCATTATATCACATAACCTCTGCTGAGGGAGGTGGTAAATTGGCTGAAGACTGGTTCTGGCACACTCTTCGCCTAAATTACCAGGAGGCACTATTGGGAGGATGAGCAGCGTAAAAGCTATGCCGGGTCTCACGGACCGATTGCAGCGCGATTCTCGATTTCTTCTCCTCCTACTAAAGTCGTAGCACTGCATCCTATGCACATTACACCCTCGCATCCCCCTTTGGTCGCATGACGAGAGCAGGTGAGTGATAGTACACTCTTAGTAAAGAAGAAATCACTCTTCCAGAGTGAGCAATGATACGGAGAAAGGTTTGCCAGCATATGCAAGATGTGGCGTCGTCGAAAGGATTTCCATTATGTCTCGTATACATCTCATCCGGTGGAGTGGACTGGCAGCGATTCTAGCAGGACTACTACGTGGGATTGCATCGTTTACGCCCACCGCCACGAGTGCAGGGCTGCAGCTCTTCTACTTTGCAATTGATGTGCTGCTCCTTTTAGCTGCGTTAGGCGTGTATACCTTCCAGAAGCAGGAAACAGGATGGTGGGGGGTTGTTGGTATCTTGTTGGCACTCATCGGCGCTGGACTCCTTCTTGGGCATGATGTCGTGAATGCTCTCGAGTTTCTCTACCCGGTAGCGGCGTTCCTCTTTGCGGTGGGGATCAGCGTCCTGGCCATACGTTCCTGGAAGGCGGGCACGCTTCCCCGCTGGGTATCGACTTTGTTGATCGCTTCAACGATTCTCGGGATTCTCGGATTTTTCGTCAAAGGCTTTGATATCCTCTTTGTCATCTCTGGGGTCATCTTCGGCATTGGCTTGATCGGAGCCGGTCTTACCGTCTGGTTGCAACCAGTCAGATGAGCTCGCCTTAGGAGGATTTTCGCATGCAAACGATCACAGGGGCAGAAACACAAAACGGTGAGCTCTTTTCGCAAGAACATCTTCACCTGATCTACCGCTATGTCTACAGTTACGTGAGAAACCAGCAGGAGGCTGAGGACCTCACGTCACAGATCTTTCTCAAAGCCCTGCGTCATCTCGACCTGGAGCGGAGCACACACCATTGGCGGGCCTGGTTGTTTCGGGTGGCCCGTACGACGATTGCTGACCACTGGCGTGTCCACTATCGTCGAGCAGGAACGCAGTCACTGGAAATGTTGGTCAAAGCAGGGTGGGAAGGTCCAGCGGCAGAAGAAGGAGTACCACTGGCTAGTAGCTCTGCGGAAGATCGTGTACAGGGTATCCTCAAGTCCCTGCCTGCACGGTATCGTGAGGTCTTAACCTACCGGTTTCTGCTCAATCTTTCAATACGGGAGACCGCTGTCAGCATGGATCTGACAGAGACCAACGTCAAAGTGCTACAGTTTCGTGCGCTGAAACGCGCAGTTGAGCTTGATGAGAGTGCCACTAGACGTTCGGCGAGCAGCAATTGAAGGAACATCCATGCTTAAAACGCCCCAAAGATTGTTCACATACACCAGAAGAAAGCTGAACAGAAGAAAAGAGATTATACTCATGATCGACAAGCACCAACTCGGAGAACAGGAACACGTTCCAGCCACCAGGAGGCGCAAGCCGATTCCTCTACGCATGGCAAGCGGACCACAGGACTATGTGCCAGGTCAACAGGAAGAGCCGGCGGTACTGACCAGCATCACGGACATGCTGCAGTGGGCACAGAATTGGACCCGTTCCCGCTCCATCTGGCCCTTTATGTACGCGCTGGCCTGCTGTGGCTTTGAGATGATCGCGGCTGCCTCCGCCCCACAGTATGACCTCTCGCGCTTCGGCTCGGAGGTCTTCCGCGCCAGTCCCCGCCAGGCCGACCTCATGATCGTGGCCGGCACCGTCTCGGTCAAGATGGCCCCGCGCCTGCGCC
>WNFM01076134.1_pt3 | contig 12965 bp, 10 predicted proteins | sample 5400271 | NCBI WGS metagenome assembly WNFM01 (sample SAMN13153352, study PRJNA577476) | soil metagenome | isolation source: 60 cm saprolite on Douglas fir-dominated hillslope | place: USA:California | collected 2013-09-17 | reverse complement strand
AATGCCCAGTGGCCGTCAACCCGCCGAAGACACAAGACTGCCCGCTCAGCGCAAGCGAAGCACGGCGTCGCGGGTGCCAGCACGGCCGAAGTGAGCTACCGAGGATTCAACACGTCTGAGGGGTCGGCTCTGCGGTACAGGTCTGGCGTCCTTCACAAGAGGAGAGGCCTCTAATGGATTCGCTGGGGTCCGGCGCTGGTGGTTCGGTACGTTTTGAGGAGATCCCGCACCTCCTCTTCGGTTGCCTCTGACACTGATCGAGAACTGGCGAGTCTCTCGAGGCACTTCACTCCGCGCTTGACGTCTTTTCCGCGACCCAGATGAATCTTGGCGATCTCGAGGCCGCTATCGTCGTTGCCCAGTGACAGGGCGCGAGTCAGCCAGAAGAGCGCTCGATCGATGTTGTCGCGATCGCGATAAAGGATCCCGATCGTCCCAGCGCTTGCACGCGCGCGCAAACTGCGTGGCATGCTCCTCCTTCTCCTCGCGTGTCCTGGCCGTCCTCAAGGCGTCGTGCCAGTCGAAGGGTCACAGAGGCCCGGATACTCCCTGGTCGGTCCAAGGCGCGATGCGAATGCGTTATCCAAGCAGACTATTCTGAACTCCCTTTGAGCAGGCGTCCCTTTCTTCCGGTCGGCCTAACTTCAGCTCTCCGGTGGCGGCTCGAGGCTCGCCCTCGGCGGCGCTCGGCATCGAGACTGCGGCCCGCCGCCGCGAGCCGCGCTTTCCGTTCGGTCCAGGTCTCGGGAGGTTTGGGCTGCCGACCGACGCTGGCCCAGGCATTCCAACCCTCGTATTTTCGTGGTGTGGAGATCGCGCGGAGCGCCATCTCCTTGCCGCGGCCCTCGAGGATGACCCTGTCGAGGTGTTCTGCCCACTTATCGATGGCCTCGCGCTTCTCGCGAAGCTTCACCCAAAGGAGGCTCGTCTGATAGGTCTTCGTGACTCGGGATTCGGAGGGGATGGCGTGGTTCAGAACGCGGTCCACAGTCTCCGGGTCGATCCCAATCTCAGTCATGCCGGTCGCCACGGTCCTCCGGATGTCCCTGATCTCGAATTCGACGCCTGCCCGCTCCTGGAGGCGCGTGGAAGCGCGGCGGGCGCTGGACATCGGGCCGTCTCCCTTCGGGCTTGGGAAAACGAAGGCTGATCGGTGCGAAAGAGGCGCGACCGCATCGAGCACCTCCGTCGCCCACGGTGAAAGGGGCAGGACGAGCCCTCTTTTGGCCTTAGTCTTCTCACGCGGGATAAGCCAAATGTTACGGTCGCGATCGATCTCCCTCTTCTCCATTCGCATCACTTCGGATTTGTCACGCGCGGCCGTGAGGAAGAGCGTCACCCACCAGGCCGCCGTTATGCGCGGCTCTCGCTCGATCGCCTCGAATACCTTTCTGATTTCTGGGGGGTTCAGGACGCGATCCCGCGGAGCCTCTCCGAGAAACGGCTTTGGGAGCTTGAAGAACGGGCTCGGTGGTACTGCCAGGTCGGCACGGCCTAGGCCCCAGTGCCAGATGAGCTGCGTGTACTCGCGGCATCGGTTCGCCATGTACCCACGATCCTCGGAGACGATCCGCTCGCCCCAGCGCTGGATTTCGTGGCGTTCGATCGTCGATAGGTTGCGGGCACCCCACTCCGGCCGGAGTTCGACTTCGACGACGCGTTTCAATTCCCTCTTGGTCTTCTCGGCACGAGTCGCGAAGTGTTGGCTGGCGAGAAAGAGGTCCGCAAGTTCCCCGAAAGTCGGAGCAGCACGCTGGATCGCAACTTCCTGGGCGGGATCCCCTCGCTCGGGACCTTTGATCTTGCCAAGGGCTTCGGCTGCCCTCTCGCGCGCGTGAGACAGGGAGACGGACGGGTAGCGGCCCAGACCAAGTCGTCGGTTTCGCCCTTCACGGTGATAGAAGAGCGTCCACGACTTCGTCCCGCCTGGATTGATGCGAATGCGAAGTCCGTCTCGGAGAGTGTCGTGAACCTCGTATTCTTTCGTCGCCGGCTTTAGCGCCGAGACGAGGGAATCAGTCAGCCTTGACTTCGATGTGTGCATCACAAGACACCCGACGAAGCGGGAGGGATACCGCTTTATCGCACCTCCGACGACCCTGCGGGGTCCGGTATGGCTCAGCGTCTGGTTCACTTCTGGTTCAGTCTAACCCGCAATACCCTGGCATGCGGAGGGTCGTAATGAACAGCTCCAACCCAGGCATACGGGCCCAGTAGCACCATCGGCGAATGAACGAAAGCGCCTGTAAATACTGGGGAATGAAACGTGTTGAAACACCCTGACCCACCCTGTACAATGCCGTAGTCCTGCCTTGGGCCGCTAGCTCAGCTGGGAGAGCGCCTGGTTCGCAATCAGGAGGTCGGGGGTTCGAGCCCCCCGCGGTCCACCAACCCTTCAACGACTTAGCGGCGCGCCATCGGCGACAGACCGCCGATTTGTCTATTTCTTGTCTATTTTCCTCTGAGGGACCTGTCGCTCTGGCCGCTCCATGACTCGCCTTGCGCGCGGGTGGCCCCCGGTTCAAATCCGGAAGCCCCGACCACATTTACGGGACGGTCAAGGTCTTTGAGCAACCCGCGGGGCTGCCCAGCGGCATCCATCGAGTGTCGCTGGGCAGCGAGGGAAGAAGCACCTACGTTGTGCTCACGGCGCCCGACTGGCGGTCAGCTGCGCGCGGGCTGGGGGTTTGCGTGAAGCGAGAGACCGCGAACGGCCAGCGACTCGACCATGCGCTGGTGCAGCGACTGATCTAGGAGATAAAAGAGCTTGCCCTCCCCCTCGGACCGCGCCGCCAGGCCCTTCGCGGTCAGGAGGAGGAACAACTGGAGCTCGCCAGGGCTGAGGGTCGATTCCTCCACACGCGCGAGCCCCTGGGGGCTGGGGACCAGCTTGCGAACCAGATTGCGAAGGAACACCTGGTCGTCCACGGAGTCGAGCGCAGCCCCCGCGGCCAGCCAGGGGTCTTCGGAGGCTCCGAAGAAGAATGGGCCCGCGGCGTAGGCCAGCAGGAAAACGAGGACGTCGATGAAGGCGGCCAGGGCGAAGGCGAAGACATGGCGGGCGGTCGGCGCCGTGAAGAGCTCGGTCAGCGCGATGAGCAGGTCCTCCTGTCCTGCCACCGAGCGATCGACGAAATCGGAATACGCCGGGACCGTCGGCGTCTCGAGCTTCTGGGAGTGCAGAGTCTCGCGGACGTCGCTCCACGGGATCGCGTCGAAGACCTGACGGAATGCGCGAAGCTGGCTTTCGGTCGAATCCAGCGGCTTGAGGCCGTCGCGAAGCTCGCCGAGCGCGTGCTCCGCCTGGCGCAGGCGCGCGATAGACTGCACGGCGATCTTGCCGTAACGCTCGAAGGCGGTATAGCGCAGTCCGGGGCCGCTTCCTTCAGGATAGGAGGCGGCATACGTCTCCGCCTCACGCGCGACGGCTTCCCGGATCTTGGACAGGTACGGATCCGAGTCCTGGGCTCGTGAGATGTACCCATGGGACTTCTCGGCGGCCGTCATCTCCTCGAGGGCGAGCACGTGCTTCTGGCCCTCGGCGATGGCGGCAGAGAGCAGCTCCTGCGTCTTGCCGGTCGCGGCGCTGAGCTCATCGTAGAGACGCCGTTCTATCGTCGCCGGCCGCTCTCGAGCCGAGAACCATGTGTAGAGGCTCACGTACGAGAAGGCGATCGATACGACGGCCGTGATCGCGTAGACGGCGACCAGGAGCACTTGCCTGCTCCGGTTGAAACCGATGAGCCATGCGACGAGCACGAGCGACGACTGGACGCCCAGCGAGGCCAGGAGGGAGAACCAGGGGGACAGGTAGAGCGCCATGCCCTGCTGCGTGGTGTACCAGGACACCACCGACAGGAGGCAGCTCGCCACGAACAGCGACACCACGAGCGGGCGGCTGACGGACGCCTGACCGGCGGCAGGCAAGGGTGCGAGCATGATGTCCCATCCCTTGGTACGGCAGAGCCAGGTGGAGGGTTGCAAAATCCCCGAGGGCGGTCGCCGAGCACGGACAGCCCCGAGCGGCGTTCATCCGATTGGATCCAAGGGCGGAGCAGCCCTTGGAACGACGGGCATGGAATCAAAAGAAGGAGGGACCATGGATGGAGAGCGGCCCAGACCCGGTGAGCAGGCGGCGCTCTGGAACGGTGGGGGCGGCCGAGGATGGGTCGCGTTGCAGGAACTGATCGACCGGGTGTTCCAGCCGATCGAGGACCTGCTCGCGGACGCCGTCTCGCCCGGGACGACGAAACGGGTGCTCGACGTCGGGTGCGGGACGGGCGGCACTACGGTCGCCGTCGCGCGGCGCCTGGGCGCGGGAAGCGCCACCGGCATCGACATCTCGGAGGCGATGATCGCCGCCGCGCGAGGGCGCGCGAAGCCGGAGGGCTCCTCCGTCACCTTCATCGTCGGCGACGCCCAGACGGACCCGCTGGAACCTGGCGGCTTCGACGCGATCGTCTCGCGTTTCGGAGTGATGTTCTTCGACGACCCGATCGAGGCCTTCGCGAACCTGCGCCGCGCCGCGAGCGCCGGTGCGCTGCTCCGCCTCGTCGCGTGGCGCGGCGCGGCGGAGAATCCGTTCATGACCACGGCCGAGCGCGCCGCCTCCCCGCTCTTGCCTGACCTCCCCGCCCGCCGACCCGGCGAGCCGGGCCAGTTCGCTTTCGCGGAGCCGAGCCGCGTCCGCCGGATCCTCGAAGAGAGCGGCTGGTCCGAGATCGACATCCAGCCGATCGATGTGCCGTGCGCCATGCCGGAGAGCGCGCTTGTTCCCTACCTCACGGAGATGGGCCCCGTCGGCCGCATCCTCCAGCAGGCGGACGACGAGCTGCGCGCGCGGGTCGTCGCCACCGTCCGGCCCGCGTTCGATCCGTACGTGCATGGTGCGGAAGTCCGCTTCAAGGCGGCGTGCTGGACGGTCGGCGCCCGGGCCTGACGGGCGTGTCGTGCGGCAGAGCCTTCGGTGGCGGACATCGGCGCGCACCGACGACGGCGTGGCTCGTTCACGGATCTGGATAGAAGTAGGAAGCCTCCTTCGCCCACAATGGGCAGCGAAGGAGACTCGATCATGACGATCAGCCGCCGTGACTTCATCCAGGTGGCGGCGGCCATGGGCGCCTCGCTCGCCTGGGCGGGCGCCGAAGGGCCCTCACCAGCGCGCTGGCGCGAGCGGCGCGACCTCTTCCCGGAAGGCGTCGCTTCGGGCGACCCGGATCCGCACAGCGTGATCCTGTGGACTCGCCGGCCGTTCGATAGCGGCCAACGGCACGTCCTGACGGTCGAGGTGGCCGCGGACGAGGCCTTCCGGCGCATCGTCGCAACCGCGCCCGCGCCGGTGTCGGCGGCGGCGGACTGGACGTGCCGGGTGCTGGTCGCGGGACTCCGGCCCGCCACGACCTACTGGTATCGCTTCACCGATGCGGACGGCAACGGCAGCCGCGTGGGTCGAACGATCACCTCGCCCGATGCGTCCGACACGCGGCCAGTGAACTTCGCGTTCGTGAGCTGCCAGAGCGTCAACGACGGCACGCTCAACGCCTACCGCCGGATGATCTTCGAGGACGAGAAGGCCGCACCCGCCGACCAGCTCGGCTTCGTGCTCCACCTCGGCGACTTCATCTACGAGGTGATCTGGTACCCCGAGGACCTGAAGACCCGCTACGACCGCACGGTCTACGAGGTCGCCCGCATACCGGACGCCGGGAAGGTCGGCAAGGTCCATTTCCCACTGACCCTCGAGGGCTATCGCGCCGTCTACAAGGGCTACCTCAAGGACCCCGACCTCCAGGACGCGCGCGCCCGCTGGCCCTTCGTCTGCATGTGGGACAACCACGAGTTCTCGTGGATGGGATGGCAGAGCATCGTGAAGGCGGCCTCGTTCGAGCGGCCCGGCCAGACCGTCAAGGTCGCCGCCAACCAGGCGTGGTTCGAGTACCTGCCGGCGCGCGTGACCCGGCCAAACAGCACCTCGCTGGACACGTTCGACCCCCCGGCCGTGAAGGACGTCAAGATCGAGCGCTTCGATGCCGATGGCCTGGGTGACGAGCCGAACAACCGGATCGCCATCAACAGCCTCAAGGCCTACCGCGCGCACCGCTACGGCCGGCACCTGGACCTCATCATCACCGACCAGCACAGCTATCGGAGCGGGGACCCGTTCAGCGATCCCTCGCTCAGCGAGCTGGGCGGCGAGGAGTTCGCGAGCATGTTCCCCGAGGAGCTGATGCAGGTCCTCGACGGCGGCCGCGCCTACGACGGAGGACACCCTCCCGCCGAGATCCGCTTCGGGGACAAGAGCGTCAAGAACCCGCGGAAGGACGCGCCGCCGCAGACGATCCTGGGCGCCGAGCAGAAGGCCTGGTTCAAGGACCGGCTGCGTGCCTCGTCCGCGACCTGGAAGATCTGGGGGAACTCGCAGGGCACGCTCGACCATCGCGCCGACCCGCAGAACCTGCCCCCCGGGCTCACCGTACCCTGGCCGGCCGGCTATGCCAGCATGGGCGGCGCCGACCACAGCAGCGCCTACGTCGAGCGCGGCGAGATCTACGACCTCGTCCGCGACGCGAAGATCACGGGCTTCGCGATCGTGTCCGGCGACCTGCACAGCTTCTGGGCCGGCTACGCGGCGAAGGCTCTTCCCCCCAAGGCTTTCGAGCCTGTCGGGCTCGCCTTCGTGGGCGCCTCCCTCTCCAGCCCGGGCGCGATGGAGGGGAACGAGCACAACTTCCCCAAGGACCAGCCGTTGCGGCCGCTCTTCCTCGCGGACCGTCCCGACGGGGCGAAGCCGGAGTGGACGTTCAACATGCTCCTCAGGCACGGCGTGCGCTCATGCCTCGAGTATGCGAAGAGCCAGGACCTCGCCCGCGCTCACGCGCTGTCCAACCCCTCGCTCGCGCCGCACCTGGAATTCGTTGACCTGGGCGCCCACGGCTACGCGAAGGTGCGCCTGTCCGCCGACGAGATGCGCACCGAGTTCGTGTGCATCCCGCGCCCGATCAAGCGTGCCGAGAGCCCCGACGGCGGGCCGCTCCGTTATCGGGTCGTCCACAGCGCGTCGCTCTGGAAGCCGGGGGAGAAGCCCGTTCTGCGCCGCCAGGTCATCGAGGGAGATCCGGGACTGTCGATCTGAACGGTGCTCAGCGCATGGCCTCCATGGGCGACAGACGCGAGGCGCGGATGGCCGGGTAGAGGCCGAACACGAGCGCGAGCGACAAGGCGACGGCCCAGGCGGTGGCCAAACCGTAGGGGTTGACGATCAGCCCCCACGGGAACATGGGCGAGAGGGCGCGGCAGAGCGCCGCGCCTCCGGCGGTGCCGGCCGAGGCGCCGAGGGCGGCCAGCACGAGGGCCTCGAGCAGGAACTGGACCAGGATCTGCCCGTCCGAGGCACCGAGCGACTTGCGGAGTCCGATCTCGTACTTGCGGTCCGCGAACGAGATCAGCATCACGGAGAGGACCCCGACTCCGCCGACGAGCAGCACGGTCGCGGACAGGCTCGAGAGAACGACGCGCCAGCCGCGCATCTCGTCCATGAAGCCGGCATAGCTCCGCGCCGCGTCCGCCTCCAGGTCCTTGATCTCCACGTCCTCGATGCCGTGGTGGGCCTGCTTGGCCCGGCCGAGCAGGAGCGCCGAGACCTCGGGGAGATCGCTCTTGCGCCGAAGCTTCACCGCGACATGCGTGAGCTGGTGGCCGGGGTCCATCCGGTCCATGTACGTCTCCAGCGGGATCATGAGGCCGTTGGCGTCGAGGTAGAGCTCCTCGTTGAAGATCTGGACGGGAGCCTGCATGCCCACGATGCGGAAGAGAACGCCGTCCACCACCACGTCGCGTCCGACGGGGTCGACGCCGCCGAAGAGCTTGGACCCGAGCGTGGCGCCGACGACGGCGACCGAGCTGCGCCGCCGCCGGTCGTCTTCGGTGAGGCCGCGGCCGCTGCCGATCGGCCGGTTCATCAGCTTCGCGTATTCCGGCGTGAGGCCGGTGACGAAGATGCGCTCGGTACCTCCGGCGACCCGCACCCGCGTCGACTTCGTGGCCCGGGGCAGGAAGGCAAGAGCGCTCTCGTAGGGAGCGGCGATGCGGGCCAGGTCTTCGTAGCGCAGCCCGGGGCTCATGGCGAACCGCTTCTGCTCCTCCGTCGTCTGCGGCTCCTTGGGCTTGACGACGACGGTGCCGTCCCAGGCCATCCCCTCGAACCCCGTCCCCACCTTGTCGAGGACGCCGTCCAGCACGGACGTCAGCACCACCAGCGCGAAGACGCCCAGCATGAGCAGGGTCAGCGTGAGCGCCGATCGCAGCTTGTGCGACCACAACTCGACGAGGCCGCCCGTCACCACCTCGACCATGAGGTTCACGCGGGCGCCCCAGGAGAGCTCGCTACTCATAACGCAGCGCCTCCATCGGGGAGAGACGGCTCGCCTTCCACGCCGGGTAGAGGGCGAAGACGAACCCGAAGGCCGCAGCCAGGAGGAGGGCCCAGGCGAAGCTCTTCGGATGCATGAAGAGCGGCATCTTCAAGAAGGCCGTGATCGCCGCCGAGAAGGCGACTCCCCCGACGAGGCCGACCAGGCTCCCGAGGCCGGTGAGCACGAGGGCCTCGGTCATGAACCCCTTGAAGATCTCGCCGCCGGAGGCGCCGATCGCCATCTTGACGCCGACCTCTCGCACCCGGTCCTTGAGGGCGGCCATCTGGATGTTCACGTTCACGATCCCGCCGCCGAGGAGGGAGAGGACGCCCGAGAGCATGAAGATCAGGTTGTAGATCTGTCCCTGGTCCTGCTGCCGGCGGACGCGGGCGGCGACGTCGTCGATGCGGAAGTCGCCCTGCTGGCGGTGGTTGCCTCGCAACATGGTCTCGAGGCCGTCGCTGAACGTCTTCATGACGGAGAGGTCGCGGATCCGGAAGGACACGCGCTCCACGCGGTTCCAGCGGTCCCCGTTCATCCTCCGCGCGACCAGCATCGAGGGCACGAGGATGACGCGGTTGCGCCAGGCGAACCAGTTCGGGTCGCTGTCCCGCCAGCGGAACACCTTCTCCTCGAGCGTGCCCACTACCACCACCGGGATGTCGCCGATGCGGATGGTCTGGCCGATGACCTCGCCGGTCGGGAAGAACGTGGCCCGGGCCTCGGCCCCGAGCAACGCGACCGGGCGTCCCTCGGCGAGCTCCTGGGCGGAGAACGACCGGCCGCTCTCGGTGCTGTACCCGTTGAGCGGAAGGTAATCGCCGTCGATGCCGCGCACCTGGCGATCCTGATCGGCATAGGGCGAGCGGATACGTCCGCGCGCGACTTTCTCCTGGGTCGCCCCCTCCATGGCCCGGGTGTCGAGCAGCTCCGCCTCCTCGCGGTCCTGGCCGCGGAGACCGAGGTTCGCCGCTTCGAGCGCGGTCGGAGTGCCGTCCTTGACCGCCGTCGCCTGCTGCACCACCAGCCGGTCCATGCCCCCGAGTTTCGTCCAGCGCTCCTCGGAGCGGCGGCGCTGGCTGTCCGCGATCGAGAACCCGCCGAGGACCGAAGCCACCCCGAGCACGACGCCGATCGCCTGCAGGCTCGAGCGGCCGAGGTTCTCCCGGATCTCGATCCAGGCCTCGACGAACCGCTCGCGGAAGGCGCCGGTCGTCTTCACGCCGCCTGCGCGTCGGGCTCGACCACCAGGCCGTCCCGCAGCTCCACCCGGCGCTCGGCGAACGAGGCGATGTGCGGGTCGTGGGTCACGAGAACGACGCTGTTCCCCTGGCGGTGCAGCTCCTTGAAGAGGGCCAGGACCTCCTCGCCCGTTCGCGAGTCGAGAGCGCCCGTGGGCTCGTCGGCGAGCAGGAGCGCGGGCCCGTTGGCCAGGGCCCGCGCGATGGCCACCCTCTGGCGCTGGCCGCCGGAGAGCTGGGCGGGCAGGGCATTCGCCTTCTCGGCGATCCCGACCTGCTCCAGCAGCTCGAGAGCCCGCCGGCGCCGCTCCTTGCGCCCGATGCCGGCGTACAGCAGCGGCAGCTCGACGTTGCGGGCGATGGTGGCCCGGGGCAGCAGGTTGTAGGTCTGGAAGACGAAGCCGAGCTTCTCGTTCCGGACGCGGGCCAGGGCCGCGCCGGAGAGGCCCTGGACGGCCACGCCGTCGAGGTCGTAGGTCCCGGAGGTCGGCGAGTCGAGGCAGCCGATGATCGCCATCAGAGTCGACTTGCCGGAGCCCGACGGTCCCATCAGGGCCACGAACTCGCCGCGCTGGACCGTGAGATCGATGCCGCGCAACGCGTGCACGGCCGTCCCGTTGGAGCCGAACACCTTGGTGAGGCCTCGGGTCTGGATGATCGCGCGCTCAGTTGCCGGACACCGTCGCTTCGCTCCGCCGTCCGGCGTCACGAGGTCTCGCTCTTCGTGCTCGACCTCTTTAGTTGTCATCGTCCTTCTCGACCTTCTTCTTCGACGGGTCCTCGAGGGCGACTCTCTCAGTGCCCTTGAGGCCGGAGAGGATCTCGACGCGCTCGAGGGTGGCGATGCCCGCGGTGACGGGCACGACGTCGTAGTAGTCCTTCCAGTGGTCGGAGAGCCAGATGAACTTGCCCCGGCCGCCGAGGCCCTCCTTGGCGTCCTTGACGAGCTTTGGCGCGAGACCGTCCTTGAGCCGGTAGACGACGGTGCCACCGTCCCGGCGCTGGAGCGCTTCCAGGGGGACGGAGACCGCCTTGTCCTTCTTCTCCCCCAGGATCTCCACGTTCGCGCTCATGCCGGTGCGGTACACGTCTCCGAGCTCGTCGAGCGCGATCTCGATCGGAAAGACCTTGATCTTCTCCAGGAGCTTGGCCGCGGGCGCCACGAAGCGGACTTTGCCCGTGAACGTCTTCTGCGGGTAGGCGTCGAGCGTGATCCGCACCGGCTGCCCCACCTTCACCTTGGCGATGTCGACCTCGTTGAGGTTGACCTTGATGAGCAGCGTGCGGAGGTCGGCGAGCGTGAAGAGCACGGTGCCCGCGTTGAAGGACGACACGCCGGAGGTGACGGTCTCGCCGAGCTCGACGCCCTTGGTGATGATGACGCCCGACATGGGAGCCGTGACCCGGGCCCGCTGCGTGTTGTCGCTCGAGATGGGGATGCCGTGGCCCTCGACGATCTCGTAACGCTGGCGGGCGGCCTTCAGGTTCTCGGCGGCGATGTCGCGCCGAGCCACGAAGTCCTTCAGCGTCTCGCTCGCGATGAGCCCCTCGTGGGAGAGCCGCTGTTGGGAAGCGAGCTGGCGCTCCGCGTCCTTGAGCGACACGTCCGCCTGCGTCACCCCCGCGCGCACGTCCGACAGCGACTGGGCCTGCGTCACGTCGGGCTCGACCTCGGCCAGGACGTCGCCTGCCTTCACGACGGCCCCGTCGCGGACCTTCATGGAGACGACGCGGCCGGAGACGACCGATTTGACGTCCACCTTGGTCTCGGGCTCGACGACCCCGACCTCGCGCACGCTCACCTGGAGGTCCTCGGCCTGCACCTTGCCGAGGCGAAACGGAAGCTGATCGGCCCCGTTGGGCGTGTCCTTGGTCCGGGAAGCGTAGACGAAGCCCCCTCCCGCCAGGATCACGACACCGGCTCCGACCAGAGACCACTTGATCTTTTTGGACATGCCAGCCCTCGGTATCCAATACGCAGGAGGGGGCGGCCAGGGTTCCGGAATCTACGGCTCAGCTCATCGCCGGCCGCCCGGATTGGCCGATCGCGGACGCCTTGCCCACCGGTGCGATCCGTTTGGCCCACTAAAGACGGTGGAGTGGAGTCGTGGGTCTACCTCCGGTGATCCAACCACTTACGGCGTGATTGCCGCGACGGCTGTTGCGAGTTCGGACCGCGCGCAAGTAGGATCGGCGCTCATGAGCAATGCCACCCGTCGCGAAGTCCTCCGGCTCGGCGGCGCGGCCGCCGCTTCGGTTCTCCTGGCTCCGGCGGCGCGCGCGGCTGCCTGGAAGAAGATCCCCATCGCAACGCAGCTCTGGTGCGTCCGCAAGCAGCTGGCCACCGACATACCCGGCACGCTGTCCGCCCTCGGCGCCATGGGCTACGAGGCGGTCGAGCTCGAGAACGCCTTCGGCAAGTCAGGCCCCGAGTGGAGAAAGCACCTCGACGCGGCCGGCTTGCGAGCCTGCGGCTTCCATCACCGCCTCTCCGAGTTGCAGGGGGACGCGCTGGCGGCGAGCGTCGAGTTCAACCAGGCGATCGGCAATCGCAACCTGGTCATCCGCTCGCTGGCGCCGGCGGTGTACCAGTCGGCCGAGCTACTGAAGACGACCGCGGCCGCCGTCAACGAGGTGGCCGAGCGCCTCCGACCGCATCGGATGCGCGTCGGGTACCACAACCACACGACCGACTTCAACCGAATCGACGGCGAGTACTGGTGGAATCGCTTCGCGGATCAGACCGCCAAGGACGTCATGCTCCAGTTCGATACCGGCAACGCCTCGGAGATGGAGGGCGTCACGCCCCAGGCGCTGATCCGACGCAACGTAGGCCGCACGATCTCGATTCACGTCAAGCCCTTCTCGAAGAAGGACCCGAACGCCTACCTCGGGGCCGACGACCTGGACTGGCCTGCCATCATGACGGCGGCCGAGACCGTGGGCGGCATCGAGTGGTACATCATCGAGTACGAGAAGGAGGGAGTGCCGCCCCTCGAATCGTTGAAGGCAAACCTGGCCCTGTTCAAGAAGCTCCGGAGCTGATCACTCCCCCATCGGTGACCGCCTTGCGCTCCCCACGCCGGAGAGTCGCGTCGCGCCGCCGGCTTCCCCGGAGAGCTGAACGTCTCGGGAGGTCATTCCCATGAAGCGCGTCACGCGTCGCTCGTTCCTCAAGGCCGCCGCCGTCGCCCCGGCGTTAGCCCGGCCTCGCCCATCACCGTCTAGTCGATGACGATGCCCAGACACGGCGACCAAACATTTCGCAATCAGGAGGTCGGGGGTTCGAGCCCCCCGCGGTCCACCAACTTAG
>WNFM01288852.1_pt2 | contig 12966 bp, 11 predicted proteins | sample 5400271 | NCBI WGS metagenome assembly WNFM01 (sample SAMN13153352, study PRJNA577476) | soil metagenome | isolation source: 60 cm saprolite on Douglas fir-dominated hillslope | place: USA:California | collected 2013-09-17 | reverse complement strand
CTCCCGTTCCACGGGTTCCTCCGCAGACCGCCTGGGCCGAGCGGCAGCTATTTGTATCAGAACGGGAAGCGGAGCGGTGAGTGACTTGGGCGCATAATAAAGTTTCGCGTGCGGCACGCGATACCCCGCCCATGTCCGCCAATGGGGTCGACTTGCGTCATAAACCGCGGCAAGCCGAGAGTCCGCTTGGGTCGATGGCGGACCTCCGACCAGTGCGCCGCTGCGCTTGCTTATGAATATATGGCCTAGAGGCCGCCGCACCGGCGGCATTGAAATCGGCATCAAAACGTTGGTTTATCGTGCGGGCCTTATTCGGAAGGTTGGACGCATGCGCATGACCGTCGCGCTCGATGACGAATTGGTGGCCAAAGCGCGAGCCTTCACGGGTCTCAAGGAGAACTCCGCTTTGATCCGCGAGGCGCTCAAGGCGTTGATCGAGCGTGAAAGCGCACGGCGATTGGCGCGTCTCGGCGGCAGCGAGCCCGATCTGGCGATATCGCCGTGGCGGGCGCCAAAAATTGCGTGATCCCAGTGATACGTCGGTCCGGGTTGATCATCTGCGGGCCGGCGCCGAGACGCTTGCAGATCGCCTCGGCCGCGCCATGGTGCTGGCGCATCTCGCGTTTGGCGATGGCGCTTCGGCAATGAAGCGCGAACAGGGATTCCTGCTTCTCGCGACGACGCGCCATTCCGCAATGACATGCCTGGGTGACGAGAATGCATTTCGATCATGCCAGCGTCACACCCACTTGCTCTCCAGCGGAGATCGATTTCCGCCTCACGATCAATCCGGGAGAGACCCGGACGAGGTCCCCGGACGAGGAGAGTCACGATGTCACAGCCAGTCACGACGTTTTCTCCGACGCATGCGTCGACTATTCCGGCACCGGCGCGGTCGCGATCCCTACGGCCGGGATCTTTCGCTCTCGCCCTTGCCGTCCTGCTATCGGCGGCGGGCTGCACCGGCGGCGCCGGTCTCGATATCCCGGTCGGGCCGGTCGATCATTCCTGCCCGGTCGTAAATAGCTGCGGGGGCCACCGATGAGGGCCCGCGCGATGGCTCGCTTTTGCCGCGCCGGCGCGATGGTCGGCGTTCTGCTTCTCGTCGGCTACGGCGCCGCGGCGCGGCCGGGGATGGTGACCGCGCAAGGCGCCACGTCGAGCATGTCGACCGTCTCGCCGCTGCCGCCGCGCGCGCCGCTCGCCCAGATGGCGCCGCCCACGGTGGCCGAGGGGCGGATCGGCGCTGCGCCCAATCCCGGCCCGGTCACCGGCTACGGATCGGGCGGGATGAGCCATGTTCCAGGCTCGCCGACGAACGCGCCTTACAGCAATTCAGGGCGGCGATAAGACGCGAAGCACGAAGCGGGTAAGCGATCGACGCCGATGCAGGATTGCTCCGTCCTCGTCATCAGGGCTTCGAAGCAGTATGTCCACCGACGGCGCGGCGTCGAGCGGATGGTTGCTCATTCCTCCTCGGCCTCGTCGCTCCATCCGTTGCCGCGGCCGCGGGCGATCGCGTCGCCGCCCATCTTCGCCCTGATCGTGTCCATCGCCCCCTCGATGCGGCTCTGGCGGCGGACGGCGCCCTCGAAGAGGTCGGGCGGGTCGGCGAGGCGGGAATCGGCGAGGCTTTCGGCGCCGACGCCGATGAGACGAAAGGCGGCGCCGTCGATCTCGCGCTCCAACAGGATGACGGCGTTGCGATAGAGCGTGTCGGCGAGCTGCGTCGGGTCGGCGAGGCGGTGCGCCCGCGTGCGCAGCTTGAAATCCGCCGTCTTGAGCTTGAGGGCGATGCCGGTGGCGGCGAGCCCGGCCTTGCGCAGGCGCTGCGCCACCGTCTCGCAGAGCGGCCACAGCTCACGCGCGAGCTCGTCCTGCGTGCTGAGGTCGCGGGCGAAGGTGGTTTCGGCCGAGATGCTCTTGGTCGGCGCGTCGGTGACGACGCGGCGGTCATCCTCGCCGTGCGCGAAACGCGCCAGGCGATGGCCGATGCTGCCGTAGCGCCCGGCGAGCTCGCTTTCCTTGATCGCCTGGAGCTGGCCGATTCGCGTAATGCCGTCGCGCGCCAGGCGCTGCGCCAGGGCCGGGCCGACACCCCAGATCAGCCCGACCGGCTTGCCGGCGAGGAAGGTGGCCGCCTCGCCGCGCCCGATCACCGCGAAGCCGCGCGGCTTGTCGAGATCGGAGGCAACCTTGGCAAGGAACTTGTTGTAGCTGAGGCCGATCGAGATGGTGATGCCGATCTCGCGCTCGATGCGCTCGGCGAGCAGCGCCAGGCTGCGCGCCGGCACCCCGCCATGCGCGGCCTCGGTGCCGCTGAGATCGAGAAAGGCCTCGTCGATCGACACGGCCTCGAGAACCGGCGTCGTCGCCCGCATCAGTTCGCGGACCTGCCGGCCGACGGCGCGGTATTTCGCCATGTCGGGCTTGATGACGACGGCGTCGGGGCAGGATTTGAGCGCCTTGAACATCGGCATCGCCGAGCGCACGCCGTAGAGCCGCGCGACGTAGCAGCAGGTCGTGACGACGCCGCGCGTGGCGCCGCCGACGATCACCGGCTGGTCGGCGAGCGCAGGATTGTCGCGCTTCTCGACGCTGGCATAGAAGGCGTCGCAATCGAGATGGGCGATGGCAAGGCTGCCGAGCTCGCCATGGCGGACCATGCGGGTCGAGCCGCAATTGCGGCAGCGCGCGACGGTTGCCGCGGTGCCGTCGGCGCCGGTCTCCGGCGTCGCGCAATCGCGGCACAGCCCAATCACGGGGCCGGTCGTCGCGGGGTCGGTCACCGCTCCGCCTCCGGCCACAGCCAGGCCGCGCCGCGCACGCCGCTCGAATCGCCATGACGCGGCGGCACCAGCCTGGTCGCCACCACGTCGGAGAAGACGTAGCGGCCCCAGATCGCCGGCACCGCGCTATAGAGCATTGCGATGCGCGACAAGCCGCCGCCGAGCACGATGAATTCGGGATCGATGATGTTGATGACGCTGGCGAGGCCGCGCGCCAGCCGGTCGACATAGCGCGCCAGGCTGGCCTGCGCCACCGCGTCGCCACGCGCCGCCGCGCGGGCGATGGCTTCGGCGTCCTCATCGCTGCCGGTGATGCGCCGATGATCGGCGGCGAGGGCCGGACCGGACAGGAAGCTCTCGATACAGCCCGATTTGCCGCAATAGCAGCGCGGACCGGGACGCTCGGAATCGTCCGGCCAGGGCAGGGGGTTGTGGCCCCATTCGCCGGCGATCGCATTGGCGCCGGCAAGCAGCGTTCCGGCGATGACGATGCCGCCGCCGACCCCCGTCCCGAGAATGACGCCGAACACCGAGCGCGCGCCGGCGGCGGCGCCGTCGAACGCCTCGGACAGGGCGAAGCAATCGGCATCGTTGGCGAGGCGCACGGTGCGGCCGAGCGCGGCTTCGAGGTCGCGATCGAAGCGACGGCCGATGAGACAGGTCGAATTGGCGTTCTTGACCAGACCGGTGGCCGGCGAGGTCGCGCCCGGCATCGCGATGCCGACGCTGCAGCGTCGGCCGAGCTCGGCCTCGACGGCGGCGACGAGTTCACGGATGGTGGCGATCGTCGCCGGATAGTCGTGCGACGGCGTCTGCACGCGCCGGCGCGCCACGATGGCGCCGGCGCGGTCGAGCGCCGCCACTTCGATCTTCGTGCCGCCGAGATCTACGCCGATGCGCAAGCGAGGCTCTCCCTCAACCGTCCGGGCGCGTCGTCAGGGTCCCGTGCGCCGCTCCGGCGGCAAATGCTAGCGCAAATCGCCCAGCCGTGCTCAACAGGGCGTGACGGCTTGACGGAGGGGATCAGCCATTCTACTTTTGATTGAAAATTACTGACCTCTATTCTCTTCTACGCGTATCATGACCCGGCGAAACCACTGGACCGGCCTGCTTTGCTTACGAATAATTAACAATGATGGTTTAAAAACGACCGACGATCGAGCGGTGGCATAGGGACAGGGGCAGCATGAACAGAACCCAGGCAGTGCATACCCTGAGGACGCGCGCCGAGCCGAAGACCGTTCTCATCGTCGAGGATAACGAGCTCAACATGAAGCTCTTCCACGACCTGCTCGAAGCGCACGGTTACGACACCTTGCAGACCAAGGACGGCATGGAGGCGCTCAAGATCGCCCGTGCGCATCGTCCCGACCTGATCCTGATGGATATCCAGCTGCCCGAGGTATCGGGGCTGGAGGTGACGAAATGGATCAAGGAAGACGACGAGCTGCGCGCGATTCCGATCATCGCCGTCACCGCCTTCGCCATGAAGGGCGACGAGGAGAAGATTCGCGAGGGCGGCTGCGAGGCCTATATCGCCAAGCCGATTTCCGTCGCCAATTTCCTCGAGACGGTCGAGCGCTTTCTGAGCTGAGGCGGCCTCGATGTCGGCACGCATCCTCGTCGTCGACGACGTCGAGGTCAACGTCAAGCTGCTCGGCGCCAAGCTCGCCAGCGAGTATTTCGACGTCCTGAGCGCCGCGGACGGCGCCTCGGCGCTGCGCCTGTGCCGGGCCGAGCTGCCCGACCTCGTCCTCCTCGACGTCATGATGCCGGAGATGGACGGTTTCGAAGTCTGCCGGCGGCTCAAGGCCGATCCGACGACGGCGCATATTCCGGTCGTCATGGTCACCGCCCTGTCCGATGCCGCCGACCGGCTGACCGGGCTCGAGGCCGGGGCGGACGACTTTCTCACCAAGCCGGTCAACGACATCGCGCTCTTCGCCCGCGTCCGCTCGCTCGTCCGCCTCAAGCGGATGATGGAGGAGCTGCAGCTGCGCGAGGAGGTCTGCGGCCGCTTCGCCCACCTGCCGGGCAGCGAGCCGGCCGAAGATCTCGGCGGGGCTCGCATCCTCGTCCTCGAAGACAACAAGCTCGCCGCCGCCCGCGTCGCCGAGACGCTGACGCCGATGGCGAGCGAGCTCATTCAGGTGACGACCTGCGCCGCCGCCGCCGAGCGGCTCGACGCCACCATCGAGCTGATGATCATCGGCATGTCGATTGCCGACGGCGATCCGCTCCGCCTGGTCTCCCACTCGCGCGTCAGCGAGCAGACGCGCCAGATACCGATCCTGCTGATCGCCGATGAAGGCGAGCTGCCGCGTCTCGCCAAAGGGCTCGATCTCGGCGCCAACGACTACATCGTTCGGCCGATCGACCGCAACGAGCTGACGGCGCGGGCCCGTACCCAGATCCGCCGCAAGCGCCTGCACGACCGGCTGCGCGAGAACCATCACCGCAGCCTGTCGCTCGCCCTCATCGACCCGCTCACCGGGCTGTTCAACCGGCGCTATGTCGGTGCTCATCTCGACGGGCTGATGGGGCGGATCGCCACCGGCAGCAAGGGGCCGGCGCTTCTGCTCTTCGACCTCGACCGCTTCAAGCTGATCAACGACAGCTGGGGCCATCTCGCCGGCGACGAGGTCTTGTGCGAGGTCGCCAAGCGCGCGCTCCATGTCGTGCGCAGCTTCGATCTCGTCGGCCGCTATGGCGGCGAGGAGTTCGTCGTGCTGATGCCCGAAACCAATCTGCAGATCGCGCTGTTCGTCGCCGAACGGCTGCGCATCGCGATTGCCGATGCGCCCTTCGTCATCGCCGGCGTCGCGACGCCGCTGCGGGTGACGGTCAGTATCGGGGTTGCGACGACGCTCGAGGACGAGGATTCGCCGACCGAGCTGCTCCGCCGCGCCGATATCGCGCTCTACGCCGCCAAGGATGGCGGCCGCAACTGCCTGATGAGCTGGCCGGTCGGCGCCGCCGCGCCGCAGCCGATCCGCGAGCTCAGCGACGCCTTGCCCTAACGCGCGATTGCCCTGACCCACATGAAAAAGCCGCTCCGGAGAGCGGCTTTCACCGGCAACCTGGCGGCGAGCGCTACTTGATCTTCGATTCCTTGAAGACGACGTGCTTGCGCGCGACCGGATCGTATTTCTTCAGCTCGAGCTTCTCGGTCTTGGTCCGCGGGTTCTTCTTGGTGACGTAGTAGAACCCGGTGTCGGCCGAGCTGACGAGCTTGATGAGGACGGTGTTGGATTTCGCCATGACGGCTACCCGATGCGAAGGATTGCTGGATTGCGGCGCACAATAACCGTCCCGGCGGCGGTGTCAAGCAAGCCGCCTCATGCGCCCCGGTTTGGCCGCCCTTGGCTCATTCAATGACGATCGTACCGACCATGCCGGCCCAGTCATGGTCGGCGCAGGTGAGCTCGTAGCTTCCGGCCCGCCGCGCCACGAAATAGACCGCCTTGGCGGTTCGCGGCTCGACGACGACCTCGTTCTTTCCCGCGTTGAGCACCGTCGGATCGCGCAGCTCGATCGCCGCCAGGAAACCTGGCGCAGTGAACTCATGCAACTCGGCGCCGCGGTTTTCCAGTTGCAAGCGATAGGTCACGCCACGCTCGAAACTGATCCGGTCGGGGACGAAGCGGTATTCCGCCATGACGATGGTAACCGTCCGGGCGTGCGCCCAATCGCTCTCTGTGATGCTGGCGGCAGGCCGCCCCGGAGACATCTCGGCGCAGCCTCCGGCGAGCAGCGCAACGAGACCTAGCACGATCGACTGCCGACCTCTCGCTTTTGGCGAAAATGCAATCTTCACAAAGGTTTATGCCATTTTTCTCAAGCTTCGGACCCGCCCCATAAGGTGGGCGTAAGCTTCTCGTCATACGGTCGAAAGATGGATCTGCTTTCCTATGCCCCGCAAGCCTTGCTCTGGCTCAGCGGCCTCATCGTCGTGGCGGTCGGCGGTTTCTTGAGCTTCGTCTATTGGGATCAGCGCCGCCGATCCGATGCCGATCAATAGATCGCCAATCCCATCTTCGCATCGAAGCGTCGAAGAGCGCTTGCGGCGATGGAGTTGGCCTAGTTCAATCTAGGGTACCGCTGGCCGGCTCGACTGGGCGCTCAGCTCTGCCGGATGCGGCAGAGCCACCGCGGCGGCGACGCTCGCCGGCTCGGCATGGATGATGCGGGCGTAGAGCCCCGGCTCGCTGAGCAGGCGCTTGGCCGTCTCGATATCGGCGACCCGGTCGCCGGTCCGTGTCGGGCAGGTGCCGCGCAGCCGCGTCCAACCCGGCTCGTCGAGGGAGATGCGCGCGAGCGTGTCGCTGCTCTCGCGCGTAGCGGTTTTCCGGATGATGGCGGTGATCGATTGCGCATCGTCCGCGGCGCCGGAGGTGCAGACGTTGGGCACTACCCCGTGCTCATGCAGGATATAGCCGCCCGGCGTGATGAGGCGGGCCCAGGTCAGGGTCAGCTCGCCGTCATTGGGCAGGCGCAGGACCGTCTGCACGGTGCCCTTGCCGAAAGACGACGTGCCGACGACGATGGCGCGGCCGGAATCCTGCAAGGCGGCAGCGACGATCTCGGCGGCCGAGGCGGAGCCGCCATTCATCAGCACGACGATCGGCAGGCCGGCAGTGATGTCGCCGGATGTCGCGTCGAATTCCTGGAAGCTGCCGGGATTGCGGCCGCGGGTTGCGACGATGCGGCCGTTATTCATGAATGAATCGGCGACGGCGACCGATTGATCGAGCAGTCCGCCGGGATTGCCCCGCATGTCGAGGATGACGCCCTGCATCGTACCGCGCATCTCGCTGCGCAGCTTGGCGAATTCGGCTCGCAAGCTTTCCGTCGTGTGCTGGTTGAAGCTGCTGATGCGGATGATGCCGACATTGGCGTCGCGGCTGACCGATACCGTCGGCACGCTGATATAGGCGCGCGCCACCGTCTTGCTGATCGGCGCCGCTTGGCCCGGCCGCGCGAGGGTGATGATGACGCGGGTGCCGGAGGCGCCGCGCAAGCGCTGCATCACCTCGTTGCGCGACATGGCGCCTTCGATGGCGACCAGGCGATCGTCGACCACGATCCCTTCGCGCTCCGCCGGGCTGCCCGGGATGATGGCGGTGACGCGGACCTCGTCGGCGGCGTATTCGAGGGTGATGCCGAGGCCTTCGAACCCTTCGCGCGACGCCCGCTGCTCGCGAGCCGCTTCGGGCGAGGCATAGCGGGAGAAACGGTCGAGCGTGCCGGTCAGCCCGGTGAACATCGTCCGCTCGATCTCGTCATCGGCCAGCGCGGCGAGCTTCGGCGATTGCAGTTTGGCATCGCGCAGCAATGTCGAGGTCGTGGTCCCCCAGCCGCGCCAGTCGCGCTCGGACGGCGATTTCAGACGCTCGACAACCTTGCCTGCATCGCGCAGCTCGATCGCACCGGACGCGTCGGTCACCGTGAAATCGGCATCGAGCGTCGTCAGCTTTTTCAGGGTGGCGAGCGCCGCCTCCTGTGCCGTCAGCGGTTCGAGGTAATAATCCATGACTTGGCTGTAGGCGCGGGCGAAGAGCCGGCCGGCCTCGTCATTGGCGTCGAGCCGATTGGGGCTCGGCGATCCCGCGCAGGCGATCAGCGGGATGAGGGCGAGAAGCGAGAGGATGACGCCGCGGCGGGCGCGAGTGGCGCGGCCGAGGCATGCAGCGGTGCTGACCGGGCGGACGAGCGCCCAGTAAGTGTCAGGGCTCAAGATCGGGATAACTCCAGGCTCGGCTCCAATTTGCTACGCCGGCCGCCGAGGTGGCAAGCGCTAACCGAGATTTTTGGAACAAAATAGTGGCCGAACCGTTAACCGCGTTTCACTTTGTTGATATTATCCACTTCGAAGGCCGATTCTGTCCCGATTCGCGGGCAACGACCGGGGATCATTTCCCGATTCGGGCGAGAATCGGCGCTGCGGCACCGCGATAGGCAAATCGTGCTAGCGGCGTGCGCGCTTCCGTCCTTCCGACTTCCCGCGGCCGGTTTTGCCGCCCGCCGGCTTGCCGCCGCGGCCGCGTGATCCCGCCCCCTGTCTGATCGGGCGGCGGGTATAGGGGCCGCTCTCGTCGTCCTCGACGATCTTGAGGATGAGGCCGCCGGTCACCGGGTTGGCCTCGGCGAGGCGCACGGTGACGGGATCGCCGAGCCGATAGATGCGGCCCGAGCGCCGGCCGATCAGGCGGTGCTGCGCCTCCTCGTGATGATAGTAGTCCCCCGGCAGGCTGCCGATCGGCACCAGCCCGTCGGCGCCGCTCTCCTCGAGCGTGATGAAGAGCCCGAAGCGGGTGACGCCGTTGATGCGGCCGGGGAAGCTGGCGCCGACCCGGGCCGCGAGATAGGCGGCGGTGTAGCGGTCGATGGCGCTGCGCTCGGCGGCGGCGGCGCGGCGCTCGGTCTGCGAGATATGCGTGCCGATCGCGGCGAAGGCGGGGAGCGCCAGCTTGCTGCTGCCGCCCTCGCCGAAATCCTCGCCGGCTTCGTTGTGGCCGCTGACCAGCGCGCGATGCACGAGGAGATCGGCGTAGCGCCGGATCGGCGAGGTGAAATGCGCGTAGCGCCGCAGCGCCAGGCCGAAATGGCCGATATTCTCGGGGCTGTAGAGCGCCTGCGCCTGGCTGCGCAGGACAAGCTCGTTGATCATCGCCGCATAGGGCGTGCCGGCGGCCTGGCTCAGCAGCCGGTTGAAGTCGCGCGGCCGCACCGCCTGGCCCTTGGCGAGGCGCAGCCCGATACCCTCCAGCCCCTCGAGGAATTTGCGCAGCGCCTCGAGCTTGGCCGGGTCGGGCGCGTCGTGCACGCGGTACATGCAGAGCTGGCGCTGCTTCTCCAGCGTCTCGGCGGCGGCGACGTTGGCGGCGATCATGAACTCCTCGATCAGCCTGTGGCTGTCGAGGCGCTGGCGCCGCTCGATGCGGGCAACCCGGCCGCCCTCGTCGAGGACGACGCGGCGCTCGGGCAGGTCGAGATCGAGCGTGCCGCGCTCGGCGCGCGCCTTGCCGAGCGCCGCAAAGGCACCGTAGAGCGGCGCCACGACCGGCTCGAGAAGCGGCTGCGTCGTCGCGTCGGGCGCGCCGTCGCGCGCCGCCTGGATCTGCTCGTAGGTCAGCCGCGCCGCCGAGCGCATCAGCCCGCGCACGAAACGGTGGCGCGTTTTGTGCCCGCCGGCATCGAGCCACATATGGACGGCAAGACAGGCGCGCGGCACGTCCGGCTTCAGCGAGCATAGCTCGTTCGACAGCGCCTCGGGCAGCATCGGCACGACGCGGTCGGGAAAATAGACCGAGTTGCCGCGCTTCTCCGCCTCGCTGTCGAGCGCCTCGCCCGGGCGGACGTACCAGGAGACGTCGGCGACGGCGACCATGATGTGCCAGCCGCCTTTGTTGCCGGGATCGGGATCCGCCTCGGCCCAGACCGCGTCGTCGAAATCGCGCGCGTCGCTGCCGTCGATGGTGACGAGCGGGATGTCGCGCAGATCGGTGCGCGTGCCGAGCTTGACCGGCTTCGCCGCTTCGGCCTGGGCGAGGGCGGCGTGCGGGAACTCGGTCGGGATGTCGTTGCTGTGGATGGCGATCAGGCTGATCGTGCGCGGCTCCGCCGTGTCGCCGAGCCGCTCGACGATGCGCGCCTGCGGCGCCGCCAGCCGGCGGGTCGGCAGGATCTCGGCGAGGACGAGCTCGCCGCTCTGCGCGTCGTGACGGTCGCCGGCGGCGACGCGGTACTCCAGCTTGGCGCGGCGGTCGGTCGGCTCGATGCCGCCGCCGCCGCCGGCGTCGCGGCGAAAGACGCCGAGCACGCGCGCCGGCCCCTCGGCGATCAGGCGGACGATGCGCGCCTCGTAGCTGCCGTCGTCGAGGCGGGTGAGGCGGGCGACGACGCGCTGGCCGATTTCGTCGGCGCCCAGCCGGTTCTCGACGACGAAGATCTTCGGCGGCGTGCCGCGCTCTTCCGGCCAGGCGAGCGGCAGTGCCGTGACCTCGCCGTCGAGATCGATGGCGGCGATCTCGAGCTCGGCGATGGCCGGCAGCGCCTCGACGGCGGCCAGGCGGCGATGCGGGCCGCGCTCGACCGCTCCCTCGCGCTCGATCTCCTTGATCAGCCCCTTGAGGGCGACGCGGTCGGCGGGATGAACCTTGAACTGGCGCGCGATCTCGCGCTTGCCGACCGGCGTCGGGCTGCTGGCGATGAAGTCGAGGATCGCCTCGCGCGTCGGGAGCCCCTTGCGGACGCGCTTGGCCATCCTATCAGGCCGATTTCGCCGCCTTGCCGGCGACCGTTTTCTTTTTGGCCTTGGTGCGCGCGGCGGGCTTCGCCTTGGCGCCGGGGGCCGGTTTGGGCTTCGTCGCTTTGGCCGTTTTTCCCGTCCCGGCCTTGGCGCCTGTCGCCGTCTTCGCCTTCGCCGCTGGTTTCTTGCCGCGTTGGCTCTTGCGCTTCTTGCCCTTGGCCTCCTGTGCCTTGAGCAGCTCGACGGCGGCCTCGAGCGTCAGGCTCTCGGGCTCCACCGAGCCGGGCACGGTGGCGAACAGCCCGTCATGGCTGACATAGGGTCCATAACGTCCCTTGAAGAGCTGGATCGGCGCGCCGTCATCGGGGTGCAGCCCGACGGTGCGCAATGGCTGCGCCGCCTGGCGGCCCTTGCTTGGCTCGGCGAGCAGGCTGACGGCGCGATTGAGCCCGATGGTCAGCACGTCGTCATCGGCCGCCAGCGACTTGAAGGCGGCGCCGTGCTTGAGATAGGGACCGAAGCGGCCGAGCCCGGCGGTGATCGTCTCGCCGGTTTCCGGGTGCTTGCCGATCTCGCGCGGCAGGGCGAGCAGGCGCAGCGCGGTGTCGAGATCGACATCGGCGGGGATCACGCCGCGCGGCAGCGAAACGCGCTTGGGCTTGGCGCCGTTTTCGCCCTCGCCGAGCTGGACATAGACGCCGTAGGGGCCCTTGCGCAGGCTGACCGGCTGGCTGCTCTCGGGATCGATGCCGAGCAGCTTCGGTCCGCTATCCAGCGTGTCGGCCTCGCCGTTACCGCCCTCGATGCCGAGCGGCCGCGTGTAGCGGCATTCGGGATAGTTCGAGCAGCCGATGAAGGCGCCGAACTTGCCGAGCTTGAGGCTGAGCCGTCCGGCGGCGCAGCCCGGGCAGAGCCGCGGATCCTTGCCGCCGGGGTCTTCCGGAAAGAAATGCCGGCCGAGCTCCTCGTCGAGCGTCGCGATCACCTGGGTGATCGTCAGCTCCTTGGTGCCGGCGATGGCGAGCGAGAACTGCTCCCAGAATTCGCGCAGCACCTTCTTCCAATCGATGCGGCCGCCCGAGATCTCGTCGAGCTGGTTCTCGAGGTCGGCGGTGAAATTGTATTGCACCAGCCGGTCGAAGAAGCTGCTGAGAAAGGCGGTGACGAGGCGGCCGCGGTCTTCCGGCACGAAGCGCTTCTTGTCGATCTTGACGTATTCGCGGTCCTGCAGCACCTGGATGATCGAGGCATAGGTCGAGGGCCGGCCGATGCCGAGCTCCTCGAGGCGCTTGACCAGGCTGGCCTCGGAATAGCGCGGCAGCGGCTGGGTGAAATGCTGCTCCGGCTTGACCGCGTTGCGCGAAAGCGCCTCGCCCTTGTTCATCGCCGGCAGGCGGCCGCCTTCGCCTTCCTCCTCGTCGGGATCGTCGCGATCCTCGTGATAGAGCTTGAGGAAGCCGTCGAACTGAATGACCGAGCCCGTGGCGCGCAGGATGATCTTGGCGTCCGGCGAGGCAATGTCGATTGCTACCTGATCAAGCACCGCCGATTCCATCTGGCTCGCGACCGTGCGCTTCCAGATTAGCTCGTAGAGGCGGAACTGATCGGCCTCGAGATGGCGCCTGACCGGCTCCGGCAGCGTGAAGAGGTCGGTCGGGCGGATTGCCTCGTGCGCCTCTTGCGCGTTTTTGACCTTGTTCTTGTAGATGCGCGGTGACGGCGATGCGTACTCGCTACCGTAGTCGCGCGTGATCAGCTGCTTGGCGGCAACCAGCGCCTCATTGGAAAGGTCAACGCCATCTGTCCGCATATAAGTGATGAGGCCCACCGTCTCGCCACCGATATCGACGCCCTCGTAGAGGCGCTGGGCCAGCGACATCGTCCGGCTCGCGCCGAAGCCGAGCTTGCGCGAAGCCTCCTGCTGCA
>WNFM01265435.1_pt1 | contig 12966 bp, 14 predicted proteins | sample 5400271 | NCBI WGS metagenome assembly WNFM01 (sample SAMN13153352, study PRJNA577476) | soil metagenome | isolation source: 60 cm saprolite on Douglas fir-dominated hillslope | place: USA:California | collected 2013-09-17 | reverse complement strand
TCCCGTGGCCCGTATCTTCATCACCGGCTCCACCGACGGACTCGGCCGCGCCGCCGCCGGTGTCCTCATCAGTGAAGGCCATGACGTTGTCCTCCACGCCCGCACCCTCCAGCGGGCGGCGGCGCTCAGCGGCCTCGCCCCAGACGCCTCAGGAGTGGTCATCGGCGACCTCAGCAGCGCAGCCGAGACCCGGGAACTCGCCGATCAGGTGAACGAGATCGGCCGGATGGACGCTGTCATCCACAATGCCGGCGTCTTCCTTGAGCCTTCCCGCTCTACGACCGCCGACGGTCACCCGAAGACCCTCGCTGTGAACACCCTCGCCCCCTACCTGCTCACTGCGCTGATCGACCGCCCAGATCGACTGATCTACCTCAGCAGCGGACTGCATCACACAGGTGCCGGGTCCCTGCGGGACATCGACTGGACCGGGCGGCAGTGGAACGCCACACAGGCCTACGCCGAGAGCAAGCTGCAGGTAACCGCGCTCGCGCTCACCCTGGCCCGTGCCTGGCCGGACGTACTCAGCAACGCCGTCGATCCGGGCTGGGTCCCGACCAAGATGGGCGGCCCCGCGGCAACCGGTGACCTGGAGCTGGGCTATCTCACGCAGACCTGGCTCGCCGTCAGCAACGACGCCGCCGCAACCGTCAGCGGCGGCTACTGGTACCACCGGCGGCGGCAGGCACCCGCCGCAGAAGCCCGTGACCCGGCTTTCCAGGACCAACTGATGGACCGGCTGGCCGCGCTCACCGGTGTCGCGCTCTTTTAGCGCCGCGGTTGCGTCCAGCCAGATCCGACGAGAGCCCCTCAGCCCCGGGCCCAGGCCAACGGCGCCGCGATGCATAACACCTGGTCAGGCGCATCCGCGACGCAGCGAACTCACGTTCGTGAGCCGCGCCGAACGGCGGCGCTGCGCGCAGTTATCAAGAGTTCTCAGCGCCGTTGGCAACCCCGGCCACGGCGAGCAGACAGGCATCCAGGCCGTATGTTTTGCATCGGCAGCGCTGGGCGTGACCGCCTGCTTCTGCCGCGCCTGGCATGTTTCGCAGCCTTCGTGGCAGACGGGAGCAGACGCATCGTCCGGACATGATGAACTTCCCCAACTGCCGCCTGGCTAGCCAGTTGCACTGGTGAGCGCCTGGCGCCGGGGGCACAACCTCCTCGGCGAAAATCCGGGATTGGCGTTCCCGGTCGCCGCTGGGCCAGAAGATGAAGGTGTTCATCTGGTACTCGCTGTCCAGCGTCGTGAGCGTGTCCACCCAGCGGCCGACCGGCCCGTTGAACATGTCCCGGCCGTCCGGGGTGATCAAGCCCATCACGTTGTAGAGGCAGACGATCCGCTCTGGATCACGGCCTGCCTCCTCGGCCGAGGCGGTGAGGATGTTGTTCAGCGACCGCAACTGCTCCAGCGGCAGGTAGGGCGCCGATACCGACCAGCCGTCCGCTTTGGCGCCGGCCAAGCGCACCGCGCAGGGCCCGGTGACGCCGAGCCAGATGCCGATCTCGTGGGCTGGCCGGGGCTCAGGCTGAGCTTGTGGGATCCGCGCCGAGCAGACCGGCTCATCCCCGGCCATCGCGACCACCATGGCCGTCACCTCGGGCGAGTCCCGCAGCTGCCCGAGCAAAGACCGGCGCAGCCGGGAGTGATCGGTGCCGAAGACCCGCTCGTGAACGCCGATGAGCAGCCCGACGCCAGCCTCGTCGGCAACCGGCAGCAGCCGCACCCCGGGCGGCAGCTCCGCCGCCACCGCTGCCACGTCGGCGCACATGAGTGATTCCTCGCCCTCGGCCGTAAAGCCGGCCGCCAGCAGCCGCCGGGCCAGATCAGATGGCCGGTCGTAGTCGTAGAGCTTCCACTCGAACTTCTCGCACCGCCCACCGAAGTAGGCCACCTGCTCGGCGATCACGTTGTCAGCATCGGCCTCGTCCAGCTCCGACCAGGCGATGCCTGACCAGCCCCGGCCATCCACGCTCACCCAGCGCACCACCTTGCCGTCAGCCTTGATCAGCGCCCCCCGACCCGTCCGGGCGGACGCTGTGACGGACCTGAGCATCGAACGCGGCAAGCACCCGAGCAGCCTCCACCCAAGCAGAGCACCATCAACAGCCCACAGGCGCAAGCCCCCACCGCGGCCGACCCGATCCCTGCCAGTCACGCCCGCCCGCCGGTCACGTCTCATCGCTCAGTCGGCGGCAGATCCGTGCGACTTTCGCCGCCGGGGCCGCCATGGATAACCATCAAGCCCGGATGAGCCGGCCATGGCGCTCATGTTCGTGGGGCTGTCGCCCGCAGCGCACACACCGACCCGCCTTTTTGAATACGCGTCGACTGGTAGGACCGGACGCGCTTGCGACCGTCGGCGGCTGGGCCGCACTCGGGGCGAGCAGCATGCGGCATGTCCCGCGTTCGGGCTGTGGCTGATTTATCCGGTGTGACCGCTGTCTTGAGTCTGTGACCTTCGCGCCAGGCCTTGGCATCCTTAAGACATGCAGAGCGTGTATGAGGCCGCGGGAGGCAGCGAGGGCCTGCTCCGGCTGGCCGAGGCGTGGCACTTGCGGGTGATGGCGGACGAGATAGTCAGCCACGCGTTCAGCCACGGGTTCCATCCTCAGCACAGCGAGCGGCTCGCCGCGTACTGGGCCGAGGCCCTCGGGGGGCCCACTACCTACTCCGACGTCTATGGAGATGAGACCTCCGTGGTGCGGATCCATAGCGGCAACGGCCCACACGAGGAGATGGACCGCCAGGCGATCGCCTGTTTCGACCAGGCACTGGAGGACGTCGGGCTGAACGCGGCCGAGCCCCTGCGGCAGGTGTTGCACGACTACTTTGCCTGGGCCACCACGACGAGAGACCCAGCCAGCGCCTCCCCGGCACAAAGGCATGCGTCACGCCGTCTGCATGACCGGTCGTCTCCCACCGACGCCGCGGCGGCTCGTTGGTGCGCCAGATCAACCGGTTATGCGCGGTCCGACCGTAGGGAAGCCCACGCCTGATTGCCGCCCATAACGGCGGCTCGGAGCGCGCCTGTGGCCGCTGTGCCGGTCACGGAGCGCATCTGAGTGGCGGGCTTTGGGCCAGCGCTGGTTGCTGCGACGTCGGCCACTCAAAAGGGTGGCACGGCCATCTGGCGCTGGAACAATTGGTGTGATGAGTCCGAGAAGCCGAGGGCGTCCACCCGGCCGGGGCCGGCGCCGTCAGCCGGAGCGGCGCCCGGCACGAAACCGTGGGGCCCCGCCGCCGCGGCCTGGGATTGAACCGGGGCTGACGGCCGAGGAGACGACGGATTGCTGGTTCGATGAGCCGGCGCCCGGTGATCGGCAATCGTGGGCGGTTCCTCCAGGGCACGGCGCCTACCGGGGACTCGACCTGGAACTGCTGAACCCCGCCGACGAGGATGGGCTCACCTTCCTCATCGAGGCAATACACCCCGAACTCGCAGATGCGCTGCGCAGCGATGACGAAGTGATCGCGCGCGGTGAGCCGTTCAGCCCCAAGCTGCACATCGCGATGCACCAGATCGTCGCCAACCAGCTGCTGGCCGGCGACCCGCCCGAGACTTGGCAGACGGTGCAGCGGCTGGCCACGCTCGGCTATGACTGGCACAACGTCATGCACATGATCGCAGCCATGGTCAGCGACGATGTTTATCACGCGTTGAAGGAGGACCGGCCGTTCGACCCTGGCGACTACATCCGGCGGCTGCATGAGCTGCCCGGTGACTGGCCGCAACCGTAAGCAGCGGAGCCAGCGCAAGCAGCGCTCCGGGCAGGCTTGGCTGCCCATCACAGGTTCTTGATGTAGGTCAGCTCGAAGTCGTGCTTCCATTCCCGCCCGTCGGGTGAGCCTCCCAGGAACCGGTGATGGTTGTGTCATCGCTCGCGATGGTCCCGGTATAGCGCTGCCGAGAGTCATCTCGTAGACGCGGGCAACGCCACGGAAGTCGCACTAGTGCTGGATGAAGGGTTCCGGCTCCGATGCTGCGCCAAGATCACTTTGCCTTTCGGGCTCGGCATAATGCCTGATCATGCAGGTGATCGAGGCTCAGCGCCCCTGGTCCTGGAGCCTCACGATCGCCTCCATATCAGCCAGATGAGTGAATTGCTGCGTGGCGGGCAGGCACTATCGGGGGGTCAGTAATCGAGTAGCAGTGGCTGGCTGGCCTGGCGCGCGTGCCCTCCGAGGCTGAGCATGATCGCAAGCCCGAACCGGCCCGCATCCTGGACCGACGCTGCAACAGCTGGCGGGCCGTCGCGGCGGGCCGCGCGCAGATCCTCCTGGCCGAGGCCGAGCGCCCGGTGATTGAGCCGTTGCAGCCCGTCCAGCAGGTGCCCGATCTGGCCCACGCGGGCGGGCTTTCCATCCGGCCGCCGCGCCTGGAACACAGCCGGCCCGGTGCTGACCGGCAGCCGCCACTCCACCCCCCCGAGCAAACTCGGGTAGCGTTGCGGGTTCCCGGCAGCGGCCGCGTACGCCGGCGAGCTGGCGAACTCGCCGGGATCCTCGCCAGCTTCAGGCCGCAGATCCGGCCGCTCGTCGTAGGCCGCCAGCAAGACCAGGCCGCCGTAGCCGTCCCAGCCCGGCTTGTCGGTCCAGTACGGCAGGCCGGCGCGTTCTGCCCACGGCTGCGCGCCGCCCAGCGCAGCACACAGGCGGCTCTGCCAGCCCAGCACGGCGTCCAGAACCGCCGCCGGGTCGGTGATCGCGTCTGCCGGCTCGGGCCGGGTACGCACGATCGTGACTTTCATGCCCAACTGTTCACCCGCCTGCTGGGCGATGAGCAGCCAGTCACCCATGTGATAGCGGGTCAAGGGCCCTACGTACACGCCCAGGCCCATGCGCCTGCCATGCGCTCCGAGCCGGACGAGCCCGGCCGCGGCGCGCACGCCCGGCATCGAGATACTCGACGGGCAGCGCCCTGCTTTAGCGCCCGTGAGTGTCGAAGCGCCGGATTACTGCTCGGATAGGATTGCCTCGAGTTCGGCCAGCGGGTCGCGGACGACCGGGCCCTGCGTCCGGACGCACGCACGCCGGATCGCGCCGCGGAACCGGAACGGCGCCGTGTAGCCGGTGCCGATGGCGGGCCCCCACTCGTAGCCGCAGGTGAGCCCGGCGCCGACGCCGTTGAACCCGGACGGCGTGAACCGCGGGATCACCCCCCGTCCGGCCTCGTGCCCGTCGCAGCTCAGCACGCCGGTGCCGCCCGGGCCCTCATCCTTGGTGAAGGTGAACTCTACGCGGTGCTCGCCCGGAGTAATCGCCGCGGTCGACTCGACGACGTGCCGTTCCTTGCCGTAGAGGTTGTGCACGTAGCGGGCCCGCCCGCCGAGGATGTGCAGCGACCACCCGCCGAGGGCTGATCCCATCGCCAGCAGGACACCGTCGGCCGGCCCGGAGTCCGGGATGGTGACGTCGACGATCAGCGCATGCGAGCGGTTCCGCACGTTCACAGCGACCGGCTCCGGCACCTGGGCGCCGCCCTGGAAGTAACGGAACGCCTCGCGCGGCGGGCGGTGATCGGGCTTGGGGTGCACGAGGGCCCACAGGACCCTGTTGTCGAGGGGGAGCACCTGGTTGCGCTCCGCCTCCGCCCACCAGAGCTCGATGAGCTGGCGCAGCAGCTCTGGGTGCTCGCCGGCGAGATCTCGCGTCTCCGACAGGTCCTCCGCGACGTGGTACAGCTCCCAGACATCTTCGTCGAATAGCGCGTTCGGATCCTGGCTGTCGTATAGCGGCCCGACCGGGTGGAACGTCACCGCCTTCCACCCGTGGTGGTAGAGGGCCCGCGATCCGAACATCTCGAAGTACTGCGTCTGGTGCCGCTCGGCAGCGTGCTCGCCGCCGGCGCTGAGGAGATAGGCGAAGCTCACGCCGTCGACCGGGGCCTGCGCGGTGCCCTCGATCACGGCCGGATATTCCAGTCCGGCGAGCTCGACTAGCGTCGGAGCGACGTCGATGGCGTGCGTGAACTGGCCGCGGATGCCGTCGCTGTCGAGGGACCCGCCCGCCCACGAGATGATGCACGGATCGGCCACGCCGCCCTCGTGCACCTCGCGCTTCCACCGGCGGAACGGCGTGTTCCCCGCCATGGTCCAGCCCCACGGGTAGTTGTTGTGCGTGAGCGGCCCGCCGATCTCGGGCAGGCGCGCGAACATCTCCTGGCTGGGCGCCGGGTCGAGGTTCAGCATACGGACGTCGTTGATCGACCCCGAGGCGCCGCCCTCGGCGCTGGCCCCGTTGTCGGAGACCACGACCACGATGGTGCTGGCCAGGTCACCGGTGTCGTCCAGGAAGCCAAGCACCCGGCCGATCTGCTCGTCGGCGTGTGACAGGAACCCCGCGAAGCATTCCATGAAGCGGGCCGCGACGGCGCGTTCCTGTCGGCCGAGGGAATCCCAGGGCGGGACCCAGTCCGGCCGCCGGGACAGGACCGTCGACGGCGGGACCAGGCCCGCGGACACCTGCCGCAGGAACGTCCGCTCGCGCCAGGCGTCCCAGCCGAGGTCGAACCGCCCGCGGTAGTGCTCGCGCCAGCGCGGCGGAGGCTGGTGCGGCGAGTGGCAGGCGCCGGTCGCCAGATACACGAAGAACGGCTTGCCGGGGTCGACCGCGCGCAGGTCCGCGATGAACTCGATCGCGTGGTCGGCCAGGTCCTCGGTGAGGTGATAGCCATCCTGCAGCGACGCGGGCGGGCGGACCGAGTGGTTGTCGTGATACAGGGCGGGCACGAACTGGTGGGTCTCGCCGCCGTGGAAGCCGTACCAGCGGTCGAAGCCCCGGGCGAGCGGCCAGGTGGCGCGCGAGGCAGCCATGTTCGTCTCGTCCTCCGGGGACAAGTGCCACTTCCCCACGGCGTAGGTGGCGTACCCGGCCGCGCGCAGGACCTCGGACAGGTAGCCGTTCTCGCGCGGCGGCTTGCCCCAGTAGCCCGGATAGCCGAGGGCCAGGTCGGCCACCCGCCCCATGCCGCTGCGGTGGTGGTTGCGCCCGGTCAGCAGGCACGCCCGTGTCGGCGAGCACAGCGACGTCGTATGGAAGTTAGCGAGCTTGACCCCGCCCGCCGCCAGGCCGTCGATCACGGGTGTCTCGATGTCGGAGCCGTAGCAGCCAAGCTGCGCGTAGCCGACGTCGTCGAGCACCACCAGCAGCACGCTGGGCGATCCGGGCAGCGGGGTCGGCCCGGGCGGCCACCAGGGTTCCGAGTCGCGCCAGTCCCGGCCGATCCGGCCGCCGAACTCCTGTCCCACGTCCTCCGGGCCCCTCTCCTGGCCGTCTTCCGGTCTCGCTCCGCTGTGACGGTACCTGGCCAACCCCGCCGCGTTGCGTTAAAGCTAAAAGGGGTTTTGATCGCGTCTTCCCGCTCACAGTGGTTGATTTAATCTGTGGCCCATGAGCTCGCGGCACCCAAGCCTGGGCGCAGCGCGGGGACCATCGTCCGCTACGTGCTCGGTGTGCTGCTGGGGCTCGCCGTTCTGGTCGTGCTGTTTGGCGAGCGAGGCGATCTCGTGGCGGCCCGGCACAAGATCGGTCACCTGGCCATCGGCTGGGTGGCTGCCTCGGTGCTGGCCGAGGGCACGTCACTAACAGCCTTCGGGGTCCTTCAGCACTGGGTGCTGCGGCAGGCGGGCGCGCGCATCGCGTTGCCCGGCCTGGTGGCGCTCAGCCTGGCGAACGAGGCCATCGCGAATACCGTGCCGGCCGGGCCCGCGCTGTCCTGCGTCTACCGTTACCGGTACTACCTGCAGCGCGGCGCGAGCGAGGCCAGCGCCGGCTGGACCGTCTTCACGGTTCTGATTGCCCAGGCGATCAGCATGTCGCTGTTCTTGCTCGCCGGCGCGGGAGTGGCCATGCTGGCCAGCGCCAGCATAAGGAGCACCGGAATCGCCGCGGCGGGCCTCGTGATCGTCGGCGCGGGAGCAGCGGTTTTCATCCGCCGGGACCTGGTCCTGCGGCTGGCCGCCATGCTCGTGCGCATCTCGCAGCGCGTCACCGGGCACCCCCGGAGGGCAGCGGCCGCGCGCCTCGAGGCGGCGCTCGCACGAATGCAGGAGATCCCGCTGAACGCGCGGTCGACAGCGTCGATCGTCGCCATCGCCCTCGGGGTGTGGACATGCGATTTCCTGTGCCTGCTCTACAGCCTCGCCGCCGTTCATGCCGCGGTTCCGTGGGATGGCGTGCTGCTGGCTTACGGCGCGGCTCAGGTTGTCAGCGCGCTGCCCATCGTTCCCGGAGGGCTCGGCATCGTCGAGGGCAGCCTCGCGGTCATCCTGGCCGCTTATGGCATCGCGCGCGTTCCCGCGATATCAGCGGCGCTCGCCTACCGTCTGGTCAGCTTCTGGCTGGCCATCGCGGTGGGCTGGGCCAGCGTGGGCGTGATCGCGTATCAGGCCCGACGGCGCCACGAAGCTATCAGCTGCCACCACCGGTTCGGCTTACGCCAGTACCCGACGCAGCGCCTCCACCGACCGCGCCCCTCCGATCCGCCCCGCCGCATCCTGGTAATTTCCGGCTTTCTCTTCCTGGCCTGGGGCCGCAAGCCGGCTGGGTCAGCCGCCTGACCAGCAGGCCGGCTGCCGATGAGAGGCAACCGTCAGCCCGCTGATCCGGCAGGCTGGCCCAGCCGGCAGGCATTCCCGCCGCAGCGGAAGTTCCGCCAGCGCCCGCCCGCATGTCCGCGCCACTTATGGCGCACAGAATGTCCGGTTCGGGTACGGCGAAGGAAGCCATGGCCGACGGTCGGGAGCCGACCATAATGGCGGATATTGGTCGTCAAGTGTCCTCGTCGACGGCTACGGATCGTGACGGAGGTCGGGACATGGCCCGCGACAGGGAGCGGTGTGGCCGGTCCGATCACGCTTCCCGGGTAGTGGCGCCCTCAGCGCCCGCAGCGGCAGCGGATGGCCGAGCGCGGCGGCTAGCCAGCCGGGCACCCGCGGCTTGGAGTTTGTAATCGTTAGCGCCTCGCGGACCTGCCGCCGTTCGGCCTGCAGGCGTGCGCTGGCTCGGACGGGTTCAGTACCCGAGGTACCGGAGGGCGGCGGTGGTCCCTGCGGCGGCGAGGATGACCAGAGGGAACGGGACGCGGTAGCGGGTGAGGACGATGGCGATGGCGACGCCCGCGGGGCGGGCGGGGTCGCTGAAGTGGCGGCCGTTCATGAGGGCGCTGGACGCCATGACTGAGCAGAGGATCACGATGGCCGAGGCGTCGACCAGGGTTTGGACCCGCCCGCTGAGATGGAGTCTGGTGGCGAGGACCGGGCCGGCCATGCGGATCGCGAAGGTACCGGCGGCGAGCCCGAGGCCGGCGGTGACGGCTGCGGTCATCGACGTCATGGATCGGTTCCTGGCGGTGTGGGATGTGCACGGCGATCGGGGATCAACAGGATGCCCAGGCCGGCGAGGGAGCACAGGATCGGCAAGCCGGGCGGGAGCGCGACACCGGCGATCAGGGTGATCGCGGCGCCGGTGAGCGCGGCGGTGCGGACCCGGCCCGTGAGCCCGGGGATCACGAGGGTCGCGATGACCGCAGGGAACACGGTGTCGAGTCCGAGTGCGCTGGGGCTGGCGATGAGGGACCCAGCGGCGGCACCGGCGAGGGCGCCGGCAGGCCAGCAGGCCAAGATGGCGAGCCCCGAAACGTGCAACGCGGCCCTGCGCGCGCCGGGGGTGGTCTCGGCAAGGGCGAAGGCAACGGTCTCGTCGTTAAGCAGGTGGCTGTCTCCCGTCCGCCGCCACCTGCCCTACGGCATGAACGTGCATGATGTCATCAGGCCAGGCCGCAGGTTCAGCAGCAGGCCCGCCGCGACCGCGGCTGGCACCCCGCCGCCGGCCGCCAGGATGCCGATCAGCACGAATTCTGAGGAGCCAGCCACGACGGTCGTCGCCAGCACGACGGGGAACCAGAGGGGGAACCCGCTGCTCACCGCGGTGGCGCCGTAGGAGATGCCGATCACGCCGACCATCAGCGCGGTCACGATCATGCTCTGACGTCGCGCCGGGGCTATTGTCCGCCATGCCGAACGCATGTCCGCTATGATGAACCCACAGGGAGTCGTTCGTCAAAGCGAACGATCAGTCTACTGGAGCGAACATGGCCGACGACGAGCGTAGGCCCTCGGCGGTCATCGCCGAGGGCCTGCGCCGAGAGCGCCGCCGTGCCGGCGCGTCCCTCGCCGACCTGGCTCGCCGTGCCGGGATCGGAAAGTCGACGCTCTCAGAACTCGAGTCCGGCGCCGGCAACCCGAGCCTTGAGACCCTCTGGGCCCTGGCCGTGGCGCTCGACATCCCGGTCGCCCGGCTGCTCGAGCCCCCGAGAGCGCACGTGACTCTCATCCGCGCCGGTGATGGGCCGACGCTCGCCAGCGCGTCCGCCGACTACCGGGCCACGCTGCTCAACTCCTTTTCGCCCGGCGGCCGCCACGACCTATACCGGATCAGCGCAGAACCCGGCGAAGGCCGCCGGTCCGATCCCCACCGGCCCGGCATCATCGAGCACGTCGTGCTCAGCACCGGCCGGGCCCTCGTCGGCCTGACTGCAGACCCCGAGACGCTCGAACCCGGTGACTACCTCAGCTACCCCGGCGACCAGCCCCACATCTTCCAAGCCCTCACCCCACTAACGACCGCCGTCCTCGTCCAGGAGAGCACGTAAGCGCACCTCACCCGTGAGCAGAGAGCCGCGACCACCGCCACCTGGGACCGCTTGCGGTACACATCGATTCCGACGTGGACAGACATTGCCGGGCCTCCTTTTCCCGAGCTCGTACTTTCACCCGGAGCATCGCGCTACCGGGGGCTGAGCAGGGAAGGGGGCCCGGCCCTTATAGGGTCATGTGCGAGCGTTGGATAGCGGTCGGACGCGCGCAGATCAGCTGGTTCTGCGCTCATCAGCGATAGCGGCGCGACGCTCAGCTGGCCGCGCATATCGGCGGCTACGCGCGCGTTCGCCACCTACGAGTCGGCCACGCTCTGTGACGAGCGTTGGAGTGGCCGTCGTGGCAGTACCGCAGCCGGGACAGCAACGCCACCGGACAGCTCCGGACGGAGGCCGACGGTTCAGGATGCGACAGCCCTGCTCTCACTGATGACCCGGATGGATTTGGACGCCTTCGCCTGCGCTGAGCCCGCCTTTTAATCCGCAGGTCCTAGTGCCGCATCAGGCTACGTTTGCCCGGTCGACGACACGGTGGAGCCCTTCGTGGTAGGCATGGTTGTTGCGCCAGATGATGTACCGGCGGATCATGCTGGCTTGCTGTGCCAGAGCCAAGATCCAGGCGTCGCTGACAGTCATGCTTCCCGGATGGTGTACTCGTCTCCTTCCGGCATCGTGTAGTCGTCGCTGAACAGCGTGTTCTTGGGGTCGGGCGGATGCTCGTCGTGCGGCAGCCGCGCGCTCTCCTCCGGCGTGGGGTTCGAGTCGGCAGCTAATGATGATGCGCGTTTGCGGATCGAGGTCACGGAACTTCTCCAGGGATATCCGCACCTCCTCCAGCTCCGCGATGCGCAGCAGATGCTCGTCGCCGGACAGTTCCGCCACCTCGCGTATGCGATCCCGGAAGCGCGGCGATAGCGGCAATGTGGTCTCATACGCCCCGCCGGTCCGCTGCAGCACGTCGCCCAGGGTCAGTCTCGGCGGGCATTTCGTGATTCCGGCCTCGAATGCCCTTGCCGCGATGTAGTCAGGCCCGAGCACCTCGGCGTAGGTCTTGAACGTCGCCACCGGCCCTCACCCGGCCCTCTCGCTAAGGCAACAGGAGCCCGCCAGGCCGGACCCGCTCCTTGCGGTGGTTCTGAGTCTGTCATGCCGAGATGGTCCGGGCCCTGGCACGGATCGCCCGCCGGGGCGGTTGGTGTAGCACCAGTTGGAACGCTGGCGCGGTCGAGGCACTGGGAACCGACCTGCTGGCGCTGCTGGCGCGATGAGCATGATTGACGGTTTCGGTCAGCCCGTTCGCCGTGCCGTAGCCGATCACGTTTGCCCTGTGGTCTGGGCGCTGGCCTGGTGAACCGCGGTCCTTCAGACTGGCTCACGGTGGCCGAGCGTGTGCGGGTGCGTGAGATCGATGATGATGAGGGCCGCCGGCTGGTGCGGATCGTGCGCCGCGACAGCGGGTCGGTGGTGACCTGGCGGCGGGCGCAGATGGTACTGCTGTCAGCCCAGGGTATGGACGTGCCCGCGATCGCGCAGGTGGCGTTCACCAGCGAGGACCGGGTCCGCGACGTGATCCATAACTTCAACTCCGACGGGTTCGGCTCGCTGTACCCGAAGTACAAGGGCGGCCGGCCGCCGAAGTTCACGCTAGCCCAGCGGCGGGAGATCAAGAAGATCGCCAAGTCCAAGCCAGCCGAGCATGAGCTGCCCTTCTCGACGTGGACCTTGTCGAAGCTGGCGGAGTTCCTGGTGGCCGAGGGGGTGGTCGACGACATCTCCCATGAAGGCCTGCGGGTGCTGCTCCGCGAGGAGGGCGTCAGCTTTCAACGGCTGAAAACCTGGAAGAACTCCACCGACCCGGACTATGCGGTGAAGAAGGCCCGGGTCGAGCACCTGTATGCGATCGCCGACCGCGAGGTGATCCCCGATAACGGCGAGCCAGAGGTGATCTTCTGCGTGGACGAGTTCGGGCCGCTCAACCTCCAGCCCCACCCGGGGCGGCAGTGGGCCGCGGTCAGCGGCAAGAACAAAGAACCCGGCCGCGCGCCACGGCCCCGCCGGCGCGCCACCTATACCGTACCGCCGGGGTGCGGCACCTGCTCGCCGCCTATGAGCTGGGCGAGGACAAGCTGTTCGGGCACATCAAGCCACGCAAGAACCGGGCCTGGTTCCTTGAGTTCTGCCGTTACCTGCGCTCCCTCTACCCGCCCGAGGTCCGCATCGCGATTATCTGCGACTTATGCCGACCTGGCGATTATGCGGACACGCGGTGGCCGTGAGGTCTGAGGCCCGTGCGGGGCGGGCGCGCCGG
>WNFM01248490.1_pt3 | contig 12968 bp, 13 predicted proteins | sample 5400271 | NCBI WGS metagenome assembly WNFM01 (sample SAMN13153352, study PRJNA577476) | soil metagenome | isolation source: 60 cm saprolite on Douglas fir-dominated hillslope | place: USA:California | collected 2013-09-17 | reverse complement strand
GTTGGGTCGACACCAACTGGCCGTCGCGCAGGATCGAGACGCGGTCCGCGAGCTGGAATACTTCTTCCAGGCGATGCGAAATATAGACAATGGTCACGCCCTTGGCTTTGAGTCGACGGATTAGCGCAAAGAGCTGTGCCGCCTCCTGGCGGGTTAGGTAGGCGGTGGGTTCGTCGAAGATGAGAAAACGGGTACCGCGCGTCGAGGCACGGGCGGTCGCGACCAACTGCTGCTGACCGATCGTGAGGGAGGAGAGCAGCGCTCCGGCCGGCAGATTAAAGCCGATATCGTTGAGAATTTTCTGGGCGTCTCGCACCATCGCGCCGTGCTGGAGCAGCCCATAACGCACTTTCTCGTCGCCGAGAAACAGGTTGGCAGCAACCGAGAGATGGGGGCAAAGCACGACTTCCTGATGCACCGCATTGATGCCGTGTTCGATCGCCTCATGCGGCGTAGCGAGCGAAACCGGCCGGCCTTCCCAATAAACATCTCCACCGGAGCGCAGGTAGACGCCAGTAAGCAGCTTGATGAGCGTCGATTTGCCCGCGCCGTTTTCGCCGACAATCGCGTGGATTTCTCCGGCCTCGAAAATGAGATCGACCGCTTTCAGCGCATGGGTAGCACCGAACCGTTTATCAAGCCCTTTGAGGGCGAGAAGAGGCGCGGTCTGATCCGCCGCGCCCTTCGTGTTGTCACCGTCACCCTGGATCGCGTCCTGGTTCGTTGACGGCTGATTGGCCATGTTTTTATCGGGGGTTGGTAATCACCTAACCTACTTCACCTTGGGGAACAAGAGCTCATGTTGACGAGGTTGGTCCATGTTCTCTTTGGTGATCAAATTCGCTCCCGTATCTACGTTCGCTGGAACCTGTTCTCCTTTCGACGCGGCAAGGGCAGTTTTGACGCCATCATAACCCATCCGGTAGGGGTCCTGTACGACTAATGCCGCGATGGTGCCATCCTTCAGAAATCCGATAAGCTTGTCGTCTGAATCGAAGCCAATGAGTTTGATCTTATCGGCGGCCTTATTCTCGGCGATCGCTTGACCCGCACCCTGTGCCATGATCAGGTTCGAGGCGAAGACGCCACGCAGGTTGGGATTGGCGGTAATCAAGTCGGTCATGATGTTCAGGCCGGTTGTCGCCATGCCGTCGGCAACTTTGTCAGCGACGAGTTTCAAGCCCGGATATTTGGCTGCGATTTCCTCCTTAAACCCCTTAGCGCGCTGGTCCAATGAACCGACGCCAGGAATCGAAGTGATCAGCGCGACGTCGCCCTCGGCCTTCCCATATTTCGCTTTGATGGCTTCGCCAAGCCCATCGGCCGCAACCCGCCCGCCTTGCACGTTATCGGTAGTCAGGAAGGAGACGAAGGCCTTTGAATCGGCAGCCGAGTCAATTCCAATGACTTTCACTTTTTTGGCGGCTTCGTCGATTGGCTTGCCAAGCGCGGCGAACTGGGTCGGCGCGATAACGATGGCCGCCGGATTGCCAGAGACGGCGTTCTCCAGGATCGATATCTGGCCATTAATGTCAGATTCGGATTGGGCACCCAGTTCCGGCACATTGACATTGAGGTCCTGTCCTGACTTACGCGCTCCGGCAAGTACGATCTGCCAGAAGGCCGACGTGGTGTCCTTGACGATGATCGGAATGGTAGGCTTCTCCGCCGCCGGGGCGGTCTGGATCATACCGGCTAAAGCGGTCACGCCGACTAAGCTAACGGCGACACGCCAGCCTGTTAACGAACTGAAGAGTTTCATTGGGGGTAATTTTCGCTGCTAAGACGCCGCAAATGGGGACTTTATCCGGATAGGGGCGGCGATCGCCCTACCCGATCTTATTTATAAAAACAACTGGTGAGTCCGTAATGAATTCCGATTGATGTTGCAAGTCTTCTTTGCGTATGATCCTCATGCGGCTTGTTATTGGCTCCCGAAAGCATTCTTGGCGTCAAAAGTACCCGTGTCGGCAAGCAAAATAATCGTCCCGTAAGCCCTATTCACGGCTCGACGAGCCCCGCCACTTATACGACCCTTTTCGTGTGTCTGATAAAAGCAGCTTGCCGGCAAAGTCACGGTCCGTTGTCCGCGCCTTTGTCGATCAAGGAGAAGAGCTGGTCTACATCATCGTAGCTGGTTTACTTCTCATCGCATCGGCAGCGACCTGCGGCTACGCGGCGTTCACCGCGGTGCAACAGTTTCGGAGCGGAAACGCTCTGGAAGGGATTTTTTCTCTGGTCAACGATGNNTTGCTGGTTCTGATCATCATGGAGGTGCTCCGGACCGTGGCACGGTTCATCCGCAAGCGAGAACTCGATGTCGACGTGGAGGACGTGGTTCCGTTTCTCGTGATCGGTGCTATCTCGGCCGCGCGACGGATTTTGGCGATCGGAGCTAGTTTGTCATTGAATGAAGCCAAGCACAGCGAACAACATGGCAGCAGTGTCGACGTCACTGCCGGTTGGGATCGATTTGGCCAGGCAATGATCGAGCTAGGCGTTAATGCCGGACTCATCCTCGTCATCGCGGTGGCTGTCTTGATCATCCACCGCTACACCCTCGGACGCCGGGCGACGGGTGAAACGACTAGCCCGCAATAAGCGCGCGTATGCATATGCGCACGGGATTTGCGGGCTAGAAAGCTGCATCGAGGTTTTCGGCGCAAGACCAGAATCCTACAAACCGGAAAGGCGAAGAAGCCGATCCAACGCTGTTTCATAATCGCGGCGCCAGCGCACATATCGGATCGTATCGACCGCGATTGCCAAAACCCAGATACTAAGCCAGACAACCGCGAAGAGAATTCCGACCACTGGCACCAGCATGGCGACCGTGGTGCATGCCACCATAATCACGTAACTGAGAGCACCGTAACCGAGAATCAGTTTTGGGCGCCGAAACCAAAGCCAGGCGGCGCGCTTCAATTCGGGTTCAGCGGCTAATTCAATCTTAAGCTGGCGACCCGCTAATACCTCCTGCGGTGCCAAATCGGGATACCGCCAGCGAGACGGATATTGAAAATCACGCCACCAACCAACGATCCGTGACTCTGCCCTAGGGAAAGACATCTTAATCGGACAATTTGCGGACAAAACCGCTCAAAGTTCTGGGGGATGAGGGTCTCTCGCCGCCACCGGACTATAGCACGAGCAAAAGTGTTTTCTCACTGCTTCCTTAGCGGCTTAAAGCTTTAGCGCCGCCATTGGCCGCGAATTCTTTTACCTGCCGTTTCGCGCAGACCAGCGCCCACCCTTGCAGATCGACATTGCTTTTCCTGAAATGTGGATTGCATGTGTTGACGGTTTCTTCTCGACCGTCAGAACAAGAGCCGGCAGAAACCAACCGAAAGCCCAGTCATTGGCAAAGCTTCGGAGATTTCTGGACGCCGAGGCGAAGAGACCACTTCAGGGCAACGGGATTAGGCCGGTTGAACCCGTACCATACAAAATCATCAGGCCGGTTCAGCAAGTGCGCTACGCTCGGCTTTGCCCGTTCTGCCGAAAAGCGCGCGGTAAGATCCGCAAGCTGCGCGCTACTTTGTTTCAAGGCGTTTGCCCGAAATGTGGAGCGATTGACCGAAGCGCGAGGGACACCAGGAGGCGAGCTTGGAATGGCAGAGAATGATTGTGGGCGGCACCGGGCCGCTGTGGGCAGCGCTGAAGGGGTGTGGACGCGGGGCGGAGAATCGAAAAAGGTCGTTGAAAAGCTCGGGTCAACGTGTAACAACACGCCTAAATTGAAAATGCCGAGCTGCGGTTTCGGAAATTTCGTACTCTATCCCATGTCCAGAAAATCCGAGCCCCCACTTCCTTCTCCCGAAGCAGAATTCGACCTTCTCATCAACCTGCTCGATGGCGCGACCTCAGCTCAAGCCGAAGAGCGGCTTCGGACATTTTATGGTCCTCACTGCGCTTGATGCTTGGCGTGCCATGGCAGCGAGATCCTAGCCCATGTCCGAGAGCGGCAGCAAGCCTTGTCCCGCTAAGCAGCGCCACTGGTCCGGCTAAAGGTAACCCACCTTAGGTTGAGACCTGCTTTAGAGATTCCTGGGGGGAAAGGGTACCGCTCACTCTCTGCGACCGTGGCGAACTGCCTTTCGAGAAAATCACCTCGATTCTGGCCCGAGAGGCTGCGGCAGCTAGCAGCTAAGCCTTTGTGGGCTAAACTTGGAGCTCCGCCTGGACGCTAATCAAGTTTTCGATCGTTGTGTAAAGCAGTAATTCCTGCGCCGCTTCTAAGCTCACGATCAGGCTGTACCGTATTCGTCGCTCATGGCAATTGTGCCATTCATGACCCTCTGGAAATTTGCGAGTAGCCCACCATCCCTTGGCAGGGAACACGGCGATCTGTCCCATCTCCGCAAGTTGTCCCGCTGTTCCTTTCCAAATGTCTTGGACCAAAGAACCCGCTTTACCGCGGAGCTTCGAACCAAGTGCCCAGCCAGGATCAAAAAAGTCAATAGATTCAGTCTCACTATCTGGCTCTTCGTCATCGATTGCTCGTTCAATCGACTGACGAAACTGATCTGTGCTCTGATCCTTATGCTTCGGTCGAAAGCGCAAAAGACAGCCGGCATAACGATACTTTGGGTTCTTGTGCCAGCTTCGGGAGCCAGGGTTAGGGTCTATAAAGTATGACAAGGTCACCCGTAACGTAACCGAAGCGTCAGGGCTTTCTTGCAAGACGTCTTTTGGCCAAGGCAGAGAGTGCAGATTGCAGTCTCGGAGGCTCGCCGATCCCGAAGAGCGTCTTCTTTCGTACGGAGTCAGCGAATCCTCGCAAAGTAACGTAACTTCGTTTTCTCCGCTGAGAATGGAGCGCTGCGCGTTCGGTATTCCGAAGCCGAAGGCGCGGACGATTCGCTGGACTGCTCCCGTACTCCCCGTACGATGAGGATCAACAAGGGCCAACATGGCTTCCGACCATCGTGCTGAATGAACCAATAGTCCTCGGATTGTCTCAGCCCACAGGTCCGGATACGCGTTTCGAATCTGAATTGACAATCTTGCCGCGGCGGCAGTCGCTGCACTAGTGGCATGGATAGTGGTAAGTGGTTTCTGTAGAAAACCGGGTGCCGTAGTAAGCAACTCGAGCGAATCACGGTGTACAAAATCTCCTTGTTCGGTGACAGCGAGGTTGCCGCCCTCCATAACAATTTCCGGTTTCATCGGCCAGCGCGGCTCCCACTCCAATGATGTGCGACTAAAGGGGCTAATGCCTCCCAAAGAACCCACAGCGCGCATCCGGCGTGATTCGTCGTCGTCTTCCTCGATGAAGCACCGACTTGTGCACGCACCGACGGTGATCGAATTCCAGCTTTGAGCAGGATCCTCAATCTTAGAGCTGTGGTTCGAGCCGGGATAGTGATAACCCTGAAGAAAATCTCGGTGGTTACCAGCCGAGACCAATATCACGCGCTTCTCCCGGCCTTCCTCTTGACTGCTAGCCGCAGCGGAATCTACAGCAGCAGACCATGAAGATGGGCGGCCGTCATCTCCTGGCGTCGAACGCGTAACCGCCAAGCAATAAGAGCGAAGGCGGTCAGGCGATTTGATTTCCGGCTCAGCAATCGCCTGTTGGGTTACTGCGCCATAGTTTTGCGGATCGTGCTCATTGCCATTGTGGATCAGCTTCACAGACTCAAGGCGGTGCGTTTGGTTCCATGCGGTCGCTGACATGAGCAAATCGCGAAGATCACCGAAAGCCGCAACACCCGCCATTGCTGTTCCGTGGGCCAAAGTAGGGTCGGCATGATCCACTGTTCCGTGTTGAGGCACGACAGTGCTCATATCTTGGGAATCGAGGATCGGCTCTAACAGAGGATGTCCGCGATTCACTCCAGAATCAATCAGGCAGACAGCGGGGGCATTACGGCCAGGCCATTGGATACGCTCAAGCGCTTCTTGAATCCACTCTCGTTGGTCCGGTCCTCGAAGCTCAGTAAGTCCTAAGTTGCAAGCGCGAGCCTTTCGTACTTCTGCGAGTGTATTCAACAAATCGAGCGAACCCTCTATTTGCGACCGAGATGCCTTTACAATAACAACAACATGGTCAGGCAGTTTTAAACGCGGCTCCTTGAGCACTAGTCCGAGTCGGCGTTGCTCGGTATCGAAACGGCTCTCAGATCCCGCATCATCCCGACGTATCCACATCTCCCACCAATCCAGATCATCATTGGTAGGAATTGGTTCAGGGTCAGTCCAAAGAGCTTCGAGGGCGGCAACCCCGATTAAGGCGATGTTGTTTAGCAGTGGCGCGTTGCGCGGGCTACGAGTTCCATCTTTTCGTTCTTTACCGTCTTTCGATGGGTTTGCGTAATCGGCCACCTTCTTGGCTAAAAAATGCAGCTGGCCATATGGTACCAAAATGGCGGCGCTGGTCACGACGCCATTCGCTGTCTGCCTCGTCCTTACGTTCAGAAGAACAATACCATCGGTCGAGCGGGTTGGGGCTCTCTCGAGCTTCGTGAAATCTAAAGGAAATTCAGGCTCCGATTCTATATTGAGGATTAATCCGAAGTCGGTGGCGAGCTGCGCTTCCTGACTAGTTTGTCTGTATTCCTGAAACTTCGTTTCAACCTGGGCGAGTTGCTGTTGCAAGAAACTCGCGTGCTGAGCGCGATCGCGCTGGTAGATTTTGGGCTTTCCACCTCCGTGCCCGCTAAAGCTGAGAGTTTCAACGGTTCTCTCGAGCTTTAGATGTCTGCGATTCAGTTCTGCCATCTACGGAAAGAAGGAAACCTGTCAATGGTTTAGGAACAGGCGCCTTTCCGTTAACGCCTTGAGTAGCATATCAGTGGTGACCTTCTTGTGGTTCCGGATGAGCATTTCCTTAACCGCTTCTTCACATGCGCGCGTAATCTCCGCATAGCTGAGCCCCTTCGCGGCCGATGTGAGTTTGGGTTTCGCAAGGTTGACGGTTTCGACGCCGGATAGTCGTGTTTCAATCGTCCGCCAGACCTGATCATCTTCTGGTAAACCAAATTCAATTAGATCGTCGAACCGACGATACAGTGCCTTGTCAAGCCTATCTCCGTGATTGGTCGCTGCAATAACCAGACTGTTGCTTGTAAGCCTCTCGATGAAGGAGAGAAAACTGTTGAGGAGGCGTCGCATCTCACCAACATCGTGTGTAAAGTCTCTAGTATAACCGATGCTATCAAATTCATCGAAGAGGTAGACGGCACGGGAGTGATTCGCAGCATCAAAGATCAGCCGCAACTTCGAAAGGGACTCACCGAGATAACGCGTTAGGAGTCCATCGAGACGGGTGACGAAAAGCGGCAATCCCAACTCTGTGGCAAGTGCGGCTGCTGTCATGGTTTTACCGCAGCCCGGAGGACCCGTAAACATGAGACGCTGTCGGGGGCGCAGGCCGTGTTCCTTCAGGCGAGAGAGGTTGTGCTGTTCTTCAAGAATACGCGAGATGCGATCTCGGAGAGGTCTGGAGAGGATGAGATCGGTAACCCGGCGGTCATCGTGAACTTGCTCGAGAAGGTCAGCGACTTCTCCTTGTGGCTGGGCGACATGGACAACACTTGCCGTCGCCTTTTGGTTAGCTTTGTTGAGCTTGGCTTTCTCTACCAACTCCCGGATCTCGCCAGCAAGCCGATGATGTCCTTGTCGTGCTTCGACCGCGGCGACCTGCAGAGCAACCGCGTAGAAGCGTTCATTGTCGCCTGTCCCGTGACTCTGCAGCATCGCTTTGATCTGTGTTGAGGTCGCCACGACTGAACGATACCAGAATCACGTGACCGTGATAAACGCAAAATCTCTGAACTTTCGGTGGGTGCCCAAAGCAGCCAACAATTGGACTCGCCTTCAGCCTGGACGATGGTCCAAATCAACCATTAAGAGCGATTTTCATCGACCTGAACAGCGTGCATGATTGACCAGACTTCCACGTTCCCCACTATTTGCTCAACCCTGGTGTCGGCTTTGAGCGGCATTGTTGCTGACGTGACGACATGCGAATCGATGGAGCGCTGATTACCAGCCCAACGTTGGGAAGCCAGCTGCGGCGGCGCAGCTCGGACTCACCAATAAAGAACTGGGGATCGCCTGATTAATTGGACCTTCTCAACCTTGTTACCAGTGTCCTCCAAATCAACCGGGCACGTTTGGAATGCCTCACAGCTGAGGAAAGGCAACTGACTCGCTCTTGCGTAAACGTAAGATCTGCACGGATTGTGCACTCGATGGCTTCTGACAGTTTAAAACCTTGCCCTTATTGCAAACGAACCCCTGACGTATGTGAACTGGCGGAAAAGCATGGCTGGTATCAGGTCGCTTGCCTTAACGAAAAATGCCCGGGGAAGTTGGTATCGGAAGCTTATGGCAGCAAGAGAAAGGCGATCCGAGCGTCGACGCGTTTTCTTTCGGAGCGAGCGCACATATGTAAGCGCTTACACGATTTTAGTGTGACGCATCACGTGCTATGGAGCGGAACCGTTGTTTGGAATGATATGATGCGCTACCCGGATCTACCTCCGGATTCAAAAGAGAAACCACTTTATCCTCCGCACAAGCGGAACACTACTAATGAGTTTCAAATCCGATACCTCTCGAGTGCACAGGAAGCGTATCTAGCGTTAGCATTATGGAATCTCCTTTATGACGACAGTAAGGGAACGAAAGGACATTTGAGGAAATTGGCCGAGAGGTTGCTCGAGTGCAGGGTAAGGAGCAAGGACTTTCCGATCGATAGCCTCAAAGACTGTCTCTCTTTTCTAGGAGACAAACGATCAGCCAAGGCGTTTGAGCGATATCGTCATAGGCGCCTCGCACACCTTGGAACGTATGAGGAGACGAAAGACGTGCATTTAAATTCTGATTTGATCTATCGATTGGTTCCGAAGACGAGTTATTTATTCGAAATCCTAAAAGCAGAGCTCGGACGAGTTCCTGAATATACGGAGAATCAATGGAGCGCTACCGGCTTAATGACTGCTCATTTTTTCAGCCACAGTGGAAAAGACGAATTGTTGTTCAAACTCTTCCAATCACGCGTCCTACCATCGGAAAAATATCGAAAGGCGATGAGAAGCTTCATTTCAAAACGTAATCGAAGGGAACGGAAGGCGCGTGAATTTACCAAGATCGGGAAGAAGCCCAGGGAACCTACCCAGTAAGCAAATTGTCCGGCTCTTAAGGCTGCCTGGCGATTGGGGAGAGAGTGACATCACGGTCATCTTGAGTCAGTGCTGTGTCTTGCTTTGCGTTCCCTTCTTAGTAGTTCGATCGCTCATAGGATTCCTTTAAGTTTAACGCCTAGGCTCGCCCCGCTTCATTGGCTTGTGCTATACTGTTATCGACGACTTACTGTCGCTTTTGGGTATCGCGAAGCGGACGCTTTCGGCTTGCTAGCCAGAGTTCGTACAGGTCTTTGGCTAACCGCGCAATCTTTAACCCGTAAGACACTTTCTGCGATTCGCCGTGAGACCGTTGATCGACAGCGATGACTTCATATTGTGTGCTGAGTGGTCCGATCTGATGTTTGAATTCCTCGGCGCACTGGGACCAGCCGTGAAGGAGAACGATCGGACGACCGCTTCCTTGCCGAATATAGCTTAACTGGACGCCATCGGACGTGACAAAAGCGTGTCGGGGGAAATCGCTCTCCTTTGTCCACGATCGAGTATCTGTCACCTGCGGTGCAAGCTTCATATTTTGTATGTTGAGGTAAGTCTCGCTTGGTTCACGTGTACCCGCTGGGCGTAATCTGCCGCGTGGGTACTTGGTTCAAGGCTCGCTGTACTATTTGCATTGGTCTTCATAAATCTGCGTTCTCCCGCAGAGATTCATTGAAGACGTCGTGGTTATCTTGAAGTTCTGTGTAGTTCTTTGAGTAGAAAACTGCTCTCAGAACAAACGGGAAGCCGGCATGCTTCCTATTCAATGACTTACGCAGTTTTCGCTAAGCCCGCTCTCACGAGGCTCGGCAACTTTCCGCGTTCTGATACGCCGTTTTGTGTGCTGCCACGGGCTAGTTTTGGGGAGTGTGGAATGGCTGCCAAAGCCTGTCTATGCGCGGCAGGACCGGGTCATGGCGGGCATTACGGCACGACGGAAGCGCTAGACTCTTAGACCACAATCTGTGGCCTTCTGCGACTCAGCAGCCTCTTAGGAGGTAAGCCGAAAACTCTTTTGAAATGACGTGTAAGATGGCTCTGATCGGCGAATCCGACATGGTGTGCAACTTCGCTGATGGTGAACTTGCCTGTTGTCAGAAGGTCTTTCGCTTTTCTCACCCTGGCCTCGACCACATACTGGTAAGGCGACTGACCGGTAGACTGTTTGAACAGCCTGGTGAAGTAATAGGGAGTCATGTAAACCGCCTGAGCAATCCCGGAAACAGTTAAGTCTGTGTCCAGTTGATCCTGAATATATTCGACTGCACGCACCAGCTTTGCGCGCGGCAACCCACCATACCGTTTTTTCGGCGCTGGCGCTGCCGCGCCATATTCGCGTAGGAGATGAGCGGCGAGCGCAGTTGATAATCCCTCCCCATACATCCGGTCAAGGGCATCGCCGGTCTGGACGCCGGCCCGCAATGCCATAGCAATGTACTGAAGTGTAGGGTCGGTACCTCGTCGCTCAACCAGTTCGATACGGTCCGCGTCCCACTCCAGCCCCTCAGCAACGCGGCTCACGAAAACAGGATCCAGAGCCAGAAAGAGAACGCTCCCAAACACGCCCCTCTCGACCTTCCGCCGGCAACAAAAAGGCCGATGGCTCCCTGCTGAACAATGCGGGTGTGCCATCCACTGCTACTTTTGTCCAAGTGTCCAGCCATCCAACAGATGTGCCCCCGAAGGGAACGATTACCGCGCCCGCGGGCGATGTGCCGATTCAGGCGGGCCAAGCCGTTAACTTTGCCGGGACGGCCAGTGACGCCGACGGTTCAGTGTCAGTAGACTCGTGGTTCTTTCCGGCGGGGAAACCAACCACAAGCTCGGTTCTCAGTCCTGGGGCGATCGCCTTCTTATCGGCTGGAACCTTCGTTGCATCGCTGACCGTGGTCGATAATGCCGGGGTTAACGATCCCAGCCCACCGACACGCACGATTACGGTACAACCCGACAAACTGAGCGTGAAAATTGTTAGCCCATTGGCGAACGCGACCGTCAAAGGCTCCGTGGCGGTCACCGTCAGTGCGACTGGCAGCACTGGCGCTCCGAACGTCTTCAGGTTTGGCGTGGATATCGGAGGCCCGCCTCTGGCTACGACCACTGCGCCGCACCAAGTGCTAAGTGTTAGCGGTTCGAGTGCAACTTTCACGTGGAACTCCGCGCAGCAAGCCAACGGCGTGCACACGCTCTGGGTCAGCTGCACAGACGCCAACGGTAACTTTGGGAGCGCGAGCGAAAAGGTAACTGTAGCAAACTGAACGGATCATTGGCGAGGAGGCCTCCAAAACGGTTGAGCAGACAAAATAAGGGTCAGCCTTGAATGGCGCGAAGATAGAGGGTTTCTGGTCGATTTACTTTTCTGTGGCTCTTATTTCAGTATGCTGTCTTGTCTCGTGGCCTCCCTTTAATGCCTGCTCGGCAAAAGTTCGATGCCTGAGCCGTTGCAATGCGTTGGCGACTGCCAGACCTTCGTTCAACTGCCTGAGCTGCGCCGCCGTCCCGCTGTTCAAGTTGTCGATTTTGAACACGTCGGCCGGTATGAGGGCGTGCAATCGATCGAGTTTCTCGCTTTTCGGGAACTCTTCAGAGAGCATGATCTCGCGAATCTTCTCTTCTATGCTCATTGGGATAGTCGCCGGCAACGTGTCAGCGGTTCGAAAAGGGTTGGGTTCAGCTTCGGTATTGAGTGTTTCCTACTGAACATAGAATCCAGCAAGACCGGACTTGAATTAGTGGCGGCCGCCTGCTCGAATTTCGCTTCTTTCTTTGTAAATGAGTGAGCCGGACCCGAAAACAACGCTGCGCGAGCTCCAGGAATACTTCGCTATTAGCCACGAATCGCCCGGCAAGATCGCCACCCGCGTTGGGGTGTCGCAGTCAACGGTCTGGAGTTGGCTTGCCGGCAAACGCTATCCGAAGGCCCAACTATCGAGTTCTCGAAATACCCCGACAAGTGCTAGATTGTGATCGTTACGTTAGTTGGAATTCCCAGCTGCACTGCCACCGGAGTGTAAATGTCGATCTCTTGCCCCGGCAGTGAGAATGATACCGCCAAGGCGTATCGCGTCCGCCTGTCGTACCGATTGAGGTGATGACGTTCGCGCCACCACCCGACTGAGGGATGCACGGCAATGAGGTTGGAAAGCGCCAGTTCAGCCGCCGTCCCAGACCAGATATCTGAGTGAATTGAACCAACATTTCGCGCCTCCCCGATTGTCCAATGGTCCCCGGCGCCCTCTGTTCCGGGATGCTTGTCGTCCTCTCGCGCCTTGCGATTGATCCGCGCGACAAAGTCAGCCTCAGGCTCGCCGGGTCAGTTTAATTCGAATCGCAGGCCGTGCGAGGCGTAGCGGTAGCGATCTTTCCAGCCGACCTCTCCCGGACTAGGCGACTTGATCGTGAGTGAGGCACATGAAGAAGCCTTCAGCGATTCTCTCTATCCGCTTCGGCGTCCACCTGCTCGAGTCGGGATGTTTACCTATTTTCACCAATCGGCCGACGTTTCGGCGTCCGTAAGTTGAAGAGGAAGCTAGCTGATTTCGGCCAGCCGCGAAAGCGAGCGTAGCGCGTTCGCATAGAGCGGCCCGGCGCAAGATTAGACCGATGCCACCCTGGAGCCGCGCTCAACGTCGTCTACATTGGTCCCGGCAGTGGGGTGGTTGCTGGCTATTTGGCGGTTGAAACACGAATCCTCTGACCCACTCGGTGTCCTTCTCGTCCAATTAAATCTTATCAGCGATCCAACGTGAACCCGACCTTCACCGTCACCTGCCAGTGCGCAACCTTGTTATTCTCGAGGCTGCCGCGCACCTCGGCGACTTCAAACCAGCTCATATT
>WNFM01353202.1_pt1 | contig 12969 bp, 15 predicted proteins | sample 5400271 | NCBI WGS metagenome assembly WNFM01 (sample SAMN13153352, study PRJNA577476) | soil metagenome | isolation source: 60 cm saprolite on Douglas fir-dominated hillslope | place: USA:California | collected 2013-09-17 | reverse complement strand
ATTGTACGAGATCTCAGCAGAAATTGCCAGAAATTGACGCAAAAAGCGTCCATTGTGACTGATATCGTGGCCAAGTATTTGAAGAAGAAGCGCCTTTTCCATACCTGAGTCGGAATACAAACAGGTCTGCACTTTGAGGCGTTTTATGTGTCGTGGATTTGCCTAGCAAAGAAGTATTTCATGAAACAAGTAAGGCAAGATTTACGTCGAAAGGCGGTTTCGGCGGTCAGGATCAATGTCCAGTTACACTTACTGCAGCTTCAGAGAAGAAATGTGTGGTGGAGCGAGCGGCCTGCGGGCCGCTCTTGCCATGACTCGCCGCTGGCGCGGCGAGTCATGGCAAGAGCAGGATGAGCCCAAACGAACAAAGGGGGATTAGTTATGTAGGTAAAAGTTTATGATATGATAACTAAATAGAAGATGCCCTGGCACAGAGGTTAAATATGGATATGCATGATAGGCGTGTGAAACGCACGCAGAACTTGCTGGTGAAGGCCTTGATTGCGCTTTCCCTGGAAAAGGGATATGAAGCAGTCACAATTCGCGATATCACAGAGCGTGCTGATATCGGCTACGCTACTTTCTTCCGCCATTATCATGACAAGGATGCGCTATTACATGATGTCCTGGATGTCGTCCTGGCCGAACTCATTGGCTTGCTTCCTCCCTCACCCCAAGACAGCGATCCTATTGCCACTGGCGCGCTCATTTTTTCCTATGTGCAGCAACATAACGAGATTATCCGCGTCTTACTGAGCAGCCGCGGTTCATCCTCCCTGTTACATCATATGATCGATACTGGCACGCAGAGCGTCCTAAGCCATAACACTCCAGAGGAGGACAGCGCGGTACCGCCTGAGATCGCAGCCTACCACGCCGTTACCTCCACGATCGCCCTGATCCAGTGGTGGCTTGAGCATGAGATGCCTTATTCTCCCGAGCGCATGGGCACCATCTACCACGAGTTGATCGCTCGCCCCACGAGAAGCGTTGCTTTCGATTCGTAGCAAAGCGCTACCATGGAACCCTTGACAATCATTTATCATATGCTTAAAATCAGACTGATCGGTCTAACTATATGGTCTATGACTATTAACATGCGGAAATCTGATAGGCACGCATACAAGTAAGAGAGGTAGCTATGCCATTTCCACGCTTTTACAAACTGTCGCTCGAGAAACGCGAACGGCTGATGGAGGTGGCAGCGCAGGAATTTACCCGGCACGGTTTTGAGGATGCCTCGATCAATCGCATCCTTGAAGCAGTTCAGATGAGCAAAGGGGCGGCATATTACTACTTCGAGGATAAGGTAGATCTTTTCTTCACCGTCGTACAGTATTGCAGCGAGCGTTTGAGGCTTATTGATCAGGAACTCGACCTGGCAACACTCACCGCGGAAAACTTCTGGCCGACTTTTGCCGAACTGCATCGCCAGCCGCTCCTGCGCTCGTTCGAACAGCCCTGGCTCTTCGCAGCCATCCACACCGCGGGACGATTATCGCCTGCTGCCCTGGAACGGGAGCCACTTGCCACCCTGGCTAAGCAAATTCATTCATGGGCCATGGGCATCATGCAACGCGGGCAGGAGATCGGCGCTATCCGCAGCGATCTGCCCGCTGAACTTCTCTTCACGTGGCTCCAGGCGCTCGACGCTGCCAGCGACCAGTGGCTGCTCGCACAGTGGGCACGCCTCGACCGCGCAGCCATCGCACGTCTTTCCGACCAGACGGTTGCAGCTATGCAGCGAGCCCTGGCTCCAGTAGAGCCGCCTGGCTAATGAACACAAAGGAGGATCACTCCGATGCAAAAGCATACTCGCCTGACCCCAGCCAGCCGTTTGCGTGAGCAGTTGGTGGCTCGATGGGCCAATGATACAGAACTGGGAGAACGTACCGCCCGTTGGATTGCCAGAGTTCCAGGCGTTTTACAGTTCCATTTGAAAGTGAAATTGTCCAGGCAGATTCCCTGGACTCCCTTGCGCCGACCCCTTGCCGAAGCTACGGTGGCTATCGTAGCCACAGGTGGCGTGCATTGCTGCGCCGATCGGCCGTTCGACCTCAAGACGGATGCATCGTTTCGCGCCATTCCACGCTCAGCTACCACGGAGGATCTGTGTATCTCGCATGATCGCTATGACCGCCGCGATGCCGAACGCGACCTGAACCTGGTCTTTCCCCTGGAACGCCTGCTTGAGTTAGAAGTGGAAGGCGTTATAGGGCGAGTGGCTGAGACCCATTATGGCTTTGGTCATACCGATGATCCCCAGGAGCTTATAGCTCCTGGTCGCGAGATCGCGGACCTGCTGGCCGCGGCCCATGTTGACCTCGTCCTGTTGGTACCTGCCTGACCAATCTGCACGCGGTCCGTGGGACTGCTCGCACGCGAAATTGAGGCGCGCGGCGTGACAACCGTCGCACTTGCGCTCGTCCGAGAACTGGCTGTCGTGGTCAAAGCGCCGCGTATGCTCTATCTCCATTGGCCGTTCGGTCATGCGCTAGGCGAACCTGGCAAGCGAGATCAGCAGCGCACTATCCTTCACGATGCCTTCTCCATGGCTGCTGCCGCGCCTCGCCCCGGCCTGATCGTTGACCTTCCCTACCAGTGGAAGCGACAGAAATATACCCCGGTCAGCGATTGGACAGCCAAGAGCGAGGCTTTTCAGGAAGGGCTGGCGCAGGCGCTTAAGGAGAAGTAATAGGCCGAGCCTCCACAACCAGGTGCTCCTGTGACGCACACTCAGACGTGTTCACCAGCCTCGCTCTTCTGCTGGCCTCGTCTCCGAGATCTCCAGGAGATGGCCATCAGGGTCGTGGAAGAAGGCCCGGATCTCGTCGCCCCACTCGACGGGCGGCGTGATGAACTCGGCTCCGCGCGAGCGCAGCACCTCATAAGCAGCCGAGCAGTCCGGCACCCGCATGGTCAGTTCGCCGATGGCGCTGTTCCAGTCGGCAGGCTTGGTTTTCGTGAGACCACCCGGAGCTGACAGCAGAATCTAGCTGCCTCGAAAGCGGAGGCAAGCAAAGGGTACCGGGAAGCTCGCGCACCACTGTCGCTCCCAGCACATCGCGATAGAATGCGAGCGCGCGAGCGTAGTCGTTGACCACGAGGAAGGAGCTCAGCTCTACACCATCCGTTGGGAAATCATCGGGAACTGTTCTTGCTTTTTCCATCGTGGTTGTCCTTTCCTCTCTCAGGTGTATGTTTCATGTTATACTCGTGCGAATTTCTCCGGGTTGGCAATGAGACGAATAGCCTGAATATGCCCTTCCTCCACTTCAATGGTCAGCACGAACAGTGCTTGACCGCCAGCGCGGGTAATCACTGCTGCTTGACCGTTGACTTCCGCTATTTCCGTCTGATAGTCCTCTGGCAAAAAGCGCATCGTTCCCAGGCTAAAGCGTGCCACCGCATCACGCCCAACAATCGGACGCAGCGCGGCTTGTTTGATTTTCCCACCGGCATCAGCCCACAGGGTCACATTTTCGGAGAGCAGGTCCATCAAGGCGGTCATATCACCACCCTGCGCCGCCTGGAAGTACCCGCTGAGCAGCTGCCGATGGGTTTCGGGAGAGGCAGGGAAGCGTGGCCGATGCGCACGCAGATGCAGCTTCGCTCGGCTGAACGAGCGGCGACAGGCCGCTTCACTCTTGTCAAGCATGGCGGCGATCTCGGCAAAGTCGTACTCGAAGACTTCGCGCAGCAGGAAGACGGCTCGTTCAAACGGTTGGAGCTGCTCTAGCAGCACCAGGAACGCCAGCGAGATCGACTCTTCCCTCTCGACGCGCTCTGCTGGATCTTCTGATGCAGGAGTCGGTGTGGTGAGAATCGGCTCCGGTAACCAGGGACCCACGTACACTTCCCGCTTCCTGCGCGCAAGTTGGAGTTGATCCATGCATAAGCGTATGATGATGGTGGTGAGATACACTTTGAGCGAGCGAATGGGTTCTGAAGGCGTAGTCTGGTAGCGCAGGTAGGTCTCCTGCACCATATCCTCGGCATCCATCGCGCTGCCGAGCATGCGGTAGGCGATGGAAAAGAGGTAGGGCCGATAGGTTTCAAAGGATTCCACTCTGCTTCCTGCCTTTCGTCGACTCATGCTGCGATCTCTTCGTTCCACCAGCTGCGAATCGCGGCAGCGACGCCGCTCGCGTCATAGATCTGGGGGAAATGGGAGCATCCCTGCATCACGATGGAGCGGTGCCGGGGAAAGATGCGCTCCAGGCGGGCCAACAATCCCAGTTTGATCGAGTCGTCCCCGTCGCCAAAGATCAGCAGCGCCGGCATCTCCTTAAGCGCGCTCAATCGCTGCTCCAGATCCGCAAGGTAGTCGTGGCTCTTGGTGACACTCTTGAACAGATCATGCGGATAGCGCCGTACGGCTCGGTCAAGATTGGGTCCTCGATAGGCTTGCTTCTCCAGGGAGGATAGGGGCTGCTTTGGTTTTTTCGTCACCGCCCCCAGTATATACTCCAGGTAGAAGTTGAACTGGGTGCTCAGGAAGCGGAACAGGGGTGAGCCCATCAATTGGGTCATGAGATAGACCTTGCGGTAGCTCTCAAGCGGCCAGGCAAAACTCGGCAAAAGGATCACGGCATGGAACCATTCGGGCCGACGTGCAACCACCCCCAGGGCGATCGCTCCCGTGACGTCGTGACTGAAGAGGGTCACGTCGGTCAGGCCGAGGGTTTGGATGAACCGTTCGAGCAGCCGGGAATCGCCGATCAGCGTATGTTGGTATCCAGGTGTGGCAGGTGAAAGACCGAATCCCGGCAAATCCAGAGCCACACAGCGGAAACGACTGCGCAGATCCTGGATGATATCGCTATACATCAAAGACCAGCCAATGCCAGAATGGACGAAGAATAAGGTGGGACCGGTTCCCTCATCGATATAATGAATGCGGTTGCCTTCGACCTCCACAAAGCGGCTCTGGAACGGGTAGAGCTGCTCGTCGAGCCACTGGGGGCGCTGCGCCGCCTCTGGCATGGTACTTCGGTTGCTAGAAACAGAAGTGTTTGTTGTAAACATACGTATACTTCCTTTGTTGGGAGAAACATCGTCTTGATGATCACCACTTGTGATCCTCACTAATAAAGAGGGTCGAGGTATCCTTTTTGGGACAGGTGCGAGGATGGCTTCGCTCATGAAAAAGAGCGCTATGCCACTCAACAGGCACAGCATCCCCAGTCCAGCGCTGAGCCTTACCCCCAATCGATTCATCAACCAGGGCGCGACAAACTGGGAGACCAGAATGCCAGCAATGCTTGCCGGCAGCAGGACAAGACTCGCGAGCACGGGGGAGTAGTGAAGCACCTCTTTCAGCACGAATGAGTATGTTCGTTTGCGCTCACTCACATTGAAAACGAAAATTTTTTGAGCGGGAACGCCCGCACAGACTGCGCAGCCAGATGCGGCTCATCTCTTCCCGGAGCTGATGCTCGTGTGAGCCGGAAAGAGTGAGCATCAAACCAGACTGCGTGCCAAGGAGCCTTCAAGGCGTCGTATCAGCCGGCGAAGAACTCCTCCAACACGGGAGCCATGACAGCCGGGACGATGTCGTGGGTCTGACCTGGAAGGCGGCAGTGCTGCGCATTGGGGAGGGCGTCCACCAGCGCTTGTGCTCCGTTGCGCAGAAACGCAGGGCTGTCCCCACCGTCCATCACGAGCGTGGGGACCGTGACGGAGTCCACCAGTTCGGTCGGCACCGACATATCACCCAGAATAGTCATTTCGTAGACGAGGGTGTGCGCCATGTTCTCAAGCGCCGGCCGGAAGGGAGCATGTCGCAACTGGGCAACGACTTCGACGGGTATGCCCACCCCCTTCGTCTGGAAGAGCTCAACCGCCTCACCTCGGCGACCCGCCAAAACCAGATCAGAGATCTGTGCTGCCAGATCCTGTGGTGGTCGAGGCCGACTGTCGTCGACAATCAATGGTGGCTCGTACAACACCAGCTTCGTGATGGCCAGACCGCGCGCCGCCGCCTTCAGGGAAAGGGTCGCACCGGAGGAATACCCGAACACCGACGCCGATCCGCCGGCTTCTTTGATGAGGGCAGCGAGATCCTCGATCTCGCGATCGACTGCATATGGTGCCGTATCCCCGCTGTCGCCTCGCCCCCGGCGATCATAGTTGAAAACCGTGAAGCGCTCTGAGAGGTGCGCGGCCAGTGGCGCGCCAGTTGCCTGATCGTTGAACGCGCCAAGCACCAGGATGATGGCTGGTCCTTGACCCGATTGGTTGAATGCAATAGGTGTTCCGTCTTGTGAGTGTATTTTTTTCATATCACTCCTCCTTGAAAGGTTTATTGAACATCGCTATCGTACTTCAATCAAAGGGCATTGTCTTGTACTGAGACGACAGATTCTCAAGGCTTTCCCATCTGGGCAATTTGAGTAGGGGTCTGTCCGATGAAGCGCTTGAGTGCTCTATTCAGATGTGGTTGATCGAAATAGCCAGCCTCTTCCACAGTGTCGAGGAGAGAGACGCCTTGCTGCAACAGGGCTGCCGCATGTTGGGCACGTTCAATGGATTGAAGAGAGCGCAGTGTTAACCCGGTGGCCCGCAAGAAGCGGCGCTGTGTAGAACGTAAGGACATCGTTTGCGGTTGGGCCTGGAGTGCTGCATCCACAGCTGGCTCATGCACAAGCAGACCCTTACGTACCAGTCTGTCTACAAACGTATCCACATGTTCATAGTCAGGAAATTGCCAGGAAGCATCGTCCAACCAGAAGGATGTGCTTGTCGCGAGAGGCAGGAAGCTCCCTTTGTCCAGGAGATTTCCTACTGGCATCTGCGGCATGAAGGTACCGAGTGTAAAGGTGATGTAAAGAAACTCAGCGCCTTCGGCGTAAGGCATGGTCGCAGCTTTCGTCATGGGACCCCACACCGAGAGACTTGTCTCGCCGTGATATCTCACGAAAAGCATGTTCCAATGACCATCAGCAGGGCAAAGAGGAGCATACTCTCTCTCAGCGCAAATATGCCCAATCTGTTCCACGAGAGGGGAGTCTGAATATCTTGTCTCATGTCCTGGTATGGCGAACGATTTTTCCCGGCTGCGACGCACGTGGTCTGGCATTTCTGCTCCGCCGTTTTGTGAATGGATGTCTTTCATAAATGCTTCTCCTTTTTGTGTTGAAAGGTCTCTCCGCTCCTGGGTGGTCAGTCATGCTATTCTTTTTCTGGTCTGTCAGGTCGGTTCTGTGAGCAGAGAGTCCTGTACCTGGACAGAGTTACTGACCGCAAATTTCTTTGGAGATAAAAACGATAACTCATCGCCCTGCCTGGAACGATGGATCTTTCTGTTCGGAAAAAACGTTGAATTACCAAACCAAACCATTCTGCTTGAGTTGCCGAATAAAGGGAGTATCAAGGTCGATAGCCCAACGAACACACTTTTCTGGATTCACCCGAATACCAGAGGCAACCACTTCAATCAGCGAATCAGGAACCCAACTCAGGAGATAGGAGTCGCAACCTCTCCACCACTCAAGGTTGCTTACAGGGTCATTGGTCACATACCAGATCCAGGTGTCCCAGGGAGGGATATTGTCATCATCGAGGAAACCATTAGTGGCGACATTGGCCGCGCCGTCTTGCAAGGTCCCATCTGGGGCAAAAGCCAGGATACGGCCACGGCTCAAAAGAGTCTGGCCCTTGAGTACGAATGGACCGGATTACAACGCTAAGCGCTTAGCGTTGTAATCCGGTCCATTCGTACTCAAAGGCCTACAAGGTGACTATGTCCTTCGGTTCCAGATCAGGCTTACCGCCGACCAGTGCGACCTGGTAGATAGTGAAGACCCGGTTTGTGGTGTCACCATTGGCATCAAAGGTGGTATGGCCGGTAGCGCCGTGGTAATCGGTCTGCTTCAGGGCATTGACCACAGCTTGGCGGAAAGCCTTCCCGCCCTCCGTGTCGTTGGCATCCTTCGCAGCAGGGGTCGTGGCCAGAGCTTTTTTGATCGCCTGGATCAGGATATTCATCGCATCAAAAGCCGAGGCGCTATAAAAACCCGGAGTGCCGTATCTGGCGGTGTAATCCTTCACGAATTGCGCAGCGGCGGGGGTCTTGGAGGCGTCTGGAGGCGCAAGAGAGAGATAGCACGTGCCGCCGTTGTCTGTGACCTGCTTATAGAAGTCCGGGTTGCCGATCATGCCGTCGCCACCAGCAAAAATCTTCTTTTGGAGGTGAATAACCTGGCCACCAGTGACGTAGATACCACCGAAATAGATTGCATCGGGATGATGCGCAGCTGCAGTGGTCAGCAGATTGGTGTAGTTGGTTGTGCTTGTCACAGTATGGCTCTGACCATCAATGATGGTCCCGCCAAGCTTCTTGAACTCCTGCACGAAATATTTGGCAATGATCGCGCCATAACGCGCAGCGTCGTCGATGACAAACACTGTTTTGAGGTGTAGCGTCTTAGAAAGGTAGTCAGCCATGGCCAGACCCTGGTAGTCATCGGTAGCTACCAGGCGGAAATAGGTCACATTCCCCGTGGGGCGCAGGAGCGGTACAACATCGTTGTCTCCGCCACAACCAACTTCTGGCTCACGCCTGGTGAAGCAGGGGTCGGTGTTGGACGGGCTGATCACCGCGAGATTGCCATTGTTGGCAGTCGGCATCATGGCTCTGGCTACGCCACTGTTGAGAGGTCCAACAATCCCAGCTACCTGGGGATCGCCCAACAAATCAATGATGTCCACAAACGCGGAGTCGCGCGAATTGCTCACATGGCCCCTTTGGACAAGCTGCAGCGTCACATTGGGGATGGTATGGTTGGCATTGGCCTGGTCAACGGCCAGCTTCGCCCCATTCATGGTAGAGATACCGATATCGTTATCACTGATTGGCAACTCGGTCGCCACCTTTATGGTGATAACTTGCCTGGTGCGAAAGTCGAGGCTAGACCCCAACCCGCATGTACTCAGCAGCGGAAAGCTCATTATCAAGATCAGCAGGGTCAGCGCAGGCGAGCGGCGGCGCTCTGGCGGCATGGGTACAGGAGTCGAAGCATACCTGGCAGGCGGCGGTGTACTCTTCCGTAGGGAGAGATTGCGAAGGGCCTCAAAATGGCCGAGTTGTTTCCTTTCTAGTCGCATATGACCTCCTTGCATATACAAACGTATAAGGCCCTTGAGTACGAATGGACCGGATTACAACGCTAAGCGCTTAGCGTTGTAATCCGGTCCATTCGTACTCAAAGGCCAGTCTCAAATGAAAGGCGAGCGATCCCACGTTTTTCCAGGAGGACTGCCCGCGCTTCAGCGATCTGCTCAACAAGTTGCTGCCTCTGTGATGGTGTTTGGTGTAAAAAGATGTCGTCATAATCGCCTTTTAACCGATATTCTGAGGGACGAAAGAAAGCGGTACGGAGCCCCTCGGCAGGGTTGGCCGACCAGTCTTGCGAGGTACACCAGACGATTGTTTCTTCAAGCCTGCGCTGGTGATGTGCCATCTGGCTCTGACTCTCGACATTCATGTGACAACTCCTTGCCCGAAAGTTTCCTCATGCGTGCTCCTTTTCCAAACGAGCGAGCGCTTCTTGAAGCTTCTGACTCAGTTCTGGAGTTGAGAGCGTGCTTCCTGTTGCTAGTTTACCATACAACTGATCAATTTCGCGCTGCTTTTGGCGCAGTTCAGCATCTTTCGTAGCCACTGTTTGCTTCAGTTCATCAAGGCGCCGACGTAAGGCGTCAATTACTTGATCCTTTCCTCTGTCTGCGGTGCTCTCTGGAGGAGTTAACCGATACTGCTGGCCTACATCTTCAATGGCTTGGAGTAAGTCTGGATGGCTGCGGAGAAATACCACCGACACCCCGGCTCGCCTGGCCACAGCCGATCTCGTTACAGGATGTTTTCCCTGTTGAAGTTCTCGAATGGCTGCAAAGGTAGCCTGCCGCTTTTGCTCAGATTTTGCCTGTGCATTTTTCTGACATTGCTCAGCTCTGGTTTGTTTTGCTGTTGTGGATACGCCCATCCCAAAAACCCTCCTCTTTGATCGTTTTGATGACCTTTTCGGCGTGAGCCAGTTCCTGCTCATGTTTTTGCCGTGCTCGCGCGTAAGCAGGATTGGCTCGGAGCGCCTCCACAGTAATGAGTAAGTTCGTCGCTTTGTTCTCCCAAACCGGCAGATGTCGCTTGTTGGCGCGCAGCTTGGGGCAGGTGGGGCAATGAGGCGAGTCAGGGCACCCATCATGCATGGGGAGATGGATACAGTTGCCAATGCCGTCAGGAAGCGGAGACACATACAACTTGCCCACCTTGTTCTCCAGCCAGCCTCCATCGGCATCGCCTTCTGGTTGAGACATCTGGAGCTGCGTTGTCATCATTTCTGTGGCGTACGTTTGTTGCTTTTTCACACGGTAGGCGTCGTACTTGGCTTTGAGGCTGCTCAGATACACCTTCACATACCGCTCGGTCATGGCAAGGCTCTTGTGTCCGAGAAACTCTTTGACCGTGTAAATATCGACCCCTTGTTCGATCATGTCAGTTGCAACGGAATGCCTGAATTGATGAGGTGTTATTAGATAGGGCTGCTCTTCGTGATTGAGGTAAGGAGCCAGTTTTTTAAGGGCTGCCTGAATCTGAGTACGTGAGATGACGCCTTTCTCTATCCGAAACAGGTAGTGTGCGTCGAAATGATCTGGTAGGCGTTTGGCCCGCTCCTGCTGACGGCGAACGGCATCGATCACACCATCGGCTTTCCGGGTGGGAATGCGGTGTTCACGCGCCATTTTGGTGTTGGTGGAATTGATACAAATCCACCAGTAGCCATCTGCATCCTGGTCGAGACATCCCTTTCTGCCGTGTTCATTCGGCATTTTGAGATGGGCGAGATCCTCAAAACGCATGCCGGTGTGGCGTAAAATGAGGAGCACATCCCAGAACATCGGCAGAATGAGAGAAGGTCTTTGACCCTCTTTCATAGCTTTCTCGGCCTGCTCTAACAATGGATCGAACTGATCAAGGACATCAGGAGGAATGGGGCGTGGAAGCACTTCTGGTCGAGAAGGAATATCTTCTTCCCAGATGAGAAAGCGAGGCGGGCGAGGGCCAGTCCATGCAGGAGAGGTGGTCATGTACTCGAACATCGTTTTCGCCTCACGCAGCCCTCTGCCTGCCGTATATTCGCTCGATTGACTCATGGCAGGAAGCAGCGTTTCTACATGGCCTCTCTGTATGTTCCCTACATGGATATCTGATGGAAGCAAGGCGAGTACAGATTTCAGGTAATACATGACCCTCTTGAAGCTGTAAGCTTTCCATCGAGTCAGACGGAGCCGAAAGTATTGTTTGATCTGCTCTCGCAGGACAGAATTGCTGATCCAGGAGAAGTCCACTTCGTAGTTCGTCGGCGCTACATGTTTGGGGTAATCGTGTTTGAGCCGCCGAATATCCCACACATCCTTTGTGAGTTCTTCCTCGATATTCGTAGCAGGCTCTACCTCAAGATGCGAGGGGAGATGATGCCGTCTGATGGTCACGCCAAGCGCTTCCATTTCTGTCACAAAACGCTCATCCTTAATAGCCCTTTGCCAAAGACTATTATGTTTGTAGCCAGCTAATCGACAGATCTCCGCTCCAGATTTGTTGCGGTTTTCTGGCTGCTGGACAACCTCAAGTAACCGTTGTTGCCATCGTGGTAAATCATCGGGAGAGCGCTTGACTCCAAGGGTCCGGAGAGCTGCCAGAAAGCGATCATCTTTCGTAGCCTTGTACCAGAGAGTATTTCCTGAATATCCAGCTAACTGACAAATCTTGGCTGCAGATGCATACCGATGCTCTTTGTGCTGAAGGACTTCCAGCAATCGTCGTTGAGGAAGCGTCCATGGCCCCTCTGCAATAAGTCGCTCAGAAGGTAAGAAAGAAATGTGCTCTTCATGAGTTTGTACTAATGCGTTGGTGATCATGAACTGTTCTCCTCTTTTGTTGATATCGCTCGTAGGCATGTTTGCGATCTTCATTGGTCAAATGCGTGTACGTTTGCATCGTCGTGATCACGCTGGCATGGCCCAGCCGTTCCTGCACAAACTTCCAGTCTACTGGATCGCCATCTTGTAGGTAGGAACGGACGAGGGCTGTCGCATGCGTGTGCCTCAAAACGTGTGGATGCAGCATTACCCCAGATTTCCTGGAGTAATGCTGGAAAACCTTCTCCACTGCGGCGACGCTCAGCGCAGTCCCGTAGGTTGACCGCCTTTCGCGGCTCTTTGCGCGCTTGTTGAGCACAATCCAGAGATGATCGGTTGCGGGGTTTGCCTCAATCCAGACCTCCGTAATGTACACGTCGAGCAGGCCCAGAACATCGGACGGTAAATGGACAAAGCGATCATGGCCATATCCGGCCTTGGCCCGTGCCCCATTCTCATTGTCCGGGCGAAAACGGATATGAACGCCTTGTTTGCCGAATTCGAGGTCTTCCATTCTCATGCCGAGAATCTCCCCGATGCGGAATCCTCCCTCTTTGAGCATGAGGCACAGCAGGCGGTCACGAAAGCCAGCAGGATCACCGTTCGGGTTCGTGCCTAGATGAATGCTCTCAATGAAGGTCTGGAAATCTTGCTCCGAGACGGTGGGCGGGAGCCGAGCAGGTTCTTTGAGCTTCAGCTCCATACGTTGGATCACCGCTCGCCCTCGGCGTGTGTGCGCCAGCAGGTTACGCTCAGTCAGCCATTTGCCTCTGGGAACGTCCACATAGCAAATGGGGGATTCCGAGAGCTTGCCACGGCGCACGAGGAAGTGGTAGAAGGCTCCAGTCACCTGGAGAATGAGATTCACGCTCGCCGCTGTCAGAGGGCTGGGTTGGCGAATGACGGAAACTGTCGCCGCATCCCGGTAGGGATTACAGAGCTAGATGACGAATTCAGTGAGGTCTGCTGGCGTTGCTGCCAGCACGTCCAGCTTGCGTTGTGCGAGAAAGCGGTAATACCACAACAGCCGGGAGCAATATGCCTTCATCG
>WNFM01299038.1_pt1 | contig 12970 bp, 13 predicted proteins | sample 5400271 | NCBI WGS metagenome assembly WNFM01 (sample SAMN13153352, study PRJNA577476) | soil metagenome | isolation source: 60 cm saprolite on Douglas fir-dominated hillslope | place: USA:California | collected 2013-09-17 | reverse complement strand
AATTCAAACAGGCTGCGCGAAATCGGCACCGAAGTCGGTGTCGCGAGTTATCTCATTGCCGACGGCAGCGAGCTGAACCCGGATTGGTTGAAAGACGCCAAGGCCGTCGGCATCACCGCCGGCGCCTCGGCCCCCGAGGTTCTTGTCGATCACGTGATCGAGGCGCTGCGGCGCTTCGGGCCGGTCGCGGTGTCGGTGCTTCCCGGTCGGGAAGAAAATATCGAATTCCGGCTTCCGGCCGAACTAACTGTGGGCTGATCAACCTCTCTACCCGAGTCCAGAAAGAAGACTTGTAATGGCAATACCGTTCTTCAAGGAACTAAGTATCGGCGGCTATCTGATCAAGCAGAAACTGCTTGGCAGAAAACGCTATCCCCTGGTGCTGATGCTCGAGCCGCTGTTTCGCTGCAACCTGGCCTGCGTCGGCTGCGGCAAGATCGACTATCCCGACGCGATCCTCAATCGCCGCATGTCGGCACAGGAATGCTGGGATGCCGCCGACGAATGCGGCGCGCCGATGGTGGCGATCCCCGGCGGCGAGCCCCTGATCCACAAGGACATCGGCGAGATCGTGCGCGGCCTCGTGGCGCGGAAGAAGTTCGTCTCGCTGTGCACCAATGCGCTGCTGCTGGAAAAGAAGCTGCATTTGTTCGAGCCGTCGCCCTATCTGTTTTTCTCGGTGCATCTCGACGGCCTGAAGGACCATCATGACAAGGCGGTCTCGCAGGAAGGCGTGTTCGATCGCGCGGTCTCGGCGATCAAGGCCGCCAAGGCCAAGGGTTTTACCGTCAACGTCAACGCCACGATCTTCGACGGGCATGCGGCGGAGGACATCGCCAAATTCCTCGACTTCACCACCGAACTGGGCGTCGGCGGCACTTCCTCAACCGCACCAAGACCAAGAAGCTGTTCCGCGACGTGTTTGCGCTCGGCAAGGGCAAGAAGTGGAATTTCATGCATTCCGGCCTGTTCCTGGATTTTCTGGCCGGCAATCAGGACTATGAATGCACCCCGTGGGGCATGCCGGCCCGCAACATTTTCGGCTGGCAGAAGCCCTGCTATTTGCTCGGCGAGGGCTATACCAAGACCTTCAAGGAGCTGATGGAGACCACCGACTGGGACACCTACGGCACCGGCAAATACGAGAAGTGCGCCGACTGCATGGCGCATTGCGGCTACGAGCCAACCGCGGCGAAAGCAGCGCTGGACAATCCGTTCAAGGCGATGTGGGTGGCGCTGCGCGGGGTACGGACGACGGGGCCGATGGCGCCCGAGATCGATCTCAGTAAGCAGCGCCCGGCGCAGTACATCTTCTCCGCCGAAGTGCAGAAGCGCCTGTCAGAGATCCGCCGCGACGAGGCCCTCGCCGCCCAGCAGAAAGCCTCGACAGCCGCGTAGGCTTTTGAGCGCACGATTGAAATCGATCCCGGTCGAAACTAGCGCGCGCAGCGTCAGTGGGTTGCGCGCGACGGCGCGCAAGATCTTGCGCAGATCGATATCGCCGTTCGGCTTGATCGCGCTCAGCGCCAGCGCCGGCAACGCGCGGCTGGCGGGGTCGCTGATGACGCGCAGAGCCGCGAACGGAAGGCCTGCTTCGGCCGCATAGGCGGCTGCGATATGGCTTTCCATGTCGACCGCCGCGGCGCCCGTCTCCAAATGCAAGGCTGCCTTTAGGGCGCTAGCGGCAATCACCTTCTCCACGCCGGCGAGACCGCCCCTGATCACGCGCCGGCGCCCCAGTGCGGCGCGGGCGATCATGGTCTCGTTCAGCGCCAGGCCGGCAAGCCAGCGGGTGTCGCCGGCCAGCACCTCCGTCGCCACCACGACGTCGCCTGATTTCAATGAAGGATCGAGGCCACCGGCGACGCCGAAACTGATGACGCCTCTGATCGTCTTTGGGTCAAAAACGGTCAGCAGCTCCCGCAATTGCTTTGGATCGCTACTGCTGCAGATCACGGTCAATCCGGGCCCGGCCGCGATCCGGGCCTCCTGGACAAGACCAGTCACGATAAGCACCGGTCGCGGGTCAATCCGATCGCCCGCGGAGGTGCCTTCCCCCGCCCCCAGTTTCACATCCCTACCCCTACCACCTTGCTGTTAGTATTCCTCAGATTCCGATACCGCGCCAACGCCCACAGCGGAAAGAACTTCGAATATCCATGGTAACGCAGATAAAACACCCGAGGAAAGCCTGTTGCCGTGTAGCGCTGCTCGTCCCACAGTCCTTTTTCGTTCTGTGTGGCAATTAGGTACTGCACGCCGCGCACGACTGCCGGATGCCCGACCTCACCCGCCGCCATCAATCCAAGCAAGGCCCATGCCGTTTGCGAGGCGGTGGTCGGCGCCCCGTCGAAGCCGCGGTAGTCGAGCCGGTAGCTCTTCGCATCCTCGCCCCAGCCGCCGTCCTTGTTCTGGATCGACAGCAACCAGTCCACGGCCTTGCGCATCACCGGGTCCTGATGGTTAACGCCGGCGGCGTTGAGCGCGCAAAGGACCGACCAGGTGCCGTAAATGTAGTTCAGCCCCCAGCGGCCATACCACGACCCTTCCGCAAGCTGGGTCCGGCGCAGGTAGGCGACGCCGTCCGCGACCGCCTTGCTGCTTTGGACGGTCTCCCCGAGCTGGGCCAGCATCGACACGCAGCGGGCGGTGACGTCCTCGGTCGGCGGATCGAGCAGCGCGCCATGATCGGAGAACGGAATGTTGTTGAGGTAATATTCGAGATTGTCGACGTCGAAGGCGGCCCAGCCGCCATCGCGGCTCTGCATGCCCGCGATCCATTCGCGGCCGCGGGCAATCGCCATATCGTATTCGGCGCTGCCGGTCGCGCGCCGCGTCCGGTCCATCGCCATCACTACGACCGCGGTGTCGTCGAGGTCGGGATAATAATCATTGTTGTACTGGAAGGCCCAGCCGCCGGGGCGAATCTCGGGACGCTTGACGGCCCAATCGCCTTTGAGATCCAGAATTTGCCTCGGCTTCAGCCAATCGAGACCCTGCTTGGCCGAAGACTGCGCCGCCTCGCTGCCAGCTTCGATCATGGCATGAGCGCTCAGCGCAGTGTCCCACACCGGCGAGACGCATGGCTGGCAATAGGCTTCGTGCTCGCCGATCACCAACAGCCGCTCGAGCGCCCTTCGTGTGAGGGCGCGCGGCGGATAATCGGCCGGCTTGCCGAGCGCGTCATACATCATCAAGGCGTTAGCCATCGGTGGATAGATCGCGCCGAGGCCGTCTTCGCCGTTTAACCGTTCCTCGATGAACGCCACCGCGCTGTCGATGGCGCGCGCGCGCAGCTTCTTCGGAAACAGTGGCTCGATGACGCGCAATACGGCGTCCAAAGCGCGGAACAGGAGAAACCACCCCCGGCTCTGGTGCGGCGCTTTCGCGGTCATTCCGATCGAGCCCGGCGGCTGCAGGAACAATTCATCGATGCTGAGCCGGCCGGCGTTCCTCGCCAACGGCTTCAGCGCCGCCAGAACCATCAGCGGCACCATCGTGGTCCGTGCCCAGTAGGAAATCTTGTTGAGATGAAACGGCGACCACATCGGCAGCAGCATGATCTCGATCGGCAGCACCGGCACGCTGCGCCAGCTCATCACCCCGAACATTGCCAGCATGAAGCGGGTGAAGACGTTGCTGTGGATGGCGCCGCCGCGCGAGCGGATCGCCTCGCGCGCCCGCACCATATGTGGCGCATCCGCCGAATCGCCGATCGTCTTCAGCGCGAAATAGGCTTTGACGCTGGCGCTCATATCGAATTCGCCCTCATGCACCAGCGGCCAGCCGCCATGGGCGCCCTGAACCCGGCGCAAATAATTGGCGATCTTGGCTTCGAGCACGGCGTCGACCTCTTCGCCGAGGTAATGGCGAAGCAGCACATATTCCGCCGGGATCGTGCAATCGGCTTCCAGTTCGAACACCCAGTGTCCGTCCGGCTGCCGGTAGCCGAGCATCCCGCGCGTCGCCGACGCGATGCCCGCCTCCAGGGCGCCAGTGGCCTCAATCCCAACGATGTTATTGCCGGAATGCATTTCGCTCGAATTCCTCCCGTTCAACCCTGACGGTGACAGGTTATCCAAAAGTCGCCTGTGACCTGGGTCACGCTTACCGCAGCGCCAGCACAAGATCGGCGGCGCGGTTTCCCGACCGCACCGACCCCTCGATGGTCGCTGGCAACCCCGTATCAGTCCAGTCGCCGGCAAGGAACAGGTTTTTCCAGCCGGTCTGCGCCCCCGGGCGCAGCGCATTCTGCTCCGGCGTGGCCTCGAAGGTGGCCCGGCGCTCGCGCACGATCTGCCAGGGCGGCAGCTCGCCCGCAACCCCTGCGGCCTTGCAGATGTCCCGCCAGATCGCCTGGGCGAGCTCTTCCCGCGGCATATCCACCAGCCGGTCGCCATTGCTGATGGTAATGGACAGCCGCTGCGGGAAGGCAAACAGCCACTCCACCAGTCCGCCCACCACCCCGAGGATTGGGGGCATGTCGCGCGGCGGATCGAAGCGGAAATGCGCATTCACGATCGCCCGGAATTTTGTCGGCGTTTTGAGGCCAGGCAGCAGCGCTGCGGCCGGGCGCGGCGGAACGGCCAGCACCACGGCGTCCTCTGGCCCGATTGCCACCGTGCCGTCGCCAAAATTCAACTCGCCGATCCTGTCCGCCGACATGGCGAACGCGCGCAGCTCGTGTCCGAAGGCGATGCTGGCGCCCTTTTGCTGCAACAGCTTGACGGCGGGCTCGACCAGCACCGCGCTCAAGCCATCGCGCGCGATCAACGGCCGGCACGCCCGTCCGCCCGCCAGCAAGGTTTCCCGCACCACCGCGCCGGCAAGGCCCGCCGAGCCCTCGGGCGGATCGACGTTAAGCGCCGCCAGCAACAACGGCTGCACCAGCCGCTCGTAAAGCGTTCCCTTGCAGGGGATCGCGTCGCCAACCAATTTGCTCTTCGCCGCCCAGATCAGCGGCATCAGCGCGAGATAGTCGAACAGGCCCGTATCGGGCACCCGGCGAGCCTCGTCGAACACCCACAATGGCAGCCTGCCGTCACCGAGGTCGAGCTGCCAGCGCTGTCCGGTTCTAAGATCGACGAACGGGAATTGCGCGCTCTTCGGCCCGACCAGCCCCGCTTCCGTGCCGATCGATCTCGCGTAAGCCACGGCGTGACGGTTGCCGGACAGCAAGAGGTGATTGCCGTTGTCGATCGTCAGATTGGTTGCGGCATCGAAATACGACCGGCAGCGGCCGCCGGCCTGTTGGGTCGCTTCATGGACATGCACCTTGAAATTCTCGTTCGCCAGCCGAATGGCTGCCGACAGGCCCGAGATTCCGGCGCCGATGATGTGGACGGTCTTTGTCATCAGATGAAGGCGTAGCGAACAATGATTGCGAGACGGGCGATCTTGTTGAGGCGAACCGGCCGCCGTGGCGATGCAAAACCTCTTTCGACCAGCAATTCAAGGATCGCGCGATAATATTTCGACATGATGCGCGGCGCGCGCACCACACGCCGCGCGTTGCGGCCCATGACTTCGTCGGCCTCTCGAAAATGCATCCGCGCCCGCTCGACCAGCGGCGCGCAAACCTTCGGCAGCGCCGGATCGGAGATGACCTTGGGCGGATCGAATTTTGTTATTCCGGCGTGCAGCAGCCCCTCGAGCGGCAAATACAGCCGGCCGATCGCGGCGTCTTCATCGATATCGCGCAGGATATTGGTCAGTTGCAGGGCGCGGCCAAGATGATGCGCAAGCAGGATGCCATCGTCCTGCGGCAGACCAAATACCCGCACCGACAATCGTCCGACCGCGCTCGCGACGCGGTCGCAATAAAGATCCAGCGTTGCGAGGTCCGGCGCGCGAATGTCCTGCGGCACATCCATTTCCATGCCGTCGACGATGGCGAGGAAATCCTCGCGCTTTAAATCAAACCGCCGAACCGAGGCGACATAGTCGGTGAGCCGCGGCGGCGGATGGCCCTGATACAGCGCCTCGATATCGTCGCGCCATTGCTGCAGCGCGGCTAGCCGCCCAGACCGCGGACCATCGGAATCGGCGATGTCGTCGACCTGCCGGCAAAAACTGTAGATCTGGAACATCGCCTCGCGCTGCTCGCGCGGCAGGATGCGCATCGCCGCGTAAAACGAGCTGCCGGACGCGGATGTCCCGTAACTGGTGCTCGCTGCCGCCGCCTCGAGCGTCATGCGCCGGCCGCCGGTTTGGACACGGGCCGCCGTCCCACCGCGCGGCGCGCGATCTCGCTTGCCATGCCACCGAGGCTGTGCGCGAGCAGTTCGATCGGGCTGAGATGCACTCGCTCGCTTAAGGGATCGCGGACCTTCAAGAGCCGAACGATCTTGTCGGCGAAAGCCTGGATCACCGAGATCTCGAGCCCGAGCCGAAAATCCTTCACTTCGGCGCTGAGCGATTTGCTTTGATTGAGCAGAGCCTCGGTCCGCACCGCAAGCGAATGCAGGCATTGCAACAGCGCCGCCGATGCCCTGCCCTCGCCGAGCGCCTCGACCGAGGCGCCGTGAGCTGCGAGCGCGTCGCGCGGCAGATAGACGCGATTGAGGTTGTGGTAGTCCTTGCCGCAGTCCTGCAGATGATTGTTGATTTGCAGGCCGGCGCACAGCGCGTCCGACGCCGGCCAGGTCGAGGTGCTCTCGCCATGGACGTCGAGCATGAAGCGTCCGACCGGCATCGCCGAATAGCGGCAATAATGAATCACTTCGTCCCAGTTCTCATAGCGCAGCTTGGTCACATCCATCCGGAACGCGATCAGGACATCGAGCGCATGGCGCGGCGGCATCGAACGCTCCGCCAGCGCGCGGCGCAGATTGACGGCCTCTGGCTGGCTGTCGCCCTTGCCCAGCAGTTCGGCTTCAAGCAGGTCGAGATAGTCGAGCTTGTCGCGCTCAGTGAGGGTTGCATGGTCGGCGATATCGTCGGCGGTGCGGACGAAATTGTAGAACGCAAGTATCAGCGCCCGGTGCCGCGGGTGAATGATCCACGACGCGACTGGAAAGTTCTCGTCGCGGTGAGTTTTGCCGGATCGCAATTCGCTCGCGCTGGTCATGTAACAACTAGCTGCATTCGTTGAAAATCGTGACTTCGCAAGTTCCGGTCATAGCCAGCGCATGCGAAGGGATCGCAGACCCCATATAGGGGAATACGACACCAAAACCAATGCTATCTGCGATTGCCGCGAAGGCCGCCGCGCCTCCGAAACAGGCCGATTACGGACGCTGCGCGTTCTATTGTCCGTGGTTCTTCAGCACCTGATCGCAGGCCTTGGATATCTTGGGGCGATTCTGCTGCAGGCAAGCCAGAACGGTGAAATCGCCCTGATCGATCACCGGACGGCAGTAGCGTTGAACGTCACGCGAACAGGCTGCCTGCTCCTCCGGCGTGCCGCTGCGTGGCTGGTCGGCGATGGCGGCGGAGGAAAGGGATAGCGACAACAAGGTGAGTGCCAGGAAAAATTTAGACATCGTGTTCCTTCTTCTGACGGCAGAGAATTCCAACCCGAAAGCACATGGCATCACCCGGATAGACTATCGAGATTGCAAACGCCGCGAACCGCAGCCGGGGAGTCAGCCAGAAGCGCTGGCAAATGCGGCCAAATTTATGGCGCCCTTTCACGATAACCATCTGATATTACAATATTATTTTGCGATTTTTGCTTTTTGTGCTTGACTGTTGCAGCTATGCCCCGAAAAGGCGCGACGGAACCTCCGGGATATCCCGGACTCATCGATTTCGCTTAAGCCAAAATGCCGTTCGCCTGCGCCGTCCGCTTTGTGTATTTAGTGATGGCCGATCCGGTGCTGTTAATCCGCGATCGCGCGAGCGTGGCGGTCAGTTTGTCATTTGAACCTAACACTCTGCGGTGACACTAAATCTTCGATGCGGCGAGACGTATCTGGCATTGGAACGTCAATTTGAATGGGAAAATCCGATATGAAACGGTTTGGTTTGTTTGGACAGGCGATCAAAGCTGCCGGTGTCGGCGCCGCACTCCTATTGTCGGTGCAGGCTAGCCATGCCCAGTCCGGTCCGTTTGCCGGTTTTGATGGATCATGGGCCGGCAACGGGACGGTTTCGCTTTCCGACGGAACGACCGAGCGCATCCGATGCAAGGCCGACTACAAGGTCAACGGCTCTGGCCTCGGCCTGAAGCAAAGCCTGCATTGCGCTAGCGACAGCTACAAGTTCGACCTGAGCAGCGATGTGACGAGCCAGGGCGACCGCATTTCCGGCAACTGGAGCGAAGCCAGCCGCAATATTTTCGGCAACCTTCAAGGCACCGCGGGCGGCGGACGGATCGACGTGTTCGTCGAGGCTTCCGGATTTGCCGCCACCCTGACGCTGCAGACCACCGGCAACAAGCAGACCGTGCTGATCAGCTCCAAGGGCGAGATCAGAGGCGTGAACATTACGATGGTGAAGAGCTGACGCTCGCGGCGGCTCTTCGGGGCGTGAACTCATAAATCGATTNNTCCGGATTCAAGTCGGACGAGATCGCGACCGCCACGACCGGAGCAAACCCGCCGGCGTAAACGGGCAGGTTTCTTACGCGGAATTCCGAACTCAGTTGCCCCAATTTCCTGCCCGCAAAGAAAACCCGCCGGCGGCACCATAATCAGAGCGGCTAATGAATGTCCGCTTTGCTGCGCATCGCGGACTCCTGTGATCGCGGTCACGGAATTGGCGAAGGTTTGAACGGCTTTGTCAGTGCGCGCTACCAATATCGCGCAAGGCCAGAAAAACCATGCAATCCGGAGAAAGCACATGAACACCGAGCGCGAAACCAAGCGAAGCGAGACCGTCCTTCTCAACAAGACCACCGAGCCATCCCTCGCCGATGAGGCTCTGGATCACGTGGTCGGAGGGCTTAATCCCCAGCCTCTGCCGCCGGGAATAGTTGAGGCCGATAAGGCCAGTCCAACGTTCGTCGGGCATTTCGTCATAACGTAGCGCCGTGCGAGGAGAGCACCATCAACGCGAGCACGTCTGGAATGGGCGAGATCCGCGAACTGACCGACGACGAACTCGATAGGGTGAACGGTGGCGCGTTGGACATCGCGCGAGAAAAGCGCCAAGTGCGGACTCATGCAAAAAAGGGCGTCGTAATTCCGCCCCAAACGTGACCGGTCTAGTCGCGGCGGGGGCGGCGCAGCGTGAAGGTTTCGAACGGGGCCAGCTGACCGTCCGGCCCCACCACATCGTAGTAGGTGACCTTGATCGTGGTGGTGCCGCCGCGATCCGACCCCGGATCGACGCTGAATGCTGCGAAGCCGTAGGAATGCGCGGCGTTTCGCACCGCCGACCAAGGCGCGTGCTCCTTCACGTAGACAGATGGACGCTTACCTGTCGCCGGGTCGGGTTCGCCGACGGCGGTGATTACCCGGCACTGCGGCGGGTTGAAGAACAGCTGGTTCGACGGGACACATGTGCCACCGCCGCCGAGGACCATGTGCACCGTCCCTTTGGTGGTGTCGATTTCGTCGGTGGCGATTGCTGCGGGGACCGGCGTCAGGGTGGCGTTCGATTCCCGGCCGCGTATCGGGTGCGAGCGCTCGTAGTGGTGCTCATGCCCGCACACCACGAGGTCGACGCCATACTGGTCGAACAACGGCACCCATTCCTCTCGTATCCCGAGGTCGGCGCCGTTGAACATGTCGGCCGTCGAGATGGCGACCTGGTGCATGCACACGACGATCCAGTCGACATCATGATCGCTGCGGGCGCCGGACAATTCCTTTTCCAGCCAGGCCTTCTGAGCCCCTTGCGAATAGCCGCGGACATAGGAGTTGCCGCCGTCCTGGTAGGTGACGTCGTCGTTGGCGATACTGATCACGCGCACTGAGCCGGCGGTGAAGGCGTACCAAAGCCCACGCGTCACATTGCTCTGGCCAGCGGATTCCGGCACCGAGAAGTAGGTCTGATAGGCCTGATACCCGATCGGTCCGTTACCCAGCTCGTTTTCGTGGTTGCCGGCCGAGGGCATCCAGGGACGTTTACGGGCGCTGCGGCTGTTGTTGTCCCAGAAATCCCACCAGGTCCGCACCCGGTCCTCGGAGATATTGGCGTAACAGAGATCGCCGTTGAATAGATGGAACAAAGGCTGCAGCCGCTCCACGCCGAGCGTGGTATCGCCCGCCGCCGGCGAGCCAAGATTGTCATTCACATACATCACATACGGGGGATTCGGCATCGTCACCCCTGCCGGCGGTACGTACTTCTTGCCGAGGGTCGGCGTGCCCTGATCGCCGAAGCTCGTGAACGTGAACGGCGCGCGACCACGCGGAGAGGTGCGGAACGTAGCGAATTCCGGCTCGGCGCCGTCGTGCATGGCACCGTAGAGATACGAGGAGTCGGGCTGCAGGCCATCGAGCTTCGTATGATGGGCGTAGACAATTTGGCCGGCCTTGCGCGGGGGTTGAAAGATACCCCCAAGGCTAACGATGACGTAGCCTCGGCGGAGGTCGAAGTAGTGGATGCCGCGCAACGAACGGGTTGCAGCGTGTGCCAGGACACCACCATCTCTGACGATGCATCCGCGCCGAACTGCAGATGCAGTCCGGCGACCGGAGGTGTCGCCACCGGGTCGCGCGATCCGCGTGAGGGGGTTGCGGCCTCAGCGTCTGCGGCTCCGATGAGGGACGCCGCGACAACGGCCCCTCCGCCGAGGCCTGCGGCGGCGAGCAGCTTGCGACGACTGAGTTCGAGGTTGAATTCGGTGTCCTGGATCATCATCGCGGTGAGGTTGCTCCACGGGTGGCCGCGACAGCCTATCGCAACTTGACGACAGTTCGGCAAATCGGCGCGTCCGCTCGCTCGGCTTTACTCTGTCAGCTTCGCGCGCGTAGTCCCGCGCTAACGCCAGCTATTGTTCTGACTGCACGCGGACTATCTGGCGCCCGTCATTCATCGCCTTGAGACTGTTGACGAAGTTCTCAGGACGCTGCCAGCGGAGGGGAACCTTTAATCCCATGAAATCTGCGATGCTACCGATAAACGAAGTGCAATTGTATGTTTCGGCGTTCCAGACCGGTGAACTCGCCTGTAATTGCTTGATGTACGCGAAAACCCTTTTTGCGTCCGGCTCATTCAAGTAAACCCGGTAACTAGCCGTCAGGTACTGCGGATCAAGATCGCCATAGCTTGCCCCGGTCTCGGAGGGCACCCACGTCACATGACCAAGTACATAAGCGAAGGTGTCTCCCGCAGGGGTAAGGCCCGCGACTTCAACTTGTCGCTCGCTTGTCTTCCCAAACCAAACGAAAGCGTGTCCCCAGCTCGCCGCCGTTCTCGCTCTGAAATCAACGTAGTACGGGCCCTTTGCTGACCCCGACCCCGGCTTTCGAGCAGACTGCGGCGCCGGTTTCGGGTCGATGGGCGCCTCACTGGAAACAAGTGCATTCGCGTCGGCGACGCGCTTGTGGACCTGCTGTCTCTGGGAATTGAAATCCGACCCGGCGCGAGTGTCAATCTCGTCTGCATAAGCTGATTGGATTCTGCACGGGAGCAAAACAGCGAGGGTCAATCCCGCAAGCAGGCGTAGTCCCAATCTCTTCGGTCTATTTGCCACGCGTCGCCCTTCAACCGTCGACGATAAAGGTCAGATTCAACGAGACCTCAGTCAATACCGCGTATTAGTAGCTCCGCGTCACCACTGGCGTCTTGCCGATTGGGGCCTTCCCGACCGGGGTTTTGCCAATCGGCATCTTGCCGACGGGAGCCTGCTGATAGACGGGCTGTGGGTGCGGGAAATCGGCCGCGCCAGCGGCAGTCACCAGGGCAAGTGTTGCACCCGCGATAATCACAATTTTCACCACGACACTTCTCCTCTGGGTTAGAAAAAACAAGGCAGCAGCCTGCCAAGCGCTGCCCTCAGACACACCGTCAGCATGAAACGTCGGATTGCGTCTACAGTGCGGCAGATGTGAACACGTTCAAGGAAAAGGCCTACAGTGCGGCAGATATGGCACATGCGGGAGAGTTCACTCCCTGCCGACTGGCTTTACTCCGCCGGCTTCGCGTTCGCAGTTCCGCGAATCCGCTCCGACAAATTGATCAGGAACATCGCCGTCGGCCGCAGGATGAAAAGGTCCGCGATCAGGGCTGCGACCATCGAGAAGGCCGAGAGCCAGCCGAACAGCCGCAGCGACGGCAGGTCGGAAAACACGGTCACGACCAGGCCGCAGGCCAGCACCACCGTGGTCAGGATCAGCGCGGGGCCGACCAGCACGGTGGCGCGCTCCACCGCCAGTGCCGAACTGACGCCCGGCTTGGATTCGAGCCGGAGCCGGTTGAGGAAGTGAATCGTCGCACTCAGCCCAAGGCCGAACGACACCGTCAGCGCAACGACGCTTGCGAACTGCAATCCCTCCCCGAGCAGCCACAGCACCGTGCCCGACAGCACCACCGGGAAGATGCCCGGCAGGATGCACGAGAACATCACGACCACGGAGCGGAACGCCAGCCCGATGAAGATCGCGACCAGCGCGAACTCGATCGTCAATCCGCGATTGAGCTTTTCGATCATGTTGGAGCTGTTGCGCGCGGCAATCGCCGAAAGCCCAGTGACCGCGATCTCGTAGCCCGGATGCGCCTTGCGCACCGTGTCCAGCGTCTGATCGAGATTTTCTACTACAGGGAGAATTTGACTTGAATCGAGATCGGGGACTCTCCCCGACACCACCACGGCATCCTGACCCGCGGAAATGAAGCGCCGCACCAAATATTCAGGGATCAGGTTGACATATTCCTTCAAGGTCGCGACGTCGGAACTTCCCGCCTTCTCCGCAAGCCAGCGCCGCAGCGTTTCCAACGACCAGACATTGCCGACGCCCGCCTGTTTCTCCACCGTCGAGTGAACATCGGCTATGGTCTGCAGCGTTTCAGGCGCGTACAGCGAGGCGCCCTTGGGGAATTCGATCAGCACGTCGATCGCATTGGCGCCGGTCAGCTT
>WNFM01172516.1_pt1 | contig 12970 bp, 12 predicted proteins | sample 5400271 | NCBI WGS metagenome assembly WNFM01 (sample SAMN13153352, study PRJNA577476) | soil metagenome | isolation source: 60 cm saprolite on Douglas fir-dominated hillslope | place: USA:California | collected 2013-09-17 | reverse complement strand
ACGATAAGCGCGGGGCCATCGCCGGCGCAGTCATAGGCGATGACGGTCCCATCGGCGGACTTCACGGTTTCCATGTCCGTCTCCTTTTCGCCTGTTGCAGGCGGGACGACCGGGCAGCGCGGAACTCATCGGCCATCACCAGCCGCAATCTGCCGTATCTGCTCGCCGCGGGCACTTGCACGCCGGTCATAGCCTCGGCCCCGGCTCACCACCAGCAACACCCTGATCTGGGGCACCCGGCAGGTCGCGCTGCGCCTGGCAGGCACCCCCGGCAAGACAGCCGCGCTCGCCGTCGCCAACGTGGCACTGGCACCGCGCCGCCCCGCGCGGGAACGTGTCACCGGGTGGCGGTGCCGCAGCAGTAAGGCACTACGGAAGGAAGCGCCCCCGATGCCGCGCGGGGTGATTGTTGCAACCGCTCTTGCCGCGGGTATGACCGTCGCCCTCCCCGGCTGCACTGCCGGCCCGGCCACGACAGCTACCAGCTCGGCACCCGTCGCCGGACCTGCCCAGGGGTCGCCCCAAGGGCGCACCAGCTCAGCCGGCCAGGTACCCGGCGCGCCCGGTCACGATGGCCGACGCCCGGCACTGCCCGGTGACGATCGACCACCCGGTGCCAAGGACTATGCCCTGGCGGGACCTGCTGTTCGGCTCGGCAAGTGCCTACCGCAATGGCTCGCTGCGGGTCGGCGCGCTGTGGCCGCACGGAGTCATCATCTGCACCCCGGACAACGTCAACCCCGGCGGCCGGCTGTCGATGAAGTTCGGCTGGTACCGGCTGACCAGCGGATATCTCACGATCACCGGGCGGCGGCTGGACGCCCCCGCTCCCCCGGCGACCGGGCAGACGTTCCCGGGCAGTTACGGGCTGACAGGGTTCAATGCCTCCGGCGTGATATCCCCCACCGAGGGCTGCTGGCAGGTCACCGGGCGAGCCGGCCAGGCCGCCCTCACCTTCGTCCCCTTCGTGATCAAGGGCCACTTGTGACCTCAACGCAGTACCGATCCGATGCGGTGTGCGGTCGCCGCCCGCTAAATACATCGCCCGGCAAACCGGCGTGATGCCCCGTAACCATCGGCTAGCGGGATGGCCCGCAGGTGAGCGCACGGCCACCCTGGCAGGAGAGAGCGGCCGCGCGCAGAACCGGGTCTTCTGGGCGCGATATCCCGCGCCATCGGGTCAGTTCGCGAGCGCACGGATCGGCGATCTGTCACCAGACTGCGGAATTAACATCCGGCGGGTGCTCACCTTCCGTGACGACCGGAGGTACTGGTGCTTAGCAGCCTCATCGTGTCAGCGCTGAAGACTGCGTTGACCGTGACCCAGTTCGGGAAGAGACTGGTACTGGCGAGAAGAGTCACGGCGCCCCGATGGGGTGATAGCCAAGACCAAGATCAAGTAAAATCACAGGTCAGCTGGATTTCCTGCTGGTCAATGGCTCGCTGATTATCCCTGACACGGAAGAGGCCACAAGTTCAAATCTTGTACCGCCCACCAGTTCCCGCAGGTCATCGGCCTTCCCTGCCCCAGCAGGGAAGGCCGATGACTGCAGTGAGGGCCATCCAAGATCGTCAGCGCGGTGCGGCGAGACTGGCTGGCCGCCCGGCGTGCGCCGCCAGGTGGCGACGCAGATTTGCAGCCGTCTACCCGGCGGCTGGCCTTGTCCTTTAAGCCGTTGACCCGGCCGCCGGCCCTCTCGCCGCGCGGCCGCAGGCGATACCCCACCGCAACGGTCCCGGTGACCGAGCCTGCACCGACGGAACTGAGCCGGACAGAACCACGAGGGCGACCCGGCGATGATCGTGTACCTGGTGCGCTGGATCGGGGCAGGGTCAAAGCCCCGGTTGCCGTGTTACCGCCTGGCTGGGCCAGGCGTCACAGGTACTGGCCCGCCGCCGCGCTGTCTGTATTCGACACCCGCACCGACACCACGTTGGCCAGGTTGATGGGTACGCCATTCTCGTCGGCCTAGCGGTCATACCGCGCACGGGTCAAGACCAGGCCGCGCCGCTCGTCCAGGGCACGGGCGACCGCCTCAAGCGCCTCGCGTTCCCCGGCGAAATCCTCGCATACCACCGAGACGTCCTCACCGCCCACCGGGTGGAATCGCATGGTCAGCACGATGTTGTCAGCCACACTCGGTCCCCTCCCCGCGAGCACCCAGAAGAACGCCTGCACAGCGCCAGACGCTGTGCGCAGAAGCGCTCCTCCGGCTGGGTCGCTGTGGATCCGGACACTCTCAATATTGCCTCGGCTGCAGCGCTGATCCGCGTGTTCGAGCGCTTCGGGCGGGTCAGCGGCGCGCGCTGGCCGAGCTCGGCCCGGCTCGAGCAGCGCACTGTGGGCGGGTATCTTCCTGCTGCTCGCGGCCAGCCTGGCGGTGCCGATGGAGACCGAGCCGGCCGCCATCTTCCTGATGCTGTCCACCGCCGCGACCATCGCGCTCGATGTCCGGCCGCGAGCACGCCCTGGTCTTCGCGGCCACCGGGCTGCGCCCGCTGCCCGCATCCCGGTGCTACGAGCTGTGGCTGATGGCAGCAGGCGATGACCATCCCGCCGCCATGCTGCCCGACCCTCGCCAGGGCATGACCGGGCCGGTGCTCGCCTCGGGCCTCGAACCCGGAGACCACCTCGGCCTCACCATCGAGCCCGTCGGCGGGTCATCCCACCCCACCTCGCCGGTCATCCTCCAAGTCGCACTCTGATCCGCCCAGTCCGGAGACTATGCAGAACGTCTGGTCCGGAAGTCTCTTGCCAGCCACGGGCTTGGCGCGGATTATCGCAGGTGACTCGTTGCATCGGGCGTGGAGCCCAGCCCTCTCCGCGCCTAGGCCGATCTTGAAAGGGGCTGCAGCGGCTGCCCACTTCCACGCCGTAGCGGCGTCACCCGGGGGCACCATGACTCATTTGTGGCTGTGGTGCAGGTGCTGGGGCCGATCGGCAGTCCCCGGCGGGATGACGACCTCGATCAAGGCAGGCCCGTGTGCTCTCGATGAACGTTTGCCCTGTGCCGGACCGGAAGTTGCGCGCCGGAGCTGAGTTGGTCACCGCCCGCGGCCGGGGGCTATTTGTGTGGCGCTGTCTGTGTGTCGCTGCGGCCCCGCTTCCGTGGCGACGCGGTGGCTCGGCTCTGGGTCGCCCGCCGATCGAGCTGACCGGAGGGCCCGGGTCCGGCGGCCAGCTGCAGGCTTCAGCACGTGGCTTCCCGCCGAAGGAGCACGCTGGAGCGGTCGCCATCCTCCCTGCCGGCCGGAGCACCCGGCGAGCCGCCCACGCACAGTGGTCACGAGCAATACCGAGCGCGGCGTCGCGCCCGGCGGGTCCACAGGGGGACCCGCCGGGCTACACGGACTCGGTGGTTACCGCGGAGGGAACTGTGAGTTCGGGGCGGGGGTAGCGAGGTTGGCGGTGGGGGGCTGGTTGATGAAGCCGATCACCGCGCAGTCGATGTCGACCCCGACCGAGCCGTAGGAGGCGGGCTGGCCGGTGGCGGGGTTGACGCCGGTCAGCAGGTCGGGCCGGGTGGCGGCCAGGTTGAAGACTTGCACCTCGTCGATCTGGCGGGTGTTGAGTCCTTCCTGGATCGCCTTGGGTGTCCACAGGCCGAGCTGCGCGTCCCACAGCGGGCTGTAGGCCTGGGAGTGCCGCGGGTCGGTCAGCGTGGGGAAGTCACCGAACACGTTCAGCAGGTCCCCGCCGTTGCGGAGGGCGTTGATCAGCGCGGTGTTGCCGGCGCTGGCGTCCTCGGAGGCGTGCCCGTCCTTGATCAGGTGCACGAACCCCTGCGCCTGCGGGTTGCTGGCTCCGGTCTGGCCGTTGATGAAGCCGAACAGCCGCTCGCGGGCCGAGCCGAGGAAGTCGTCGCCGCCGTTGAACGAGGCGTTGTTCAGCGCGGGCACGTAGGTCGCGCGCTCCAGCACCGCGGTCAGCGGCTGCCCGGCGTCGGTCGAGATGTAGACGATCGGCTGGCCGGCGTCGAAGCCGCGGACGAACAGCAGGTCGGCCCACGACTCCGCGAACTGGCCCGGCTTGGACTTGCCCGCGATGTGGATGCCCAGGACGCGGTCCCCGGTGTTGGTGTGGTGCACCACGTCGAACGGGCCGTTCCCGGTGGCCACGATCGGCGCGTCGTAGACGACGTCCGAGCCTGCGATCCGGATGAACGGGCTGTACCCGGGGCCGGCCACGGCACCGGGCTGGAACCTGGCCAGCGGGAATCCGTTCGGCCCGGGGACCGCGATCCGGGTCGGGCTGAAGTCCGGCGCGCCCTGAAAGTGGACGACGGCGGGCCCGAACGGGTTGGCCTGCGGGGTCGGGTTGCTGAGCGTGACGGTCTGCACCGCGGCCGGGTCGCCGATCGCGATGTTGGCGAGCTTGGGCGCGTAGTTCACGCCCAGGTCGTGCGCCAGGCCGAGGTCGGAGGCGTCCAGCAGCACGAACCACACCCGCTTCCCGTGCGCGGTGCCCGGGTAGAGCGGCAGCCGCACCGTCTCCTTGCTGAGGTTGACCTGGATCGCGCTCTCGAGGGTCAGGTGATCTCGGGGCAGCAGGCCCGTCGTCGCCCCCGTGCTGCCGGCCGTGGCCGGGGCGGCGTGTGACCCGGCGAACGCCGCGGTGCTCAGCACCGCCGAGGTGGCGACCGCCAGGGCAGCGGCGGCGGTTACCCACCACCGCCGTGACAAGATCTTCATGTAGTGTCCCTTTTCCTCCGGCAGGACCGGAACCCAGGCGGCCAAAGGTCGCCGCGCCGCTTCGCTTACGCCTCATTGGCGTCGGCGGCGACGCGGGTCTTACCTCTCGCTCACAAATGACATTGATGCGGGGCACGTGCCTTGCCGAGGAGAACAACCGAGATGATCAGGCAGGCGCCTGATGGCACGACCGCAACAAGGACCAGGATCGGCGCGAAGGATCAGGATTTGCCCAACGGCGCTCGGGAGCGGACATGCCATCAGCACGCAGGTGAACGGCCCGCGATCCACGAGCCCCGCGATCTCGGGGCACACACGGGTGCTGGTCAGCGGCCCTCGCTCTGCACGGCGGCCAGCAGCCCCTCGAAGTCCTCACCGCGTGGGCCGCAGGCGCGCAGGCGCCGCGATGCCCGGGTACCGTTCCTCGGCCGGGGCGCCTGCGGCCACCAGGTCGACATAGATGTGCAGCATCTGCATGGCCTCGGCGCAGCCCACGTCCCGCGGATCAGTCCGCAGGAAGCGGTCCAGTGCCGGCCAGCCGTTCATGAGCGCCTCGAAGACTCCTCGCCGAGAAACCCGTCCGCAGCGAGCGCGGCCCGCAGCTTGCGCCGGGCGTCGAACATCATCTTATAGATCGCGTTGCGGCTGGAGGCCAGGTCAGCGGCCAGCGTGTCCAGCGGCACGTCGTTGAGCACGATCGCGACGAAGACCGCCCGCTGCCGCGGGGTGAGCTCGGTGTCCACCGCGCGGCGCATCGCGGCCAGCAGATCCCGCCACTCGGCCTCCTGCGCGGGTTCGAAACCGAACCGGCCCGGCAGCCGGTCCCAGTCCTCAGCGTCCAGGGGCACGGCCGGGTTGCGCCAGAAATGCCGCCCGATCTTGGCGGACACCTCGAAGATGACGAACTTGTACGCCCAGGTCGTGAACCGGCTTTCCCCGCGGAACTGCCCGAGCTTACCGGTGATCGCCAGCAGCGCGTCGGCGGCGGCCTGGTAGGCCAGATCGTCGAGCTCGGGGCCGGTGATCCGCAGCCGCGGGCCGCGCCGGGCGACCTCACCGCGGGCGATGCGCACCAGCAGCCCATGCAGCCGGGCCAGGGCTGCATCCCGCCCCGGGCCGGCGCCGGCCAGCGCCCGCAGCCACTCGGCCGACTCCGCATCGAGCCGGGGCGCGGGCACGGCGGACTCCGGGACCGCGCGATTCACCGGCACCGCCACGATGCCACCGGGGCCAGCGTCATCACGACGGCACTGGTAAGACCGGGCACCCGCGCGGCCGCAAACGGTGCATGACCGAGCAAACACTGCTGCAGCCAGGTGACCCGTTCCCACAAGTCACCGTCAGCCTTGCCGGCGGCCGCACCCTGCACCTGCCTGACGCTGCCACCGGGCACTTCGGCGTGATCTTGTTCTACCGCGGCGCGTGGTGTCCCTACTGCAATGCCCAGCTGCGCGCGTTCCAGCACTCGCTGGACCGCCTCGCCGACCAGGACGTCATGGCGGTCGCGCTGTCGGCCGACAGCGAGGCCGCCACCGAGGACTTGATCGCCCGGCATGGCCTGCGGTTCCCCGTCGGCCACAGCGCGGACGCCTGCGCCATCGCACAGGTAACCGGCGCCTTCGTCAACGACAACCCGGTGTACCTCCAGTCGACCGGCTTGGTGCTCGACCCCGTCGGCCGCGTGGTGGTCAGCGTCTACTCCAGCGGCGCCATCGGGCGGCTTGTCCCCGACGATGTCATCGGCCTGATCCGCTACCTGCTCGAACACCCCGCGAGCCAGGGCCAGTAGTCGGCACAGGCCGCTGCCTGGCGACATCGCGCGCTCCCGCCCGGCCAGCTCACCGAACCGGCAACCCACATCTTCCTGCGCCGCCCCCCGGTCGGCCAGTCCGGCTGACCGGCTGCGGCGCATCGGATCGCTCACACTAGTGATTCGCCGCCGACGCGATCGTGGATTGCCCGCAGTGCGCTGGCAGTGAGGCGCGGACGTCCGCCACGCCCGGCTGACAGCACGAGGGTCCTGGCGGCGGCCGCTCGCCAGTCGCTGGCCATCGCCGGAGCCAAACGCTGGCCGTTTGGCCTGGCTCGCGTCCAGCTCGCCTACGGCGAGCGCCTGCGCCGGGCTCACGCGGCCACCGAGGCACGGATGCATCTCGGCGCAGCCCTCCAGGCCTTCCAGCGCCTGGGCGGCGAACCATGGGCGTCCCGGTCGGGTCATGGTCAAACACAAGATCAGCCAACTTCCCCGGTGATCGTACGTGCTTGACGGCGTTTACCCCCGTGTGCACGCGGATGTACCCTGTGGGCGTGGACCTGCCAGATCCTGAAGCGGCGAACGTTGCCGCCGAGTTCCCGGGGTGGAAAATCGAGCGGGGACTCGATGGCTTGCTCTACGCGCAGCTGGTCGGCAGCCATCCGCCGCTCGTTGTCAGGGGCGAGGACGCGGCAGAACTGCGCGGCCAGATCCGCACCACAACATAGCGCGCGAGGCTGTGACGGGCGTGGGTCACAGGGTCGACGTAATTTGCCGCGCTATGGGTCGCCATACTCGAGGCGGTTCTGTCTGGCAGTGGGCCTCGGCGGACAGGCTGAGCCAGCTCGGCCCAGCCTGACACGACTGAGCAGAACGGGGCTCCGCGCCGTGCGGTGGAAGCTGGGCGCGCCGTCGCCTTCGATGCGCTGCCGACGCGGCGAAGGCGGCAGGACTGCCTGAGGACGAGGACTGGTAGACCATCGGTTCGGGACGACGGAGCGCGGTCGCGAGTGGCCCTTCGCGCGCGGCGAGAGCACGGCGCTGAACCCGAGGCCAAGGCGGTGAGCTGACATATCCGTCTTCGGAGGCGACCCGGAGCCGATCTGGTCAGGGGAGTCTTCCTGGATGAAGTGCAGGCCTCTGACCCTGGCCTGCTGCTGGTTAGGCTGGGTACGGCAGTAGGCCAGCTGCTCTCCGCGCAGGACCGCGCCAGGTTCCTCGGCGAGGCTCGACCCGGCAAGCGGCCTCACGATTGCCTCCATGTAAGCGATGCCCCGGACCGAGGCGGGATGCCGGCATTCCCAGTCGAACCCGAGGGCCGAGCCCAAGTCGTGTACCACGAGTGTCACCTGGCCGTGGATCGCAAGAGCGTCCAGGGATGCGTCGAGGTAGCGGCGGCGCTCTGCGAACGTAGAGCGGTCAGGGCCGCTCGGGGCGAGCTTGCCGAAATCGTCCATTCCGGGCGCTTGTCTGCGCGGCCATCAGTACTAGCACGAGCAAGCCGACCGGTAGCGCCGGTGCGGCAGCTGGCGCGAGCACGACGAGCAGGCCGCCGGCGCTGGCCCCGGCGAGGAGCGCTGCCAAGAGCATCAGGCTGTGCCACTGCACTCGGCCGACTGTGGCCGCAGCGGCCAGTACGCCGATCAGCGTGCCCGTCAGGTAGGTAGTCGACAAGTTCGGGATCCCGATACCGCGGACCGCCCCGCTCTGCATGCCCATCGCAAGGGCCAGGACGGCCAACAGCGCGAGTTGCTCGCCGCCGCCCGGACGCCCGCCCGCGGCGGCCCAGGCGCCGAGGAAGCAGCTAAGCGCCACCAGCTCGCCGGCGAGCGCGACACTGACCCGGCGCGGCCATAGCGGCAGCCCCTGGGCGGCCGGTCCCACGGTCCGGCTGCTGGCGAGAACGCCCGCGACGAATGCAGCAACTGCCACTAGCACGTGCGCGGCGAGGGCGGCGTCACCGCGCCCGACCGCCACCCCTACCTGGATGAGATTGCCGGTCATCATGCTGGTAAAGACGTTGCCCAGCCGCAGAAAACTGATCGCGTCGGCGGCTCCTGTCCCGGCGGTCAGGACTGCTGCCAGCACCAGCGGCGCGCGTGGGCCCCTTGCCTCGCCTCCTTCGCGAGTATCGCTCGCCATTGACCCCACCGGTGCCGTCACCCGCCGCCTTCGGGCTCCACGACAGGACCACTCCCCTGCTGGGTCTGGGAGCTGCGTTCACCGAAGCCTGTCATGAGATGTGCCCTCTGCGGGAAGTTGCCCTTGACCGCCGCTTCCAGCGCTATACGATGTTCGTATCCTGACGACGGTATACAATCTCAGGGAGTGGTGCTGTGTACCACGAGCTCACGGTCTGGTCCCGCGGAATCATCATGGACAAGGAAGCACGAGATGTCTCCTCGTGCATCGCCGCCGCCGCGCGCACGGCCGGCTACTACACCGAGAACGTCAGCGACTACATCGACGATCCGGACCGGACCAACTGCCTGGTGCGCAGGTACGCTCGCTTCGGCGACCAGCCGATCCTCGACCGGTTCGTCTACGAGAACCCGCATCCCGACTGGATCGTGCTGATCGAGGAAACGATCGTCAAGGCGGTCAACTTTTTCCGTGGCACGCCCGACGGGGCCGGGACCCTGGTCGTCAACTCCGCACGCGACCCCGAGTACCTGCTGAAGTTCCTGCCCGAGCGCATGCTGGCCAAGCTGGCCAGGCTCGTCGTGGTCGACGCCGTCGGGCTGGCGGAGCAGCGGGGCAGCAGCCCATGGATGTACGTCCGCGACCTGTCCGAGCTTGCCTTCGACCGGATGTCCACCGAGGGCGCGGTGGAACGGCTCGCCATCGGCCTGGGTATCGCCGCCCCGGTGCTCGGAGCGCTGGTCGCGGCCACTGGCGAGCTGACGGTCGACCAGGTAGCTGAGGTGGTCGCAGACCGCGACGCTATGCTCCGCGGGGCTGAGAAACACCGCGTGCTTGACTTCCGGACCGCTGCCACGGCGGCCAGCACGATTGCCGCCACAACTGCCACCGCGGCGTCCGCTGGCTGACCGACACTCACCGAGCGAGGAGGCTCCATGTCCGTCCGCGGCACCCGGGTTCCCGAGCACCTCCGGCTGCCCATCGCGGGAGTAACCCCGCCGCCCACCGAGCAGCAGGGCCAGCGGCTCTTCCCGACCGGCAACTTCAGGTCCTACCGGCCCGTCTACAAGGACAAGATGCCGCCGTGCAATAACGCCTGCCCGACCGGCGAGCAGATCCAGAAGTATCTCGATTTCGTCAAGCACGACCGGTTCCTCGACGGCTATCTGACGATCCTCGAGGACAACTTCATGCCCTCGGTCACCGGCCGGGTCTGCTACCACCCGTGCGAGACCGCGTGCAACCGGGCCGCTCATGACGAGCCGATCGGGATACGCAGTGTCGAGCGGTTCCTGGGTGACTTCGGGCTGCAGCTCCCTGAGAACCCGATCACCGCGACGCTGCCGCCGCTGAACGGCAGGACCGTCGCGATCGTCGGGTCCGGGCCCGGCGGGCTCGCCTGCGCTTACCACCTGCGCCGCCGAGGCTACTCCAGCGTGATCTTCGAGGCGATGGACAAGGCGGGCGGCATGCTGCGCGGCGGCATACCGCACTGGCACCTGCCGGAGGAGATACTCGAGGCCGAGATCGCCAAGCTGCTCAGCCTCGACGGCATCGAGATCCGGTGCGGCATCCGGGCCGGGACGCCCGACCTGAGCTGGGACGACCTGCGGAACTACGATGCCGCGTTCCTCGCGCTCGGCCAGGATGTCGGCCGCCGCCTGGGCGTGGAAGGCAGCCAGGCCCGCGGTGTCACCGGCGCCCTGGAGTTCCTGCGCGAGGCGGGCCTGGGCCGACCGGTCAAGGTCGGCCGGAAGGTGCTCGTCATCGGCGGCGGCAACACCGCATCCGACACGGCCCGCTCGGCCATCAGGCTGGGCGGCGGCACGGCGACGATCGTGTCCCTGGAGGCGGCCGACGAGCTGGCGATCGTGCCCGAGGACCTGGAGCAGGCCAGGGACGAGGGCGTCGAGTTCAGCCCGAACACCTCATGCGTCAGGATCCTGAGCGAGGATGACCATGTTGTCGGCGCGGTGCTCTGCCAGGCCAGGCTGGCCAAGGATGCCAGCGGCGAGGTACGCCCCGAGCTGATCGAAGGCACCGAGTACGAGGTGGCGTGCGACGCCGTCCTGGTCGCGATCGGCCAGGTGCAGCAGCTGGAGTGGCTCCCCGATCACCTCAGCGACGGCGGGGTGATCACCGCCGACGAGCACGGCCGGGTCGAGGGCAACATCTTCGTCGGCGGCGACGTGCTGCGCGGCCCCTCCATGGTGGTCGACGCGCTCGGAGACGGAAAGCGGGCCGCCCGCGACATCGACCGGCTGCTGACCGCCCAGGCGCTCGCGGCCGAGCCACCGGTCGAGATCATGCCGTACGAGAAGCTCAACTCCGCCTACTTCAGGCACGCGCCGCGGATTCAGGCCCCCCTCGCCGACCCCGGGGAGCGCCGCCGCAGCCAGACGGTCGAGGTCACCCTGGCCTACAGCCGCGAGGAGGCGGTCGCCGAGTCCGACCGCTGCATGAGCTGCGGCGTCTGCAACGGCTGCGACAACTGCTACATCGTCTGCCCGGACGTCAGCGTGATGCGCGACGCCAGGGAGAACGGCCGCTACTCGATCCGCACCACCTACTGCAAGGGCTGCCTGGTCTGCGTGCAGGAATGCCCGACCGGCTGCCTGGAGAAGGTGCCCGAGCTGGACTTCGACGAGCCGGACGCGGTGACCAGGATGGAGACGGCGTTCGCCCCCTACGACGGGGCACACGCCGAGCAGTCGGCATTCACCCGGCAGCTGATAGAGGAGTCGATCGCCGAGTACGACGCCGAGCGGAGGCTGCAGGCAAGCGAGCTCGGCCAGAAGACCACAAGCCATAACGGAAGTGGGTGAGCTCATGACGACCGTGCGCGTGGAAGGGGGGCGTCCCGGCCCGGCGGCGAGGCTGGCCCGCGGGATCAGGACCGCCGACGGCGAGCGGTTCCTGGCCGAGCTCGCCGGGCAGAGGCAGCGGCTGAACGGCTGCGCGGCAGCGGCGTACGCCGCGCTGTACGCCAACGTCGACGTGATCACGGCGTACCCGATCCGGCCCTATACCGCGATCATGATGAACCTCTCCCAGTTCATCGCCGACGGGATCCTGGACGCCGAGTACCTGCACGCCGACGGGGAGCACGCGCAGCTGTCGGCGGCGTTCGGAGCCGCATCCTGCGGAGCGCGAGCGTTCACCGGCTCATCGGGGGTCGGGGTGACCTACGCCTACGAGATGTACTCGATCATCTCCGGGGCAAGGATCCCCATTCAGATGTCGATCGCGGACCGCACCCTGGACCCGCCCGGGGACTTCGGATCCGAGCACACCGACGCGCTGTGCACCAGGGACATGGGCTGGCTGATGGGCTGGGCGGCGACACCGCAGGAGGTCTTCGACAAGAGCCTGATTGCGATGGCGATCGGCGAGGACCCGCGGGTGCTGCTGCCACAGATGGTCGTTCAGGACGGTTACTTCGTCTCGCACATCGCCGGTGAGGTGGACATGCCGTCTGCCGCGCAGGTGGACGCCTACCTGCCGCCGTACCAGCTGCCGTTCGCGCTGGACCCGCGGCGCCCGGTGTCGCACGGCCCGCCCGGTCATCCGGCACAAGACCGACGAGTTCGCGACGGCGTTCGGGCGGCGCTACCCGCATTTCGTCGAGGAGTACCTGCTCGACGACGCGGAGATCGCACTGGTCATCTCCGGCGGACACGCGGTCACCTGCCGGGCCGCGATCCGGCGGCTGCGCGAGCAGGGCATCAAGATCGGCATGGCCCGGCTGCTTTGGGTCCGGCCGTTCCCCAGCGACGACCTGCGGGCGGCGCTGCGCGGCGTCAAGGCGGTCGGGGTGGTGGAGACCAACCTCGGCCTCGGCGGGGCCAGCTACGGCGGGATCCTCTCGCTGGACGTGACGACCGCGCTGTACCAGGCCGACTACGAGCGCCCGCTGGTCACCTCGTTCATGGCTGGCCTCGGCGGGGAAACCGTCCCGGTCGCGGAGTTCGACTGGATGGCCGGCAAGCTCGGCCAGGCGCTGCGCCGCGGCCGGGTGGAGAAGGCAACCCACTGGGTCGGGTTCGAGGAGTAGGAGCACCTATGGCACACGAGGTCGTCCGGCACAACCTGCCGCTGTTCGACGAGGAGGGCCGCGGCGCCGCCGCCGACGACGAGACCGGCCGCGACCTTCATTACCTCCCGGACTTCCCTGAGGAGGACCCGTACGCGGCCGGCCACCGGACCTGCGCGGGTTGCGGCCCGGCCATCCAGTACCGCTGGGTGCTCAAGGCCGCGGGCGAGGACACCGTGCTCGCCGGGCCGACCGGCTGCATGTACGTGGCCAACTCGACCTACCTGTGCACCCCCTACACGGTCCCCTGGGCGCACACGCCGATCGCCAGCGGCGGCTCGTTCACGTCG
>WNFM01075690.1_pt6 | contig 12972 bp, 13 predicted proteins | sample 5400271 | NCBI WGS metagenome assembly WNFM01 (sample SAMN13153352, study PRJNA577476) | soil metagenome | isolation source: 60 cm saprolite on Douglas fir-dominated hillslope | place: USA:California | collected 2013-09-17 | reverse complement strand
GCCTGCATCGCGGAGAATAGAGAGCAGCACATGGGCCGCTCGCGAGGCGGATTGACCAGCAAGGTTCACGCCGTTGTTGATGCCAAGGGACTACCCGTGTGCCTCGGCCTCACCCCTGGCGAGGCTCATGACAATCGGCTCTGCCCTGTACTACTGGCCGGGTTGCGACCACAAACGATGCTGCTGGCGGATCGTGGTTATGATGCCGACTGGATCAGGGCGTTCGTCAACCACAAGGGGGCCTGGGCCAACATTCCTCCGAAGCAAAATCGCAAAGACCCGATCTGCTTCAGTCCTTACCTCTACCGGGCGCGCAATCTGGTCGAGCGGTTCGTCAACAAGATCAAGCAGTGCCGGCGCGTCGCCACCCGCTATGACAAACTAGCCACCAACTACCTCGCCTTCATCAAGCTTGCTTCGATCCGCATCTGGCTGCGCGCTAATGAGTCCACGCCCTAAGCGGAGGCCGCCCGTTTGCCGTCGTCGCCGGACGCCGCCGCTTCGGCATGGGCGGCGAGCGGCAGCGAGAAGCTGATGCTGGTGCCCTTGCCGAGCTCGCTGGCGAGCGTAAACACGCCGCCCATCAGCTCGACCAGGCGCTTGGCGAGCGGCAGACCGAGGCCGGTGCCTTCATGACGCCTGGCCTGCGAGCTTTCGATCTGACCGAATGCCGCGAGGGCCGTCGGGATCTGCGCCGCGGCGATGCCGATGCCGGTATCGGCGACGGTGATCCACACCTGCTCGTCGGCTATGGCGGCGGTGATGGTGATGCGGCCGCCGCTCGGGGGGAATTTGAGCGCGTTCGACACCAGGTTGAGCAGGACCTGCCGCAGCCGGCCGGAATCGGCACGGGCGACCAGCTCGGGCGGCACGGTGATCTCGAGCGCCAGGCCGAGCTCGGCGGCGCTGTCCTGGACGATGCGGCGGACGATCTCGACCGCCGCCGCGATGTCGGTCGGCTCGCAGGCGATTGCCATGGCGCCGGCCTCCGCCTTGGTCAGGTCGAGGATGTCGTTGACGACATCGAGAAGATGCGTGCCGGCGAGATGAATGTCGGCGGCGTAGCCGCGATAGCGCGGATGGCCGAGCGCGCCATAGAGCTCGCGCTCCATGACCTCGGAGAAGCCGAGTATCGCGTTGAGCGGCGTGCGCAGCTCGTGGCTCATATTGGCGAGAAATTCCGACTTGATGCGGCTTGCCGCTTCCGCCGCCGCGGCCCGCTCGATCGCCCGCTCGCCCTGGCGGATCGCCGTGATGTCGGTCGAGGCGGCGATCAATACGGCACGTCCGCCGATCTCGCAGGCGCGACGCTGGCTGAGATAGTAGCGCTGCTCGCCATCGACGATCAGCACGCGCTCGCCGGTGACGAGCTGGGTCGGCGCCTGGCGGGCAGCGTCGTCCCAGTCGAGGATCTGCTGCACCGTCTCGGGCGGCATCAGATCGGCGGTGGTGCGGCCGATGATCTCGCTGCGCTGCCGCCCGAACTGCCGTTCCATCGCCTCGTTGATGAGGAGGTAACGGCCTTTCTCGTCCTTCACCGCGATGGCGGCCGGCGTCACGTCGAGGAGCGTCGTCATCACCGCCGCCTGCTCCGCCAGCGCCTTCTCGCGACGATGACGTCGCATGACCTCGTGCAGCAGCAGCCCGACCAGGAGAACGAGGATGATTGTGAGGGCGGCACCGATCAGCTGGCGGCGCTGCAGCTCGGCATCGAGCCCGGCGAGCACGTCGGGCACCGCGAGGCCGACGATGACGACGAGGGGAAAACCGGGCACCGCCATGACGCTGCGGACGCGCTCGACGCCGTCGATCGAGCTATAGCCGATGAAGGCGCCTTGATCCGCGGCATCGAGCGCCTTGCGCCACTTCGCGCTGCCCAAATTCTCGCCGATGTCGGACTCTGCCCCGGCGCGCCTCGCGCGCACGATGCCGTCGCGCCCGACCAGATTGGCGACGCCGCCGGGACCGAGATCGACGGTCTCGAAGAACTGGCCGAGATAGAGCGGATCGAGCGAGACGGCGACCGTACCGGCGAAGCTGCCGTCGGCGTGGTCAAGCCGGCGCGTGATCTGGATCGACCACTTGCCGGACACGCGGCCGCGCACCGGCACGCTGATATAGGGTTGCGGCGCGCCGGGATCGAGATGGTAGCGGAAATGCGGGCGGTCGGCGGTTTCGAGCGAGGCGCCGTCGAGACTGCGGCTGGAGACACGGATCCGCCCGTCGGCATCGACCAGCGACACGCGGGTGGCGAGACCGGCGAGGAAGCTCGAATGATCGAGCCATTGCGGCAGCTCGAAGCGCGACGGATCGGCCTCGTGCTCGGCCTTGATCGCCAGCATGATCTGGTCGAGCGCGGTCAAGGTCCGGCCGATGTGCTCGCGGAAGGCGATGGCGAGATTGGCGGTGTCGCGTCGCGCCTGGTCGAGGCGCAGCGTGCGCTGCTCGTGCGAATCGACGGCCAGGCTTCCCCACAGGATGACGAGGATAGCCACGCCGCAAGCAAGGATCGACAGGCCGAGGCCACCGAGTCGTGATGTCAGGGCAATCTTCACCGCGCTCCTTCGCGACGAGCGCGTTCCCTGACGCTGCGGGAAGAGATCGGTTGCGCCGTCGGTTTCCGATCACCGCAGTTTGGTCGCGAATGGTTAACTTAGGCTTAATCGTTAACCGGTACACTCAGCGCAGTCTCGAAGGCCCTACAATGGAATCACGCCACGAAACTGATCAATTAACTGGTAATTCTCAACGATTACCTTAGAATCTTTCTATTACTATCGGCGATGTCAGGATTTGCCAGATGAGCGACGCAGTTAGACGTCTCTACGAAGCGGTCCTCGATCGGCGGGGCAAGGACCCGACGACCTCGAAGACGGCCAAGCTGTTCGCCGCCGGGCGCAGCAAGATGGCGCAGAAGGTCGGCGAGGAGGCGGTCGAGGTCGCCATCGACGCCGCCAAGGACAATCGCGGCGCGGTCATCGCCGAGAGCGCCGATCTCATCTATCACCTCGTCGTGCTGTGGGCCGAGATGGCCATCAAGCCGACCGACATCTGGGCCGAGATGCTGCGCCGCGAGAAGTCGCTCGGCATCGCCGAGAAGCTGCCCAAGGAAGCCGCCTGATCCTGCCGGCACGGCGCCCGCCTGTCGGGGGCCAATCTCCCGAGGGCCAATCTCCCGAGGGCCAATCTCCCGAGGGATTGCCGGCCGGGCCGATTTCCGCTTTCCTCTCCGCCATGCGGCTGCCATCGGGATTCGCACGGTCGCGCGGCCCGCTCGTCGGTTGCCTGCTGGCGCTGGCGCTCGCCACCACCGCCGCCGCCCAGAACGCGACAGTGACGCTGCTGCACATCAACGACGTCTACGAGATCGCGCCTGTCAAGGGTCAGGGCGGGCTCGCCGAACTGATGACGCTGCTGCGCCAGGAACGCGCCCAGCATGCCAATACCATCACCACGGTGGGCGGCGATTTCCTCTCGCCCTCGGTCCTCTCGGGCATCACCAAGGGGGCGCAGATGGTCGAGCTGTTCGGCGCGCTCGGCGTCGATCTCGTCACCTTCGGCAATCATGAGTTCGATTTCGGTCCCGAGATCCTCGAGAAGCGCATCGCCGAATCGCGCTTTCCCTGGCTCGGGACCAATGTGCGGGATAGCGACGACAGGCCGTTCGGCGGCGCCGTCGCGACGGTCGTCAAGACGGTCGGCGACGTCAAGATCGGCTTTCTCGGCATCGTCACGCCGGAATCGGCGGTGCTGTCGAGCGCCGGCCCGGGGATCCGCTTCACCGACCCCGTCGCCGCCAGCACGGCGGCGGTCGCCGAGCTGCGCCAAGCGGGCGCCAATGTGGTCATCGCCCTCACCCATCTCGGCATCGAGGAGGACCGCGCGTTGTCGCGCGCCGTTCCCGGCATCGATGTCGTGCTCGGCGGCCACGACCACGACCCGATCACCTTCTACGAGCATGGCGTCCTGCTGCACAAATCCGGGTCGGACGCGCATTTCCTCGGCGCCATCGATCTCGATATCCGCACCGAGCAGACGAGCGGCGGCAAGCGGACAAGCGTGCGGCCGGCCTGGCGCATGCTCGCCAATACCGCGATCGTGCCCGATCCGGCGGTCGCCGCCATCGTCAAGACCTATACCGATCGCCTCGACGCCGCGCTCGGCAATGTCATCGGCACGACGGCGGTCGAGCTCGACAGCCGCATCGACACGGTGCGGACCGGCGAAGCGCGCATCGGCAACCTGATCGCCGACGCCCTGCGCGACAGCCTGGGGGCCGATCTCGCCATCACCAATGGCGGCGGGATCCGCGGCAACCGGTTGCTCGCCGCCGGTAGCACGCTGACGCGCAAGGACATATTGAGCGAGCTGCCCTTCGGCAATCTCGGGGTTCTCATCGAGCTCGGCGGCGCCGACCTGCTCGCGGCGCTGGAGAACGGCGTCAGCGGCGTCGAGCAGAAGGCCGGACGGTTCCCGCAAACCGCCGGCCTGACCATCGTCTACGATCCCAAGGCGGAGAGCGGCAAGCGGTTGCGCAGCGTCGCGATCGGCGGCAAGCCGCTGGTGCCCGACGCCGTCTACCGCGTGGCGACGAGCGACTATCTGGTCGGCGGTGGCGACGGCTATGCCGCGTTGACGCGCGGCAAGCTGCTCAGCGACACGCGCTTTGCCAAGCTGCTGGCGACGACGGTGGCCGACTATGTCGAGCGGCAAGGCACCGTCGCGCCGGAGATCGAGGGCCGCATCGCCGCGCGTTAAGCCAATCTAAAGCGGCGCGGGTATCTCATCCGCCGCCATGCCTCTCCCGCTCAAAGCCCTCGCCCTTGCGGCCGCGCTCGTCGCGCTGACCGGTCCGGCGCGGGCGCTCGACGCCTATTGGACCGAGCCGGCCTATGCCGCCTATCCGGCCAAGGGTCCCGCCCAGGCGCTCGGCCTGGTCATCTGGAACCACGGCGTCGACGGTCAGCTGCCGCAATATCAGGGCCCGCCGATCCCTGCCATGGAGGGGCTCGCCGCGCGCGGCTGGGACGTCATCAAGCTCAACCGCAATCCGGTCTGGGAGAATAGCTGGTCGAGCGCCGGCCAGCGGCATGTCGCACGCGTCGCCGAAGAGGTCGCCGCGGCACGTCGGCGGGGTTATCGGCGGATCGTCGTCGCCGGCCAATCCTATGGCGGCGCCATTGCGCTGGCGGCGGCCGGCGCCATCGACGGGCTGTGGGCGGTGATCGCCGCCGCCCCGGGCACCGGCCAGGAGATGCACCGCGACAGGACGGTCGGCGACGCCTGGAGCCGGGCAATCGCGCAGCAGACCTATGCGCAGCTGCGCGAGGCCGGCAAGACGCGGCTCGTCGCCGTGTTCCCCGCCGAGGACGAGTTCGTCGGCATCGCGCGCGGCGCTGAGGCGCGCGCCATATTGGGCGAGAAGGCCCTGCCCTTCCTCATCGTCGACGAGACCGCGCCGCTCAAGGGGCCGCACGCCGCCTATGGCGATGCGTTCAACCCGAGCGCCGCCTGCATCGGCTATTTTCTAGATCCCGCAAGCGCGGTCGCCGGCGGCGAGTTCCATTGCGGCCATGACGAGTTCGCCGCCGTGCGCCGCGCGATCCGCGCCGCCAGGCCCGAGGCGCTGGCCGGCGACGGCGTGCGCTGGTTCGGCTATTTCAGCAAATCCGGGCAGGAGATCGTCCTCACCGTGCCGCGCGACGACGGCGGCGCGGCGCCGCTGGTCGAATATGCCTGGGGCAAGGGCGTGCTCGGCAAGTTCAGGCCGGGCGCCGCCACGCTGCCGGCCGAGCGCAGCGGCGCGACGCTGCGCCTCCGTCTCGCCGGCGGCGCGCTCGTCGAGGCCGAGCCGACGGGACAGGCCGCCCTGCGCCTGACCTTCGCCAAGACCGGTCAGGCGCCGCTCGTCGCCACGCTCCAACCCGTCGGCGACTGACCTTCGGCTTGGCCTAGCGCGCCACTTTCGCAAAATTGAAGGCGTTGCGCATGTCGTTCGCCTTGGCGTCGCGCTCGCCGAGCGGCGCCACGTCGAAACGCTCCTCGATCAGACGGAGAATCGAGGTCGTGTCGTAGCTGGTATGATCGACGAAGTGCCGCTTGGCGAAGGGCGAGATGATGACGGTCGGCACGCGGATGCCGGGACCCCAGCGGTCGGCCTTAGGCGGCGCCACGTGGTCCCAATAGCCACCATGCTCGTCATAGGTGACGAAGATGGCGCTCGACGCCCACAGCTTGCTGCGGCGGATCTTGTCGATGATCGCGGTGATGTGGCGGTCGCCGGAGGTGACGTGGGTATAGCCGGGATGCTCGTTGTCGCGGCCGAGCGGCTTGTAGAAAACCACCGCCGGCAGATTGCCGGATTCGATTGCGGCGAGGAAATCGGTCTCGTCCTTGAGGTGCTCGCGCTTGGCCTCGGTGCCGTCGGCGAAATTGCGGAAATAGGCAAAGGCCTGGTGATGAAACTGGAAGCTGCCGTCGGGCTTGCCGGCAAGCGCGTCGTTCCAGCCGCCCGAGTACCAGGCCCAGCTGACATTCTTGGCCGATAGGCGGTCGCCGATCGTCGGCATGGTCTGTGGCGGCAGCAGACGCGACTGATCGGTGATCGAGGCCGGATGCGGCTGATAGACCGAGAAGATGGTGTTCACCGCATAGCCGTCGGGCGTGACCTGACCGTCCTTGACCATGGTGCCGTCGGGACCGACCGCCGCGGTGATTTCCGCTGGCGCGTTCTCGAAGCGCGGCGTGCAGGCGCAGATCGTCCAGAAATGATTGAGGAACGAGCCGCCGAGCGCGGCATGAAAGAAATTATCGGCCAGGGTGAACTCGCGCGCGTAGCTCCACAGCCGCGTCTTGCTGCCGTCGTGATAGCCCATGACGAGGCCGCGGGCGTCGGAGACGGCGGCGAACTTGTCCATCTTCCCGCCGTCGATCTGTGCGATTTCCTGGTAATAGCGGTGGACGAGATCGGGCACCTTGTCGCTTTGCTTGACGTATTTGTCGATGAGGAAGGGACGATTCGGCAGTTCGGCGGGGAAGCGCGGATCGGGACTCGGCGGTTTCTTGCTGGAATCGGTGACCGGCGGCAGCTTGCCGTAAGGCTTGCCGTCGAGATCGACCTGGCGCGCGGCGGCGCCCGCCTTGGTCAGGCCATTGGCCCCCGGGAAGGTGCCGAACAGATTGTCGAAACTATGATTCTCGAGATAGACGACGATGATGTGCTGAAGGCGATCGAGCCCCTTCGGCGCATCGCCGGCGGATTGCGCGGCGCCCGGGGTGGGCAGGCCGGCGACGGCGACGCCCAGGGCAAGGGCGCTGACGATCGAGAGAGAACGGTGCATGGCTGGACTCCGGAGGGGGGGGCGCGATGGTCGGCCAGCGGTTCATCCCTGGCGCGCGCCTATAGAAGATCGCGCAGCAGTTGCCCTTTTGTGACAGAGGCGCTGTCAATCGTCCAGATCGTGCACGCAGCTTACGCCGCCGTTAGGCCGCGGCGGCGTTCTCCTGCAGCTTGGCCAGCAGGTAGTCGAGATCCTCGGCGCCGATCGCCTCGAATTGCGTCAGGATGCGCTCGAGGCTGCGGCGGCGATGGCGCTCGCGGTCGTTCTCGCCGCCATCGAACGGCGTCTCGCGGGCAACATCGATGGCAATCTGGAACGCCGGGTAGAATTCCTTGGTGAGGCCGGTATGGGTGTAGAGCGATTTCAGCCCAAGGCCGCCGGGATCGTGGATGAGCAAGCGGGCATTATCGATCGGCACGCCGGCCAATTCGGCGAAGGCCGCCTCGAGGAAGGCGAGGTCGCCGAGGCAGAGCGTGCGCAGGATGAGCGAGGCGGTGAGCCGCCCGTTGGCATTGAGCTGCCGCGCCAGGCGCTCGGCATCGCCCTCGGGCACGCCCGCAGAGAGCAAGCCCGCGGTGGCGCGCTCACGGATCTGCAGGATGAGATCGCTGGCGACGCCGCTCGGCAGGTCTCGCCGCGCGACCAGGGTCTGGCGCAGCGAATCGGAGGCCAGCGCGAGGAGCCGTTCGACAACCACCGCCGGCAGCACCTTGCGCCCGGCCAGCGGCGCGTGGATCGCGGCGTCGTCCGGATGATCCTCGACGACGCGACGCAGTATGTCGGCACCGAGCTCGGCCCCGTCATTGCCGACGAGACGGGCGACGGCGGCGGGATTCGCGGCATCGACGATGGCTTCGGCGACCGGTGCCGCCACCGCGGCACGCCCGGCGATGGCGACCTGCTTGGCCGGCCCGTCCTGGCGGATGATCTCGATCAGATCGGCGTCGGTCAGCACCAGCGAATGCTGCAGCATCGGCAGCGCCACCGCATCGATGTCGCGCGCCAAAGCGAGGGCGACATCATGCGGCAAATCGCGTGAATCCTTGAGATGCTCGGCAAGGGCATGGCGCACACGCTCGGCAGCGTCCTGCGCCAGGGCGCGAAAGATGTCCGCGGCGAGACGGCGTTCCGCCGTGGTCAGCGTCCCGGTCTCGAACTCCCTGGCAAGCGCCGCCGCCATGTCGGCACGCGAACTCGCCGAGGGATCGGCAAGCAGCCGCTCGACATCTGATTTCGCCAGAAAGCCTGCCATTCGGCGCGCCGCCTCATCGTGGTTAACGTCGTTGTCCGGCTGAACTGCCGGATGGTCGCGACGTATTGTGACGACGAGCGATTAAGAGTTTGTAAATCTTCCAGCCGTTATCCGGCAGCGCGGCTCAGGCGGCGCGGCGCAGCGCGAGAGCGATCTCGCGGATCTGCTCGTCGAGATCGATCTCGACCACCGAGGTGACCTCAAGCCGGCGATCCTCGAAGACATGGATCTTGCCGCGATGGCGGCGTCGCCAATGCATGATGGCGGCATCGCGCGCATGCAGCAGCTCTGCCATCTGCGGCGCGAACAGGCGGAACATCGCCGACAGCCAGCGGTTGAGCGGCCAGGACGGCCGCGCCAGATCGACGACGAAGCGGTCGAGCATGGCGCAGACATCCGGCGCCGCGTACCAGGTCTCGCCGGTGACCCAGCGATTGGTGGTGAACAGGCGGACGGGCGCCCCGTTGCGGCCCATGGCGATGGCGATGAGATGGCTCAGCTTGTCGTTATTGCCGCCCTGATTCGGCTGCGCCACCGGCGCCAGCGGCGGATCGTCGGGCTGCGCCGGCGCGTTGGCGATGGCCAGCTCGGGGAGCATCAGCGGCATGGTCCCGGACGGCATGCCGCGCGGCCGCAGGAAGGTGTGGAAATGGCCATGCTCGTCGCCGCCGCGCAGCTGCGGCGGATGGGCGTGGTAGTAGTATTGCGCGTGGCTCTCGGGGTCGTAGACGTCGCCCTCGGGATAGTGGTTCCACTCGTAGAAGACGCCGCCGCCGCGCAAGGTCTCGCCGACGACGGTGTCGCCGGTCTTGTGCAGCACCCGCTCGCATTCGCGGATCTCGTCGCCGGCCACCGCCATGGTGGCGAGTCGGGCGCGGCTTAGCTGGCTGAAATCGACCATCGTCTCGTTCGTTCGCACATGCCGATATGTACCATAGGGAATCGCGCTGGCAAGCCTCGGCGGAGCGACACCGGCGACGCGCCTCAGCGCGCGCCGATATCCTCGCTCATGCTGCGCAATGTCCAGGTGACCAGCCGCTTCATGACGCTACCGAGCGCCTCGTTATAGACCTCGACGATGGCGTCCATGTTGTTCGCCGCAGCGGTTTCGCGCGCCTCGGCGATATCCTCGCCGATGATCAGCCGCTCCGGCATCTTGATCAGGCGGACGAGGAGGCGCACCAGCACCGTCGGCGGCGCCTCGCCGTTCTCGTAGCGCGCCTCGAAGCGGCGCAGCTCCGGCATCAGGATATAGTCGGCGCGCAGCACGGCGGAATCGCGCGCCACCGAGAGGATCTTGCCGGTCTGCTCGAAGGATTCGATGAGCAGCGACTGCACCATCGCCGGCGCCCGGTCGCTCCACGCCGCGTTGGCGAAATAGTCGATGGTCGTCGGCGAGCGGGTCAGCGCGACGCGGGCGGTGTCGATCTCGGCCGGCGCGATCGGCGTGTCGACGAGGAGCTGGCGAGAGACCTTCGGCAGATCGGCCGGGAAGGTCGTCTTGCGCATCAGGACATAGAGCTGCGGCGGCGCGCCGGTCCCGGGGATCAGCCCGGTGCATGAGGTCGCCGCCGGCACCAGGGCAAGAGCGGCGAAGCGCAGCAGCGCGCGGCGGTCGACAGTGGTTGACATCATCGCGGTCGGTATCCTTCGCGGCGGTCGCCAAAGAGAAAGCGTGCGGGGTCGCGCTCGAGCTGATCGGCAACCCGCGTCAACTCGAGGATGAGCGCCCGTGAATCGGTCAGCAATTGTTGCGCCTGGCCGAAGCCGGTCTGGGTGAAGTCGCGCAGCGCGCCGCGATTCTCCTGAACGATCGAATCGAGATGGGCGGTGAGCTGGGTGAGATTCTTTGCCGATTGGTTCAGTTCCTGGACCGCCCGCGTCGAGCGGTCGGCGATGCCGTCGCGCGCGTTGAGCGCCTGGTCGAATTCCGTCATCAGCGACTTGGCCGCCGCCGCCGCGGCCCGCACCTCGACCATCGCCGCCCCGGTATCCGCGACGATCTTGTCGATCTGGCCGCCGCTGCCGGCGATCGTGGCGGTGAAGGCATTGATGTGGCCGAGGGCCTGGGTGATTGCCGCCAGGTTCTCATCGCTCAGCACCAGGGTCAGGCGGTCGGCGGCCAGCGTCGCACGCTTGAGCAGTTCGGGGGCGCTCGTCACCACCTCCTCGAGCCGCGACGGCTTGGAGGCGATGATCGGATAGCGCTTGTCCTCGCGTTTCTGCAGGTCGGCGCTGGCGTTGCTGCCGCCGGTGATCTGCACGAAGACGAGACCGGTGATGCCTTGCGTCTCGAGCTCGGCGACAGCGTCCTCCTTGATCGTCGTCGCTGAATCGATCTCGATACGCACGCGAATGCGCTCGACGTTCTCGGGATCGAGGCGGATGTTGAGAATGCGGCCGATCGCCACCCCCTTGTAGCGCACCACCGCGCCGTCGGTCAGGCCGCTTACCGAGCCTCGGAAATAGATGTCGTAGATTGCGCCCTCGCGCTGGAATTGGCCGCCGACGAGCCAGATCACCGAGACGAAGGCGGCGAGTAGCAGGACGACGACGAAGGCGCCGACGAGGACATAATGCGCACGCGTTTCCATTCAGGGCTCCTTGGCCGCGGCGAGCGCGGCACGGCCACGCGGTCCGTGGAAATATTCGCGGATCCAGGGATGCTCGTCGCGTAGCATCTCGTCCAGCGTGCCGACTCGCGCTCCCTCGTCGACGAGCGCCGCGACGCGGTCGGCGATGGTATTCAGGCTGTCGATATCATGGGTGACCAGGAAGACGGTGAGCCGCATGCTGCGCTGCAGATCGGCGATGAGATCATCGAACTCGGCGGCGGCGATCGGGTCGAGGCCGGCCGTCGGCTCGTCGAGGAAGAGCAGGCCGGGGTCGAGCGCCAGGGCGCGCGCCAGCCCGGCGCGCTTGCGCATGCCGCCGGACAATTCCGCAGGAAACTTCCGCGCCGCATCGGGCGGCAGGCCGACCATCGCGACCTTGACGGCGGCGATCTCGTTGAGCAAATGCGGCGGCAGGTCGAGATGCTCGCGCAGCGGCACCTGGATGTTCTGCGCGACGGTCAACGAGCTGAACAGCGCGCCGTCCTGGAACAATACGCCGAACCGCGCCTCGAGCCGATGAAGCGCCGTGGCGGTCAGCCGCAGCGGATCCTCGCCAAGTATCTCGATGCGGCCGGCGATTGGTTGGATGAGGCCGACGATGGTGCGCAACAGGACCGATTTGCCGGTCCCCGAGGCGCCGACGACGCCCATCACCTCGCCGCGTCGCACCTCGAGGTCGAGATCGTGGAAGATGGTCTTGCCGCCGAGACGGATATCCAGACCCGAGAGACGGATCGCCGGCGTTCCGGCGGCCCCGTCAAGGGGCGGCTCAGATCTGGAGATAGCTGAAGATGACGGAGAAGACGGCATCGGCGATGATGATGAGAAAGATCGATTCGACGACCGAACGCGTGGTAAGCCGGCCGACGCTCTCGGCGCTGCGCGAGACGCGCAGCCCCTCATAGCAGCCGATCAGCGCGATGATGCCGGCGAAGGTCGGCGCCTTCAGCACGCCGATCCAGAAGGTCCAGCCCGGCAGCGGCGAGCGGAGTTGGCGCAGGAACCCCGGAATGGTGATGTCGAGCGTCGCCCAGCACATGATCGCGCCGCCGAGCAGGCCCATGATATTGGCGAAGAGGGCGACCAGCGGCAGCGTCAGCAATAAAGCGAGGAGTCGCGGCAGCACCAGATCCTCTATCGGATCGAGGCCGAGCACCTGCATGGCATCGACCTCCTCGTTCACCTTCATGGTCCCGATCGCCGCCGTGAAGGCGCTGCCCGAGCGACCGGCGAGGATGATCGCGGCAAGCAACACGCCGAGCTCGCGCAGGATGGCGATGCCGAGCAAATTGACGGTGTAGATCTCGGCGCCGAACTGCTTCAGCTGGTCGGCGCCCTGGAAGGCGAAGACGATGCCGACCAGGAAGGAGAGCAGCCCGACCACGGGCAGCGCATCGACACCGGTCTGCTCCATATGGCTGACCAGGGCGGTGAACCGCAGCCGGCTCGGGTGACGCAATATCCGCAAGGCGGCAATGCAGACGAGGCCGAGAAAACCGAGAAGCTGGGCGCTGTGGGTGATCTGCGCGATGGTGATCCGGCCGATCCGCGCCACCAGGTCGCCGAAGCGACGCGGCGGCGGATGCAAGTCGGTCGGCCGTCGCTCGCAGCTCTCCGAAACCTGCCGCAGCAGCGGCTCGAATGCGGGCGCGAGATTCTCCACGGCAACCGCCCAGCCCGCCGCCGTGAGCTCCTGCTGGGGGCGCAGAACGAGCCATGCACCGGTCGAATCGAGGGTCTCGATCTGCGACAAGTCGAGGACCAG
>WNFM01208439.1_pt1 | contig 12973 bp, 7 predicted proteins | sample 5400271 | NCBI WGS metagenome assembly WNFM01 (sample SAMN13153352, study PRJNA577476) | soil metagenome | isolation source: 60 cm saprolite on Douglas fir-dominated hillslope | place: USA:California | collected 2013-09-17 | reverse complement strand
CATTACACCCTGAAAGACAACGAAGGCCACATCCTGGACTCGAGCGGGGACCGTGACCCGCTGAATTACATTCATGGCATCGGTAACCTGATTCCAGGCATGGAAGATGGACTGGAGGGCAAAGAAAAAGGTGATAAAGTCAATCTAAAAGTATCCCCTGAAAAAGGCTATGGCGTCAAAGACGACAGGATGATCCAGAAAGTACCCCGCGATGCTTTTGGCGGACAGCCGGTCGAAGTAGGCCAGCAGTTTCAAACCGACAGGGGACAGGTAGTAACCGTTACACATGTTGGTCTGGACCAGATTACCGTCGATGGCAACCATCCCCTGGCAGGCATTGAACTCAACTTCGCCGTTGAAGTAGTCGACGTCCGTAATGCAACAGAAGATGAACTTGCCCACGGGCATGTACACGGTCCTGGGGGACATCACCATTGACCTCGATCACAGACTTCACCAACTTCTACATTCATTATTCCACATTCAATATTCAAAATTTGAATTCTGAATGTAGCATGCGGAATAATGAATATTGAAGTGGTGCGGCGCAATAACTTAAGAACTCTCTCCAGCTTAAATTATCTCATTACTATAAGCTTGCCAGTTTGTGTGTAGGCCTTTCCACCGACCCCGAATCTTAACCGGTACAAATACATTGCCCCGGGCAACAAATTTCCATTGGCATCTTTGGGTTCCCAGATCAATTGATTGCTGCCTATGTGAAAGTCATTAATCGCATCCAGATCAAACTGCTGCAACGGTCTTCCATCAGCTGCATAAAACTGCAAACTAAACTCGTCGGGTAGTACATTGCCCGTAAGGTCAAAGCGGAAAAAGAATTCATGAGAGGAGGGGTTGGGAAATACCGATTGAAATGTTAGGGATGTCTCATTCTTAACCTGGAACGTGACCCTGTACGGTTCCCGGCCGCTTTTGTTGCCTCTGGCGTCGGCCGCCTGGACAAATAAGGTGTATTCTCCTTCCGTTAAATTCTGAGGCTTGAATTCAATCCGGAAGTCGGACGTTGCTGTTGCCGGAAACCATTGAATATCGTTTCTTCTGAAATAAATTTGCTGAGGCAGACAATCCGGAATCGGGCAAGGATAAGTAAGAATCACGCTCATCCCCGTTGTGTCGGTCTTGAAGAAGAACGGATTCTCCTCTTTGACTTTGATCAAAATGATGGGGCTCGGCGAAATGAAATCGCCGTTCGCAAGGTAGCGGCCATCGATGGTCACGTCCAGAACCGGTCCAAGGCTGTCGGCTTTAACCAGGAGATAATTCTCAAAATCGGCAACATTGTTTTCATAAAACTGCTCGGGAAGAATCCGCGGGTTGACAAACACATTGATATTATTTAGTCCGGATTTGCCACGCGTATCGGTCGTGATGGAGAATTGCGTCGTGTCGCCCGGCAAGGGAGCGCCGATTTTGAAATTTTTTATATCCCTGGTGAGTTTGGCATTATTCCGTACTTCAAAATTGACTGTGAGGGAATCCGTAAATGTCTTATCCGAGATATTAACAAATTGATATGGGCTACTCCATGATTGTCCTTCCGCAACGGACTCTTGTACGGGAGGTCCCCTGAAGAGCAGGACTCCCTCCGGCGCAGGATCGTAGAGCACAAGCCATTTGTTTAACTGGACCGGGTCAAGGTTGATCGTGTCCTTGGAATATAATTCCAGTTTCAGATAGGGGTATACCTGTGGATCCACTGCAGTCAGGTCCACCGTCCCGGAAATCGTGTCCTGCAGGAGATCTTGCGACCCATTCCCCCTAACACCGTAGTACGCAAAGCGATATTGATCGCTGGTTTGCACCATAGTCGCTTGCCGTATTATTTTCTTCCATCGCAGCGCGGGGCCAATCAATATGGAAGTCATATTTCCGGAAGTGTAACGGCCGGTGATGGTTTCTGTCACCTGCAGTACCTGCGTATCGGCTGGCGCATTCGTGGCAATAAAGATTTTGGCAGTTCCCGCAGCGGCGCCTTTGCGCCCCAGCATCACTACCGGATCTCCGTTCTGCAAGCCGTCGATCTGGGTTTCCAGGATTCCGAGTTCCCGGAGTTTCACTTTTAAGCCGGATGACCAGGAGGTGTAGCCCGCATCGCCGATTGAAAACAGGAGCACGGAATCACTGGCGTGAATGGCATCGACCAGGGCAGGGAGGTCGCCCCCCGAACCGGTTTCCATTTCGGCCAGGGTAAAGCTGTTAATCACCTGTGGCTCACGACCACACGTGCGAACATCCTGAAAACTAAATGGGAGCCCGGCATACGGTACCAAAGAAGTCTTGCTGAAGGCAACGATATTAATGGTATTCGTCCGGCAAGGCTGTCCCTGAGTAGCCAGATTGTACTCCGCATTGTTGATCTTCACAGAGACATCCGTGTTGAGTGCCGGATTGTTCACGCCGAATGTTTTTACGTAAAGTGAAGTGGACGTTTCAATAAATTTCAAACGCTGTGAACTGACGTCGCTGACCAATCCGGAGAAATCATTTTCGAAAAGTTGTGCAAATTGTTTTTGCCCCCACCCTTCCGGGCTGTTGTTGATAAAGGTGAATGAAGAAACTACCCAATCGGTGCTCTCTTCCGGCTTGGGCTGGTCCAATTTAGTCCGCCAATAATAGACCATCGAATCCGGTGGCAATAAATTTACCTTGAGGTGAGCCAATACTTTTCCTGAAACGAGCGCGTGAGTCCGGTAAGGACTGGTAAACGTATCGATAGTATCTATTTCTATTTGAAAACCCCGTTGGCCGGAAAGCAAATCAGTGCACTGTAAAATCAAATCAACCGATGGTTTGTTGACGATCGCATAGGGAAAAGGAAGGAGGTTCATGGTCCCTCCCAGCGGAATCAATTTGTTCAGCGTTCCGGTATTATTGGACTCGTCCAACTCGTTGATCGTATTGTCGGGATCCAACACAACCCTGAATTTGTTGTTCCCATAACCATTGGCCCTCCCCTTTCGGAGTTTAAATACAAGGGTATCCTGATACACCGGAGCGCTGAAAACAGAATCGTAGGACACGGTAGAATTATCATTAAACGTTCGTGTAATTCGTACGGTCAACCTCCCCACTTTTGCAGCCCCAAGATTTTTTACAATCACATCAATGGTAAAGGAATCCGATCGCGCCGTGACCGGTTTCCCATCCAGCGAATGAAGCGTAACCGAAGCGTCATCCGTTGCATAATCCGGTGTTGCCGTTCCGAATAACTTGATGGCAGGATCACCCAGGAGTATCATTTGCTGCGCCTGAGTAAGGTTGACCATATCGGATCCGTACTGCAGGAGATATTGCCGTGCTACTTCTTTTTGTACATCACCAATTCCACGGGTGATAAAGGTTGAATCGCCAAATCCTACCCGGTAAAAGAGATCGGAATAGGCATTCAGTGTATTCGGAAAGCCGAAGGAACTGTGGGCAATAAATCCCCGGGCGCCCCGGCCAGCCGCGAGCATCCAATCCTCTCCAAAGCTTTCACCATTAGAAAAAAAATTGCCAGCGTTGCAGCCATTGATCAGAAACACCGGATACCTTCCCGGATTATTGTACCCCAGGGTGGGATCGGTCACTTTTCCTATATCAATATCAATTGTACCCGGTGAAGAATGTCCAAAAAAAGTGATCAAATTAACGCCGGCATTCACTTCATCCGCAATGTTGATTAGTTGTACGGCGCTTGCATCGCGCTTGGCAATCGTAGCAATCGTTGCCCCCCAGTATGGTCCTTCGGCGATGGCTTTGAAGCCATCCATGTAGTTGCGGAATTCAACCAATTCATTGATCGGTGCTACTTGAATTCCCCCGCTCAGGTGCAGACCTTTTTTGCGCCAACGATCGTGAAGGGGTGCCGCCTCTGTCTCTTTGACTTTATCCAAATAAGCAATTACCTGTTCCGGTGTACTGACGCTTACACGGCCGGTAGGCAGGGCAGGCGCAAAACCCGAGCCCATCAGTCCGGTGCTGAAAACCATATCGGAGGCCGGCAAACCTGCCGACGGGACCATATCTTTGAACCCCGTTGGATGGCGCTCATACCCTGCCGAAACATCCCGGCCTTTGCCAATAAGAAAAAGGTATTTGGGAGATCCCTTCTCCACCATCCATTTTACAAATTGATAAATTGCCAGCGGAGACGTCTCGCCGTAATTGAATTGGTTATACAATTGGTCCATGGTGACCGTGAGAGGCCGGAATCCACCCCCCGTTGTGGAAGCCCGATAGGAAGCGTAAGTCTGAGCTGCGGCGAACAAAGATCCGTGTGTCACGATCAGATAGTCAACCAACGACGGATCCACTTGTTGAAAAGAGACCGGGTGAATGGCGGGGGTATTGATTTCATTACTCACGTACAGTGTTCTCGAAGAAAAGGTATTGTCAACAACCGCGCTCAACATACCCGAAGATGAATTCGTTCCAATCGTTGATACGGCGGTGACATCGGTGATGTCCCACATCCTCAAGGCAGGACCCGGGTTAGTAATTTCAATATAGGATTTACCCGATGCGCTGGGATTGAGTCTAAGCCATTTATTTGTCAGGCCGGCCAGATTGAAATCCTGAGGAAATGTTACTTTGATATACGATACGCTGACCTTGTCGCGGATTCCAGCTTCACCTAAAGCCTTCACTTGCACCGTCATTTTGCCGTCGGCTCCAATATCCGTCCAGTTCAGGTCGGCAGTCACAAGTTGGGTCTGAAAGTTGACAAAGTGTTGCGTTGAAATAAAGCGCAGTGAACCGGAATTGGGACCCGCATAAACCTGGGCTTGATGATTGAGTTCATCCCGACCCACGATCAGTAATTCAAGCCTGGGGTTGCCAGCCGCAGGGACTCCATTTCCCATGTTGGCCAGTCCATAATCTTTCAGGCCAAGGCAACCCGAGTTCAGTGTACAAATGTAGGAGTCGGTCCAGCCTTCTCCCTCGTCGAAGATCGTGCTTTGAATCTCCCCGTTGGAAATCGTATTGCCTCCCGAATACTCATTGACATAGACACTTAATTCCTCATCGTTGTGAGCCGCCTCTTTCACTATTCCGGTATTATTTTCAATAAAAGAATTCATTCTCTTACCGGCCGGCGGTACCGAACTCCAGGTCAGGAAATAGGCCGTGGTATCACTGAATAGGTTGTAATAAGAGTGAGGTTGAAGCACCGTCGGTTGATACAACAGGGCATCGCGCGTACCATCGTTCCTTTGTCCGTAGAATTCGAGGTAGTCGCCGGGATCGAATTGGGCGTCCGACTGGCCAAGTACCGTAATCCCTTGCTCCAGACCCCGGTGAAAAACTTGAATAAATCTAGGATCGACCGAGGAAACTGGAAAACCGGCAATCTGTAAATCGTTGTAGGTTAGGCGGTAAATGCCATCTTTGGCTACCGGTATCCGGTAGTAGGACTGGTTGAAGTTGATCCAGTCGTTGGCGTATTGAGCGATTCCAAAAAGCGGGAAAAGGGTAGAAACAAACGTGATAAGAATGAATTTCTTTAACACAACCCGGCCCGGACAGTTTTGCACAAAGGTACATACCCATTCCAATTCTTAGGTAACAATAACATTATGGCCAACATGATTTGAAATAAGATTTAAAATCCGGGTATACCGAAGTGCGAATAGTGTAATACTTATAGGTTGGTGGTTGTCCTCTTGCCGCCGGTCCTCTCAATTTAAAGTCTTGAATTCTAGATCATCACCGCAAAAAGGCTCCAAATTAGGCCAAAAAACAAGATTCATGATTTTTTGCTAAAGTACTTGGCCATACATAGTACTTTGTACGTATACTTGTCTGGGAATCTACTTAAACGAGGATGTATGAATCTTGAAAACACGCAAGTACAAATGAGGAAGGGTCTCCTGGAGTACTGCATCCTTCACATTATTTCACGCGGGGAAGTATATGCGTCCGACATGCTGGACGAACTTACTTCTGCCAGGATGATTGTTGTGGAGGGCACGCTCTACCCCCTCCTGACCCGCCTAAAGAATGCGGGATTATTGGAATACAAATGGGTCGAGTCCAAATCGGGGCCGCCGCGAAAGTACTACAAACTAACTGCCGAGGGCGCCGGGTTTCTCAACGGCCTCACGGAAACCTGGAACGACCTGATCCACTCCACCGAGATGATCACCAACCGTTCGAAGGCAACCATTTAATATAACCATGAACCCATCATCCCATCTCACAGCTACCGACGTATGAAAAAGAATATCAGTATCAACATCAGCGGCATCATCTTTCACATTGAGGAAGACGGCTACGAGGCCCTGCGAAAGTACCTTGACTCGATCAATCAGTATTTTGGCTCGTTTGAAGATAGCAGCGAAATCCTTGCCGATATAGAGAGCCGGATCGCTGAGATTTTTCTCTCCCGCCTCAATGAAGGCAAGCAGGTCATTACCGCTGAAGACGTCCAGTCCCTCATCACGACCATGGGTAATGTCAATGATTTTAAGGCCGCCGAGGAGCAGGAAGTCGTCACCGGGGCAGGATCCAAACAAGGACAACGCCAGCCGCCGGGGGGCGAGTCGGGATCGGCTTCCTCCGGCAGCGATGCCGCTTCCAGGAAATTATTCCGGGATAGCAAACGGAAGATCATGGGAGGAGTGTGTGCCGGCTTCGGACATTATTTCAATATTGATCCGGTTTGGCCGCGCCTGCTCTTTGCTTTACTGTTCTTTGGCACGTCCGGCATTCTATTGCTGGTCTATATCGTCTTATGGATCGTCCTTCCGGTGTCGGAAGAACTGGAGGATGAACCGAATGTCAAGAAAATGTACCGCAATCCGGACGCCAAAGTAGTGGGCGGAGTGGCGGGCGGAGTGGCGGCGTTCTTTGGTGCCGACGTTGTTTTGATCCGATTCCTGTTTGTCATTTTTACCATCTTTTTTGGAACCGGGCTGGTTGTCTATATCATATTGTGGATTGCCCTCCCGGAAGCAAAGACCATCACCGAGAAAATGAAGATGCAAGGCGAACCGGTGACCCTTTCCAATATTGAATCGTCCGTAAAAAAAGGATTGAATGAAAAAGACCAGCCGGAAGAAAGTATGCTGGCAAAAATTATACTCTTTCCGTTTCGGGTGATTGCCGCTGTGCTCAATGGCATCGGCAGCGTGCTGGGTCCGTTACTCACCGTTATGGTCGAGGTTCTCCGGGTGGGCATCGGGGTCATAATCAGCCTGATCGGGCTTGGTTTTATCTTATCGCTCATCTTTGCCTTTGGTATACTGATGGGCCTGTTCTCTGCTTCCTCCTTACCTGGCTGGTGGGACACACACGTCTCCACGATGAGCCTTCCCCTGGAAACAATTCGGCAATCGTTTCCAACCTGGACGGCAGTATTTGCCTTCCTGGCGGCGTTTATTCCTGCTTTGTTTATTATGCTCATCGGCAATTCGATCATAGCAAAAAAGATTGTATTCCGTCCGCTCTTTGGTTGGACCATGTTCGTATTGTTCTTTATAAGCATCGCCTTTCTCAGCTTCAGCATCCCGCAATTGGTATATGCCTTCAAGGAAGATGGCGAATACAAGGTTGAAAAAATATTTACCGTCAAGGGAAAGACACCCGTGCTGAAATTGCATGAAGTCGGATTGGACGACTACAAGAAGACGGACCTCTCCCTCCGGGGATACGATGGTGCTGATCTGAAGCTCGTGGAGCGCTTTGGGGCACAGGGGATAACTAAAATGAATGCCCGGGAAAACGCCGGGCAGGTAGACTACCGGGTAGAGCAGACCGACAGCGTGATCACCTTTGACTCCAATATATCGTTTAAGAAAGACGCTAAGTTCAGTTTCCAACGACTTGACCTGGATTTGTACATCCCCTACGAAAAACCATTTGTGGTCGATGAAGATTTGTGGGACTTGATTGAAAATCAATGGCGGAATGATTACTCCGAACACGATCGCGCACAAACCTATAAAATCAAGAAGAGCGGAAAAATGGAATGTGTCACCTGCCCTCCCCCGGCCAAAGACATGTCTGGTCTGAGCGCCAATGATCAGTTTGGACTAAAGGATTTTAACGAAATCGAAATGACCGGGGCCTTTAACGTGGTCATTCAGAAAGGCGTTGAGTACGCCATCCAATTGGAAGGAAACGCCGAACAGAAAAGGCTGTACACGCTGGACGTCCACAGTGAAACCCTGGAGGTAGCCTATCGCACGCGAAACAAAAACTTCTGGAAGAGCGATTTTAAGAATGATGAAATGACGAACCTATCGATCACTCTGCCGAGTTTGCGTAAACTAAAAGTGACCGGGGCCGGCAAAATAAAGATCAGGGGGTTTGATGAACACGAGGCTCAGATTTCCCTGGTCGGCGCCATGATCGGCGATGCCCGCATAAATGTCAACCAATTATCGGTTGAAACAACCGGACCGGTAGTTTTTGAACTTTCGGGTGAAGGCGACTTTTTGGAAGCTTCAATTTCAGGGCCCTCACAATTTAAGGCCAGTAATTATCCCGTTAATCACGCTATCATTGAGGCGCGGGGATTGGGCCAGGCAAGGGTCAATGTAAAGGGTACCCTGGAAATCGATAAGGATTTTACGAGTAATGTACGGTATACAGGAAACCCGGAGGTAATCAAACGAGATTGACCTACCGCTAACAAGTAGAAAGGGGCGTTCGGCCCTTTTTTGTTTTCAATCCATTCAGAGTACATTTAATTTAAACTAAAATTCTGTCATGGACGTGAACATCCAATTTCTGGGAGCTGCCAAGAGTGTCACCGGCTCAAAATACCTGCTTGATATCAGCGGTAAGAAAATAATGGTCGACTGCGGCCTCTTCCAGGGCTTAAAACAATTACGGCTTCGCAACTGGAACGATTTCCCTATCCCTCCGAAAGAGGTTGAAGTGATCATCATCACCCATGCCCATATCGACCACATTGGTTATTTACCAAGGATGGTGAACGGCGGCTTCCATGGCAGAATCATCTGTACCCAGGCAACGGAAGATCTGATGAAAATCATGTTGTTGGATGCGGCCAAACTGCAGGAGGAAGAGGCGCGTTTTGCTCTCAAACGAGGGTACTCCAGGCACGCCAAGCCGGAGCCCCTGTTTACCATCGACGATGCCGGAAGGGTCTTAAAGCTGGTAGAGAGTTACCCGATGGAAAAGCAAATTGACATTGGGAATTCTGTCACCATCACGTTTCACAATGTCGGTCACATTCTGGGTGCCTCTTTTGTTGAAATGGATCTCCGGGGCACGACGCAGAAAAAGAAAATTGTTTTTTCAGGCGATGTAGGTCGATACGACGATCCAATCCTGTACGATCCCAACCCCATCCCGCAGGCGGATGTATTATTAGTGGAATCAACATACGGTGACCGGTTGAACCCAATGAAAAACGTTGCAGAAGATTTGGCTAAGGTCATCCAGGAGGCAGTTGATCATCATGGTGTGATTGTTATACCCGCCTTCGCCGTAGGGCGTACGCAAACACTGATTTTCTATTTCCACCAACTCATGCAGGCCAAGGCCATTCCCAACCTGCCCGTTTACATCGATAGTCCAATGGCCATCCGTGCTACTGATATTTATGAACGCAACAGCGGGTACCATAAAATTGAAGTGAAAAAAGTACAGGAGGAGTTTATGAGTATTTTCGACTCTTCGAATATTCACTTTTGCAATACACCGGAAAGTTCCAAAGCGCTCAATGACATAAAGAGCCCTTGCATTATCATTTCAGCAAGCGGCATGAGTACAGGAGGTCGCATCTTGCACCACTTATACCACCGGCTAAGAAATGAACAGGATACCCTCCTCTTTGCCGGTTTCCAGGCAGAAGGAACACGAGGCAGGACGATCTTACAAGGAGGAAAGTTCGTCAAATTATTCGGTGAACAAGTCCCCGTAAATTGTCATGTTCGTGAAATCCATGGTCTTTCCGCCCATGCCGACCAAAGCGAACTTCTCCGATGGCTTGACGGCCTGAAAGTGGCCCCAAAGAAAATGTTTATCACGCACGGCGAAGAAACCGTTGCCATGACCTTTGCCGGCACCATCCGGCAAAAGCGGGGCTGGGAGCCCATCGTTCCCAGTTATCTCCAATCTTTTGAGTTATTCAAGGGTATTTGAGGGTCCGCTGACTTGAGTCATTAGTGATTAGTTATTTGTCATTGGTGGTGGATTGTTAATTCTTAGTGACACCCAAATGACTAATGACCAATGACCAACGCTTAGGGGACTCAGGGCTATCGCCAGGGACTAAATATTCCCGAACGCCATGCAACCCCTGACCCCACTTCCGCATCTTGTAAGTGAATTCATTTAAATGAGATTCCAGATTTACCGGGCTAAGGAAAGCGAGCTGATCGAAGGGTGTAAAAAGCATGATCGTCATGCTCAGGAGGCCCTTTTTAAGCAATTTTCGGGCAAAATGTACGCGCTCTGCTGTCGGTATGTGAAAAGCAAAATGGAAGCGGAGGATGTGTTGGTGATGGCCTTCTCTAAAATCTTCGAACGGATAGACCAATACAAAGGCGAAGGGAGTTTTGAAGGCTGGATCCGGAAAGTGATCGTGAATGAATCCTTGAGCTACCTGAGAAAGAACAAAAATATGTATCTCGAAACCGATATCGAAGCTGCCGATCGCGAACCGGACTACGCACAACTGGAAAGTCAGTTGGAAGCAGAAGATTTGCTGAAAATGATTGATTCCCTGCCAACGGGCTACCGCATCGTATTTAACATGTATGCGATTGACGGATACTCCCATAAGGAGATTGCGATTCATCTCAGCATTAGTGAAAATACTTCCAAGTCGCAATTAAGCAGGGCGCGTGCCTTGCTTCAACGAAACTGCCTGGAACTGGAAAACGATATCCGGAAAGTAAAAAATAAGAAATAGAAATCAGATCAATTAAGGAAGGATTGCAAACGACAACGAACATGCGTAACCAATTGGACCACTTATTCAGGAATAAACTATCCGACCATGCCGTTGCCCCATCGGCCCAGGCGTGGGACCGGGTCAGAGATGGCCTTACAAAAAAAAATAACAAACCACTCTTGATGCGGATGGCCGCTGCGGTATTGCTGGCCGGCTTGCTGACAACAACCCTCCTCTGGTTATCCTCCCACGATCCGATATCCAATGCATCTTCTACCGCTTCCCTTGGCCACAAGGCTGGACCAAAAACGAATACGTCAAAACCGACGAACCCAGCACCCCAGACCCTTCGCGCAGGGAAGCAGAAGACAACTGCGCAGCGGGTCCCCGGGAAGAAAAAACAGATCGTAGAAACGAACCACGAAAAAGTTCAGCTTATTGAAAATCAAAACAAATCCGTTACAAAGACCGAAGAACCACCGCCTTCCCTTATCCCTACCGGGTCAGTAAGCCCCGGCTCCGTCGAAATCACAACCGTGACCAGCAGCCAAAAGGCAGAAAAGCCAATCGTTTTAGTCTATCGATTGGAGGCAATCGAACCACAGCGGGTTGTTGAATCTCCCTCGGCGGCGGAGCCCAAAGGAAATTCGGGACTGTCGAAAGTGATCAATTTTGCCCGCGATGCAAAAAATGGTGACGGCAGGCTGGGCGACTTGCGCCAGGCGAAAGACGAACTCTTTGCCTTCAATTTTAAAAAGGACAAACAAAACAATCATAAATGAAATAGTATGAATAAGCGATGGACGATGTTTTTGGCACTCTTTTTTCCAGTCATGGGCATGGGCTTTGCCCAGAACAAGCCAGACGACTCGGTGGTGATCCGCGTAGGCGAAGCGAGCAAAGTGATTTTTGCCATTCACGACAAGAAGGACCTGGAGACCCTGAAGCACTACGACTTTCAGGCCCTGATGGCCGATATGATCAGCAAGCTTGAAAAGAAAGATACGACCCAATTGACCAAACAGGCGGAGAGCTACCTCAAAGATTCAGTGAAAGAAAGCCGTACCCGGCAGACTCAGACCGTGTCCTCCCCGGACAGTTCCAGGAATTGGACCAAGCGGACCAGGAACCATTGGAACAGACGGACCTATCACGCATTCAATATGGATTTGGGAACCAACAACTACCTTTCCAACGGAAAATTCCCTGATCAGACCAATCAACCTTATGCCGTTCGCCCCTGGGGCTCCTGGTACGTAGCACTCAACTCTGTCCAACGCACTCATGTAGTCGGCAAATTTTTCCTGGAATGGGGTGTGGGCGTGAGTTGGTATAATTTCAAATTTCAGAACGATATGACCGTGCTGTCAAAAAATGATAATGGCGTCAGCTTTCTACAAGATAACCGCAGCGTTGATTTTATCAAAAGTAAGCTGACGGCAACCTATTTGAACGCAACCTTTGTACCTTTTGACGGTTCGCGAGTCGACTTTTCGTCCCGGGGCAATCACTCCTCTGCCTTCCGCATCGGGATTGGGCCTTATGCCGGATACAGGATTGACAGTTATGCCAAGCAATCCTACCGCGACCAGGGTGACAAGCATAGGGACCACGACCATGACACATTCTATTTGAATACGATTCGCTATGGAGCACGCCTTCAGATGGGGTTCAGGGATGTGGATCTGTTCTTCAACTATGATATGAACAATCTTTTCGTGGACAACAAAGGGCCTAAAGTGAACGCCTTTAGTTTTGGAGTGACGTTTTAATGCGGATTTGTTTCCCGCAGATCTCGCAGATTTACGCAGAATCTATCAGCGTAAATCTGCGCCTTCGGGAAAAGTGTCTTTCAGGCAGAAAAAAAATGCCGCATCCTCTGCGAAAATCTGCGCGATCTGCAGGAAATAACGCCGCATCCTCGTAAATCTGCGCGATCTGCGGGAAACAATTCCGCATCCTCCGCGGGAAAGAATTTCAAAACTTGTCTTTCTTGTACAGCACCATATCGTACTCATCCCCTTTCAATTGCAAGTCCCTGCATGCCCTCTTCGACGTGGGCCATTGAAGCAGGGTCCACAGGAGGATCCCAATAAAAAA
>WNFM01185102.1_pt2 | contig 12973 bp, 7 predicted proteins | sample 5400271 | NCBI WGS metagenome assembly WNFM01 (sample SAMN13153352, study PRJNA577476) | soil metagenome | isolation source: 60 cm saprolite on Douglas fir-dominated hillslope | place: USA:California | collected 2013-09-17 | reverse complement strand
GAAGCCGCCGCTACCCGTAACCAACCACCGCATTGGCCGTTCGCGTAACTCGGAACAAACCGCCGCCAGGGCATGGGGCTCGTGCGCGGCGTCTACCATCAAAGCCTCCAGACCCGGATGCCGTGAGCCTGCAGCGCTGCCGTATCCGCCTGGCACTTCACGTCGACGTAGAGTCCGTTCGGCTCGATCTTCGCGATGAGGTCCTCGACCTGGCGTCGCTTGTATTCGCCGTGGGCAACGGCGGCGACGACCGCATGGGCGCGCGGCAACTGCTCCCAAGGTGTCAACGCGACTCCGTATTCATGCATTGCCTCCTCCGGATCGGCGATCGGATCGTGGACATGAACGGTGAGGCCGTAGGAAGCGAGCTCGTGCACGATATCGATGACGCGCGAATTGCGCAGATCGGGACAGTTCTCCTTGAACGTGAGCCCGAGCACATTGACGTGCCCACCCTTGACCGGGAAGCCGCCCTGGATCATCTCCTTCACCGTCTGCTCGGCGATGTATTTTCCCATCCCATCATTGATCCGGCGGCCCGCGAGAATCACCTGCGGGTGGTAGCCCAGCTTGTCCGCCTTGTGGGTCAGGTAATATGGATCGACACCGATGCAGTGCCCGCCGACGAGCCCGGGTCGGAAAGGCAGAAAATTCCACTTGGTCCCCGCAGCTTCCAGCACCTCGATGGTATCGATTCCGATCTTGTGGAAGAGGAGTGCGAGCTCGTTCATCAGCGCGATGTTGAGGTCACGCTGAGTGTTCTCGATAACCTTGGCCGCTTCCGCGACCTTGATGCTGCTCGCCCGATACACCCCGGCCGCGATAATGCTCTCGTACACTGTCGCCACGCGTTCCAGGGTCTCGGACGTGTCCCCGGAGACCACCTTGATGATCCGCGTGAGCGAATGCTCCCTGTCGCCGGGGTTGATGCGCTCCGGCGAGTAGCCGACGAAGAAATCGCGCCGCCATTGCATCCCCGAATGCTTTTCGATGACCGGCACGCAGATTTCTTCGGTTGCTCCCGGATATACGGTCGATTCGAACACCACTGTTGCGCCCCGTCGCAGGTTTCGGCCTACCGATTCACTCGCGCCGAGCAGCGGCCCGAAGTCCGGTCGGTGCGCATCGTCGATCGGCGTCGGAACCGCCACGATGATGAAATCGGCCTCCGCGAGCAGTGCGGCGTCGGTAGTGACGCGAAGCTTCAACGCTGCCTTGAACTCGTCGGGGGTCACTTCCCCGGTCGGATCGAAGCCTCTCTGGTAGGCCTCGACCTTGGCGGAAGACAAGTCGAAGCCGATCGTCGGGAATCGCTTTCCAAACTCGACGGCGAGCGGAAGTCCCACATATCCCAAGCCGACGACGGCGATCGTTGTCTGGGCGTTCATGAATTGAAACTGCGCCTATCGACCGCGCAGATGTGAAAAACGGGGCTCTTGAAACGTACACGATCCGGGAACGCGCGATCTCATAGATCTTTCAGTAGCTGTTGCGCCTCGGTGCGTGCCGGCGATGGCTTGGTCTGCACGGCGAGCTTCGCGAGTTCCTCCTTGGCCGCAGCCGTATCCCCGGACTTCAGCAGCGCCTTTGCGACGTGGAGCTCGATGTCGGTGTCTTGCGGCGCAAGACTGTATGCGTTGCGCAGCAGCGCGAGACCAGGCGCTGTATCGCCACGCTGCACCAATATCCAGCCATGCGTATCCAAGACCGACGGCGCGAATGGTGTGAGGACCGAGGCGTGCTCGGCGTATTCGAGCGCCTTCGGATCGCCGAGTTCATTCAGCGCCCACGCGAGGTTGTTCAGAGCCACCGCATTGTCGGGCTCGACGTTCACAACGGCCAGGAAGTGTTGTGCCGCGGCACGGTAGTCCTTGGCAAGCACGCTTTGCTGGCCTTGAAGGTTGCGCAGCGCGACATCCGTCGGATGCTCCTTTTGCCACCGCTGCGCCATGACGGCCGCCTGGTCCTGTTTTCCTGCGGCCTGCAGCGTCATATAGAGCCGCAAGCTGAGGAGTGGTATCGGTTCCCGCGCGAGGCCATCCCGGAAGGCCGTCGCCGCTTCGCCCCACTTCTTCTGCGTGAACAGCAATTCACCTTCCAGCGCGAATCCTACCGCACGAACCGGAAACTCCCTCTGGAGCTTGCGGCCATCGGCAATACCGGCTTCGACCCGGCCCGAACTCACGTACACGCTGGACAACGCAAGCCACGCAGCGGCCTGGTCGGGCTGGAGCGCGATCGCCTTGTGCAGCGACGCGATCGCGCCGTTGTAGTCCTTAAGGGCGACCTGGACCCCGGCGAGACGTATCAGCGGTGTGGGATTCTGCGGCTGAAGCTTCGCCGCTTTCGTCAGGGTTTCGAGCGCCTGGTTGCTTTCGCCCGCGGCTTGCTGCGCAACGCCCAAGGCTTCTAGGAAATGCGTATTCTCGGGAACCGCCGATGCTGCCGCTTGCGCTGCGGCCAGCGCGGACTTCGCGTCACGTTGCTGCGTATAAAATCCGATCAAGGCCTGATGGGCGCGGACCGACGCAGGATTGGCGGTGAGCGCCCGTTCTATCGCTGCCTTCACTTGGGCCGGCGGAGCATTCGTCACCACAAGGAGCCCGGCGAGCGCCAGCAGCGCCTGCTCGCTGCGCGGGTCCTTGACGAGCATTTGCTCATAGCGCTTGCGCGCTCCATCGACGTTTCGCTCCACGAGATCAAGCCGCGCGAGGTTGTATGCGCTTTCAGCATAATTCGGGTCGAGTTTCAGCGCCTCGTCGAAGGCTGCGCGTGCGGCCTTGAAGTCGCGTTTCGACGAATAGATAACGCCCTTGACATTGAAAGCCAGCGGATTCGCAGGCTGTTTCTTTGCGAATGCGTCCGCGGCTGCAAGGGCCTTGTCCGGTTCGCGTCGACGCAGATACTCGCTGATCAGCGCCAGGTCCGCGGCCTGCGCGGATGGATTGGACTCCACGATGGCCTCGAGATTTTTGAGCATGCGCGCCGTGTCGCCCCCCGCCGCGAGCTGAACTTGTGCCAGCCGCACGCGGCCCTCGACGCTGCCCTTATCCAGCGCGTTTGCCCGTTCGTAGAATTCCGCGGCTTTCGCCGGGTTGTTCGAGGCGAGGTGGGCTTCTGCCGCGGCGCGCAACAGGGCGGGATTATCTGGCGCGCGTCGCAAGGCAGGCTCCAGCGTTTCGAGGGCCTGCGCCGTCCGACCCGTACGCAAGTATGTCGCGGCGAGTATCTGCCGCACGCCGACATCGTCGGGTACCTTGGCCATCACCGTGCGCAGCGCCTCCTCGGCTGCACCGAAGGAGCCCTGCCGATAACTGACGAGCCCGGAAAGATAGACGGCCGGCACATTGCCGGGAGCAACGCTCAAGACCGCCTGGATCGCTTCTCGCGCCGCCGCCATGTCGCCGCGGAGATAGGCGATCAGTGCCTCCGCGTAAAGCGTGCGTTGATCGCGCGGCATCGACTTCTTGAGGGGTTCCAATTCGGCCGTTGCACGGTCAACTTGCCCTTTCCGGGCGAGAATCGACACCAGCGCGAGTCGTGCGGCGATCGCATCGGGCGAGATTTGGAGTACCCGCTCGAGTGTCTTGATCCCGTCGTCTAGCTGGCCCTGGGCGGTTTGCAAATCCGCCTTCAAGAGCAGCGCCTGGATGTCGTCGGGTGCGGACGCGAGCGCAGCGTTGACCAGAGTGAGCGCACGTGGCAGATCGTTCTCCGCCGCGGCGAGCTGCGCCTGCGCGACCATTGCGCGGATGTATCCCGGCTTTGCGATGAGCGCGGCCTCGATCGCCGCACGGGCTTCCTTCTTCTCACCAAGGCCCAGGCGCGCCAGACCGAGGGACGTCAGGACATCGGCTTGCGCCTGTGCGGTCGTGAACCTGTGGTCGGCCAGATCCGAGGTGAGCTTCTGGTACTGTGCTTGCTGGAGCAGCGCACGCGCGAGTAGCGGATAGGCTTCGTCGGGGGAGTACTTGAGGTCCAATGCCTTTCGTATCTCTGTCTCCGCGGCCCCCGGCTCGCCGCTTTCCAGCAGGGACTTTCCTAGGAGAAATCTCGCCTCGGCGCTGTCCGGGGCTTCCTGCAGCGCGTTCTTGAGCTGGATGATCGCGGCCTTGTAATCGTTTTTTTCCAGATACGTCCTCGCCGACGCTACGAGGGACGCAGGATCGTTGCGACCACACCCGGTGAGGGCCAAAACGATGGCCACGGCTATCAGGGTGCGGTAGATCTGTCGCGGGTTCACCATGAGGAATTTTCCAATCGGCAATTCAGGCGTCGGGGGCGGCTGGTCTACTTCAGGCCGAACCGATGCATCAGATCGTACAGCGTAGGGCGGCTGACTCCCAACAGTTCGGCGGCCTTGCTGAGATTGCCGTTGACGCGTCCGAGCACACTCAGGATGGCATTGCGTTCGGCTTCCTCGCGGATCTGCCGCAAATTCAGCATGGCCGTCGCGCTGTCGCCGGCGGATATGCCTATATCGACAGCCTTGATAGTCGAGCTTTCGGCCATTATCACCGCGCGCTTGATGACGTTTTCGAGCTCCCGGACGTTGCCCGGCCAAGCGTGGGCCTCGATTGCGTCGATTGCATCCGGAAGGAGTGTCATGGCGCCGCGGCGCTGATCGGATGCGAACCGGCGCATCAGGGCGTGGGCGAGCAAGGCCGCATCTCCTTTGCGGGCACGCAGCGGCGGAATGTCGACGACGATCTCGGCCAGCCGGTAGTAGAGATCCTCGCGGAATTTTCCCGACGCGATGTGGTCCTTGAGGCTCTGGTGCGTCGCGCACACGATGCGCACGTCGACGGGGATTTCCTGCCGGCCGCCAACGCGTTCGACCACCCGCTCCTGCAGGAAGCGGAGGAGCTTCGCCTGCAGCGACACCGGTAGATCGCCGATTTCGTCCAGGAACAGCGTGCCACCGTGGGCAGTCTCGATTTTGCCGATCGTCTGCTTCGCGGCCCCCGTGTATGCACCTTTTTCGTAGCCGAACAGCTCGCTTTCGAGCAGCGTTTCCGGTATGGCCGCGCAGTTGATGGCCACGAATCGCTGGCCTTGGCGCGGCGAGAGGTCGTGCAGCGCCCGCGCGAAGATCTCCTTGCCCGTGCCGGACTCGCCCAGGATCAGGACGCTCGCCGACGTCGGAGCGACCTTTTCGATCATGCGGCAGATCCGCTGCATCTCAGGGTCGCGCGTGATGATCCCGGACATCGCCGGCGACTGCTGGGCGGCTTGTAACCGACGGTTTTCTTCCTGCAATTCGTGCACGCGGAATGCCCGGTCGATCGTCCAGGTAAGTATCTCGGACGCGAACGGCTTGGTGCAAAAATCGTGCGCACCGAGTCCGATCGCCTTCAGTGCACTGGTGCGGTCGTTCTGTCCGGTGAGCACGATCACTTTGGTGTCCGGTGCGAGCGAATGAATTTCGTCGAGCAGCGCAAGACCCTCGCTGGGGTCGTCGGGGTTGGGAGGCAGGCCGAGGTCCATCGTCACGACGGCCGGCTCGTAGCGCCGTAGCTGTGTGATCGCCGATTCGCGGTCCCCGGCCACGACGGTCTCATAGCCGTCGAAGGCCCAGCGCATCTGTGTTTGCAGCGCGGGATCGTCCTCGACGATAAGCAAGGGTTTGCGCGGCTCGGTCATTGGTGTGCCGCCACGAGCGTCGCGGCCGCGGCCGAAGCGCCATCTCCGGACGGAAGCAGGAGGCGCACGCGCGTGCCTGTCCCTGGCGCGCTGTCGATCAGGATCTGGCCTCCCAGTCCGGCCACGTATTGCGAGCTCTCGTAGACCCCGATGCCCATACCTTCAGGCTTGGTGGTCTCGAACGGCTTGAATAGGCGCTCGCGGACGAATTCCGCGCTCATGCCGATCCCGGTGTCGGTGACGTCCAGCACCGCGAAATTGCCGTCACGACCGAGGCGCACGGACACGCTGCCGCGTTCGGCCGTCGCATCAATCGCATTCTGAATCACGTGGCCGATCACGTGGTCGAGGCGATCCTCCTGTCCGATCGCGCAGGTCCCCGAAATCAATTCGAGGTCGATGGGCGCACCGGAGCCCGACTTCGCGGCGCAGATGCGCTGCACGATCGATCCGAGATCGATCGGACGGGCGTTTTCAGCTGGGGTCGCGTCGGCGCGCAGCTGAAGCATCAGTCGGTTCATGCGTCCTACTACATGCTCGACTGTGGTCAGCATGTCACGTTGGAACTCCGGATTGCCGGAGTGGCGCTCGGAGTTCTTGAGCATCAGCGAAAGCTGCGCCACCAGGTTCTTGAGGTCGTGTACGACAAAGGCTGACATTCGGTTGAAGGCATCGAACTTGCGAGCCTCGAGCAGCGCTTCGGTCGCGCGAATCTGCCCGATATAGCTCGCTGCCTGCCGGCTTGCGGTCTTGAGCAGGTCGAGCACCTCCCAGTTGACCTCGATCGTGGTCCTCGGGGTGGTCAAGAGCACGAATCCCACCAATTCGGCGCCTGAGACGAGCGGGATGACGAGCCACGCAGCGGGAACCGATGCGAGCCATTCGGGAAGCACCAACCCGGGGTAACGCGCGGGGTCCGAGGCGTACTCACTGACATTGACCACCCAACCCGAGCGCTCGAGGAATTGCGCCAGGGAGCCTTGCGCCGATTCCGCAGCGTCGATTGCTCCCATGTTCCAGCGCGACGCGGGCCGAAAGCCCTCGTTCTCCATTCTCAGCCAGAGTGCGCCGCCGGGGCTCTCGACGAGATCGGCAAGTGCCCTGATGCATTGCTCCCTGACGCGCGGCACCGAACTCTCCGCCGCGAGCGTGCGGGTAAAGCGAAGCCATTCGGCACGATAGTCGTAGCGATAGGAAAAGAAATGCTTGCTTACAAAAACGTGGAGCCTTGCCCGGAAACTGCCGGACAACGCCACCAGAACGGCGAAAAGCAACGCGCCGAAAAGCAACTCGATCTGCAGTGCCCTGCCCCAGTCGCCGCCAAAATAGCGAACGAAGTACCCGGCGGCGGCAATCGTGAGCAGGAAGACGCCCGACACCAGCAGCGCGGTCGAGTGAAAGATGACGCCGCGCGACATGTGCATCTCGATCGTCCAGCCGGTGTTCCGCGCTGTCGAGATCGCCACCAGAGGGATGACCAGCGTGTTGGCGATGCCGCGGGCTACCCAGATGTCGGGGTCGAGCCGGCCGTACAGCATCGCATCGGCGTACAGGAAGAGGTCGAATGCGAAGACGCCGGCAAGCCCCACGCATAGGTGCTTGATGCCGAAGCGCGCCTGCGGTTGCGCGCGACGCAGCAGATGCTCGACGAGAATCAGCCCGAAGACCGCGAGCCCCAGGTGAAGCCCGAACTCGACATTGCGCGCCTGCGTGCCCAGCATTCGTGCGGCAGGATACCCTTCCGAAAGCGCCACACCGGCGACCAGCCCCGCCGCGACGATCGCGATAAGCCAACCGGGCAGCAACCGGTACGCCTGCGATGCCTCATCAGTTCCGGACGCGCCTCTGAGTAGGCTCCCGAGAAAGGTGAACCAGATCGCGTAGCGGAGAGCGTCGAAGGCATTCGACGTAAGCCACATCCCTGGCACCGGCCAGATGCCGACGCCCATGCCTGCCGCCGCCCAGAGCGCCGTGGTGAGGATCGCGGCAAGAAGCATGCCCCCCCGCATGCTGCGGCGCCATCCCAGTGCCAGCCGAAACGCAAACGCGAGAAATCCGGCTGTGGCCAGACCGTAGCTCCAGAGGGCAGCGGTAACGAGGGCGCTTCCGGTCACGGCGTAGGCTCTTTCAACGATCGAAAAATGCAAACTGTAGCGCGGGTAGGCGGCCATCGGGCAACTTGGCCTGAAGCGTTCCCGTGCGCCCATGCAGTCCCGGATCGGCGGCATGGTCCTCGGCAGGTTCGCCGCGGCCTGCCGGAAACGTCAGTAGCGGGAAGGGTGAATCCCGGCGGCGCCACAACCTGTTGCGCCTAGCGCGCCCCCTCCCCCAGCAGGACTACCCGGACGGTCTCGAGCAGGATGAGGAGGTCGAGGAACACCGTGTGATTCTTCACGTAATAAAGGTCGTATTCGAGTTTCCGCGTCGACTGTTCCACGTTCGCGCCGTAAGAGTACCGCACCTGCGCCCAACCGGTGATGCCCGGTTTCACGCTGTGGCGGACCCCGTAGAACGGGATCTGCTCGGTCAGCATCTTGACGAACACCGGCCGCTCGGGACGTGGGCCGACAAGACTCATTTCGCCTTTGATGACGTTGATCAACTGCGGCAACTCGTCGATCCGGCTGCGTCGAAGAAACCTGCCGAAGGAGGTTACGCGTGTATCGTTCTGCTCGGCCCAGGCGGGACGGCCGTCCTTCTCGGCGTCCTTTTGCATGCTGCGAAACTTGAGCACCGTGAACGGCGTTCCACGGAGGCCGACGCGCTCTTGCCGGTAGACCACCGGAAAACCGCTCTCGACGGCGATCAACAGTGCGCTAATCGCCATGACAGGCAACACCGGAATGAGTAGCGTCGTTGCAACGACCAGATCGAACGCCCGCTTCAGGAGGCCGCGCAGCCACGACTGGCGGAAGCCGTTTCCATAGATAAGCCAGCTCGCCTTGAGCGACTCAATCGGCACATGGCCATGCACGCGTTCGAAGAATCGCGCGAGATCGGTGATCTGAACACCGTTCAGACGGCACTCCAGCAGCGACTGTAACGGCAGCACGCCACCTCGCTGCTCGCGCACCGCAACGATGATTTCCTTGACGCGCAGTCGCTTCACCGCGTCCTCAAGAGGGCCGACATGTGCGATTACTCGGTTCGGCGAGACCGTGCTCTCCTGCGCCTTTTCGAGCGCGTAAAAACCCACAAACTGCAAATTCGGATGATCTGCCGTCGTGAGCGAGGCTTCGACGACGCGCGCCTCGGGACCGGTCCCCAGCACCAGAACGCGATGCGGAAGCAGCGTCTGGACCAGCGGCGAAACGATGATGTCGCGAACGAATATCAGGCCGACGAATGCAAAGAGCACTGCCTCGCCGAGCGCTTCCCGAAACTGTGCGCCTTCGGGAAGCATGCGCGCGACATAGTAAGCAATTGGCACGCCGATAAGCAGCGCAAGAAACGTCCTGAGGACACGCGTGCCGAAGGCAAGCTTCGTGTCCCGCCGATAGAGTCCGAAGGCCCCATTGAGGCTGACCACCAGCACCGCGAAAACAAATGCCGGCAGGAAAATGCTTGGGGTCGCGAGTTTGCCGGAGTAGTGCAGCGCCAGGATGACGGCGATGAAGAGCCACGAGGCGTCCGCGCCAAGCTGGAAGAGCGTGGCGCCGGACAGGTTGCGCCGGAGTAGGCTAGTCACGGTGCTCCCGTTTGATTGGTGCTCCAGCTTTCGGTCTGCGCACGCGATGCAGCGGCTGCTACCATTTGCAAAGCCCGCGAAAATGCCGTTTACCCGCGAGGATTCCCATGCCCAGCGCCGCTGCGGATGACGCTCACGGCGCGTCTGCATCCTTCAACTCGCGCAGGGGCAAATCCTATACCTGCTTCAGCCCCGACAACAATAGCAAAATTTACAATTACAACCACACTCCGACGAGAGGCGCAATTCACGGCGAATTGATGTATGCAAATGCTAATCTGCGCCGCGCTTTCAAGTTGTACGCTACCGTAATTCCTGAGGCGAATACCCAATTTTTACTCGTGGGATACAACAAAACAACGTCAACATTCACGCCCCAACCCCGCATATTGATTTAATTGCCGTTGAGCTCACCATACTATGCCATTGCCATGGCGCGTGCAACTGAACCTCGATTCTGAAATGCAATCAGCATGCGCGCGAAGGAATGGGCCAGCGCGATTTCGCCGGTCGAACGGCAAAGCGGGAGCGATGGGCGGTCCGACTCGGCGGGCAGCGAGCCGGCGAAACAATGTCCCCCGTTCGGCAGGGGTGACGGGGGGTGCGCTCCGCTGGCTGGGAGTCGGCACCTCCGGCCTCGCCAGTGCCGAATCGGCGAAAGGGGCTGGTCTGCCTCTGCATCCGGCGTCGAGACCCGTTGCCGCGGTGGCGGATCGTTACACTATCGTTGATAAGTTCGTCTCCCGGCACGCTTGTCGAATGGTGCTGCATGGGAACCACCCTTTCTTCCATGTCGCGCCGATGACCGGAATGCCCTCAGACAACAAAGTTGCCGTGGCAGAGATCCACGCAGTGAACGGTCGCTTTGATTTACGTTGCTTCGGATGCGGTCGCCGCATGACGCTCGAATTGATGACCGTGCACGCGCGTCATCAAGCCTTCCATGGCAATCCTCGGAGCTGAGCTGCAACCGCGAAACGGCACGGGCATGGCCGTTCGCATCGTTACGACGGCCGAGGCGCTTGCGGCACTGCGCCCCGCGTGGAATCGACTCCACGACCGCTGCGCGCAGCGCTCGCCCTTTCTGTCGCATGGCTGGATGGAAGCAGCCTGGCAATGGCGAGGCTCGGTCGCCAGCCTGTTTGTCCTGTGCTGCGAGCGAGACGGCCAATTGGTTGGCGCCTTGCCAATGGTGCGCGAGCGCGTGGCTACGGGCGGAACGCCGAGCCGGTCGCTGACCTTTCTTGACGTGCCAGATACCCAACGATCCGACATGCTGGCAATGGCGGGCAGCCCTGCAATCCGCCGTCACGTGGATTGGGACGTGATTCGGCTTCGCTACCTCCCTGCCGAGTCGATCGCGGCCACTATTCTTGCGGCGGCGTTGACGGACCGGGGAATCGTCTCGGACATACGCGCGGTGACAGCCAATCCGCGAATTGCGCTGGATCGGCCGTGGGACGCGTACTACGCTTCCCGCAGCCGCAGGCTGAAGAAGGCGACCAATCTCGCGGCCAACCGACTCGCCAAAGCGGGGCGCGTGGAAATTCAATGGCTGGCGCCGGGGACGGGCGATCGCGCGGAAGTCGACCGCGTGCTGGATGACGTCATCCGCATTTCCGCGCGCAGCTGGAAGAGCCAGACCGGCAACTCGCTCGACCAGGCTGGGCCGCAGGCCTTCATCCGAAGCCTTTCGCACCACGCGCACGACCAAGGGTGCCTCTCGGTTTGGAGATTGTCGCTCGACGGCCTCCCTATCGCGATGGAATACCAACTCATTGACGACGGGATCGTGTACGCGCTGCGATCTGACTTCGTCACTGATTACGACTCGCTTTCGCCGGGATCCCACCTCAGTCGCTGCATGCTGGAGACGCTGTTCAACCAAGGGCTGCGGCACTATCTGATGGGACCCGGAGACAACGTGTACAAATACCGCTGGGCCGACGCAACGGAACCCGTCCTCGCGATGACGGCATATGCGCCATCCCTGAGGGGGCGCGCCCTCGCCGCCTGGGAGCTTTCGCTGAAGCCCGCGGCGCGGCGCCTGCGCGATCGGCTCCGGCCGCGCCGGAGTGCAAGCACGAGCGAAGGCGACGATGCAACCGACTGACAATCATCGGAGCGTGCGGTGAGCGGCATCTGCGGCTGGTACGGGGACGCGGGGGGCAGCGCGACCGAGGTCATCAATGCGATGCAGCAGCGCTTTGCGTGGCGTCACCCGGGGGTGCGCGCGACGGCGGTTGGAACGCGGTTCGGCCTTGCCGCCGTCGGGCCGGCAGGAACCGCCGCGATCCACGAATCAGGGCCCATCCACGTTGCAGTTCAAGGCCATCCCGCATGGCGCGATGGACGGGGCGGTACCGGAACGCTCGACACCTTCGCCCGATCCGTAGCCGCCGCTTGGTTGGAGCGCGACGACGAATTCCTTGAAACGATCGGTGGCGACTTCGCGCTTGCGCTCATCGACGAGCGCACGGGTCGTGTGCTGCTCGCCATCGATCGGATCGGTGTGCGCAACGTCAATTTTCAGAATGACGCCCGCAATCTGATCTTCGGCGCGACCTCGGACGTGATCGGCGCGCACCCGCATTCGCGCCGCTCGATCGCGGCGCAGGCGATCTACGACTACGCGTACTTTCACATGGTGCCCGGGCCGCAAACCATCTATCGCGAGCATGCGCGCCTACTGCCCGCGCATAGCGCCGTGTTCGTGGACGGACGGATAACGACGCGCAACTACTGGACACTGCGTTTTGTGGAAGACCGGAAAGGCACCGTTGCGGACTTCAAGCCCTCGTTTCTCGAAGCGTTGCGCGCGGGTGTTGCCGCATACGCCGGTCACGAGCGCTGCGGCGCCTTTCTTTCCGGTGGCACCGACAGCTCGACCGTTTCTGGACTCCTTGGCGAAATCACGCAATCGCCGCCGCAGACCTATTCGATCGGCTTCGATGCGGCCGGCTATGATGAGTTGGAGTACGCACGCATCGCGGCACGGCACTTCAAGGCCGACCATCACGAATATTATGTAACCCCCGACGACGTCGCGGCCGCCCTGCCGCTCATCGCAGCGGCCTACGATCAGCCGTTCGGAAATGCGTCTGCCATCCCCGCCTACTTCTGTGCCCGGCGGGCAGGCGCGGACGGCATCCAGCGAATGCTGGGCGGCGACGGCGGGGATGAGTTGTTCGGCGGCAACGATCGCTATGCGAGGCAATACCGGCTGGCGTTGTATGACCGACTCCCAGGCGTCGCGCGCCGATTGCTGTCTGGTGCCCTGATCGGATTGCCCGGGACGTCACGGATTCCGTTGCTGCGGAGAGGCAAGAGCTATGTCCAGCAAGCCAGCCAACCGATGCCCGCACGATACGAAAGCTACAACCTGCTGGAGCGGCTCGGTTACGAGAATGTTTTCGACGCAGATTTCCTGACGCAGGTCGACACGGGCATTCCGATCGCACAGCTCAAGCACGTCTACGATGGAGCACACGCAGAGTCGCTGATCAATCGAATGCTCGCGCTCGACGTCAAGTTTACGCTGGCTGACAACGACCTGCCCAAGGTGACGCGCACCTGCGACATCGCGGGTGTCGACGTGGCATTCCCGCTCCTGCATGAGGCCGTAGTGGAGTTTTCGACGAC
>WNFM01280681.1_pt2 | contig 12975 bp, 15 predicted proteins | sample 5400271 | NCBI WGS metagenome assembly WNFM01 (sample SAMN13153352, study PRJNA577476) | soil metagenome | isolation source: 60 cm saprolite on Douglas fir-dominated hillslope | place: USA:California | collected 2013-09-17 | reverse complement strand
CACACAACCAGACGCCAACCCTCGAAGCTGGAGTGCTTGCGGGTGGAGACGACGTTGCCTTCGACGCGGGCTAGGAGCATAGGACGGGGGGAAATCCGAAATCCGAAATCCGAAATCCGAAAGAAATCCAAATGCCGAAGTCCGAATGCCCGGCGGAGACTCCGGCGGCATTTTCGGAGTTCGGAATTCGGAATTCGGAATTCTTTCGGCCTTCGGGTTTCGGGTTTCGGCCTTCTTTCGGATTTCGGATTTCGGATTTCGGATTTTCCATCTCATTTCCTCCAAATGGCGCCGAAGATCAGGTTCAACTCCTTCGCTTCTCGCCACAGCTTCCGAGCCTCGTCCTTCAGTGCTTCTTCCGAGGCCGCGATCATCCTCAGGAAAAACATCGTCTCCTTCGATTCCTTCCGGCAGGTGCCAATGCTTTTCTTGAAGTCCTTTCCTGACACAGAATCGTCTGCCTCGCAGTAGTTGGCCCCGATGCTCGTGCCGGCGCCAACCAACTGGCCGATCAAACGTGTGTTCTCGGGCGTGTGTGGAATCCTCTTTGCGAGACTGACAATCGCTTCGCCGAATAGCGCCGTTCGTTCCATCAAATCTGCTGGCCGCCTCACTTGATCCGACTCGCCATCCCGCAAGACCATCACTTCGCCGCCCACTTCTTCGCCCCAAAGCCACGACGCCGAGTCTTCACCGAGCATGTCAGGAACGCTCCCCTGGTCGGATTTCGGCCTTCGGATTTCTTTCGGATTTCGGATTTCGGGTTTCGGATTTGTCATCTCAATTCAGCCATCGGATTTAATAAATTCGTAGATTGTCCACCATCACGCACCTGCGCACCCTTGTGAACGTCTTCGGATTCGTCACGCCTTCACCGGTTGGAGTGGCGATGGAATAACTCAGATAGCCTTCGCCGCCCAGGCCAAGACCCGCCATGCAGGGCCCGTTTTTCACAAACAGGCTCGTGTCCAACGCCCGCGCCATCGCCGTCATGTGTTCGACGTCGTGCGAATGGATGATCGCGGTATGCTTATAGTTGTGTTCGGCGGCTTTGGCCGCCGCGACGCCTTCCGCCACGCTCTTGACCCGCACGATGGGGATGAAGGGCATCATCTGCTCCTCTTTCACAAAGACATGATCCTTGTCTGTTTCAGCGAAAAGGAGTTGAGTTTTCTCCGGCACGTTCACTCCGGCTGCCTTGGCCAGAACGCCCGCGTCCTTGCCGATGAGGTCGCGATTCACCACCGGTTCGGGACAGCCTGCGCCGTAGCCTTCCTTGAAGGTGAAGGCTTCCTTGGTCAGCCGTTCAAACTGGCTGGAACCGAGCCTGACCGCCCCCTGATTCTCCAACTCGGCCATGAACTTGTCGGCGATGGAATCGAGGACGAAAACTTCCTTCTCGCCGATGCAGAGGAGATTGTTGTCGTAAGCAGCGCCGTTGATGACACAGCGGGCGGCGCGCTTCATGCAAGCGGTGTCATCCACCAGCACCGGCGGATTTCCCGGCCCAGCGCAGATGGCGCGCTTGCCGGTTTGCATGGCGGCTTTGACAACGCCAGGGCCGCCTGTGACCAGGAGCAAGCGTACCGCGTCATGCGCGCACATAAGTTTGAAGCTGTCGAAGCTGGGCTGCTCGATGATGCAGGCGATATTCGCGATGCCCGTTTCGCGGTGGATGGCCTCGTTGAAGGCCCGCACTGCCACGGCTGCGCACTTGGCCGCAGCCGGGTGCGCATTGAAAACCACCGCGTTCCCCGCCGCCACAATGTTCACTATGTTGCCGCTGAGCGTAGGAATCGAATGAGTCGATGGAGTGACCGCCCCCACGACCCCGAACGGCGTATATTCTTCCAGAGTGATGCCGTGATCGCCGCTCCGGCCATCGGGATGGAGCCATTCCACGCCCGGGACCAGCTTGATGATTTTCAGCTTCTCGATCTTGTGGTCGAGCCGGCCAATCTTCGTCTCTTCCAACTCCAGGCGGCCCCATTCGACCGCGTTGGCGTCGCACATCGCCTTGATGATCTCAACAATCCGGGCGCGCGCCGCCACGCCTTTTTCCTGAAGCTGCAGATAAGCATCGCGGGCGGCTTCGCAGGCCTGGTTGGCATCCTGAAAGACCCCATGCTGACCACCGCTTCCTCCGCCGACGCTGGCATTGCTCTTGCCGCTACAACTGCAGGCGGGCGACGTTGCGGTGGGCGCAGGAGACTGCGTGGCGGGCGCGCCCCCCAGCCGCCCGAGAACTTCTGACACAATGTCACGGATCAAGGTTTCGTTCACGGCGCTCATAACTTCGCGTTGTAAATTTGCTTCCCAAAAACATCCACCACGTCCACGATCCCAATGATGACGGCATCGACGGGCGCATCCTTAAGATTCGGCGCCAGCCGCGCGGAACTGCCCTGGCAAAACAGCACCATCTCGCCGATCCCAGCGCCCACGCTGTCCACGGCCACGATCGTGTTCAAACCGGGACGGAATTTGGACGGGTCCTTTTCGTCCACGAGTTGAGGGCGCAAGAGCAAAAGCTTGCGCCCGGCCATGGAAGGGTCCTTTTTGGTCGCGACAACTGAGCCTTCTATTTTTGCTAGGAACATTTTAAGTAACCAGTGTTCATTATTCAGTATTCAGTGATCCAGTATTTCAGAATGTGGTTCTAGATGTCCGGTGCAGAGTTGTTTCAGAGTTCGATGTTCGGCACGCAAAACCGGATACTGTTTACCGAACACTGATTACTTTTTCACTTCGCCGCCGCCGGCTTCTTTGGCAGCACCGCTTCCACGTCGGCATGGGGCCGGGCGATGACGTGAACGCTCACGACCTCGCCTTTCATCGCCTTGACCGCCTGGGCGCCGGCGTCCGTCGCGGCTTTGACGGCCGCCACGTCACCAACCACGACGGCCGTGACCAGGGCGTTGCCGACTTGAATCATGGGGCCGGAGAGTTCCACGTTCGCCGATTTGAGCATGGCGTCAGCGCCCTCAACGAGAGCGACCAACCCACGGGTTTCGAGAAGTCCAATAGCTTGATGGGACATAATGTTTATGGAGTATTACGATTTACGATTTTTGGTGTCAGGTTTGTCGAGAAAGCGTTTCACCTCGCGAGCGACTACCAATTCCTCATTAGTGGGGATGATCATGATCTTGACCGCGGAGGCCGCCGAGCTGATGACGGCTTCCTGGGCGTTCATTCGAGCGTTGAGATCCGAATCGAGCGCCATGCCGAGATGGTCGAGGTTTCGGCAGATCGCCTGCCGGAGGAGCGCACGGTTTTCACCGATGCCAGCGGTGAAGACCAGCGCGTCAGCGCCGTTCAACTCCAGGAAAAATGCGCCGATCCAATGCCGGGTCTGGTGGACGAAAACATCCAAGGCCAACTGGGCGTCTGAGTTCCCCTGCTCCGCTTGCGCCTGGATGTCGCGAATGTCGTTGGCGCCGCCCGAGAGGGCTTTCAGGCCGGATTCCTTGCAGAGGAGCCACTCGGCTTCCTCCAGGCTCAACCCGGTGGAACGCATCACGAAGGGCAACGCGAACGCGTCCAAATCGCCCACCCGATTATTTTGCGGAAGGCCTGATTGCGGGCTCATGCCCAAGCTGTTGCCGATCGCAACCCCGTTCAGAATGCCCGTGATGGAGGAACTTCCGCCCAGATGACAGGAAATGACGCGCAGTTCTGGCTGGCCGACGGGCGTCTTTCCGCCATCCACATAAAGCTGGCGGGCCCGCTGCGCGACGTCCTTGCGCCCGAGCAGTTCGGCGGAACGCTCGGCGATGAATTTGTGGCTCGCGCCATGAAAGCCCCAGCGCCGGACTCCCAACTCATGCCAGGCTTTCGGAACGGCATACCGTATGGCGGCTTCGGGCGCCCACTGATAAAAAGCGGTTTCAAAAAGCGCAATCAACGGTGTCGCCGGGATTCGTTGGGCGAAGAGCCGGATTCCGGTGATATAGGGCGGATTGTGCGCCGGAGCGATGTGGTTGCAGACGTCCATCGCTTTCACAACCCCTTCATCCAGGCGGACGCAGCCATTCACCCCTCGCGCCATGATCGTCTTGAAGCCGACCGCCGCCAGGTCTTTTTCACACTGGATGGCCCCGCTGTTTTTCAACTCCGTCAGGCAACCCTCCACGGCTTGCGCATAATCAGTGACGCGCTCGAACCCGCCTTTGTGCAAGAGGCGTTCCTCGCCGTCCGAGCAATCGAACAGCCGCCACTTGAGCGAGGTCGAACCGAGATTGGCTACGAGTATTTTCACTGCTGAAGCCACTTGCCCAGACCCGCCAGCCCTTCGTGCGGGCGGGGAATCACCTGGACGCTGATGACTTGCCCGACCTGGGCCGCCGCGGCCGCTCCGGCGTCCGTGGCGGCTTTCACGGCTGCGACGTCACCGCGGAAGAAGGCCGTCACGTAGCCGCTGCCAACTTTTTCCCAGCCGACCATCGTTACATTGGCCGCTTTAAGGGCGGCATCGCTGGCTTCGAGGAGGGCGCAGAGGCCCTTCGTTTCAATCATTCCAATCGCTTGTTGTGCCATAAGAGAGATGCTTGTTGTTGGTTGAGAGTTGAGTGGTTACTTGGCCGCTTTGGCCGGTTCACCGATAAACATTTTCAGCAAATCGTCGTGCGGACGAGCCAGGATGTGCGAGCTGACCAGTTCGCCAACTTTGGCCGCTGCCTTCGATCCGGCGTCGACGGCGGCCTTCACGCTGCCGACATCGCCGCGCGCCAGCACGGTGATCAATCCGCCGCCGATGGAGATTGTTTTCACCAGGTTGACGTTTGCGGCTTTGACCATGGCATCGCTGGCCTCAACGCTGCCCACATATCCTCGGGTTTCGATCATTCCTAATGCTTCACTCATAATTTTGGTGTTTGTTCATTCGTATTTATTCGTGGTTGCTACTTTATCAATTCGCACGCAGTCTCGGGTTGCAGATTGCAGGCGTTGCCTTCGTCCGTGTCGATGTGGACTTCCAATTTGTAACTCTGGTCCACCCGGACTAAAAGCTTCTCCAGGCTCAAACCGCACGGCCCGCCGATGTTCAATTTCATGTCCGCGCCGTTTTTCACTCCGTAAAACTTCGCATCCTCCGGGTGCATGTGGACGTGCCGTAAGGCGCGGATGACGCCGTTTGACATTTCAAAAAAGCCCGCCGGCCCCATCAACATACCGCCCGGGGTCCCCTCGATCTTCCCGGACAACCGCAGCGCAATATCAAACCCCAGCGCAATCGCATCAGTATAAGCCAGTTCCACCTGGTTGAGCGTCCGGCACGGACCCAAGATGCGCAAATTCGAGATGACCCGGCTGCGCGGGCCAATCAGCGTAACCGCCTCGTGCGCGGCGAATTGACCTGCTTGATAAAGAGCCTTCCAAGGCCGCAGTTGATGGCCTTTGCCAAATAGAACTTCCACCGCTTCCTGCGTCAGATGGCAGTGGCGGGCACTCACATTGACTACCAAAGGATTCGGGGCCGAAGCTGTGCGCGGAAGGGGCTTTCCCAGCCGCTGATACACGGCTTGCCGAACTAAATGTTCGACCACAGCGCGGTGCGGAAGTTGGCTCGTTGCAACCATATCTTTGTTATTTTTGACATATTTTGGAAATAAGTCAACAAAAAGATTGCAATATTTATCAAATTATTCCAAATTACCTTCAAATGCAGGCTCAAGAGCGCCAAAAACGAATCGAGGCATACCTCCAGAAGGTTGAGTTCGCATCCTTGGAAGAGCTTGCAGCCCATGTAGATGCGTCTTCCTCAACCGTTCGGCGTGACCTCTCCCTGCTGGAATCGGGCGGAAACGTGCAGAGAACTCACGGTGGGGCCCGATTGGCCAATCCACGCTCTGACGAATTTGCTTTTTCAGCGCGCGACACCCATCAACTGGCTGAAAAGGAAGCCATCGGTCGCGCCTGCGCCGGATTGATTCCCCCGAACCAGAGCGTGATCATTGATGCGGGCACCACCACCTATCATGTGGCGCGCTATCTGGAGAGCAAACGCCCGCAAATCGTCACCAACTCGCTGCCAGTGGCCAACCTGTTTGCCTCTGCCAACCTGCTGGAAGTGCTGGTGTCCGGTGGAGTGATTTACCCGCGCCTCGGAGTGCTGGTCGGGCCGCTCGCCGTGGAAGCCTTCTCAAAGCTGCACGCAGATGTGGCGATCATGAGCGCAGGCGGAATTTCGCTGGAAGGGATTACCAATTCCCACGGCCTGCTCATCGACATCCAGCGCGCCATGATCCACGCCGCGCAGAAAGTGATCTTTTGTCTCGACCATACCAAGTTCGGACGCCAATCCGTATTGCCGCTTTGCGCCCTGGATTGCATCGACGCCATCGTGACCGACAGTGCCGCTCCGCAGGATCTGGTCGAAGCCCTGCGCGCCCGCCAAATCGAAGTAATCGTGGCGCCGCCAGCCGATTGAACCTTTGGCGGAGTGCGCCCGTCCCCGGGCGCAGCAAGGCGGGGAATGGAGTGAGCGATTGAATCTTCCACCACCATTGGACGATGCGAACCGTTTGACCGTTTGAATGATTTGTTGACAAAAACGTCAAATTTAGCATAGGTGGTGAGTCCACAATATGAACCGCCATACAACCAACGAAACCATTATGAAAAAATTGATTGTCTGTTTAACCCTGGCTGCCTTCGCTTTCATCCCCGCGGTGCAAGCGGGTGGCGACAAGACCTGCAACGCGAAATCCTCCTGCTGCGCCGATCAGGCCAAAACCGCCAGCGGCGGCGCCTGTTGCGCCAAGAAACTCGCGAAGGCCGATGCGACCGCCAAAGGCGCGACTCTCCTGGTGCAGCGTTAATCCTGGCGTTAGACTTTCTTTGAGCCGGCGGGCACCCGGTTCCACTGAGGGGCAAGGAGCAGGCCGGCTAACGCCAAAGCTACACCTAGGCCGAAAAAAATCGGATTCCAGATTTCGTGGCCCTGGCTGAGGAGCTGCCCAATCCAGCCAGGCAGGGTCACGCCGATGATTTGCCCTATCGAACCGAAGCCGTTGATGAGGCCGCTGGCGGTGGAGGCGCCGCGCTTCGTGCCAAAGTCGATGGCGGCTGTGCCGGAAATCAGCGAATCGGGGATGTAGATGAGAAAGCCCACCGCGAACAGTCCCGCCCCAATCGCCAGCTTGGTCAGCGGCAGGTATTGAAATGTAATCATACCGACCGCCAGAACCAGCAGCGCGATGACCCCAACCGGCATCCGTCTGGACTGAAAGAGCCGGTCGGAGAGGTAGCCGCCCGCCAGGGTGCCGAGCGGCCCCGCCAAATCGAACATGCTTCCAAGAATTCCTGACGCGGCCGTCCCGGTGCCGAGGCGTTCGTTCACATAGACGGGCGACCAATAGAGGATCAAGTAGCGGGTGGGTTTAACCAAAAAATAGACGATGGCCAGCAGCCACACCATCGGATTGCGCAAGACCTCTGCGATGACAGCCCACGAACCATCGGCCTCCTTCCCATCGCTATCGTCCGGTGTTACGACCACTTCCGGTTCGCCGTGGTACTGTTCAATCGCTGGCAAACCGGCATCTTCGGGCCGGTTGCGTTGAAACAAAATGAACAGGACCCAGATGACTAAGAGGGAAAGGGCGGGGATCCAAAATGCGTAGCGCCACGCACCGCCCCATCGGATTGCCAGACCCGCCACCACCGAGGCGATGAACCCTCCGAACGCATAATTTGTACACCACCAACCCATGACGCGTCCGCGTTCCCGGCGCGAGAAGAACTCGCCCATGTTCTTGGCCAGCGGCGCCCAACCGCTGGCTTGGACCAGACCCTGGATCGCCAGCAACACGCCCAGAACCAAAACCGTGTTCGCTGCGCCTGAGAGCAAGGCGACGATCACTGAGGCGAGCATGCCGATCAAGATCACGCCGCGGGTGCCCGCCTTGTCGCCGAGCATGCCCCATCCAAATTGGCCGATGGCATACGCTACTGAGTTTGCCCCATCCATCCACGACATGTCGGCTTTGGTCAACCCCATCACCTCGGGTTTGGCCAGATCGATCTTGGCCACCGAGAAGGATTTTCGAGTGAGATAGAATCCTGCATAACCCAGCCAGGTGATGGCGAAAATTCGCCAGCGCCATCGCTCATAGCGTGGGTTGTCGCCAAAAAGTTTAGGCTGGCTCGGCATGCGCTGAGGTCGGTGCAGAGTGTGACAGGCGGGCCTTGGCCAATGCAAGCAGCTTCCTTGACCTTTCTGCTCCGTTTCCCGACACTCACCCGCCTATGTCAATTCCGGCAGAATTTCGAGGCATCACAGCAGTGACCAAAGCAAATGTCTATTTCGAAGGCAAAGTGGCCAGCCATACCTTGCTGTTTCCGGATGGAACGAAGAAGACTCTGGGCCTGATTTACGCTGGCAAGTTTCACTTCGGCACTGACAAAGCTGAACGAATGGAAATCGTGGCCGGGCAGTGCAGCGTCAAACTCGATGGCCTGCCGGCCACGAATACGTATTTCGCGGGCGACGTCTTTGAAGCGCCTGCCGCATCGGGATTTGATATCGAGGTGAGACAGGGGATCTGCGAGTATATTTGCTCTTTTTTGCCATAGCTGAGGCGTGAGGGGAGTGAAACGGAGTGCGATTATGAGGGTCGGTCAGGAGCGCGGGATTTATGCGGATTTATGCCGCTTCCACTTGGGAGCCAAGAGTGATCTCGCGAATGGGGGAGCCAAACCGAGGTCGATGCTTGAAGTGGCATAAATGCCGCGCTCCCGCCGCTCTAGCTGACCTTTGTCCCCAGTTGTTTGCCTGACATTTTAATCGCACGAAGTGGAGCGATCCAGACTTGTTCGCGTCATCGGGTTGAAGTAGAGTCGGCTTCCTGTATGCTGACCAATTCGAATTCCAAAGTCCTCCACCGGTTGCCACGCGGGACGCCTCCCCCACTTCAGACGCTCGCTCTCCTGCTGGCTCTTGCAGCGTTCCCGGCCTTTGGTCAGGACGGCGTGTTGCCCGGCACCAAGCCGCTTACCACCGAGGGCGATCTCTCCGCCCAAATGGTGTCCGGGGTGGATCGGTTTCTGATGCGCGAAATCGAGCGTTCCATTCAGAAGCGCCCCGCGCTCTGGCACCGCGACTTTTCCTCTTCCGAAGCCTACGACAAATCGGTCCAACCCAACCGGGACCGGTTCCGGAAATCCATTGGCGCCACGGACGCGCGGCTGCCAGTCAACGCCCTGGAATATGTCAGCAGCACCGCCAGCCCGGCGCTGGTGGCGGATACCTACCGGTTTTCTGTCTATGCCGTGCGCTGGCCGGTCTTTGAGGGGGTTTTTGGCGAAGGACTATTGTTGCAGCCCAAGCTGGCCGCTGTCGCCGGGTTGACAGCGCCCGCACCGAAGGCCCGGGTCGTGGCCCTTCCCGATGCAGATCAGACTCCTGAGATGTTGGTGGGCCTCGCGCCGGGCCTGGCGCCCGAAGCGCAATGGGCTCGACGGCTCGCCGAGCACGGCTGCCAGGTGATTATTCCAGTGCTGGTGAACCGGCAGGACACCTGGTCTGGGAATGCAAAAATAGGGCGCTTTACCAACCAACCCCATCGCGAATGGATTTACCGTCAGGCCTTCGAGATGGGACGGCACATCATCGGCTACGATGTGCAGAAAGTCCTGGCGGCGATCGATTGGTTTGAGGCGGACTCGGGCAAATCCTTCGGCGCTGAACGCTCTGCCCTTCGGGCCGGAGTGGTAGGCTATGGCGAGGGCGGTTTGATCGCTCTCTACAGCGCCGCGTTGGACGCGCGCATCCAGGTTTGCGTGGTCAGCGGCTACTTTGATTCCCGCCAGCGGGTCTGGGAGGAACCTATCTACCGCAACGTCTTCGGACTCCTCCGCGAATTTGGCGACGCCGAAATCGCCAGCTTGATCGCGCCCCGCTCCTTGATCATCGAACACAGCGACTCGCCCAAAATTATGGGCCCGCCCCGGCCCAGTGAAGGCCGGTCCGGCGCAGCAGCGGGAAAATGGGCCGCGCCGGACTTTGGTTCGGTGGAAAAGGAAGTGGCGCGCGCCAACGCCTTGATCGGCCCATTGACGAACCGGATCGAGTTCATTTACGGCAATGAAGGCATGGCGATCGGTCCGGGCTTCGAGCAGACACTTTCACAACTGCTCGGACGGCTCGGCTCGCCCGTGAAAACGCTCGCTCCGCCCGGCCAGCCACCCAAAGACCTCCGAGCCAATTTCGATCCTGCCGAACGCCAACGCCGGCAAGTTGAGCAATTGGTCGAGCACACCCAGGGTTTGTTGCGCTTTTCTGAACGCGTGCGCGATGATTTCTTTTCCAAAAAGGTCAAAGCCACGCCGCTGAGCGAGTACCAGGCTGATTGCCAGCGGTATAAGAGCAATTTTTGGGAGGAAGTGATCGGTCGCTTTCCGCCGGCGAGCGTGCCAGCCAATCCGCGCAGCCGAAAAATCTATGATCAACCCTCCTGGACAGGGTATGACGTGATGCTCGATGTTTGGCCGGATGTGTTCGCATGGGGCGTGTTGTTGCTGCCGAAAGACCTCAAGCCTGGCGAACGCCGCCCGGTGGTGGTCTGTCAACACGGGCTGGAGGGCGTGCCGGCGGACACGATCACGGACGATCCGAAGGCTCGAGGATACGCCTCTTACAAGGCCTTCGCCGCGCGGCTGGCAGAGCGGGGGTTCGTGGTGTTCGCCCCGCATAACCCTTATCGAGGGGTGGAAAAATTCCGCGTCCTGCAACGGAAAGCCAATCCTCTGGGAAAGTCGCTTTTTTCGGTCATCCTCGCGCAGCACGATCGCATTCTCGATTGGCTTTCCGAACAGCCCTTCGTTGATCCGGCCCGGATCGGCTTTTACGGCCTCTCCTATGGGGGCAAGACGGCCATGCGGGTTCCGGCCCTGCTGGATCGTTACTGCTTGTCGATCTGCTCGGCGGACTTCAACGAGTGGGCCAAGAAATGCGCCACCACGGAGTCTCCTTACAGCTATCTCTACACCATCGAATACGACATGTACGAGTTTAATCTGGGCCATACCTTCAATTACGCGGAGATGGCTGGGCTGATTGCCCCCCGGCCATTCATGGTCGAACGCGGCCACAACGACGGCGTGGCGCCGGACGAATGGGTCGCTTACGAGTACGCCAAAATCCGCCGGCTTTACGCCAAACTGGGGATCCCGGCGCGGACCGCGATCGAGTTTTTCAACGGCCCGCACACCATCAATGGCATGGGCACGTTCAAGTTCCTGCACCAGCACCTGAATTGGCCCGAACCCAAATAGGTGAAAACCCCGTGAACGCATTCGCTTTACTTGAAGGCCGTCGAGGGAAACCGGCGGGAAATCTTTTCCAAGCCGGATGGCTACTGATGGTTTGGGCTTGCTTTCAGGCCGATTTCTCCTCAGCGCAGCCGGCTGGCGCCAAACCGTCTCCTCAGCCGTTCCTGCTTGAACAGGATGACGTGGTTGCGTTCACCGGAGGAGCTAACATGGTGGCTGCACAACACGGCGCGCATCTCGAAACTCTCCTAACCCTGAGTTTCGGCCAGAAAAACGTGCGCTTTCGCAACCTGGCCTGGGAAGGGGACACGGTGTTCGAACAGGCGCGGGAGATGAATTTTGGCTCGTGGCCGGAGCAACTCAAGCGGGTGGGGGCGTCGGTCGTCTTTGCGCAGTTCGGCCAGATGGAATCGCTCCAGGGGGCTTCCGCGCTCCCTCGCTTTGTTCAGGCTTACGGCAGGCTGTTGGATGAATTCGGCAAACACACGCGCCGCATCGTGCTGCTTTCTCCTGTCCCGTTCGAGAAAGCCCAGCCACCCCTGCCGGATCTGTCCGTTCGCAACGAAGACTTGCGGCTCTACGTGGAAGCGATCCGCGCCCTGGCGCAGAAATGTAAATGTGGATTCGTGGATCTCTTCACTCCGTTTCGGGAACGGGCCGGGAAGGGACTGGATCTGACTGTCAACGGACTGCATCTCGACCAAAACGGGCAATGGGCCGTGGCCCGGGAGACCGGCACGCAACTCGGGCTCGGGCGGACGGCAGAGCGGGTGCATTTGGATCCTGCAAGCGGGGCCTTGCGGCCCGAGCCAGTCGAGCGTCTGCGCGCGATGATCCAGGCCAAAAACCGGCTCTGGTTTGACTATTGGCGTCCCATGAACTGGGCCTTTCTGCGTGGCGACCGCACCGAGCAGCCGAGCAGCCGCGACCATCGCGACCCGAAAGTTCGCTGGTTCCCAACGGAAATGGAGAAATTCCCACCTCTGATCGAAGCGAAGGAAAAGGCCATTGCGAAAGTGGCCGCAGAGATAGCGAATGACCAATGACCAGTGGACAGTATTCAGTAACCAGTGATCAGTAATCAGTGAAAAGTAATTACTTCATCAAGTGTGCCCGCGCGGAGTGCGGAATAGCGTCCGCAGATGCCGCTCGATCGAGCCGCATTGAGACGCCCTACCATCGAATGAAAGCGAAGGGCAGCTTTGGGCGTTGGGAATTGGTCATTCATCGGACATTGCGTCATTGGACCTTGGTCATTCAGGATTCAGTCGCCCCCGCCTGCCTCTGTATGCTCTTCCTGTGCGCCACCCTCCCGACCTCGGCGCAAGACCATGACGATCCGGCCGCCGAACTCGCTTCATTCCAGGTGGCGGACGGTTTCGAGGTGAATCTCTTTGCGTCGGAACGGGACGGCGTTGTGAAGCCGATCCAGATGCGATTCGATGCCCGGGGGAGACTCTGGGTCATCGGCAGCACGGTGTATCCGCAGCTTGAACCAGGGCAAATGCCCAACGACAAAGTCCTGATTCTCGAAGATACGGCCGGCGATGGACGCTGCGGCAAGACCACGGTCTTCGCAGACGGACTGATGATTCCTACGGGCATCGAGCTGGGCGACGGCGGCGCTTACGTTGGGCAAGGAACCGAGTTGCTATTTTTGAAAGACCACGACGGCGACGGCAAAGCTGACGAGCGCCG
>WNFM01048042.1_pt2 | contig 12975 bp, 12 predicted proteins | sample 5400271 | NCBI WGS metagenome assembly WNFM01 (sample SAMN13153352, study PRJNA577476) | soil metagenome | isolation source: 60 cm saprolite on Douglas fir-dominated hillslope | place: USA:California | collected 2013-09-17 | reverse complement strand
AGTGACGTCCGCTCAGAGCCCCAGGAAGAGCTTCGCGATACGGAAGTAGATGATGAGCCCGGTCGCGTCCACCAGGGTCGCGATCATGGGGGCGGAGAGAACGGCGGGGTCGATCCCGAAGCGCTGGGCCGCGATGGGGATGAGCGATCCCACCGTGGTGGCCCAGGTGCAGATCACGAGCACCGTGACCCCGACCGTGACCGCCAGGGGCATGTGCGCGCCCCAGGTGAGGGCGCGGCCAAACGCCACCGCCCCGACCAGGATGCCGATGAAGGCCCCGGTGGAGAACTCTCGGCCCAGGACGCGCCAGGCGTCCTTGAGGCGGATCTCGCCCAGGGCCAGGCTCCGGATGACCGTGGTCACGGTCTGGGAGCCCGCGTTGCCCCCGGTGCCGATCAAGAGCGGGATGAAGAACGCAAGGGCCACCACCGCCGCCAGCTCACCCTCGTAGTGGCGCAGGACGGTGCCGGTGAAGGTCTCCGCCACGAAGAGCAGGAGCAGCCAGCCGATCCTCTTCCGCACCACCATCAGCACGGAGTTCTGGAAATACGGCTTGTCGGGGGCGCCCCCCTCGATGGCCGCCATCTTGAGGACGTCCTCGGTTCCTTCCTCGATGAGGACGTCCACCACGTCGTCCACGGGGACGAAGCCGCAGCTCCTGGTCGTCGAGGGCGTTCACGGTGGCCGGCTTGCGGCGCATGACTTTTTCCACCGGCTGGTCCAGCTCCGCCATCACGAGGTCGCGGAGGGAGACCGAGCCGAGGAGGCGGCCGGTCTCCGGCTCCAGCACGTAGCAGGCGTAGATCGACTCCTTGTCGCGCGCCACCGAGCGGATGTGCTTGAGGCACTCGCCCACCGTCCACCCCGGGGCGAGGCGCACGAACTCGGTGGTCATGATCCCGCCCGCGCTGTGGTCGGGATACTGGAGGAGCCGCTCCACCTCCGACGCCACCGCCGGGGAGCACTTGGGGAGCAGCCGCCGGCGCTCGCGCTCGCCCATCAGCCGTACGATGTCGGTGCGCTCGTCGGCGGACAGCCCTTCGATGATCTGGCCGGCCCGGGCGGGGTCCATGCGCTCGAGGATCGCGCTCCGGCGGTGGAAGGTCGGCTGGTCGAACACCTCCACCGCCCGCGGCACCGGCAGCATGGTCATGATGGTGGCCGCTTCCTGGAGGGTGAGCGGATGTAGCGGTAGAGCAGGTCGCGCGCGCGGAGGTAGTACTCGTAGGCGTCGGTGCTGCCGGTCATGGGGCGCTCGATCTGCTCCTGCTCCTCGGGGGCGCTCACGGGGCGGTCTCCTGTCGCTCCTCGCGCCGGCTCTCGTAGCGGCGCCGCAGGTCCTCCATCATCTCCGCGAAGCGCGGGTCGTCGCGCAGGGAGTCGAGCTTGCGGCTCTGGGCGAAGAGGGGATAGTTCTCGTTGCCCAGCCAGACCGCGAGACGCACCCACTCGATGGCCTCTTCCTTCATCCCCTCCATGCCGTAGAAGGAGGCCAGCCAGAAGGCGATGTCGTGGTCGGCGGTGGCCACCTCCTTCACCCGATCGGTGATGAGGGCGCGGGCCGCCTCGTGCTCGCCGCGCGCGGAGAGGCACCAGGCCAGCAGCGGCTGCACTCCGTCGAAATGCGGGTTCTGGCGGAGCACGTCCTCGATGAGGGCCTGGGCGTCGTCGACCTGCCCCTGGTTGAAGAGGGCCACCGCGAAGAACGTCTTGAGCAGCGGGTGCTCGGGCTCCATCGCGCGGCCGGCCTCCAGATCGGCGATGGCGTCCGCGAAGCGCCCCTGGTGGGTGCGGATGCGGGCCCGGTTGAAGCTGACCACCACCAGGTCCTTCGGGTTCAGCTCCAGCGCGCGGTCGTACATCTCGAGGGCGCGCTCGTAGAGCCCGTCGAGGCGGTAGAGCATTCCCGCCACGAACAGCACCGAGGCGTCGTCGGGCGCCTCCCCCAGCAGGCGGTCGATGGTCTCCCGGGCGTGCTGCTTGTCGCCGTGGTGCAGGTCCACGTAGACCATCTGCAGGTGCGCGTTCACGATGGTGGGATCCAGCTCGAGGGCGCGCTTCAGGGAGCGCTCGGCCAGCATGTAGTTCTCCGTCCCTCCCCAGCCCTGGGCGTGCATCACGTAGCAGCGGCCGAGGGTGGCGTGGGCCCGGGCGAACTCGGGGTCGAGGCCGATGGCCTCGTGCAGCATCTTGATGGTGGCCTCCAGGTCGGCCTCGTCGTGGGTCTGCTGGATGTAGCGGTAGAGCAGGTCGCGCGCGCGGAGGTAGTACTCGTAGGCGTCGGTGCTGCCGGTCATGGGGCGCTCGATCTGCTCCTGCTCCTCGGGGGTGAGGCGCAGCTTCAGGCCGGCGATGAGGTGCTCCGCGATCTCGTCCTGGATGGTCAACAGGTCCTCGTCCGCCACGTCCAGGCTGTCGCTCCACACGATCTCCCCGGAGGCGGTGTTGAGGAGCTGGACGGTGACGCGGATGCGGCCCTCCGCCTTGATGAAGGCGCCGGTGAGCACGAGCTCCGCCGCCAGATCCTCGCCGATCTGGCGCGGGTCGATCGTCTGCCCAACGTAGGGAGCGACGTAGACCGAGGGGCGCACGACCAGCGACTTGAGGTGCGCGAGCTCGGTGATCACGCCGTCGGCCAGGGAGAACTCGTAGAAAGCGGCGTCGGCGGCGCCGGTCAGGTTCTTGAAAGGCAGCACGGCGAGGGTGGTTCGGTCCTCGCTCCCCCAGGTCGAAGGGCGGGAGGGGGAGGGAGTGGCGCTCGTGGGACCCGAACGGGCCCCGCGGGCGGAGACCGAGGGGCCGCTGCGCAGACGGCCGAGCACCCGGCCGAAAGTCGAGCTCAGGAGCCAGGTGGCGCGCGCGCGCGCCCGCTGGGGCAGCAGCAATGCGGCCGAGGTCTCGCTCGGGAGGAGGCCGGTCTCGCGCGAGAAACGGCGCATCACCGCCTTCAGCTCGTCGCGGAGCGCCGCCATGGTCTGGAAGCGGTCCTTCGGGAGCTTGGCCATGGCCCGGTCCAGGATGGGCTGGATGGCTCCGGGCACCTTCGGGTTCACCTCCCGCAGCGGGCGGGGTGTGAGGTTGATGACGGCGTTCAGGACTTCCACCGCATGGCGGCCGCGGAACGGCGGCTGGCCGGTGAGCATCTCGTAGAGCAGCACGCCCAGGGAGAAGACGTCGCTGCGGTGGTCCGCGGGATCGCCCGCCGCCTGCTCCGGGGAGCTGTAGCCCATGGAGCCGTAAGGGACGCCCACCTCGGTGAGCGGCTCGTCGGTGGGCGAGCGGGGCGGCGAGCCGTCCTCGGCGGGGTCGGCGGCCAGCATCTTCGCCAGGCCGAAGTCGAGGACCTTGGCCTGGCCGTCGGCGGTGACGATGACGTTCGCGGGCTTCAGGTCCCGGTGGGCGATGCCGCTGCCGTGGGCCACCGCGAGGGCGTCGGCGATCTGGATCCCGATCGAGAGCGCGTTGAGCGGCTCGAGGGGCCGGCCCGCCAGGAGCTGCTTGAGGGTCGGGCCTTCGATGTACTGAAGCACGATGTAATAGAGCCCGTCCGCCTCCCCCACGTCGTAGACACCCTGGATGTGCGGGTTGTCGAGGGCGGAGCAGAGGCAGGCCTCGCGCTCGAAGCGGCGGCGCGCCGTCTCGCTGGCCGCGAGCTCGGGACGGAGGGCCTTGATGACGACCGGTCGAATGAGGCGGAGGTCCTCGGCCTTGAACGCAGTCGCCTGGCCGCCGCGGCCGAGGGTCTCGAGGATCCTGTAGTGGGAGATCGTGGTGCCCGGGGTGAGCTGCAACATCGGCTATCACCTTTATTGTAGCGCCGAGCCCGTCGCCCGTCGTTGACTTTCCGCGCGGCGTGGCCTAGCGTCAGAACGACATGTCCCCGAGGCCCCGGCGATGCGTGATGCTGTTCGCGCGGGCTCCCCGAGCGGAGTCCCGGGCCAAGCACCTCGCCCAGGCGGAGCCGTTGTTCGCCCTGGCCTCCCGCCGGGTGGTCGCCGCCGCCCGGATGCTCGAGGACGTCGACCTCCTGGTCGTTTGCCCGGCCGCGGAGCCGAGTCCGGCGGCTGGCCCCTCGGGGGCGGCCCGTCTGGCCCAGCGCGGCCGCGGCTTTCGCGAGCGCCTGGAGAACGCTTTCACCGACGCGGGCGCCCTCGGATACCGAGAGATCGTCGCCGTTCCTGGCGACGTCCCTGGCCTCTCCGCCGCCCATCTCGCCGCGGCGTTCGCCGCTCTCGGCCACCAGCCCACGGTGCTCGGTCCGTCCCCGGACGGCGGCGTGTACCTCATCGGCACCCGCGAGCCCGTGGACCGGCTGTTCGCGGGCGTCCGCTGGCGAACGCGCCACTTGCTGGGGGACCTCACCGAGAGGGCGGGCGGCGGGGACCTCCTGCCCGCCCTCGCCGACCTGGACGGCGAGCGCGACCTCGGCCGCTTCGAGCGGGACCGCGATCCGACCATCCGCGCCATCCTCCGCGCCATCCGCCGCCCCGTCCTCCAGCGTAGGCCCGGCCAGGGCCATCGCCCCCGAGCGCGGCTCCTCGCCTCTCCCGACGCCCAGCGCGGTCCCCCCGCTCTCGCCTGAGACACTTGGATCACCGAGGCGCCGCCCGTCGGCGCCCGTGGCGCGCCGCATTTCCATCTCAGGGGGATCGATGCCGAGCTATTACATGTCCGAGGACCTGGCCCGTTTCGGCGACATGGGGCGGACCGTACCGGAGCAGCACGAGCTGTTCATGAAGTGGTACGGGAAGGTGATGGAGAATGGGGCGCTGGACGAGAGGACGAAGAAGCTCATCGCCCTCGCGGTCGCCCACGCGATCCCCGAGCCCTACTGCATCGACTCGTATTCTTCGGCCTGCGTGGACGCGGGGATCTCTCCCGAGGAGATGGCGGAAGCGGTGGGCGTGGCCGCGGTGATCCGCGGCGGAGGGGTGGTGGCGCACTGGGTCCAGGCCTGCAACACCGTCTCCCGGAAGGAGTGAGGGCGGAGCTTCGAGGCCCGACCGTGAGCCATCTGGTCGTGATCGGCGCGGGGCCCATGGGGCTCGAAGCCGCGCTCGGGGCGCTCGAGCGCGGCTTCGAGGTCACGGTTCTCGAGAAGGGCCGGGTGGGGGAGTCGCTCCTTCGCTGGGGCTCCACCCGGTTCTTCAGCCCGCTGGGCATGAACGTCTCCGGGCGCGTCAAGCGGCGGCTGGGGCCGGAGCTGCCGTCCGAGGATTCCCTCCTCACCGGGCCCGAGATGGTGGCGCGAGTGCTCGAGCCGCTGGCCGCGCGGCCGCCGCTCCTCGGGCGGGTGCGCCTCGGCCACCGCGTGGTGGCCGTCGGGCGGGCGCGCATGACCCGCGCGGAGATGCCCGGCCACCCCCTCCGGGCCGAGCGGCCCTTCCGCCTTCTCGTGGAGACGCCGCAGGGCGAAGACGTGATGGAGGCGGAGGCGGTGCTCGATGCATCCGGCGTCTGCGACACCCCGGCCGCGCTGGGCGTGGGCGGAGTGCCGGCGCGTGGCGAGCGCGCGGAGCAGTCCCGGCTGATCCGCCATCTGGGGTTGCTGGAGAGGCGGCTCGGTTTCGTGGCTGGCCGAGAGGTGCTGGTGGTGGGCCACGGTCACTCCGCGGCCAACGCGATCGGTCTCCTCGCGGAGATAGCACCCGCCCCGCGCGTGACCTGGGCCGTGCGAACGGCGAATCGGCGGCCGTGCCTCGAGGTCGCGAGCGACCCGTTGCCCGAGCGCCGCTCGGTGGTGGCCCGGGCCAACCGGCTGGCGGCCGAGCCGCCGGCGTTCCTCCGGATGGAGCGAAGGGCGAGCGTCGAAGCCATCGAGGCGGTCAACGGGCACCTCGGGGTCGCCCTCTCGGGCGGCCGCCGGGCGGAGTACGACACGGTCGTGGGACTCACCGGCTACCGCCCCGACCTGTCGTTCCTGAGCGAGCTGGCCCTCGAGATCTCGCCGGTGAGCGAGGGGGCGGGCCGTCTCCAGCGCGCGCTCTCGAACGCAACCGACTGCCTCGCGGTCCCGAAGGTCGCGGCCGAGGACCTCGCCAGCGGCGAGCCCGGCTTCCATCTCGTGGGCTTCAAGGCCTACGGTCGGCTGCCCGCTTTCCTCCTGCAATCGGGCATGGCGCAGCTCGAGTCGATCCTCGACGGCCTCGGTTCGCGGCGATGAACGGCGAGGCCTATCCCGCGACGAGCCCAGCCTATCCCGCGGTTCCGCTCTTTGCCCTCGACACCCTCTGGCTCCAGGTGGCGGGGACGCTCTGCAATATCCAGTGCGCCCACTGCTTCATCTCGTCCTCTCCCACGAACCGCAGCCACGAGATGCTCTCTCTCGCGGCCGTGAAGCGGCACCTGCGGGATGCCGAGGCCCTTGGGGTGAAGGAGTACTACTTCACCGGCGGCGAGCCCTTCCTGAACCGCGAGATCTTCGAGATCCTCGAGGCGGCGCTCGTCCTCGGGCCGGCCTCGGTGCTCACGAACGGGCTCCTGATCACGCCCGAGGCCGCGGCTCGCCTCCGCCGGCTCTCCGACGCCTCCGACTACAGCCTGGACCTCCGCATCTCGATCGACGGCTGGGACGCGGCGACCAACGACCCCGTGCGCGGCGCGGGGACGTTCGAGCGGATCCTGGCCGGGATCCGCAACCTGGCCTCAGCGGGCCTCAATCCCGTCGTCACCGTGACCGAGGCCTGCGAGGGTGCTTCCACCGCCCAGGGCCGCACACGCTTCCTCGAGCTCCTGCGCTCGATCGGCCTCACGAAGCCGCGGCTCAAGGTCATGCCGCTCCTGCGACTCGGGGCGGAGGTGCTTCGGACGCGGGCCTACGAGTCCTGGGAGACGCTCCGCGGCCGCACCCTGGCGCGCGACGAGGCCGAGGCCCTCGTCTGCACGTCGGGGCGGATGGTGACCTCGAAAGGCGTCTACGTTTGCCCGATCCTGATCGATTTCCCCGAAGGCCGCATGGGCGAATCCCTGGGAGAGACGCTCGGCCCCTTCGAGCTCAACCAACGGGCCTGCTTCACCTGCCACGAGCAGGGGCTCTCGTGCCGGACCTGAGACTCGGCCGCCCGGCGGCCGAGACGGCAGGACCGCCGACCGTCGAGATGGGCGACTATCGGCCGTGAGCGCAAGGTCGACGCGGTGTTCGCCCTCGGGGATTTCGGGGCCTTCGGGCCCCATCCGGACCGCACCCTCGAGGTGCTGCGCGGCGAGGGGATCCCGGCCATCCAGGGCAACTACGAGGAGTCCCTCTCGAGCTCGGCCGAGGACTGTCACTGCGGCTACACCGACCCGCGCGACAACCACTTCGCGCAGATCTCGTACGACTACACCCGGGACCGCACGGCCGCGGAGCACAAGCGCTGGATGGGGACGCTGCCCGGCCACATCCGGCTCACCATCGGCGGCCGACGGGTCCTGCTCTGTCACGGCTCCCCCCGCAGGATCAACGAGTTCCTCTGGCGGAGCACCACTCCCGAGCCGTTCCTGCGGAAGCTCCTCCGCGACTTCGAGACGGATCTCGTGGTCTCGACCCACACCGGCCTGCACTGGTCGCGCTTCGTGGAGCCCGGCCGGGGGATCGTCAACTGCGGGGCCCTCGGCCGGCCCGCCAACGACGGGCGCACCAACGTGTGGTTTGCCATCGTGGAGGCGTGCGGCGACGGGCTTCGGGCCGATCTCGTGCCCGTCGACTACGATCACGAGCGGCTGGCCCGCGAGATGCGATCCGAAGGCCTGCCCGCCGAGTTCGTGGAGACGATCCGCACCGGCTGGTGGACGAGCTGCCTCGAGGTCCTGCCCGCCAAGGAGCGCGCCGCGGGGCGGTACTGAATTAGCTTAGACTTCACCCGTGCTTCGGATCCTCGTCGTGGCCGCGGGGGACCTTTCGAGTGACCTGGGCCAGACCATCCTGTGGCGGCCCGACGTGGATCGGACCGTGATTCAAGACCCCCGGGCCGCCCCCGCCGCGGTGGCGCGCTGGCGTCCGAACCTGGTGGTCATCGACGTGACGGGCCTCGACGAGACGCTCCAGCTCGTCCGCAAGCTCCGCGACGATCCAAAGACGCGTGCCACCGCCATCGCGGTGCTGAACCGCGGCCTGCTCGAGGAAGCGGAGGACAGTCTGCTCTCTTCCGGGGTCAACGCGGTGCTGCGGCTGCCCGTGGACCCCCTGTTCTGGGACCGCCGGCTCGAGGAGCTGCTCTCCGTCCCCGCCCGCCGCGCGCACCGCATCCCGGTGCGCCTGCAGGATTGGTCGCGCTTCGTCAGCGACGCCGACGAGATGCAAGGCGCCGTCTTGAACATCGGCGCCCGCGGCGTCCTGCTGGAGACGAGCGAGCCCCTCGAGCTGGGAACGAAGCTCGGCCTCACCCTTCGCCTGCCCGACGAGCCGGCCGACTTGCACGTGGTGGGCCAGATCGTGCGCCTGGCGGGCGAGGATGAGGGACTCTGGCGGAGCGGCGTCGAGTTCCTCGTCTACCGCGGGGACGCGCGCGAGCGCATCGCGGCCTTCGTGGACGCGGAGGCGGCGCCGGACCGCCCCGGGCCCTCGGCCACCTTCCCCTTGCGCGTCCAGACCTTTGACGACGCTCGCGAGTGGGAAGAGGAGCTGCGGGCCAGCGAGCTCCGCAAGGCCCTCATCCTCGACTCCGCCCTCGACTGCATCATCACCGTCGACCACGACGCCCGCATCCTCGAGTTCAACGCGGCGGCGCGCCGCGCGTTCGGCTACACCAGGGCGGAGCTCTTCGGGCGGGAGGCCATCGACAAGCTCGTCCCTCCCGCGGAGCGCGAGGAGGTCCGGAGCCGGCTCCGCGAGTTCGTGACCACCGGAGAATCGCACGACCTCGGCCGGCGGCGCGAGTCGATCGCCATGCGGGCCGACGGCACGCTCTTCCCGGTGGAGGTGGCGGTTTTCCCGGCCTGGGTCAAGGGCAAGGTCCTGCTCACGGCCTTCGTACGGGATCTCACCGAGCGCAAGCGCAGCGAGCGCATGTCGGCAACGCGCCATGGGGTCACCGAGGCGCTGGCCGAGGCCGGGTCGGTTGCGGAGGCGGGGCCGCGCCTGCTCGAGGCCATCCTCGCCGGCCTCGGCTGGGACGAGGCCCGGCTCTGGATCCTCGACCGCTCGATCAACCGCTTGCACGCGATTGCGTCGTGCTTTTCCGGCCCCGCCGCCGCCGCCCCGCCGCCGGCCGACACCCTCGGCCCGGGCGAGGGGCTGCCCGGCCAGGCCCTGGAGAAGGGCGAGCCTGCGTGGATCCAGGCGGGGGCGCGGGGAGGCACGGCGCTCGCGGTGCCGATCCGCGTGGGCGTTCGCACCCTGGGCGCGATCGACCTGGCGAGCCGGGGTCCGCAGGCGCTGGAGCCCGACTGGCTGGCCGTGCTCAGCGAGATCGGGAGCCAGATCGGCCTCTTCCTGGAACGGCAATGGGCGGAAGAGGCGCTCCGCGAAAGCGAGGCGCGGATCGCGCGGGTGGCCGACGCGATTCCGGGCGCGGTGTATCAGTACCAGCTCTCCCCCGAGGGAGTCGAGCGCTTCGTCTTCGTGAGCCGAGGCGCCATCGACCTGCTCGGGGTCCACCCCGAGCGGATCCAGGCCGATCCACGCGCGGCCTGGGACCTCCTCCTCTCCCACTATGCGCCCGCCCTCAAGGCCTCGATCGCGGCCTCGGCCGCGGGGCTTGCGCCCTGGGTCCAGGCCTTCGAGGTGCGCACCACCGACGGCAAGGTCAAGTGGATCCGCGGACAGTCCGTCCCGACGCGAGCCCCCGACGGGACGATCGTCTGGAACGGCATCTTCGTGGACATCTCGGAGCAGAAGGCCACCGAGGACGCGCTGCGCCGGCTGAACGAGGACCTCGACGGGCGCCTGGCCGAGCTGCGCTCGGCGGAGGCGCAGCTCAAGCGGCTCGCGCGTTACGACAGCCTGACCGGCCTGCCGAACCGGTCGTTCTTCCTGGAGACCCTCGGCCAGACCCTGCTGCGCACGGAGCGCCGCAAGGCGCGCTCGGCCCTCATCTTCGTCGACCTGGATGGCTTCAAGGGGGTCAACGACAGCCTCGGCCACGCCGCGGGAGACGTGCTCCTGCGCACCCTGGCCGACCGGCTGAAGACGGTGACCCGCCGGACGGACGTGGTGGCCCGCATCGGCGGCGACGAGTTCACGATCCTCGTGGAGGACCTGGGCCGCGCCGACGACGCGGCCCTGGTGGCCTTCGGCATCCTCGAGCAGGTCTCCCGGCCCGTCATGATCAACGAGCGCGAGGTGGCGATGAGCGCGAGCGCGGGCATCGCCGTCTATCCCGAGGACGGGGTGGATGCGGAGACGCTCCTTCGCCATGCCGACCTCGCGATGTACCGGGCCAAGCAGGAAGGCAGGAACACCTACCGCTTCTTCACAACCGCCATGAGCGAGAGGGCCCGCGAGCGGATGGTCCTGCAGGGCAGCCTGCGGAAGGCCCTGGAGCGGGGGGAGTTCGAGCTCTACTACCAGCCCACCCTCCACCGCGATGGCCCGCCCAGCCTCGAGGCCCTCATCCGCTGGCGGCATCCGGAGAAGGGCGTGATTGCCCCCGGCGAGTTCATCGCCGGGGCCGAGGAGAGCGGGCTGATCCTGCCCATCGGAGCCTGGGTGCTGCGGCAGGCCTCGCGCTTCGCCAGGGCGATGCGTCGCCAGGACGTGCGGGTTGCGGTCAACCTCTCGGCCCGCCAGTTCCTCCAGGCCGACCTCGTCGACAACGTCAAGGCGGTGCTCGAGGAGACGGGCCTCGCTCCCGAGCGTCTCGAGCTCGAAGTGACCGAGTCCGCGGTCATGAGCGATGCCGAGGAAGTGCGCGAACGGCTCGACCGCCTCCGCGGGCTCGGGGTGCAGCTCACCCTGGACGACTTCGGCTCGGGCTATTCGTCGCTCAGCTATCTGAAGCGCTTCCGCTTCCACCGGCTGAAGATCGACCGCTCGTTCGTGAAAGACCTGCCCCACGACGCCGACAACACGGCCATCGTCGACGCGATCCTGGCCATGGCCCGCAGCCTGGGCCTGGACGTGGTAGCCGAAGGCGTGGAGACGGAAGAGCAGCGAACGTTCCTGGAAGCCCGCGGCTGCCCGGGCTTCCAGGGCTACCTGTTCAGCAAACCGCTGGCCCCCGCCGACGTCGAAGCCTACCTGGACGGGGTGTAAGAAACGGGATCCCGTGAGAGGCGACGGCGTTGGGCCGTGATCGTGTCGCCGATCGGTGTCATCGCGCTAGGCTACAGTGTGCAGCGCCTGGCCGGGCTCGCAATGGGAGTGTGGGCCTGGGTTCCGACGATGCTCGTCTTCTGGAGTGCGATCGCAGGCCTGATCCTCTGGGGCGGCCAGGGCAAGCCGGCGAGGCTCTGGCTCGGAAGGCCGCGCGGCGCAGGGGTGTGGTCGCTGCTGGCGGTTGCCGTGGGCCTTCTTTCGGTGCGCGAGTTCCTGTCGGGCTGGCATGTCCTCGAGTCCCCGGTCCTGCTCGCACTCTGGTTGGGGTTCGGTCTCGTCAACCCGTGGTTCGAGGAGGGTTACTGGCGCGGACTGCTGATCGATGCCACCAGCGGTTGGCTGAAGGGGCTCGGGGTGGTCTAAGCCATCCGCTCATCTGGGGAGTGAACTCCACCGCCCTTCGCCACCCTGCGGCGCTGGTCGGCTTGGGCCTGGTCGGTGGCGTGTGGGGACTAGCGTATTGGCGTACCGGTAGCCTCCGCTGGACCATCGTCGGCCATGCCTGCGCCAACCTCTTGGGGTTGTCGGTCCCGATTCTCTTGAACCTTCACGTGCCAGATAGCCTGAGGTGATGGGTCACATACTCTTGCTGGCGCTTGCCCTGGCTTCGGGGCCCGCGGGCGGGGCAGAGGGCCCAGTATCCGCCGCGCCCGAAACGGTCGTCGTGCAAAGCGGAGCGCTCAAGCTGCACGCCCTGCTCTGGCGGCCCCAGGGCCCCGGGACGTTCCCTGCCGTCCTGTTCAACCATGGGAGCGGGCACGCTACAGGCGCCGCAGCCGGGCGCCGCGATCAGCGGCACCCGGAGTTGCTCGGACCCCTGTTCGCCAGGCATGGCTACGTGTTCCTTTATCTCTTTCGGCGTGGGGACGGGCTCTCCGCCGGGCAGGGCATCCCCAGCGGCGACCGTATGGACACGGAGCTCGCGACAAGGGGGCAGAGGGCGCGGAACCGGCTCCAGCTGGAGCTGCTTGAGACCGACGAGATCAGCGACCCCCTCGCCGGCCTCGCATTCCTGCGCACGCTCCCCGAGGTCGATCCCCACCGCGTCGCGGTGGCCGGCGTCTCGTTCGGGGGGTCGCTCACCCTGCTCGTGGCCGAGCGCGAGAGCAGCCTGCGGGCGGCCGTCGTCTTCGCCACTGCGGGCTACAGCTGGGAGCGCTCGCCGCAGTTGCGCGCGCGCCTCCTGGCGGCGGTCCGCCGCATCGCGACGCCGGTCTTCTTCATTCACGCCGCCAACGACTATTCGGTCGCGCCGGGGAACGTGCTGGGCGCGGAGATGGCTCGGCTCGGTAAGCCGCACCGTGTCGCGATCTATCCTCCCGTTGGCCGGACCGCCGACGACGGGCATGCCTTCATCGACCTCGGCGTCGCCACCTGGGAGCCCGACGTGTTCACCTTCCTCGACGAGCACATGCGGTGATGGAGAACGCTTGCATGTTGCGAGGCGGGACGCGTTGTGAGCTCGTGGTGAGGCTCAGCGACTGACCTGCGCATCCGTGAAGCGGAGCGCGACCGAAGGGACCTCGGTGCGGGTGGAGCGGACCAGCCGCGTGGGCGCCTCGAGGGCTCCCAGGGCGAAGGCCCGGGCGACCTGCAGGAGCTTCGCGCGCAGCGGCGCCCGGCCCGCCCACACGTCGTGGCCGCGCGATTCGATGATCGGGCCGATCGCGGCGTAGACGTACCGCGCCGTCCGCACCGAGACCGCGCAGCGCCAGGAGAGCCAGCGCATTCCCGCGTCG
>WNFM01067081.1_pt1 | contig 12978 bp, 12 predicted proteins | sample 5400271 | NCBI WGS metagenome assembly WNFM01 (sample SAMN13153352, study PRJNA577476) | soil metagenome | isolation source: 60 cm saprolite on Douglas fir-dominated hillslope | place: USA:California | collected 2013-09-17 | reverse complement strand
GCCTCGAAGCCGTGATAGACGATCTCGGGCGGGTTGTTGGCGAGGAAGCGGTTGGCCCGCGCGGCGTCGCGGATCGCCGTCTCGATCTCGCTCTTGGCGGTCGCGATGTCCTGGCCGGGATAGATGGCGACGCGCACGTCGAAGACGCACCAGGCCGGCACGCTCGAGGCCCAGTCGCCGCCTTCGATCTTGCCGATATTGAGATTGATCGGGTGCTCGAGCGTCTCATAGGGCGGGTAGTCGGCGCGCCGCGTGTTCCACGCCTCCTCGAGCGCGTGCAGCGCCTGCATGATCGGAAAGGCGGCCTCGATCGCATTGGCGCCGGCACGCGCCTCGCGGACATGGACGGGGACGCCGCGGACATGGACCAGGAACCACAGCACGCCGACCTGGGCGCGGATCAGCTGGTTCCACATCGGCTCGGGGATGAGCGCCGCCTCGGCGCGGTAGCCGCGCTCCAGGCAGGCGAGGGCGCCGTTGCCGGTGCATTCCTCCTCGACGACTGACTGGATATGGAGATCGGCGGCCGGGCGCCAGCCGAGCCGCGCCAGCGCGTCGAGACTGGCAAGGCAGGCGGCGAGCCCCGCCTTCATGTCGCCGCCGCCGCGGCCATAGAGCCAGCCGCCCTCGACGCGCGGCGCGAAAGGCGGCGTCGTCCACATGTCGAGCGGGCCGGCCGGCACGACGTCGATATGGCCGTTGAGGATCAGCGAGCGGCCCCTGGCATTGGCCGGGCGATGGCTGCCGACGACGTTGAAGGCGTTGTCGTAGCCGACATGGACCGGCGAGAAACCCGGCATGTGGCGGATCGCCTCGACATCGATCTGCCAGCGATCGACCGCGAGGCCGCGCTCGCGCAACGCCGCCGCGACGAAATCCTGCGCCGTATGCTCGGCGCCGCGCACCGAGGGAAACTTGACGAGCTCCGCCGTCAGCGCGACCTGAGCGTCGAACCCGGTGTCGACCGATTTCATGATCGCGGTGGAGAGTTCGGAATCGAGCATGGCGCTATCAGCCTATCTGTCTATTTGTAGGGGCGGGGCTCTGCCCCGCCCATATCGGCGTGGTTTCCCAATTTACCGGATTCTCGCGGTCGAGGTGCCATTTTAGCGGGTTGTCCTGGATGTATTCGCGAATGCGGTCCCGGGCACGCTCGTCACGAATGACATGCTCATGATAGCTCCGCTGCCACAGACGACGTCCCGGTGTTGCATTCGCAGCGTTGACCGCTTTCGTCGACAGGCTTTTGAATGCACCGATGATGCTTGGCAACGGCGCCTCGCTCTCTGCGAGTTCCAAGATTCCATGGAGGTGATTGGGCATGACAACGAATTCATCGATAGCTACGCCGTCAGCGCGATCAGCGAGCGATTGCCAGACTGTGCGCACGATCTCGCCTGAGCGCGATAGGGACATCTGCTCCGCCGCGACGTCGCCCAGTACGCATTGCCGGTCATGCGTGCAGATCGTGATGAAATATGATCCCGCCTGGCTGTAGTCGAAATCCGGCAGTCGGAGTTTGCGCCGTTCCCTTTGCATGCGGCTATTCTCATCGCAAAACACGGCGCGGCAAGGACGATGTCTGCAGGGCGGGACTCTGCCCCGCCTGGGCCGGGCAGAGCCCGGCCCCTACAAATAACAGCCTGGGCCGGGGAGAGCCCGACCCCTACAAATATTCCGAACGATCGGATGTCTACAAACGGGTAGGCGGAAGCGCGGGGGGTGATTAGACTGGGATAAATATCCTCGATAGGCGGCTCGATATGCGGAACATCCAGGTCAATGGCGACAGGCTGTGGCAGTCGCTGATGGAGATGGCGAAGATCGGCGCGACGGCGAAGGGCGGCGTCTGTCGCCTGGCCCTCACCGATCTCGACAAGGAGGGGCGCGAGCTCTTCATCTCGTGGTGCCGGGAGGCCGGCTGCACCGTGCGCGTCGACGCCATGGGCAATATCTTCGCGCGGCGGCCGGGCCGCAACAAGCAGGCGGCGCCGGTGATGACCGGCAGCCATCTCGACACCCAGCCGACGGGCGGCAAGTTCGACGGCGTCTACGGCGTGCTCGCCGGGCTCGAGGTCGTGCGCACGCTCAACGATCTCGGCTACGAGACCGAGGCGCCGGTCGAGCTCGTGGTGTGGACCAACGAGGAGGGCTCGCGCTTCTCGCCGGCGATGATCGGCTCCGGCGTCTATGCCGGCGTCTTCTCGCTCGAGCAGGGGCTCGGCACGCCCGACAACGTCACCGGCGTCACCATGGGCGCCGAGCTCCAGCGCATCGGCTTCGCCGGTCCTGAGAAATGCGGCGGCCAGAAGGTCGCCGCCTATTTCGAGGCGCATATCGAGCAGGGGCCGATCCTCGAGGCGGCGGAGAAGCCGATCGGCATCGTCCAGGGCGCGCAGGGCCAGCGCTGGTACGAGATCACCGTCACCGGCCAGGAGGCGCATGCCGGGCCGACGCCGGGATGGAGCCTCCAGTGAAGATACGGCGCAGCCTGCGCCTGCCAGGCTACGACCATGGGCTACCCGGGTCGTATTTCGTTACGATTTGCACCCTGGGCCGCAAATGCGCCGTCATCCCGACGACGCGACGCTGACCGAGATGGACCGCGAGCTGCGCGAGGCGTGCCGCGACGCCGCCCGCTCGGCCCAGGTCGAGGTCGAGGTCAAGGAGTTCTGGTACTTCGCGCCGACCGCCTTCGACAAGGAGTGCGTCGCGGCGGTGAAGCGCGCCGCCGAGGCGCAGGGCTTCCCGGCGATGGACATCATCTCCGGCGCCGGCCACGACGCCGTCTACATGGCGCGCGTCGCGCCCACCGCGATGGTCTTCGTGCCCTGCGCCGACGGCATCAGCCACAACGAGATCGAGGACGCCAAGCCGGAGGATCTCACCATGGGCTGCACCGTCCTGCTCAACGCCATGCTCGAGCGCGCCAACGCCGCGAGTTGAGGAGACAGCGATGAGCACTCGCCCGCAGGCCGTCGGCACGGTGCAGATCGACGACGAGCGCATGCGCGTCACCGAATGGCGCTTCGCGCCCGGCGCCGCCACGGGTTTCCACCGCCACGCGCATGATTACTGCGTCGTGCCGCTGACCACCGGCACGCTGCGCATCGAGAGCAAGACGGGGGTCAGCGAAGCGGCGCTCGTCACCGGCCGCTCCTATGCGCGCAAGGAAGGCGTCGAGCACGACGTCATCAACGCCAATCCCCACGAGTTCGTCTTCATCGAGGTCGAGCTGAAAGAGCCCGCGAAAGGCCCGGGACCGGCGTGAAGCCCCGCGACGTCACCGCCGATCAAGCGAGTAGCGATTACGTCGTCGAGGATCAGATCGGTCATCTGTTGCGCCGCGCCCATCAGCGCGCGACGGCAATCTTCGTCACCGAGCTCGGCGAAAAATTCTCCGTCACGCCGACGCAATACGCCGCCCTGGTCAAGCTGCACGATCTCGGCGAGATCTCGCAGAACCGGCTCGGCCGCCTCACCGCGATGGATCCGGCGACCATCCAGGGCGTCATCAAGCGGCTCGAGGAGCGGCGGCTGATCGAGCGCTCGGGCGATCCGGCCGACAGGCGCCGCACGACGCTGCGCCTCAGCGCGGAGGGGGAGGAGCTGGTCGTCGCGATGATCCCCAACGGCATCAGGGTCAGCGAGGCGACGCTGGCGCCGCTCGACGCGGCGGAGCGCGAGGCCCTGCACGCCTTGCTCCGCCGTCTCGGCTGAACCGACCGGTCTGCGCCGCTCCCCTAGCGGCCGAGCGCGCGCATGAATCCGAGGCTGCGCTCGATCACCACGATGAGCGCGACGGTGAAGCCGATCAGCACGACCGACAACGCCGAGACCTGCGGATCGGCGCGATACTCGACATAGTGGAAGACCTCGATGGGCAGGGTGGTGATGCGCGGCCCGACGAGGAAGAGCGAGATCACCACCTCGTCGAACGAGGCGAGGAAGGCGAGCGCGGCGGCGGCGATGAGGCCGGGCCGCATCAGCGGCAGGGTGACGCGCCGGAAGACCTGGAAGGGTTTCGCGCCGAGCGTCGCGGCGGCGTCCTCGAGCGCCGCCGGAATGCCGCGCAGCGCGGTCAGCACGATACGGATGACATAGGGCAGCGCGACGAGGCAATGGCCGAGCACCAGCCCGGGGAAACTGGCGACGAGGCCGATCCGCACGAAGACGAGCAGCAGCGCCAGGGCCAGCACGATGGTCGGCATCAGCAGCGGCGCGGTGAACACGGCGAGTAGCGTGCCGCGGCCGCGAAAGCTGTAGCGGGCGATCGCAAAGGCGCTCGCCGTGCCGATCAGCAGAGTCGTCAGCGTCACCGTGGCGGCGAGCACCAGGCTGCGCTGCAGCCCGGCCTGGAAGGGCGCGTTGCCGAGCAGCGCGCGATAGCCGGCGACGCCCCAGTGTTGCGGCGGAAAGGCAAGGAACCCGTCATTGCTGAACGAGGTCAGCAGCACCACGGCGAGCGGTGCCAGGAGGAAGGCATAGAGCAGCACGACGATGGCGCGGCCGATCGCCCTCATGTCGCCCAGCGCCGCCCGGCGCGCTCGTAGATGGCCACGCAGAAGCCGAAGACGGCGACCAGGATGATCGACATCGCCGCCGCGAGCGGCCAGTTCAGCGTCTCGAAGGTCTCCTCGTAGATGGTCGTCGCCATGACGTAGATGCGGCCGCCGCCGAGCAGCTTGGGCGTCACGAACGAGCTGATCCCCTGCACGAAGGTGACGAGGCAGCCGATCATGATGCCGGGCGCGCTGAGCGGCAGGGTGACGTGCAGGAAGGTCCGCCAGGGCGGCGCGCCGAGCGTGCCCGCGGCCTCCTCGAGCGTCGGGTCGAGCCGCGCGAAGCCGGCGATCAAAGCGAGGATCATCGTCGGCATCTCGATTTGCGTGAGGCCGATCATCACCCCCAGCATGTTGTTCATCAGCGGCAGCGGCGTGGCGATCAGGCCGAGCCAGCGCAGCGCCCCGTTGAGCATGCCGACATCGCCGAGGATCACCATCCAGCCGAAGGTGCGAACGACCGAACTGACGAGCAGCGGCGAGATCGTCAGCACGGCAAGCGCGCCGCGCCAGCGCGAGCGCGTGCGGAAGAGGAAGAGGGCGATCGGATAGGAGCAGAGCAACGTGGCGAAGGTCACCGCGACGCTCATCCACAGCGAGCGCCAGAGGATCTCGTAATAGAAGGCGTCGGTGAGGAAGCGCAGATAGTTGCTGGCGCTGACATCCTCGATCAGCACGCCGCCGCCGGCGGCGCGGTCGAGCGAGAGCCGCGCCAGCCAGATGCCAGGCAGCAGGAAGGTCACGACCATCAGCGCCGAGGCCGGCGCCAGCAGCGCGGCCGCGGTGAGACCCCGTTTCATCGCCCGTGTCTCATGGTGATGTGAAGACCAGCGTGTCGGCGGGGCGCCACGACGCGGCGACCTCGTCGCCCACGGCTGGAACGGTGCCCGCCGCCGATTCGGTCGGGCTCTCGATCAGCAGGGTGATGCCGTCGGCGGCGATCTCGCATTGCACGACGTCGCCGGCGAAGACGATCTTGCGCACGCGGGCGCGGATCCGGTTCGTCGCCTCGTCCGACGCCGGCATGGCCGCGCTCAAGCGGATGCGATGCGGGCGGATCATCGCGGTGACCGCCGCCCCGACCGGCAAGGCCGCCGCCGCCGTGAAGCGCAGCGCGCCCGCGGTGAGCAGCGAGCTTTCGGAATCGCTGGCGGCGACGGTCGCCGCGATCCGGTTGGTGCGGCCGACGAAGGAGGCGACGAATTCGCTCGCCGGCCGCTCGTAGATCTCCGTCGGCGTGCCGATCTGCTCGAGGCGCCCCTCGTTCATCACCGCGACGCGGTCGGAGAGGGTGAGCGCCTCGACCTGGTCGTGGGTGACGAAGATGGCGGTGATGCCGAGGCGGCGCTGGATGTCGCGGATCTCGTCGCGCAGCTCCTCGCGGAGCTTGGCGTCGAGATTGGAGAGCGGCTCGTCGAGCAGCAGCAGCGAGGGCTCGATGACGAGGGCGCGCGCAAGGGCGACGCGCTGCTGCTGCCCGCCGGAGAGCTCGCGCGGCATGCGTCGGCGCAGCCCCTCGAGGTGGACGAGGGAGAGGCTCGCGGCGACGCGGCGGTCGATCGCCACCCGGCCGGCGCCGCGCATCTCGAGCCCGAAGGCGACGTTGCGGGCGACGCTGAGATGGGGAAAGAGCGCGTAGTTCTGGAAGACCAGCCCCATATTGCGCTGATGCGACGGCAGCGCGGTGATGTCGACGCCGTCGATGGCGAGGCGTCCGGCGGAGGGCGGCACCAGCCCGGCGATCATGCGCAGCACCGTCGTCTTGCCGCAACCCGACGGCCCGAGCAAGGTCAGGAACTCGCCGCGCGCGGCGGCGAGATCGATCCCGGCCACCGCCGGCTTGCCCTCGCCATAGCTCTTGGCGAGACCGCGCAGGGCGAGATAGGGGGTGTCAGCCATTCTCGCTCTCTTCATCCGATGGAGCGGAGAACCCCTGATTCGTCATGACCGGGCTTGCCCCGGTCGTCCACGCCGTCTGTCGCCGGGTCTCGGCCTGCGGCCGGCCCGGCCATGACGACCGAGGGTGGTAACGGAAAACCGGCGATCGGCCGCGGGAGTCGGCACGCTTAGCGCGCCGGCACGACCTCGCGGCGCCAGCGGTATCATCTTCTGCAGCGTCGCGGGGGCGGACGAGGTGCGCGCCAGCAGCTCGGGCGGCAGCTTGGCCGGCTTGTTGGTCGGCCCGTAATACATGATCTGGGCGAGACGCTCTTGCGGCTCCGGGCCGAGGGCGAAGTCGATGAAGGCGAGCGCCGCCGGCTTGTTGCGCGCGCCGGCGACGAGGTTGATCGTGTCCATGTCGAGCACGCCGCCCTCCGCCATGACGATCGATTTGAGCTTGCCGTCCGATTTGTCGGCGTAGAGTTGGGCCCGCGCGTTCCAGCCGATGCCGTGCGTCACCGCGCCGTTGATCACCATCGTGTAGTTGTCCGGCGTCGCCTGCCAGGTCTGCACGTTGGGCGCGATCTTCTTCAGCGTGTCGATCATCGGATCGGCGCTGCCCTTGTAGTCGAGACCGAGATATTTCGCGACGACAATCTGCAGCGAGATGCCGATGACATTGGGCGCCGGCGAGAAGGCGATCTTGCCCTTGTTCGCCGGGTCGAGCAGGTCCTTGATCCCGGTCGGCGCCGGCTTCACCAGATCGCTGTTGTAGATCATCACCAGATTGTCGAAGGTGATGCCGGGGCCCCAGCCGTCGGGCATGCGCGCCTCGTCATAGATATCGGCGAAATTCGGCACCGCGGCGGCATCGAACTTCTCGAACAGCCCTTCCTTGTTGCCGACGCGCGAGACCGAGAAATCGATGATCACGACATCGGCCTCGGGCTTCGCCTTCTGGGCGCGCAGCATGCCGAGCATCTGCGCCGAATTGCCGGCGGCGTTGTAGATCACCTTGACGCCGGGATAGGCCTTCATGAAAGGCTCGATGACGGTCTTGGTGTAGTTGTCCTGGAAGGCGCCGGGATAGCCCATGACGACGATCTCGCCGGTCGGCTCGGCCGCGCTCGCCGCTATTCCCGTCGCGACCAGACCGAGCAGCACGAGGCCAGCCAGTCGCGTCATCGAAACCTTCGTCGTCATTACGTCCTCCCCCGTTAGTACATGAGCTGCTTGTCCAGCACGTTCTTCATCTCGTCGCGCCGCCCGGCGAGATAGGCGCGCAAATTATGGCAGAAGATCTCGGTGATCTTGGCGTTCTCGCTCGACACCGTGCTCGCCGAATGCGGGCTGATCAGCACGTTGGGCAGGTCCCAGAGCGGGCTCGTCGCCGCCAGCGGCTCGACCGTGGCGACGTCGAGCGCGGCGAAGCCGACATGGCGGCTGCGCAGATTGGCGATCAGCACGCTCTCGTCGACGACCTGGCCGCGCGCGATGTTGACGAAGGCGCTACCCGGCCGCATCGCGGCGAAGGCGGCGGCGTCGATCATGCCTTCCGTCTCCGGCGTGTGCGGCACGGTGACCACGGTGGCGTCGGCGCGGCCGAGCGCTTCATGCAGCGCGCCGCGCGGCACGATCTCGTCGAACAGCGCGCCATGGGCGCGGCTCTTCGCCGGCTCGCGCGCCACCGCGACGACGCGCATGTCGAGGGCGCGCGCCAGCTTGGCGACGCCGCGCGCGAGATCGCCGGCGCCGATGACGGCGATGGTCCGGCCGGCGACCTCCTCGCCGCAGTAGCGCGTCCAGCGATGCGCCTTCTGCTCGCCGTCGAGATGGCGCAGGCCACGCCAATGGGCGAGCAGCGCCATGAAGACGAACTCGGCGAGCGGCCCGGCATGGACGCCGCGCGCGGTGGTGATCAATATGTCGGAGTCGTGCAGGCCGAGCGCGCGCACGTGCTGGCCGACGCCGGTGCTTGTCGTCTGCACCCATCTGAGCCGCGTCGCGCAGGCGATGTCGGCCGCCATGCGCGGCAGATCCCATAATATGTCGGCCGCCGCCAGCCCGGCGCGCCAGCGGGCGGCCTGATCGTCGTTGCGCTGGAACGGCGCCCCGACGTGATCGGCGGTATAGCGCGTCGGCGGCAGGATGTCCGGCTGGTGGATGACGGTGAGACGCGCCGGATCGACCCGGCGAATCGTCTCGACATGGATCGCCTCGAGCGGCGAGGCGATGAAGATCGTGTGCGGTGAGCTCGGCAAGCGTGGATCCGTTCGCGGCAGGGTTCGCGCGAGGCTACGATAGCCGGCGCGCTGCCGCAAGGCGGCGCGCTTGTCATCCCGGCAGCGGCGACCGCCGGGCGAGGAAATAGGTCCGCACGGCGCCGATGCCCTTGAGCTCGACCGCGCCGCGCTCCTCCATCGCGTGGTCGGACCCGAGATGGCGCGCCGTCTCGTCGGAGATATGGATCTGCCCGGGCTCGCTGGTGTTCTGCAGCCGGCTCGCCATGTTGACGGTGTCGCCCCAGAGATCGTAGCTGAACTTGCGCTTGCCGATGACGCCGGCGATGACGGGGCCGGAATGGATGCCGATGCGCAGGGCGAGATACTGGCCGGGGGCGCGGCTGAGGGTTTCGCTCAGCGCGATCATCTCGACGGCGAGCTCGACGATGGCGGCGGCGTGGTCGGGGCGGTATGACGGCACGCCCGCCGCGACCATATAGGCGTCGCCGACCGTCTTGATCTTCTCCAGCCCGCGCCGCTCGACCATGTCGTCGAAGGCGTAGAACAGCGCGTTGAGCAGGTTGACCACCGCCGCGGGCTCGTGCGACGCGGCGAAGGGGGTGAAGCCGACGACGTCGGCGAACAGCACGCTGACCTCGTCGAAATGATCGGCGATCGGGTGCTCCTCGCGCTTCAGCCGGGCCGAGATCGCCGCCGGCAGGATATTGGCGAGCAGCCGCTCGGCGCGCTCATGCTCGCGGCCGATCGCCGCCTCCGCCTGATTGATGCGCAGGCGGTAGAAGATGACCATGCTGCCGACGAAGACCATCGCCAGCAGCAGGTTGAGCGTGCCGAGCAGCGCCGCGAAATCGCCGCTGACGGCGATGCGCGGCGGCTGCACGAAGAGCATCGCGTGGGCAAGGATCATGGCGGCGATGAAGATCGCGTAGAGGGCGCGCAGCAGGTTGCGCTCGCTGGGCAAGGTCAGCAGGGGTGGGAAGGCGATCATCGGAATGCCCCAGATCTCGACGCCGACATGGGGCCCGAGAGCGATGACGAGATCGACATAGATGAGGGCGACGAGCGCGCAGCCGAGCAGCCGCGCGGCCGTGTGATGGCCTCGCCGATTGAGCGCGAAGGCGGCGAACTGGCCGAGGCCGGCGACCACCTCGCAGCCGAGCCAGGGATCCCTGAGGATGATCAGGAAGGCGAGGCCGAAGGCGATCATCGGTCCTGCCATCAGCAGATAGAGGAGGTCGGTCAGGGCGACCATGCGCTGCTGCTGCAGGATCGACCGGTCCGCCGTCTCGAAGGGCTCGAGACCGCCGATCGTCACTGGTGACTCCATCGCCACGTTCTCCCGCCTTCAGTCGAGCCGCCAGACCGCGATCGTACCGTCATAGCCCTTGACCGTCGCCGCCAGCGCGGTCGCGCCGGTTGCGGGCTCGAGCGCCGCCATGACATTGCGCGAGACGAGCAGCCGGGCGCCGAACTCCTTGGTCAGCTGCTCGATGCGCGCGGCGAGATTGACGGTGTCGCCGATCGCGGTGAATTCCTTGCGCCGCGGCGAGCCGATATTGCCGGTCACCGCCTTGCCGCAATGCAGGCCGATGCCGATGCGCAGCGGCCATTCCCGCGCCGCCAGGCCCTGGCGATCGATCTCGGCCAAGATGTCGCGCGCTGCCGCCACCGCGTTGCGCGCCGCGTCGCCGTCGGCGAGCGGGGCGCCGAACACCGCCATGAAGCCGTCGCCGAGGAACTTGTTGATGATGCCGTGATGGCGGTCGATCGCCTCGATCATGAAGGCGAAGGCGTCGTTGAGGAAGGCGACCACCTCGTCCGGGCGGCGCGTGCGCGAATGGGCGGTGAAGTCGCGGATGTCGAGGAACATCACGCAGATTTCGCGGATCTCGCCGCCGAGCTCGGCGGGATGCGCGAGCAGGCGGTCGACGACGGCGGGCGAGACGTGCTGGCCGAAGAGATTGGTGACGCGCTCGCGCGCCGCGATCGCCTCGAAGGCGCGGGCGAACTTGCCGCGCAGCTGCAGCGCGACCAGCCCGGCGACCAACCCGGCCAGCAGCATGATCAGCGCCTTGGAGAGATGATAGGCCGGCACCAGCACCGGATCGGCGGCGACATTCGACAGCGGCAGCACGGTGAAGGCGAGGACGAGGTAGCCGGCGGCGGCCACCGCGCCGGTGAAAAGCGGCAGGACGAAATCCAGGCGCAGCGTCGCGGCGGTGATGAAGATGAAATAGAGCAGCGACGGCCAGCTGCCGAAGGCGAAATCGGGACCGGTATGGGCATTGATCACCCACAATATGACGGTCGGCAGGCTGGTCTCCACCGCCGCATTGGCGAAGCGTGCCGCCACCGGCATGCCGAGGCCGCGGTCACGGCGATACGTCAGCACGCCGGCGACCGCGACCTCGTAGGCGAGGAACGGGCCGATCACCAGCAGCGGCAGAAACCATGCGATCTTCTGGTGGGCGAGCCGCTCGACGATCTCGGGCGCGATGGCGATGGCGAGCAGATCGACGGCAAGCACGATCGCCAGCGTCGCCGCCAGCACGCGCACCCGGATCGCCTCGCTGGCAACGATCTCGGCGGCGAGCGCGCGCTCGAAATCGCTGACGGGCGTCAGGCTTCTCGCTGTTTGCTGTGAAGCCGCATCAACCATGGATCGTATTCTGCCGTTATCGCCCGAACCGCCCCAGTGATCCACGTCACTTCCCCGCCGCGCTATCGACGCCATGCGACGGCGATGGACGTGTCAAAGTACGGACATTCGCAACGATGCCCGCTCGCCGAATGATTGATCAAGAGGAGCGTCCCCTATAGGCTTTCAGCCGATCCCACTGCGCGTGGGCGCGTGCGAGCGGGCGACTGTCCGCCGACCCGCTCGGGAAGAGGGGTACGCAAGATGGCCAGGAATAAGGATAACGGCACCGCCGCAGCCACCAGCATCGATCGTCGCACCGTCCTGAAGCTCGCCGCCGGCGCCGGGCTCGCCGGTTCCGGGGCGCTCAGCCTCGCCCGTCCGGCGCGCGCCGCCGATACGACGCTCGCCATCTGGACGGGCTTTCCCGAATGCCAGCCCTTCTACCAGGCGGTCGCCGACGCCTATACCAAGCTGCATCCCGAGGTCAAATTCACCGTCTTCAGCACGTCGCTGCGCGAGATGGAGCAGAAGCTCTCCGCCGCCGTGCCGACCGGCACCGGGCCGGACATCTTCGATATCGGCACCAATATCAGCATCAACTTCATCGAGGCCGGGCTGCTCGACCCCAACCCCGCCGATATCGATCAGTATCTCAAGGGCGGCCCGTGGAACAAATTCCTCGTCGATTTCGTCTCGGTCAAGGGCAAGAGCTACGGCCTGCCGCTGTGGGAAGGCAGCAAGGCCTCGATGTACTACAACAAGGCGATGTTCAAGGAGGCCGGCATCGCCGAGCCGCCGGCGACCTTCCCCGATCTCATCGCCGCCGCCCAGAAGCTGGTCAAGTTCGACGCCTCCGGCAAGATGACCCGCAGCGGCATCAGCCTGCGCCTCTCCGGCCAGGGTAGCGGCATCGCCGAGAAGTTCCGCTATCTGCTCGAGGCCGCCGACGCGCCGCTCATCGTCCAGACGGCGAGCGGCAAGTATCATAACGGCTTCGACAATGACGGCGGCCGCGCGGCGCTGCAATTCGTCGTCGACGCGGTGCAGAAATACAAGATCGACGACCCCAAGGTGCAGCACGACGCCGACGCCTTCGTCGCCGGCAATACCGCGATGCTGTTCCGCGAGGCCTGGGTGATCGGCGAGATCCAGGGCAAGAACCCGTCGCTCGATTACGGCGTCGCGCCGATCCCGAAATGGACGGCGTCGAGCCCCTTCAAGATGATGCTCCAGCCCTGGGCGGTCTACGTCAACGGCAAGAGCGCCAACAAGGCCGCGTCCTACGAGTTCCTCAAATTCGTCACCAACAAGGAGAACTCGCTGCGCCTCACCGAGATGACCGGCTGGTGCTCCGAGCGCCAGGACGTCGACTGGAAGCCGCTGCTCGACAAGGTGCCGCAATTCCAGGTCTTCGTCGCGCCGCCCAAGGACATGCAGTACTACGTCGAGCCGATCCTGACGGCATGGGATGAGATCGAGAGCAAGATGGCCGACAGACTGGTCGCCGCCTATGTCGACCCGAACCTCAACGGCAACCCCGCCAAGGTCGCCGATGCGATCAAGGCGATGGCGGCGCAGACCGACCAGCTCTTGAAGGAGGCGGGGCTCTACGGCACGACCTGACGAGCATTGCATGACCGACGGTGCGTCC
>WNFM01333287.1_pt1 | contig 12980 bp, 15 predicted proteins | sample 5400271 | NCBI WGS metagenome assembly WNFM01 (sample SAMN13153352, study PRJNA577476) | soil metagenome | isolation source: 60 cm saprolite on Douglas fir-dominated hillslope | place: USA:California | collected 2013-09-17 | reverse complement strand
CCCGTATCGGTCTGGCGCTAGGCGGCGGCTTCGCCCGCGGCATCGCTCACGCCGGCGTCCTCAAGATTATGGACCAGCACCGTATCCCCATTCACTGCGTTACCGGCGTGAGCGCCGGATCCATCGTGGCCGGCGCGTACGCCAGCGGCGCCACGCACGAAGAGATCGCCCATGCCGGCTGTTCGATGCGCTTCAGCGATGTCGGGCGCTGGAGCCTCGGCCGTCTCGGGCTGGTCGGTAGCGAGCGCATGAACTGGTTCCTGAAAGGGCTCCTGAAGACCTATCGGTTTGAGGAGATGCGCATCCCGTTGGGTGTCCTGGCCACGGACCTGTCTACCGGACAGCCCGTGCCGTTTTCCGGACGGGCAGCTCCTCGTGGATGGCGCGATGAGTTTGGAGGTCCCAGCCTCCCTGGCCCGCCGGCTCGGGGCCACTCACGTCATCTCGGTGTACCTGCCCGCCCCGAGCGCCGCCGCTCAGCCGCGCAATTTGCTCGAGGTCGTCAACCGCTGCTTCCAGATCCTGCAAAGCAGTTGCGAAGAAAACTGGCGCATTGAGAGCGATCTGGTGATCGCTCCCGAGGTCGGGGGAATCGAATGGGACGGTTTCGGCCGCGGCGCTCAACTGATCGAGGCCGGGGAAGCCGCCGCGTTGGCCGCCCTTCCCGATATTCAAAAGTGGTTTGCGCGTGTCCAGCCCGCCGCCTCTCCGTCCGCATTGCGTGAATTTCCCTATCGCTACGGCGCGCGCGAAACCGAGCCAAGCTCGGCCGCGGCGAGGAGCCTCTTGACTCCCCACAAGCAACCTCGCGCCGCGTAGTACGAAACTGGAAAGGCGATGACCAGGACAAGAACGCAACCGAGCATTTCCATAAACTGCCTGGTTGTCGATCACCGACGGAAAAGAGTGGAGAGCCTCAAGATGAAAGGCTGAGCACGCGCCGGTGTAGCCATTCCGCCCGCGACGATTTCTGCGTTCTTAACACACTTACCGTAGAGCGCCTTATTCACGGAATCGTCCGGCTGAAACTCTACCCCTTCGAGGTCGATTCCGGAGGACATCTTTCCGTGGCTTCCCCAAATGAGAATCTTTACCTCTGGATCCGCAAAGGAATTCCCGTTTGCTGAAGCCGACGCAGCAACTATATCGATTGCGGAGCGATGGGAAAGCCTCTGCGAAAACGCCTGCTTGTTGATCCATAGGATCACCACGTCAAGGTTTTCACCGATTTGTATGGCCCGGCTTCCGCCCTCCATGGTCACTGCGGCGGGAGCTGACCAGTTGTCTCCGAGGCGGCATGAAATGAATCCTCTTCCAAAACTCGTTTCCAGAAGGAGACCGCCTTTAAATACCTCGCCAGATATGGCTGCGCCTCTATAAAAGTGAGGTATGACAGCCGCGCAGTCGACTCCAGCGAATTGCTCCGGCCGGAGGCAGGCTCCAAGGCAATCGTCGAGCTTGTTGAGGACGGCTACCGATTTCTCGATTCTCACCGAGATGTCTTCGCCTGCCGCTCGAGGCATCGTTGTCGCCAAAAATACGGTCAGGGCAACGTACGCGGCACACTTGCCGCAGCGGGATTCAAGTCCTGTTGTTTGCATTGTCTGATGCGCCGCTAGTTGAGAGTGGCGTTGAGCTTATTGACGAAAACCTGAGCAGCTTTGGGCCCCACGACGCCGCCGGCGATAATCTCTGAATATGGCATCGCCCTTCCATAGAGAGCCTTGTTACCGGAATCGTCAGGTCTTAAAACCGCGCGGTCGAGGTCAAATTCTAAGAACGCATTCTTCGCGGCGCCGAAAAACAGAACTTTGGAGTTTGGATCTACAAGTTTGGACTTTCCATTCCCCCACTCAGCCGAAGCGTCCCGTCCTATCGTGAAGCGATTGGAAAGCAGGCTTCGCCGCAGGTTGCTATCCATCGACAACATCACTACGTCGGTCTTTTGGTTCCGAATCTTGACGGCAAGATGGGAACTCTCGAATATGACTGCTCCGGGCGGGGACCAGCGGTCGCCGTCGTTGCACGTAATAAATCCGCGGCCAAACGCTGTGTAATCTCCGGCCGAGGTCTTCTTGAATCCTGGAATTACAGCGACGCAGTCTGCCTGCCTCATTTGTTCCGCCAGGTAACGTCGATCGGAAGGGTCCACGAACTTATCGAGCACAGCCGCGGCATTCTCGAATCGAGTCGGGAAGGCCGCCCGGTGACCGTAAAAGAAGCCTAACGAAACAACGAAGGCTAGTAGAGTGATGAGGGGTTCGGCGTACATAGTGCTTTGAGCGGGGCTCCAGCCGCTTCATCTAAAAAGAGCGTTCGGACCGGCGTTTTATTGGCGTACCCTAAGGCAGCAGCGGATTGCGATTTCTTCGGGTGGATTGGTCACGCTGCTCGCGGAAAGTTGACCGATGAACGGTTTGATCCAGACATCGCCTAACCACAGCCAAGGACGCTTGAAATCTTGAGAGGGAGCTTTCAGCCGGTCAGCGGTCAGCTTGGAGGAGCGATCAGGGCCGGCGCCAGGCACAAATTCTCAGAAACTCTCCGCGTCTTCCAAATCTGAGAGATAAATTCTCAAAATGGCCCGGCTAGAATCTATGGCTTAGGTAGTGCGCTGTAAATGTGGTGAGCTGTTGACGACTAAAGCCGAATAAATCCACGGCGCGCGGCGATTACCATGGCATGTGCCCGATCGCTCGCTCCCAGCTTCCCCATGATGTGCTTGATGTGAACCTTGACAGTTTCAATGGAGATGGAGAGCCGTTCTGTGATATCTTGATTCCGATTTCCCTCCGTGACGTGGCGCAGAACGTCGATCTCGCGATTCGTGAGCGGTTCGTCGCCGAGATGCTCGGCGACATGGGAAGCGATCTCGGGCAGAACGCTCTTCTTCCCGGCATAGACTTGGCGAATCGTCTCGACCATATGTTCGGGCGGCATGCACTTCAGCAAGTAGCCTTGCGCTCCCGCTCGCAGAGCACGCCGGATCTCGACATCGCCTGCGAACATCGTTAACAGGATGATACGAGCGTCGACAAATTCTGACTGGATCGCCAGCATGACGTCGATGCCACTGAGATCGGGAAGCCGAAGATCCATTAAGGTGATATCCGGTTTGATCTCGCGATGTTTCAGAATCCCTTCCTTACCGGTGGAGGCGGTCGCCACCAGCTCCATGTCGGGTTGGCTGTTAATCATTGTCGCGATTCCCTCGCTCAGCAGAGGGTGATCGTCGACGCTCAGTACTCGTATGGAATGATCTGTGCTCATCTTGTGCTCCGCGTCTTTGGGATTTGGGCCTGAGTCTAGAATAAGCGAGGTGGCGATCCGTGGCTACGCCCAACTCGGTCTGTTTTTCTTCGCCCGCTGCCGGCCGCGCCGGAATACCTGAAATCAGGCGGGAGCGGATACAACTATCGTGTTAGTCCGGATTTCTCATGAGCCGTGCGTCGAGATGAGTCTCTGACATCCTGAGGTCTCCGCGGATTTCTGAATCGGATGGGGAATCTGCATGAGCCAAAGTGGGGCAGTGGGGCAGGCTGCCAGGCGCCCCGCCAACAAAATGGCCGGATATCGGCTCTTTATGGATGGAAAGGAGTCTCCTTGTGCGTTGTCGCATCTCATGCGCTGGCCTGGCATTCGCTGTCTTGGCGTCCGTTTCTCCGTGTCAACAGACTTCGCCGGGCGACCTGACTCAGCCAGGGGCTGCGCAGAGGCCTGAAAACAGCAACCCGCCGCCACATGAGAGCGGACGGATTCTTGGCATCATTCCCAATCATCGCAGTTCTCCCAGTTTGCAGAACTACGAGCCACTCACAAATGGCGAGAAGTTCAAGATGGCTTCTCAAGATGCGCTCGATCCCGGGACGATAGCGTTGTCGGCATTGTTCGGGGGCCAGGGCCAGTTGACGAATGCTAATCGATCTTTTGGGCAAGGCGGCGCCGGATTTGGTAAGTATTTGGGCGCCGCATATGGCGATTTTGCAATCGGCGATTACATGACTGAGGGAGTCTTCCCCGCTCTTCTCCACCAGGATCCCCGCTACTTTCGACGCGGTACTGGCAGCGGATGGTCCCGACTCGCCTACGGCATGGGGCAGATCTTCAGGACTCATCGCGATTCGGGTGGGACGCAGTTCAACTATTCGGAAGTAGCCGGAAATTCAGCCGCGGTGGCAATTTCGAGCGCCTACTATGCCGACCACCGGACAGCGTCCGACGCCGTATCGAAACTCGGTATTCAGCTTGGCGTCGATATGGCGGGCAACATCTTGAAGGAGTTCTGGCCGGACTTCGAACGAAAATTCAGGCGAAAACGTTTCAGAAACGAGAAGTAAATGCCGAAGCTCCCATTGCTTGGGCGGTCCCCCGCAAACCAGAATCCGCGAACGGCTCTGTTCGTCGCGATCGTGGTCGGCGGCAACCTTGCCGGTAATGTCTTTCTGCGGACTGGCGTGCGAAGCTCAACAGCGCTGCCTGCCCTGGCTCCGATGGCTTATCTGCAGGCATTGCTGAATCCGTGGGTCTTGGTTGGTGTGCTGTTGCTGATCGTAGGTCTTGCCGCTCAACTCGCCTTGTTGAGCTGGGCAGACCTGAGTTATGTGGCGCCTGTGACTTCGATCGGATACGTGCTGACCGCCGTGGCCGGCAGAGTGTTCCTTCACGAGCCGTTGTCCATGGCGCGTTGGGCCGCCATTTTTCTCATCACGGCCGGAGTTGCTCTCGTAAGCAGAACAATACCCTCCACCTCAGGCGAAGAGTTATATGGAGGCCGTCGATGAAATGGGCGATGGTGGCCGTGATCTCGGCCAGCACGGCGCTCGGGGAGGTGCTTCAATCCGCGGGCATGAAGGAGCACGGCGAGGTCCACGATTTTCGGGTTTGGGTGGCCGGCGGGCACTTGGCCCGCCTGATGCGCAATCGCAATATGTTGGCCTCCATGGTTTCACTGGCCGTGTCGTTCTTTGCCTTTCTGGCTCTCATTTCGGTTTCCGAACTGAGCTTCGCTGTTCCTGCCACGGCCGCCACCTACGTGCTGGAAACGATTCTCGCTAAGTATTTCCTAAAGGAGCATGTCGACTGGCGGCGATGGACAGGAGCAACGCTGGTAGCCGGCGGCGTAGCGCTGCTCATGCTGTAGGGTCGCATCATTTGGGAGGTTTTTATGTTATCCATTGTCATTCCGATTCATAACGAGGAGCCGTCGGTCCTCGCTCTCTACGACCGCCTCACCGCGGTGCTGGAGCCGTTGGCCCAGCCGTATGAGATCATTTTCGTAGACGACGCTTCCACGGACCGCAGCTTCGAGCTGCTCACAAACCTTCTGGAAACGGATTCGCGGCTCAAAGTGGTCCGCCTGCGGCGCAACTTCGGCCAGACGGCGGCGCTCTCCGCCGGCTTCCACGAAGCCCAGGGCGACGTCGTTATTTCGCTCGATGGAGATCTGCAGCACGATCCCCGCGACATCCCGGCGCTGCTGGCCAAAATCGAGGAAGGGTACGATATCGCCAGCGGCTGGCGAAAGCATCGGGTGGATCCAGTCGCGCGAAAGCTTCCGTCCCGTATTGCAAACTGGCTTATGGCCAAAGCTTCCGGTATGGAGCTTCACGATTTCGGCACGACTTTTAAAGCCTACCGCTCCGTGATCTTGAAGGACATCAACCTTTATGGAGAACTGCATCGCTTCATTCCGGCTTTGGCCGGCCTGTATGGCGCCCGCGTGGCGGAAGTGCCGATTCGCAATGTGCCCCGCGCCGCCGGCGAGTCCCATTATGGTCTGGGGCGCACCTTCAACGTGCTGCTGGACATTCTGACGATCCGGTTTCTAAGTAAATACTTCACCCGCCCCATGCATTTCTTCGGCAAACTGGGCCTGCTGGGAACAATGCTGGGAGGTCTGATTCTGGGCTGCCTCGCGCTCTACAAGCTGACCGGCCACGATCTAATCCTGAATCACGGACCGCTGATGATCGCCGGCGCGCTTTTGCTCTTGGCCGGACTGCTGATGTTCAGTACGGGTCTGCTCAGTGAAATAATGATTCGGACCTATTTTGAAAGCCAGGGGCGACGGATTTATGCCGTACGGGATGTCCTCAGCAGTACCGAGCGCATGCCGGCCCGCGCCGGCGCTTTGATGAAGATTCGATAGCGGGCTGGGGAAAAACGCAACACGGGCAGGCATGCCTGTAACAGGGGGCCTGCCACATTTGCCTCGAACCACCCACGGCGTGCAGCGCTGAGTCGAGAGTCCGAACTACCGATGTCCAGGAATTTGGCTCATGCAGAGTCCACAATCGACCTCAGCAACTATCGTGTTAGAGGCGCGGATTGGATCAATCCAGGTGTACAATGCCGCGGCGAATCGCTATCGCGACTGCCTCCGTGCGATCGTGAACCGAGAGCTTAGCCAGGATATTCTTTACATGTCCCTGGACGGTCTCGTCGCTGATCTTGAGATCCGCCGCGATCTCCTTGTTTCGCATTCCCCGCGCCACGAGCCGCAAAACTTCGATCTCGCGATTGGTCAGAGCGGCCTGGAACATGCGGCCGGTCAGCCGCTGGGCGACTTCAGGCAGGATCGGCCGGCCGCCCCCGGCGACCTCGCGAATGACTCCCATCAGTCTCTCAGCAATCATATCCTTCAAAAGATATGTGACGGCGCCTGCCTCCAGCGCGCGATAGATGTCCTCGTCGCCCTGGTAGGTGGACAGGACAACAATTTTGGCCGATGGGAACTCCGCGCGGATCGTGCGAATTGCCTCCACCCCGCCCATATCCGGCATTTTCAGATCCATGAGCGTGATGTCCGGCTGATGGCGCCGATACTGCTCCAGGCCTTCCCGTCCTGTCGACGCCGACGCAACCACGGTCATATCCGGCTCCGGGCTGATCGTCGCGGTCAGACCGGCGCGGATCATCGGATGATCATCGACTACCAGAACTCGAATGGGCGTGTTTGGCAAGGGTGTTCCTCAAGGACCAGGGGGACAGCGGAACGCGGATTTCAATTCGCGTACCTTGTCCCGCGGCGGTCGTGATCTTGCACGTGCCGCGAATTTGTGCGGCGCGCTCCTGCATATTTTTCAGCCCCCAATGACCGGACTTTCGCGATCCCTCCTCTAAATCGAATCCTCGTCCGTCATCGGAAATGGAGAGTGTCAGCGAACCGGCGCTGTAGTCCAGAGCAATGCGAATCTCATTCGGTTGAGCATGCTGGCTGGCATTGTTGGCCGCTTCCTGAGCGATGCGCAACAATTCTTCTTCGATGTCGGGCGGACAGGGACGCGACCGGCCGGTGACAGTGACGCTGCAGCGCGCCGCGGTTGCCGGCCCAATGCGCTCCACGAGTTGGCGTAAAGCCCCCTCCAGCCCCTGAACTTCGAGCGCGGGCGAACGTAGATTCCAGACCCTCACCCGCGCCTCACGGAAAGCGGAGTCCACCTGTTCCCGAACACGGGCAATCAGCGAGGGCGTCCTTTCCGGGTTCGTGGCAGCTTGCTTCGAAATCCCGTCGAGTTGCAGCGACACTCCAGCCAGGCTTTGCAATAGCGTGTCGTGCAGGTCGCGCGCGATCCTTGTCCGCTCATTCACGCGCTCCTCCAGACGCATATTGAATTGCCGCGCCACCTGCCGCAGCCGCAGTTGATAGAGCGCCGCGAGTAATGCCAGAAAAACGGCCACGCACGACACAAGGAACCAGGTGTTTTGGTAGTACGCCGGGGCGATGGCAAAATCGAGAAACGTGCCGGCCTCGTTCCACACACCGCTGTTATTGCAGGCGCTCACGCGGAAGCGGTAGGCGCCGGGAGAAAGATCGCCATAGAACGCTTGCCGGCGATTGCCGACGTCCTGCCAATCGCCATCATGGCCCTCCAACTGGTAGCGAAATCGTACCTTTTCCGGCGCAACGAGGCTGAGCGCTGTATAGTCGATCTCCAGATCGCGTATCCGCGGGGGCAGGCGCAAGCGCCCATTTGCATCGGAAGCGGCATTGTAGGTCTTGCCGTTGGCAATGATCTGCTCGATGTGCACCTGCGGTGGTAGCGTATTGAAGGGAATGTGGCTCGGATCGACAACGCTGGCGCCGTCTGAAGGCAAGAACCATAATTTTCCATCCGAGGACTTGGCGACGTGCGGGGTGTAGCCGCCATGATCTTCAAGGCTCCTTACTCCGTCGGACCTATCGAAAACCGTGGCGTGGATGGTCCGGTTCGTATCCTTATCTTTGTCCGCTGCGGCGGCCCAAGCGTGCAACTCGGAACGCGCAATGCGCACCAGGCCGCAGGTCGTGTACAGCCAGAACGAATGGGCGTCGTCTTCCATCACCCAATGAGCCGAATCGCAGGGTAATCCGTTCTTACTCGTAAGCGTGGCAACGCGGCCGTTCTTCAACCGGCTGAGCCCGCCCTCGGTGGCGGCCCAGAGCGTTCCGTCCGGATCGAATCGAAGGTCGTTAACACGGCCCCCGCCCAGCCCGTCGGCGGCTGAATACGATGCGCGAACCTGACCGTCGGCGAAATACACGATGCCACCCTGATAAAATCCAACCCAGAGGCCGCGCCGCAAAGGATCGGCGGCTAGAGCCATGGCAGCGTCCTTATGTCCCAGCCCGGCCCAAGGAATCTGTTGGACATGGCCGTCCCTGAGCAACTGAATAAGACCTAGATCCTTGTTGGCGAGCCACAGACTCCCGGCGGCGTCCTCGCAGATGGAATACACGGCGCCGCCGGGAACGGCTTTTAGAGGAATAAACCGGCCATTCTCAAGGTAGCCGAACTCGCGAAGGGTGGATGCCCAGATTCGCCCGCGACTATCCTGAAACAAAGATCCCGCGTAGGTTCCATTGAGTAGCCCGTCTTGTTTGTCGCCGCCGGTCATTCCGTGAGCGCTGCGCCCGGCCTGTGCGCTGCTCTTGCCGAAGATCGTAATTTGCCCGTTATTCCATCGGTTCAAGCCACGGCGAGTGCTGAGCCAAACGCTACCATCCCTGTCCGCTAGAACGGACAGGATGCTGGCATTGGACAAACCTTGGTTCAAAGAAAGCGTGGCGGCGGCAGCCTCTCGAAAACGGTCCAGGCCGCCGTCGGTAGCTACCCACATGCTGCCTTCGCGATCGATGAAGAGAGCGCTGATGAAATCGCCAGAGAGGCCATCGGCCTGCGCAAATACGTCTGTCCTTCCCCGGTGTACATGCACAAGGCCCCCGTCCCTGGTTCCGATCCACAGACTGCCATTGCGCTCGCGGAGCAGGTGTGCGGTCCTGAACTGCTGCACGGTACCTGGGAGCGGATATGCCTCGGTCTTCTCCCCAACGAGCCGCTCGATTCCGCTGCGCGGGCCGAACAAGAGCGCTCCGTCATCGCTTTCAGCCAGACCTTGAATGCCGAGCGGCGGCCCTGGCGCCGGATAGAATTTTGGAGGGCCGGGTTTCCACCGCCACAGCCCGTCCCGCGTTCCCACCCAGAGATTGCGGTTGCGGTCCTCATACAAACCGCCCACTCCATTACCAAGAGCGCCGTCGTCTCCGTAGCATTGGACGCTGCCCTTCTGAATCGCGCAGAGCCTCCCGGGAGGGGGAAACGCCAACCCGCCGGCCCATACCGTGCCTTCATGATCCTCAAGGATTGCTGCACGAATCAACTGTCCAGCCAGCGCTGGGTACTGAGTCAGCTTGCCGTCCTTCCAACTTGCAAGTCCTTTGGTGGTACCAATCCAAAGAGTCCCGTCTCGCGCGGCGAGCAGGCTGAAAACACTGCTGGAAGGGAGATGCTGACCCGGTGGAGGCTGCCAGGGGACGGCCCTGACACCATCGAAGCGCAGCAACCCGAATTCCGTACCCAGCCAGAGATAACCGTCGGGCGTCTGGACAATTGCGCTAATGGTTCCTTCGGTAAAGCCCTCGCGGATCTTCCACGCCGTGTGCGCGTACTGGCTGACGTCCAGCGCCGGATTCAACGCGAACGCGCAAGGCCGCCCCGCCAGCAGCGTGCCAGCCAGCACAATGCCGAGCGCGAGAGCATCTCGTCGTCGTCCGCGCGCTGCCCCCATGATGCCCACGTATTATCTCATCATCTCACGTGACGTCCGTTTCCTTCCTCGTCGAAAATTGCGCCGGTCGGCCGCTATGCGACTTTAGGCGTTTCCGGCCCCGTCAGCATTGCCGCATAACCCGTGCCCACGCTAAATCTGAATGATTCCGCGACGTGCGGCTATGGCTACCGACTGAGTGCGATCGCTGGCGCGTAGTTTGCTCCTGATGTGCTTGAGATGAACCTTGACAGTCTCCTCCGCGATAAACAGCCTCTCCGCGATATCCCGATTGCGGTTGCCCCCAGCGACGTGGCGCAAAACCTCGACTTCACGTTCGCTAAGAGTTTCGTCGGCTAGATGTTCCGCAAGTCCGGCGGCAATCTCCGGCGGAACACACTTCTTGCCGTCGTGAACCTGGCGAATCATCTCGAGCATTTGCTGAGCGGGCATGCTCTTTAGCAGGTACCCACGAGCTCCCGCTTTGAGAGCCCGCCGAACCTCAACATCGCACTCAAACGTCGTCAATACGATGATACGAGCGCCGGTAAATTCTGACCGGATCGCGATCATGGCGTCGAGGCCACTGAGATCGGGAAGCCGGAGGTCCATCAGCGTAACATCCGGTCTCAGCGAGCGAAATGCTTGAATCGCTTCGTTGCCGTTCGAGGCCGTCCCCACGAGCGACATGTCCGATTGGCAATTGATGATCGCGCCGATACCCTCTCGAAACAACGGATGATCGTCGACACTCAAGACTCGAATGCCGGCTGAAGTCGTCATATCTCCTCCTCGTTTCCCTCAAGTCCCTGTCTCTTGGGCTGATTGTGGAACAGATTCTGCTTTCGGGAAACCCCCCAGTGGAGTCAAGTATCGACTAATTCGACATCGCCGCTGACTCGCGTGAGCCGGAAAAGTCCCTCAAAGGAGTGAGCGCTAGTTCTCCGGATCGTAAACATCGATACGCTTCCATCCGAACAGCCGGGCGTCAACCGACCACGTTCCAGGGCCAAGCAGCGCTAACGCTGCGCCGATGGTTCCCAGAAGGATGTTCGTCCACGGGTCTCCAGGTTGGGAAATGGCGTTCCAAAGTCCAAGGACTGCCACCAGCGATCCGGAGACGGGCGTCCAGAGGCCGGCGATCAGAAGTATTCCGGCTGCCATCGCAAGTATTTCTGCAACGGTTGATCCGACTGGCATTGCGGTTCCCAGTCTGGTGAGCCCGCGGGCGATTGTTGATATCCCGGCAGCCATTCGCAGGAGCAGTAAACCCGCGCCCGGTCCGCCCGGGGCGAAAGTTGAGAATAAGCGTCGCAGAATGGTCCCTTTTCCAGAATCTCTGAGCCAGGAAACACTAACCAAGCCCCAAACGAGTCTGGCAGGTGACTCTTTTCAGTCTTCAGGTTTCGATAATTCCGCGCTTGACTCCGATCATGGCGGCGTGGGTTCGATCGTTGGCGCCCAATTTGGAAAGGATGTTCTTGACCCGTCCCTTGACGGTTTCTTCGGTGACCGAGAGCTGCGCGGCAATTTCTTTGTTGGCGTTACCGGCTGCAATCAGACGGAGGACAGCGACTTCCCCTGGGGTCAGGGCGTCATCCGTGGCATGCTCGGCAAGCTCATAAGACGCCTCGGGGGAAAGCGCCCTTTTCCCGGCATGGACGGCTCGGATGGTTTCGAGGAGTTCCTTATCCAACAGACTCTTCAGCAAGTAAGCCCGGGCGCCAATCTTCATGGCGCGCAGGACCTGAACGTCGCCGGTGTACGTGGTCAGCATGATGACGCGCGCCTCGGGGAATTCGTCGCGAATCGCAATCAGCGCATCCAGGCCATTCATCCCGGGCATCTGCAGGTCCATCAGTGTGATGTCCGGGCGGTGCGCACGGAACTGCTGAATCGCCTCCCTTCCATTCGAAGCTTCCGCAACTAAACGCATGTCCGGCTGAGTGGCTAAGAGCGCGGCTATCCCGTTTCGGAAAAGGGGGTGGTCGTCGACCGCTAGAATCCGAATCGCATCGTGGCCCGCACTCATACCTTTATGAAGCGCCTTTTCCCGAAAACGTTTGTTGGCGCGTGGCCGGCGCCTTTGCGTATGCGACTGCGGCGGAAATGGTCAGCTCGATCTCGGTACCGGAATCGAGTTCACTCCAGATGGCCAGCTTGCCCCCCACAAGTTTGGCGCGTTCATGCATGCCGGGCAAGCCGTGGTGTCCGCCGCGGCCGCCTTCGCCAAGGACCTGCGGGTGGATGCCCTTTCCGTCGTCCCGGACCCGCAACCGAAGCTGCCTCTTGTCGTAGTGGATGTCCACTTCGATTCGCCTGGCGGCCGCGTGGCGGAACGCGTTGCGCAGAGCCTCGCCGGCAATCCGATAGACTTCGTCCCGGGGGATCGGAGTGAGCTTCCTCGGTGTGCCTTCCACATGCACGCGAAAATCGGGAGATGGCCGGCCGTTTTGATCGGCGGCGAGCCCTTCGCCGAGCGCGCCGATCGCCCGGGCGAGGTCCTCGGTAAGAACCGTCGAGGAGCGCAAGCCCTGCACCGCATCCCGGCCCTCGGCGATCGCCTGCCTGGCCTCCTCGATGGCCGTTTCCAGCGTCTTCCTGGCTTCGTCGGGACGATCCGGGAGCGCGAACGTCACCGCGTGAAACTTCAGCAACACCCCTTGAAAACTCTGCAGGAGGGTATCGTGCAGATCGCGCGCGATGCGTGTTCGCTCGCCGACGCGCTCTTCCAAACGCATGTTGAATTGCCGCGCCACGTACCGCAGCCGCAGGTAATAGATCGCTCCGAGCAACGCCAGAAAGGCGGCCACACACGCCGAATGGAACAAAGTGGTCTGGTAGTACGCCGGGTCGATGGCAAAATCCAGGGATGCGCCCGCCTCATTCCACACACCGCTGTTATTGCTGGCGGTCACGCGGAAGCGATAGTTGCGCGGCGGGAGATCGTTATA
>WNFM01313962.1_pt5 | contig 12983 bp, 26 predicted proteins | sample 5400271 | NCBI WGS metagenome assembly WNFM01 (sample SAMN13153352, study PRJNA577476) | soil metagenome | isolation source: 60 cm saprolite on Douglas fir-dominated hillslope | place: USA:California | collected 2013-09-17 | reverse complement strand
GAAACAGCGGCGCGGGCACTTGGAATGCCTGTCACTTATACTTCAATTCCAAGAGGAAAGAAAGCATCTACTCGTCTTCCTCGGCTAAAGTAGCTCTAAGTTCCTTTATTAGAGCTTCTTGGAAGTCAATCTTATTCTTGATTCTAATAATAATGTAGCAAACTATTCCCACCACACAATACCAAAATCCAAACCAATCTCCATTGTCCATAACTACTCCTAAGTAGGTGTCTTATTTGCGTAGATTCTCTCTAGTATCTCTATCTGCTTCTCACTAAGTTTCCTCCCAGATTTTATCCATTCATCTAAGCTATCAATAAAATCACTTTCCCATTTAGTTAGATTTGCTCCTTCAGTTTGAATCACCTCAATCCAATATTTATGTAGTTCTGTTTCATCCTTCACCTCATTCTCCTTTATAAATCAACTCAACATTCTTAAACAACACGCCGTTGTTTGGACCTACTACTATGTGTACATCAATTATTCCATTCATCTTTAATTTTGTATTTCTCAATTAAACCATAGATTATTCCATCAACTACTTCACCTGCTAGCTTAGCTTTTAGTAAATCAATATTATTTTTGTCTATACCTTTCTCTTTATTAAGAAGAGATAAATCTAATCTACGAATTTTCTTTGCAAAGTTTGCACCTTCTCCAAATTCTCCACACGCTGCACCCATCCATTCTAATAATGACCATGCATGAGAATCTCCACTATGCCATCTATCTGACCGAGTTCTATTCACTTTTTGAAATTTACTTAAATTCATTTCTTCATTTCTTTGAATTTGCTATATTGAGAAACTGCATCTGGAGTAAGAATATAGACGTATTCCCAAACGATTTTACCTTTTCTATTTTCTTGAATTCTATCTTTAATAATCCAACCATTCTCTATGAAGATTCCATCCATAATCCTATCTAGTGCTGCTGAATCAAAGTCTCCATATCCTTTCACTAGGAGCCGTTGTCGAGTCATTGTATAGTCTTTAGCTGCAAGCATATAGTCAAAGATAATCTTAGCCTGGGGCGCGAGGGGATCTTTTCCCTTTCCCTCTGAAACTCTTTTAGTTGAATATTCAAGTCCTAAAGTCTTCTCTATTGCTTCTTCTATGTTTCCATCTCTTATGATACAATCTGTAGCTTCAGCTAAACTTAAACACATTGCAACTTTGAGTGCATGATCTGGCAATCTTTCACCATATCCTGTCTTGTCTTGTACTTCTAGTTTTCTGAATGGTCTGTACCACGCCTCCCATATCCGCGCCGCTGAGGGAGTCCATTTAAATCTAGTCTCCTTCTCTTTAGTTGCGTTGTATATATCTAGAAGATGTGTACTTAACTTCTCATATGGAAAGAGAAAATCTTCAATAGCTTCTCCTATTACATCACTCATTAATGGATTAATCTTTGAGCGTTTCTCCTCATAGATAATAAACAATCGTCCAACAAATCCTCCAGTGATGTTGACTTCGGGAATGGCGTCAAAGAAATGACTAGGACTTGACCCAGATAGTACAGTGAGATTGGGCTTGATAACCTTGTCATTTGCTCTACTGATGAGTTTTGAGTTCCATTCATCATTCCAGTGACAGTCATACAAATCCGTGAGGATTGTAAGTGATGCTTCATCTTTCACCAAACTTGTTGAAAATTCAGAACTAACAAAGAATCCTCTTGAATCCTTAAACTGTGGTGTTGGACTATCTTCTGCTGTTTCACTAGTTGCCAAGTCTCTTACTACACTTTGTATTGAATTTCTTCCAGATATTATTCTGGTACACTTAGTTAGTGATACTAATTTCTTAGCTACATTTACTGGGAATCCTTTACCTAAACCTGACTTTGCCATTAGCATGACATATACGTTAGGTCTAAGCTGATAAATTCCCTTACGATTCATGTATACATTATTACCTGCTGTTGCTGCTATAGCTGCTATTGCACTCCAGTATATAAAACTTACAGGTGTTTCAGCTTCCTGAGACGCCTCTAGAACCTGACTTATCCAGTTCATTGATTATCTCAAGTTTAGCGTCAATCTCACGTAAATCCATCATGGCGTCTGCTACTGCATGGAAATCTTCAGCTTTCAATTTCTTCCTAGCATAATCCATTAAAGATTCTCTCTCTTCTAGAAGCTCCATTTGGGTTTCCATCATACCTTTAATTTCTCCATATGAAAGTAATTAGAAACTCCTACCTCAAAATCGCATGGAATGACTAATTGAATGTCACGTTTGAGTGTGCAGTAGTTGAAGTCGATTGGAATTTCAATGTGTTTCTTCATAACTCTTGCAATAGATTCAACTTCTCCTTTCGGCGCGAGGACTTTCAAACTATCATGTTTTTCCTCAATAAATCTTAATCCTTGTAGTTCCTCCTTTGCATTCATCGCGCCGAGGGTTAGCGTATCATGTACCGTACTTTGCGGGATTTGAGCGTACGCTTCCCTGTACATTTCTTCTCCATGTCTGTCAAGGAAGAATCTAATTCTTCCATATGGATTGACAAGATGCCTTTGCCTATCAACCCAGAACTTAACATCTCTATGGAAAACACCTCTAACTTTAGGACTAGCTTCGTGGAACTTTTCGAGATTTCTTTTTGCTTTGTATTCTGATAAATCCAATTTAATACCTGCGCGTCTAGCTTCTGAATGAGCGTCAGCGTGGTGTCGTTCTGGCCCCATATCATAGTTACCTGCATGTCTAGTCTTCTTTCCTAAAAATCTTTCACCACTATCCTTACCTAATTTATCTACTTCAATATTAGAGCATATCTTAGTAAGTTCAAGTGAATTTACCATGTCGAATACAATCCCTGCGGTCCTTCTATGAATGTCAATGGTGTCGAACGCTTTAAGTAATTCCCAATCTTCAGATAATACAGCAACAACCCGTGCTTCTGCTTGGGATAAGTCAATTGACAAGAATACATACCCATCGTCAGGCACCAACATTTTCCGAACATCTGCGCCGATATCTCCATGCATAGTGATGGTTTGAAATGCGAGGCCAATAGCATGATTCTTTGGTCTAATAGGGTTTTCAAGGATATTACTTGTACTCCTACCAGTTTCCGTTCCAGTAATAAAAAATGAAGTCTTAAGTCTACCATCATAATCTAACTCTGCATTGATATAAGTGGACTTAGCCTTACGTACGCGCCGGTCTTCTAAGATATTGCTCAATATCTGCTTACGTTTATCATCTTTTATGGCATTAGTAATGAGTTGAACGAGTGTATCTTCTCCCGTATTGAGTCTGGTAGGGCATCCAAGTTCATTATATATAAATTGATAAAGCTTTTTATATGCGTATACGTTGATGGATTTCCCGACATTCTCAACAAACCATCTTTGGATTCTATTATGCCATGCTGTGTATTTGTGATTAAGCCTTCTACGAATGTGCAAGTCAACTTGAAATCCTGTTCTTTCCATTTCAAGGTAAAAGCTATGTAGCTTGGTAACATATCCATAATAGAATTCACGAATCTTTGAGCTATATTTCTGCTGAACTTCTAAAAGTTCAGCATCTTGATCTTCCCAAACTTCATAATCTACGGCGCAGTCCTTAGCGTTGTACAACAAAAGGCGACTTACGTCGTCTTTTGTTGGATTAAATTCAGAACCCTCGTCTTTATAGAACGGTTCTTCAGTTCTGATAGATGAAACGACATGTAATTTCTTGGATGGTAATTCGGGATTAAGCGTATGCTCCAATGAAAGCGTATCGGCGTGTATACGTCCAATTGTCGGACGTAAACCGAGCCGGAAGAGTTTTTCATCATCATATTTGAAGTTATGTCCTATTATTTTAAGACGATTGAGGGCCTCAGCAATAAGCCTCCATATCTCCACAGTATCAGAGATATGATTATCGTGAAATACAACCCCACCAAACATATTTATTGAATGCGAAACCCACACAAACTGGCAAGCAGTTAATAGACTCAATGTCACAAGTAGCAATATCAAGATGATCATAACTTCTAAGGAATCTATACAAATCAAGACTATTCCTCGCAATCTTTAAGTTTCTATTTGGAATTCTAAGCTCAGGAAACATGCTTTGCTGAAGGGCGCGCCGCATGTCTGCAATCATCACATACTTCCAAGCATACTTGAATAATCCTGTTGATCCTTTCCTCTTCTTTTGATAGAGTAAATTTGCTGGATGAAATGTAGCTACTACCTTAGGTATATTTCCATCTTTACTGGGTAGTATGCTTCCTCTATAATTTGATATTTTATCCTTTCCGGCGCAGGCTTTGAGTGCCTGCTCACCAAGAGCAAGTATACAATTAGGTCTGATAGCTCTAATTTCCTTCCATAGATTTTCAACTTGTTCAGGTAGACTAACTCCAATTTCTTTAAGGAGTTTGAAGTCATTAAGAGGTGGACGATACTTACTGACATTCGTAATGTACACCTCATCGCGCCGAATGCCAGCCTCTCTAAAAAGGTCATCTGTTAATTCTCCCGTAGGACCTATTAAAGGTCTTCCATACTGTTCCTCTATTTCACCTGGAGCTTCAGCCACTACCATTAACTTCACATCATGTAATGGTCCTACTCCTGGAACATATGGTCCTCTTTTCATGGCTTACATGGCAAGCCACTGCCAATACTCGCGCCGCATCTCTTACAGAATGAGCCATTCATATAGAATTCCCATTCATGTTCTCTAGTTTGGTTAAGTGGTATTCCCCACTTTTTCTTTCCACAATCACATAAAGTTCCTACTTCTGGATGCCAATCATCTCCAAATTGATTAGACCAAGTATGACCATCTTTACATTCTTCCATAATTCACCTATACTTGAATACTGGATGAACTCCATTTTCAATCCAAGCTGTCATTATTTCGAGTTCCATTATGAGATAACTTTCTACATTCCAAATAATCTTTGAACCGTCATAGAATGTAGTTATAAACTTATCTTTGTCTTTCCTAACACTCACAAACCTCATAATGTATTCTTCCATTACTTCTTCTCTTCTTTCTCTTCTTTATATTCTCTAGTAGACTTGGGAGGAACTGTACGTCTTTCAATATATTTTGTTCCATCTTTAAGATGCCATTGAATCTCTACTGTCGTGTTTTCATGAGCATGAATAGTCATGATAATCAATTTTGCCTCCTAGCTCTATAAAACTGCCCAAACGATACACCGGCGCGCCATACTGAAAGCAAAAACTCTAAATCAAATTTCTCTGCATCTAAGTCTTCTACATTTGTAATCCAATTATTTTCTAGAATGTAACCGTTTATAAATCCATTCACGAATTTAGTTATAACTACTTCAGTTGGAATTGGTTTATCAGTAATCACTGTATCTTTAGTTTCTTTAGATAGTTGAGTGCATCTGTCATATTCTTGAATGCATAAAGTTCTGGACGCTTTCTCAAAGCCTTAGCTAACATCAATGCATAACTTAACTGAGCTATGCTTCTTCCACTCTCCTCTGCTAAATCTCTAAGTGAGAGTTCATGTTCTTTCTGATAAGCCTCTAACTCCTTAACTTTCTCCTGCCAAGTTAGTTGCTTAACTGTCAATTTCTTTCAATCTTTCAAACAAATCATGAATTGGCATGTGAAATTCATAACTAATCCAACCTACATCTCGTAGAAATTTCAGTAGATCTAGACGCTCTTGATTACTAAGTAAAATTGAACCTTTATGACAGCTACAATGACAGAATCTATTATGACATTTAGTATGATCTAACTTATCATCATCGCTTTTAGCTAGGCAAAGATTGTCAATCATAAATTGAAAAACACGGCGCGGCTTGTTTAGGACCGCGCCGTAAGCTAAGCTAACTTACTGGACCTTCTTCTGTTTCTTCTTCATTGTCTTCATCATCTTCATCTTCATCGTCGTCATCAAATTCTTCTCCATCATTCTCATCCTCAACTGCAGTCTCTTCATCTGGTGCATCTACTTCTTCATCTGACATCTTAAGCCTCCATGAGTAAACGAAGTAATGCTCTAGCTACATCTTGAACCTCTTCATAACTATCTGAATTTACAAAATCTTCCTTTCTAGTTGAGAGAACCTTAGCTAACTCAATAGGAATCTGAAGATACTTTGCAGGTTTATCTTTCATATCTTTGCCAGCGCATTAAGGGCGCGCTCTACATCAGGTGTTAACGATTTCTTAGCTTCTTCTAAATCAGTAATCTTTGATTTGTGATGTGAAATTTGATCATCTATTGTTTCACGTAAAGTTCTTGGTTTGTATTGAACTGGACCTCCAGATATTCTCTCCATCTGTTCTTGTTCTCCTCCTAATGTATGTTGCTTTCTCAAAAGATTAAGAATATCCATTTCATCTCCTAAAAATTGTGGGAGCTGAACTTTGTGAATGTAGAAAGAGGAAGACATCCACAAATCTCTCATATTCAATATATTTTGAGAGCATCCCACAAGAAAACTAACTAAGCTGCTTTAAAGCCAGAATTCACGCCAAGCGGCGCGAAATCTTTTGGGTCGTTGAAATCATTTCCCTTTGAAGAAGTTCCGCGCACGAAGTACACATCGAGTTTCTTACCAACTAAGCCAGCATTCAACTCGATTCCCTTCAACTCTTTCTTTCCCTTATCATTCATTGAATACTTCGCGCCCATTGCAAGGAAGAAATTCTTTCCAAATCCCAAAGCCTTCTCATTCATGAGAAGTCTTCCCTGCGCGCCCTCAAACTCTCCTGTAAGAATCTTGAAGTATACGAGACAGTTCGTGGACCTATCAGTTCCAGCGGCTTTCTCCTCATACTTCACAATCTCACAAGGATACCAGCTAGGAGTGACCATAGTTCCGCGAGCAAGATCATCGGCGCCGAGGTTTACTCTCATTGTTTCTGCTCCTGTGTTTTCCTTTACAGTCTTTGCATTGGATCATCTTGAACTTGGTTTGAATTGTTTTCTACTTCATTCTTTGCCTCCTCTGCTAGTTTGATTCCATAGTTGTCTAGTTCTGCCTTAATCAAACGGTAAAGACTGATAGGTTTAGCTCCATCATTCAAGATGAATTTACCCGGAAGAGGTAAGCTAGTCTTTGCCATTGGATAGTCAGAACTAGGTTTGGTATACACTACATATGACATCTCTCCCTGAATACCAATCTCTGTAGTGAAATACCAAATCTCATCGAAGTAGCCTGGAATAAGACTCTCAACCTTAGGACCAAATGCAACTAAGCTAGTGTACTTCTCAGCATTCTTAATGTCAGTTCTGGTAACTGGATGAGCCTCTACAAATACATTACATGGCAACGCTTTCAATGCATCCAATACCTGACCAATTATCATTGCCTCTCCATTGAATTCATCCCAAGATGGAACCATTAATCCACCTTTAGTCTTCTTCAATGGGTCATTCCCGGCGCGCCGGGTGAACATTTGGTAACTAATTGCTACGGTACTTAAGCTTGTGATACCTGCCAATTGCACATTCTTGTATGGACAAAACTTTACTAAGTCTGGAATGTATTCGTATGCAAATTTCTCCAAATTAGTAACATTGAACTCAGTGTAATGGACCTTCAGCTTTGGATAATGGAGAGTAACTGGTTTCATGCGCCCATCGAAGTCAATAAACTCACTATTCCCCATCTCACCAAAGCTCGCGCCACCTAATGTCTTTCCTGAACCTGGCTTTCCTATTAATAAAGCCATTATCTTTCCGTTTAAGCTTACTTCATTTGTGTAGGGCATTATTCAAATCTCGTAATCTTAACTGGAGGAACATCAGGTTCAATCTTGCAAATGATCTTGCAAACATATCTAGTTCTTCCATCTTCTGCAACCTTATTTCTTGCCTCTCTGATTGCTTCATCTTCCGATTCAACCAAGATATGCCGCGCCGTGTCTGGACTCATTGTGTTGTAGAATCTCTTCATGATTGGCTCTCCCCTATAAGTACTAACCCAATTACTCTCATCTTTATAAGCATCATCTCCATGACTCATGATTCATCAACCTTTCTATTACGTAGTTAAGTTCACTATACTTAGGCTTGAGTAACCATTCAGAAAACCTCCACCAGAAGTTCTGAGTAAATATATTCATTTACTCTGTTCATCTGCAAGATCAATCCAGTCTTGCATTTCATCATTATCTTCTAATTTCTTCATAGAATCTACAATAGGATTCTTACCCTTACTTCTAGTACAGTCTTTGCAATGAGGTCTATTCGTTAGATTCCTCAAGCTAAGTGGAAGAATGAATTCTTTTGAGCATCTATTACAAATAGATTTCTTACCTAAGATAAGTTCAGCTTTCGTATAATGAGTACAGTTAGGTTCAGCACAACGATAGTAACCTATGAATCCTGAAGCTTTATTAGCCTCAGTCAACCTACCTATTGCCCTAATGTAACGATGAACATGGTTCCTGACTGGCACTTCTTATTCTCCTTCATACATCCAATTCTACTGTTTCTACTTTTAATAGATGAGCACGACTAAATGATTCTCTAAATACTTCTTTAGTTATCTCTGCTGCTCTATCTTGAGCTTCAAAGATGGTAGGATTTAGATTTGTTCCAATATCAATAGTAAATACAACTTTAACTTTAACTCTTATATCAGGCATAGTTATTCCTAAAAAGTATTTCTGTTAATCCATTCCTTCATTACTTTGATGACATCTTCTCTCTGCGCCGAACTTATGTAGAACAACGCACCACCTTCTCCATAGGTAAATAGCATCAAATTGAATCCCCAACCTTCTGGCATCTTATTTCCTAAGAATTCTCCAAGACTTCTAAGTAGTTTTTCTATTTCAGGATCTCTTATAGTATAAGCAGAAGGTTCCATCTAACCTACTCCTTTGGATTAGAGAGCACAGCAGTTGGGTCCCAAGGCTCTCCAATAATGTATTCTGCTTTCATCTTCCAGGCGCGCGCCGCATCACTCGCCGCTATGCAAATCTGGTAATATTCACAGAGCTGGAACTTATTGCAACCTTGGTGATTCTCAGGCCAGCCTTGATTATCTTTGTAAACTAAATACTGTTTAACCCAATAGATAATATGTTGTTTCCATCTTTCAAGCAAATACGGCGTGTAACTAAGTGGGATGCGCCGCATCTTCTCATCTACAGGTACACTAGTCTGCAGTCCAATAACATTGACTGTAAGAGTATTGCTATTAGTTGCAGTGGTGTAGCCCTCGAATTGATCGTCCAGTAATAAGAATTCTGATTTTCTAGATTGAGATTTATGATCATACACTTTCTGGTCTTGACCCATTAGCTTAGCTATTAAGTCAATTACTCCAACATAAACTATACGTAGGTCTTCGTCCTCATTCTTGTAGAGTTCAATTGCAAATGGTTCCTCTACAAATAGAACTTCCATAGGTTCAAACTTGTACATTTCTACATACTGTTCTAGACTACGGAAAACATTGTTAATGTCACCTTCACTTATGGTGAGACTTGCAGTGAGTGGCTTAGCAAATTCTAAGGCTAAGTTACCACAACTCAAGAAATCTAATTTGTTTCCTGAGTTCTTACGTTGTCTATAATACTCAGCTAAGAATTGATGAACTAATATTCCCTTTTGAAGAGAGTGTCCTACTTCATGTTCTCTCAAGTTCATATTGAAATAGAAGTTCACCCTTGCGGCGCACCTCTGTATGTTTGTTGCCAATTGACTATCACAAATTACTGTTCGCATCTTAAGCTACCGTAGTTGGCATTGATTGAATGAACTTGATTCGTTCTTCCGTCGAAGCAAACACATAATCGGCGCCGGCACAGTAGTTACTTAGCAATCCTTCTGCTATGGTTACTATTGCCATAGCTCTATTCTCATCTCTTTGCTTCTCATATATCACTGTGGCTCTCTCTTTGAACTCTTCAACATTTGGTAGTTTTTGATTCATTTTTATCTACCTATGCCAAATAACTTTTGGATTTTGAATGAAGTCAGATTCATCTAAATATCTATTCTGTCTACGTGAATCTTCATTAGTCCAAGTAACTCCCCAAGTCTTACCTCCATATGCATTTGTATATTCTACAATCATATGAACTTGAGGATCGTCTTCGTAGAATCCATTCTTCTCAATCAAAGTTTTGATTAAAGTTTCATTATCTATTGTAGCCATAATTCACCTTTACTTTAACTTCCATCTTTTTCCACCTTTTGCAATGAGAACGTCGAGGAGTTCTTTCATTAAGCTTTGTTGATCCCAAGAGATTTCTTTGTTATCTAGTGTGCTTGCTACAATTGCTCTCTTTTGTTCCACTAACTCTGTGAAGAATTCATCTATTGTTCCAGATGCAATCATATACGTTGCAGTCACGGGCGCAAGTTCGTTCTTGCGCCCAATACGAATAAATCTACCTTCTACCTGCTCTTCATTTGCTGGATTCCACTGTCTTTCCATTAATATGCAATCATCACAGAACTGCATATTTAATGATTCACCTGCAGCTAATGTAGAAGCAACGCATATCCTTGCTTTTTCATCATACTGAAAGCGCGACACTGCTTCGGCGCGCTGGTCTGATGATTGGTCTGAGGCAATTCTTTCGATGTGAACATCTAGCTTGTTCTCTTCAAGCATCTTCTTGATATTAGTAACTAATGTATCTGTTACATCAAGATGATGTGTAAACACTACAATCTTACGTATTGGTTCTGTATCTAAGAGAAAATCTTCTAAGAACTCTACTGTTGGATTAATCTTATTGAATCCAACAATATGTCTAAGCCTTGACATCAGCGCAATAGCTGATGTCATCTCTAATCCACCCTCACTATAGTATTCTTCTTCTAACTTATCCTGTTCATTCTGATATGCTTTCTCATATTTCTTATCTAATTCAACATGAGAGAAGTTTCTGCTAATCTTCGGTAACTCAGGAGCTACTTCCTCTCTCGTGCGCCGGACGATGAAATCTTGAGTATTCTCATGGAAGTAATCAGCATTTCTTAATCCACCTACTTTTGTTCCCCATCCATTATCATATGCATCACAATATGTTCTAATGTAGTCTGCATAGTATGGGAATCTTCTAGGTTTGAGTAAATTAAGAATTGTGAAATACTCTCCTGCATGATTCTTAATTGGTGTTCCTGAGAGTGCAATAATATGCTCTACATCTTTGCACAATCCTTGAACTTCCTTAGCTCTGGAAGATAAGTGATTCTTAATCTGCTGACATTCATCTAGTATCACTGTCTTAAAGTTAAGCGACTGCTTAACTTCGGGAGAGAGCCGGCGCAGAAGGTCATACGTTGTGATGTAGATTTGAAAGCCTGGAAGGAATGGAGTTTTACTATCTCCCACAATTTGAGGAAGATAATCATATCCACACCATCTTATAGTTTCACCAAACCATTGTATCTTTGCTACGGCTTTCACAATTATACAGCATGGCAACATTTCAGGATGCAATTTCAGTGCAGCTAAAGCTTGCACTGTCTTTCCTAACCCCATTTCATCCGCTATCAAACAGCGCGCCGAGGATTCCTCTATAAACTTCACTCCTTCAATTTGAAACGGACGTAATTGCCGTCCGTCTGAACTGGTAAGCTCATATCCCTTTGAACTTACCTTATCTTCCGTAATAGTATGACCACACTTTAATCTTACGAATACTAAATCTCCTAGCTCAGTTCGGGAGACCTCCTGAGCTATATCCTCACAATGTGGACATTTAAGTTTGATGATTTTACTTGCCATATATATCTTTCATGTCTGACTTTAGATGACTAAGGTCAACTGTCTTCTTCTTATCCCACTCTGGTCCTTTTCTAATGAATCTTCCATCTACTTGCTCTTGATTCTCTTTCGTCCAATCATTTCTTGGTCTACCGCCTTTAGTTCCATTCTTTCTAGCTGCTTCTGACTTAGCTTCTGATTTGGTTGAGCCTGCCTTGCTATGTAAGTTTAGCAATTGAACTATTAATCTTCCAACTATACGAGATTCGATGTGAGCAACAGGATGTTTCAGTGTCCAATCCCAGACTTGCCATTTCAATTGTGGAGATTCACGTGAACTCCCAGCCCAATGTAATTTGTAGCGTTTAGCTTTCACTTAGAATCTCCTCAAGAATTCATCTCTAATTTGTTTTAGTTCTGTTTCATCATCTACTATAAAGCTCCCTTTATAGTTTGAATTGTTCATTGAAACGTCATCGTATTCATTCCTACGATAGATAGTTACTCGTAACTTACGAGAAGCTTCAATATCTACCTTTACATCTAAACTACTTGAAAGCAATTTAGGTTCAGGTTTAGGTTCTACTTTATAGCATAGAGTTACTCGCTGACCTAGCCTTGCACTAGACGCGCCGTTGATTGGTTCCTTTGTATGATTGTCACACAACAATACACTACCGTGTATTGTTGATTCTACTGCTACTACATGTTTAGGAACAATCACTACATACATTCCAGTATTGGAATGTATTTGATGAAACAAGCTAAAGAGAGAACAATCACTTGCAATAGGAATGATATCAAACCTAAGTATCTTAAGTGCTGCTTCAATCTCTTTAGGATATACTTGTTCAATATTTCTTCTACCTGTAATCTTTGTAAACACAGCGGCGCACTCATCTGTGGTTTTACCTGTCAATATCGACAATACTGCTGGACCACAGTAAGGATTCCCATCTAGGTTTACTTTCTTTAGTGGCATGTTTAATTCTAAGTGAAAGCTTTGTTTAAGTAGGTACTAATTAGGTTTTCATTCCTGTTTACTAATTTTTACTTCTTCTTATAACATTCTTGAATCTTGATAGTCAATTCAAGCCAATACTTATCTTCTCTTGAAGAGAGAACGTAACCCTCAGATTCTGCATTATGTATTTCTATTGAAAGCTGTTCTGCCTTTTCTTTATTGAAGTTATCCATCTGCTCTATTAATCTTATAAGAAATTTCATTTTATTTTTCTCCATTTCTACTTCAAGTTCAATTGGTCTTTAATTTCCTGCGCCGAGAGGCCAAA
>WNFM01315378.1_pt2 | contig 12985 bp, 8 predicted proteins | sample 5400271 | NCBI WGS metagenome assembly WNFM01 (sample SAMN13153352, study PRJNA577476) | soil metagenome | isolation source: 60 cm saprolite on Douglas fir-dominated hillslope | place: USA:California | collected 2013-09-17 | reverse complement strand
CTAAGTTTGGTTTTGGTGTATTGCGTTCCGAATGCCGCTGGTCAGGCAGTGTACGGAAGCATCCTCGGTTCAGTGACAGATTCGCAAGGGTCGGCCGTCGTCGGAGCCAAGGTGACCGTTACGTCGGTCGCCAAAGGTTCAAGCGAAGAAACGACGACCAATGACAGCGGCAACTACACTGTTTCGCATTTGATTCCGGACGTCTACAACATCCACATCGAAGCTGCCGGTTTCAAGTCTTACGAAGTCAAGAGTGTTCAGGTTTCCGCCGATACCAGCTCGAACGTCGATGCCAAGCTGGATGTCGGCGCGGTCACGCCGCAACTAAAGATCGATAGGTCCGACGTCGCCACGTCGTTTTCCAGCCAGACGATCGAATCGGTGCCTATCTTCAACAGGAATTTCACTACGTTTCAGTTGTTGTCGCCGGGCGCGCAGCTTCAGGGTTGGGGCCACGCCGCCAGCGAGAACCCACAGGGTTCACGGCAAATCTTGACGAATGGGCAGCACTTTGCGGGCACCGGCTTTGAGCTCGACGGAACCGATAACCAAGATCCTATCTTGGGAATCATCGTGATCAATCCGAACCTCGATTCAATCAACGAAGTGAAGATTACTTCGCAGGATTACGACGCGGAGTTCGGTAAGGCGATCGGAGCGATCGTCACTTCGCAGACCAAATCTGGCACGAACGAACTGCACGGATCGGTGTTCGATTTTGAGCGTTCCAATTCCAATTTCGCTAGCGATCCTTTCACGCAGACTCCGTCGAAAATTGGGGCCGGCCAGCGCCAGGTTCCCAGTGGGAATTGGAATCAGTTCGGCGGCACTTTTGGTGGTCCGATTCGAAAGAACAAGATTTTCTTCTTCGGTGACTACCAAGGGCAGCGGGCTCATGTTGGTGGGACTGCTACTGATCGCATACTGACTGCCAACGAGCAGACCGGCGATTTGAGCGACCTAATCAGCGGCTGCAACACGGTTCCTAAAGGCATTTGCCAGCCCATCTACGACCCATATCAGACCACCGATGCGACTCATCAAACCCTCGTGTTGGATGCAAATAACCAGCCGATTCCACTTGGCATCGCGAACCGTACTCAATTTCCCGGAAACGTGATCCCGGCGTCACGATTGGCTACGCAAACGCAGAATCTTCTGAAGCTGCTTCCCGTCGGTGCCACGCTATCGAATCCGCAGTTGAACAACTTTTCCGGTTCGGGCAGCAACGTCTTGAACGCTGACAATTTTGACGTGCGCTCCGACTACGTTCTAAATTCAAAAACACAAGTCTTTGGACGCTACAGTTACCAGAAGTTCCTTCGCTCCGGACCGGGCCTATTTGGAGAAATTGCCGGCGGCGCGCCGCTTCCTGCTGACTCTGGCGGCCAATTTGCTGGAACATCCAATGTCCGAAACCAGAGCCTGGCTACAGGTTTCGACTACACGTTCAGTCCAAGCTTGCTGACCGACTTCCGCTTCGGATACATGCGCTATCACGTTCAAGTGGCTCCCGGTGGGGTAGGTTCGACGCCCGCGACAGACGCAGGGATCCCGCGATTGAATATAGATACGCTGTACACCACAGGAATGCCGTATTTTCACGTTACGACGAGCGGCTTGCCAGATTTCAATTTTGGATACTCACTCGGAGCGAATCAGTGCAACTGCCCGCTTCTTGAGAGCGAACACCAATACCAGTTTGTGAATAACTGGACCAAGATTCGTGGCAATCACACCATTAAGTTTGGTGCGGATGTCCGCTATGCTTACAATTTGCGTGTCCCCAGCGACGTTCACCGCGCTGGTGAACTCAATTTTACCCAAGATCAGACTCAGGGTCCAGGCGGAGTTGGCGGGTCGGGTTTGGCATCTTTTCTGCTGGGCAACGTGAGTAACTTCGGACGCTATGTGAGCGCCTCAACAAACGCCAACGAAACGCAGCCGCGATTTTTCTTCTTTGGGCAGGACACTGTACGCGTCACAAACAAACTGACCGTTAACTTCGGACTGCGGTGGGAAATTTATAAGCCGGAATCGGTTCGCGGCACAGGCCAGGGCGGCTGGGTCGACCCGGCTACTGGCGAGGTTCGCGTCGCCGGAACACAAGGTGTGGACCTTACCGGAAACACGTCAACGAACTACAAACACTTTGCTCCTCGACTAGGTATCGCCTATCAGGTCAATCCCAAGACTGTAGTCCGCCTCGGTTACGGTCGCAGCTACGACATTGGCGTCTTCGGAACGGTCTTTGGCCATGCTGTTACACAGAACGTGCCGGTCCTGGCGAGCCAGGAAATCGATACGTCAAATGGACAGGACTTCAACACGGCCTTTTTCCTTTCGAACGGGCCGTTCCCGTTGGATCCAGCGACGGCACTCGGCGGCACCTTGGCGACGAGCAATTGCAACAGAATCACGGATCCGAGCGGCGTCGTCGGCGGCGTGTTCACGCCCGACAAGGCGCAATGCGTAGGTCCTAATGGCCGGCCGCTTTTGCCGGCTGGTCTGAACGCCTTCATCCGTCCATTCAACAACCGGCTCCCAACAGTGGATGCCTGGAACGCCACTGTACAACGGCAGCTGACTCCGACCCTTAGTGCCACCGTCTCCTATGTGGGAAACAAAGGGACGCACACAATCGGCGGCGGTCCGGACTATCCATTTAACAACTCCAAGTTGGCGGGCTACGATCCTTTGAAAACGGGCCAAGCCGCTGTTGACGCGAACAATGCGCGTAAGCCGTTTTATAACCTGTACGGCTGGACGTCTGGCTTCCGTTACTTCGGAAACGACTTCAACAACAAATACAACGCGCTACAAGTAATTGTTGAGAAGCGCTTTGCGAATGCAATTACACTTTTCAACATGCCGTGGCAGACCTCGATGGCGGGACGCACGCCTACGATCCCGCTGCCAACTACGGCCCGAACGATAACTACCGGAACCACGTATTCATTCTCACCCAGGTCTACCAACTCCCCTTTGGCAAAGGAAAGAAATGGATGGGAGATGTGGGCCGTGTGGGCGATTTGCTCATTGGCGGCTGGGAGTTGAATGGCACCACAAACTTCTCGAGTGGGTTGCCGTTCACACCAGGCTTGGACTCCTGCCATTTTTCCAGTGACACTGGACCGTGCCGTCCGGATCTTGTTGGCTCGGTCAAAGATGGCACGCGCTCGGGGGATCCCAACGCCGCCGGATACTGGTACCAACCGGCCAGCAAAAAGCTGGTAAACGCCGGGGACTCCGATGGGCCATGGGCGCAGCCTGCCCTAGGTACGTTCGGGAACGTCGGCCGCAACTCGCTTCGTGGGCCGAGGTTCTTCGATTCCGACCTGTCATTGTTCAAAAACTTCAGCCTCACAGAAAGAGCGAAGGCTCAATTCCAATTCCAGTTCTACAACATATTCAACCACGTCAACCTCGCGAATCCGGACGGATGCGTCGACTGCGGATCAGGCGGTAAGATCACCGGTATCGCCGGCAACTCACAATTGCGCTCGTTAACGTACGGATTCAAACTCACTTTTTAACCCTGCAACACCCCAAGAAAAACGGGGGAGTCCCTCGCGGGCTCCCCGTTTTTTATGCTCTAATCGTCGGCGGCTCGACGCCTCTTCATGTGCAGACTCTGCTCAACGCTCGTCCTCGCGGCATCTCTCCTCGCGCATCTTCTCTTTAGTCATTCAACCGCGGTTAACGCGCAACAAACAGAGTCGCCGTTTGCCGAACCGCGGCGGCTCCTCGAGCAGGGAAAGTTTTCAGAGGCGATTGCGGCGCTGGAGAAGTTGCGCGAGCAGAAGCCGGAATTGGCGGGGCTTTCGCGCGAACTGGGCACTGCGTACTACCGCCAAGGCGACTATATGAAGGCGATAACGAACTTCAACCAGGCAGTCAAAGAGAATGCAAATGACGGAGAATCGACGCAACTGATGGGGCTCGCATTGTATTTAGCGGGCAGGCCGGGCGAGGCGATTCCTTATTTGGAGAAAGTGCAGTCGTGGTATCCGAGCGCGAACGTGGATGCCGCGTACATTTTGGGCGTTTCGTACATTCAGACGAAAAATTATCCTCAGGCGCGCATGGCGTTTGCGAAGATGTTTGGCGTTCCCGCGGATTCGGCGGCGAGCTTTTTGTTTACCGCGCGGATGTTGTTGCGGCTGGATTTTGGGCCGGTGGCGGAGGAATACGGGCAGAAGGCGGTTGCGCTCGACCCGAAATTGCCGCTGGCGCATTTTTTGCTCGGCGAATTGTATTTGTATCAGTCGAGGATTCCCGAGGCGATTGCGCAGCTTCAGCAGGAGCTGGCGATTAATCCGGGGCATGCGGCTTCGTATTACAAACTGGCGGATGCGTACTCGCGCGTGCAGAAATATGACGACGCGGAGAAATTGTTGCAGCGGTCAATCTGGCTGGATGCGACGGCGACCGGACCGTACATATTGATGGGAAAAGTGCTGGAGAAAAAAGGCGAGCCGGCGCTGGCTGTGCTGTCACTGCAGCGGGCGATTGCGATGGACCCGAATAATTCGATTTCGCATCACTTGCTTAGGCCGCGCGGAAGATGCGGAGAGGGAATTGAAGCTGGCGGAGCAACTGCAGACGCGCGAGGATCCCAAACCGTGAGCGGATCGTTCACGGTGGTGGGTCTCGGTGAATTGTTGTGGGACATGTTTCCGCGGGGGAAACAGTTGGGTGGGGCGCCGGCGAATTTTGCTTATATGGCGGCGCTACTCGGGAATCGCGGGATTGTGGCGAGTAGAGTTGGCAACGACCGGCTGGGGCAGGAAGCGATCTGGCAGTTGAAATCGTCGGGTCTCGATACGTCGCACATCCAAACGGACAGCGAACATGTGACGAGCACGGTACTGGTGCGGTTGGATTCGAAAGGGCAGGCGGAGTACAAATTTCGCGACGACGTGGCGTGGGACCATCTGGCGTGGACGCCGGATTGGCAGGACCTGGCGATTATGACGGACGCGGTGTGCTTCGGTTCGCTGGCGCAGAGGTCGGAAGAATCGCGGTCGACGACTCGAAAGTTTCTGCAATCGGTGCGGGCGGACGCGGCGCGGATTTTCGACGTGAATCTGCGGCAAGCCTTTTATTCGGCGGAGATTTTGCGCGTTGCGCTGTTGCACGCGAATATCATGAAGGTGAACGACGAAGAGCTGCCACGGATTGTGGAAATGTTTGGCGAGAGATTTAACGGCGAGAATGAGGCGGCGTGCTGGCTTGCGAAGGAGTTTGGAGTGAAGCTGGTCTGCGTGACGCGCGGACACCGAGGCAGTTTGCTGGTTTGCGGCGAGAAGACTGATGAACACGCGGGGTTTAAGGTGAAAGTGGCGGATACAGTTGGAGCGGGAGATGCGTTTACGGCGGCGCTGGTGCACCACTGGTTGCGGAAGACGCCGTTGGCGGCGATGAATCAGGCGGCGAACCGGTTGGGGGCGTGGGTCGCGTCGCAGGAAGGCGCGATGCCGGCGGCGGACGAGAGCGTGCTGTCGGCGATTCGATAGCGAATTTAGACGCCGCTATTTTGCGGCGAGTTCGGCTTGCTCGCGGGCGAGTTTCTCGACCAGCTCTTGCGGCATTTCGTGAAGGAAGACGACAACGGCTGCATTTGTCCAGCCAAAACCGACAACGTTAATGTTGTAGCCGGCTTTCACAGCCGTTTCGGAAGAACGCGTCACCGCGTTATATTTCTCGCGGATGGTGCCATCGCGGTGAAAATTCTCCGCGATCATACTGACGAAATTGTAAGAAATCCGGTCCGCTTCCCGGGCGTAGCCGTACCTACGCAGGCCCTCGAGGGCGATGATTTGTGTCGGTGCCCAGGCGTAGGGAAAATCCCACTGGCCCTCGGTTTCGTAGGGGCTCATGACGAGACCGCCGGGCTGTTCCAGCTTCGAAAGATTTTTCACCAACGCAGCAGCTTGCTCTTTTGTCGCGACGCCGGCCCAGAGCGGGTAATAGGCGGTGATGTAGACGTACCGCGAACGTTCTTTTTTGCCGAGGTTGTAGTCGAAGAAGAGTCCGGTCTGCGCGTCCCACAAATATTTCTGGATCTGTTGCTTCCGCGATTCGGCTTGTTTGGCCCAGTTCGCGGATTCGGTTTGTTTGCCGAGCAACTTTGCCATTTCTTCCAAGTCTTTTTCGGTTTTGTAGAGGAGGCTGTTCAGGCAGACCGGGGCGAAGTGGTGCGTGGCGGCGCCGTGCGGCCCGAAGCGGAAAGAGACATCGAAACCTGACTCACGCATGGAGCGGTCGGCGCGATAAAAATCGCGGCTTAGCGTTACCGTTTCGGCGTCGTCGCAGCCCGGGCGCTCCATAGTGTGGGCTTCGTCGCAGATTTGCACGGTATAGCCCTTGCCCACAGGAGCTTCGGCCCCAGGCGTGCCCTTGCGCACGAGATAGTCGCGATCCCGTTCGGGGTGGTATAGAAAATAGGCGGCGACTCTGCGGTAGTGATCGGTTTCATCCTTCAAACTTTCCGGCGCGGGCATGTCGCCGAAATCGTAGTAGCGGGAAAGGCCGGTATCGGCAGCGAGGTGCGGCTCGCGCACCCACATCGCTTGATCTTTCTTTCCGTATTGGTAGGCGCGCTCGAGCCATTTCTTGTCTTCGTGTCCGGCAGCCTTTTCAGCTTCGTAAACGCCGAGAATCATCGACGTTAGGAAAGGCGGCTGGGAGCGGCTGAGGTAATAGCTACGATTGGCGTTTAATATGCTGCCGTAGTGCTCGATTTCGAAAAAGAAATTCTCGACCATGCCTTTGGCGAGGTCGACTCTACCGTCCTGCAGTAGGCCTCGAACGATGAAGTAGCTGTCCCAACCGTACATTTCGTTGAAGCGCCCGCCGGGAACGACATATTTGTGTTCCAGATAAAGGAGGCCCTGAGGAGAGAGTGCCGTTGTGTCGATTTGGCCGGGGCCGGTGATTTTTTTTGGGAGATTTTTCACCTGAACGTGGCAGCGCTTTTGCAGTTCTTCGACGTTCGAGGGCGTGGCGAAGTCTGCCGGGAGATACAGGACGGAATTTTCCGCGAGCTTCGAATCAACAACGGTGCTGCAATCTTCCATCGAGCGCGTCAGCGTGTCCCAACTCTTGAAAATATATTCGCGAATCGGCGCGAGACCGAGGGGTTTAGTGGAATCGTTTTTTGCGTCGGATTGCCCGCCGAAGGTGATCGTCGCCAAGAATAAGCTCCCCGCGAGGCACGCAAAGCTCCGCCTGCAACCGGTGATTCTCTTCCAGTTTCGCATGAAAAAAGCCTTCCCGCTGAACTCGCGTTACCCGAAGCTATAGTAGCGCCAAGTTGTTGAAAAGGCAAGGACTTAGTTAATCCTAAGCAGGGATTCCCGGTGCGGTTTTGGCCGCAAACTAGACGTCCAACGTGTAAAGCTAATGGCCGCCGCCACCGCTCAGTTCGCGCACGATGTTGCCGACGAAGCCCTTTGCGTCACCGAAGAGCATCAGCGTTTGACCGAGGAAGTAGAGTGGGTTTTCAATTCCAGCAAATCCCGCGCCCATGCCACGTTTGATGACCATTACCGTGCGCGCCTTATCCACGTCGAGAATAGGCATGCCATAGATGGGGCTCGAAGCGTCGGTGCGCGCGGCCGGATTCGTGACGTCATTGGCGCCGATGATGAGGGCGACGTCGGTCTGTGGGAAGTCACCGTTGATTTCGTCCATGGAGAGAAGTTTGTCGTAAGGAATGTCGGCTTCGGCAAGGAGGACGTTCATGTGGCCGGGCATGCGTCCAGCGACGGGATGGATACCGAAACGAACGTCGACGCCGCGCTTGGTCAGGCTGTCGAAGAGCTCACGGACTTTGTGCTGTGCTTGTGCAACAGCCATTCCGTATCCGGGAACGATGACGACTTTGTTGGCAGCCGAGAGAATAGCTGCAGCCTCTTCGGCCGTGGCGCTCTTCACCGGCTTCTCTTCTCCAGTACCCGCGGCAACTGTCTGAATCTGTCCAAATCCTCCGAAGAGCACGTTGGTGAAGGAGCGGTTCATGGCCTTGGACATGATGACGGACAGGATGAAACCCGAGGAGCCGTCGAGTGCACCGGCGATGATGAGGAGTTTGCTGTTCAGCACGAAACCCATGGCGGCGGCAGAGAGACCTGCGTAAGAATTCAAGAGGGAAATGACGGTGGGCATGTCCGCGCCGCCGATGGGGATGATCAACATCACTCCGAAGACCAAGGGAATGAAGATCAATGCAGGGAAGAGCTTCACCTGATCAGGATGGAGGACGAGGATAACCGCGAGCGCGACGGCCAGGGAGAGAAAGGCGAGGTTGACGAAGTTCTGTCCCTTATAAACGATGGGACGCTGCGGCAGGATTTCCTGAAGTTTGCCTGCGGCCATCAAGCTACCGGTGAAGGTGAGCGAGCCGAGGATTACCTCCATGGCAAGCACAGCCATCATGAACGGAGGAATATTGGGGGCGCGCAAATAGAATTCGGAAGTGCCAACCAGCGTGACACAAAGCGCGCCGAAAGCGTGGCTGAGTGCAGTCCGCTGCGGCACAGCGGTCATTGCCACTTTGCCGAGGGGAACGCCGATAATGGCGCCGAGCGCGAGGCCGATAAAAACCAGCTTGTAATCAACGATGCCACGGTAGAAAAGGGTTCCGACGATGGCCAAGGCCATACCTAGTTCGCCGGCCCACACACCGTACCTCGCGGTCGTGGGAGAACTTAGCCATTTCAACGAAAGAATGAAAAGCGCCGTGGCGATGAAATAAGTGATCTCGATGAACGTTTCGCTGAAAATCATGGTTTTCTCGGCCCGCTGGATTTGAACATTCGCAGCATGCGGTCGGTGATGATGAAGCCGCCGACGATGTTGCTGGTGGCGGCGACGATGGCGATGGTGCCCAGAATTGCGGCGAGCGTGTTCTTGTGCTCACCAGCAAGAATGATGGCGCCGACGACGGCAATGGCGTCGAGGGCATTGGTGAGTGACATCAAGGGAGTATGGAGCAATGGGGAAACGCGGCGAATCACCTCAAAGCCAATGAAGGCAGCGAGCATAAACACGTACAAGCTGGTCATCAGGTCGATCTTCATGATTGCTTCACCTCCGCGCCTGCCGCCAGGGGCGATAATCCCACGAACTCGCGCACGCGTGCGTTTACGATTTCTCCGTCTCGCGTGAGCAGAGTCTCGCGATGAATTTCGTCTCTTTCGTTGATTTGCAGCTTTCCGTCCTTCACGAGATTCAGGAGAAACGCCGAAAGATTTTTCGCGTACATCTGGCTGGCGTGGTAGGGAACATTGGTGGCGATATTGAATTGGCCGATGATTGTCACTCCGTGTTCTTTCACGGTTTTGCCGGCCTGAGTCAACGCGCAATTTCCGCCGCGCTCCGCCGCGAGATCCACGATTACGGACCCGGGTGCCATGCGGGCAACCATGTCCTCCGTGACGAGTATGGGCGACTTTTTTCCTGGAATCACGGCTGCCGTGATCACAACGTCGCTCTCCGCAACGGCGCCGCCGAGCAACTCGCGCTGCTTTTTGTAAAATTCTTCGCCTTGCGCTGTGCCGTAGCCCCTTGCATCCTGAGCGTCTTTCGCCTCGATTGCCAGTTCGACGAAGCGTCCGCCCAAACTTTGCACTTGTTCTTTTGCCGCCGGACGCATGTCGTATGCGGAAGCCACCGCGCCAAGCCGTCGCGCCGTCGCGATCGCTTGCAATCCGGCCACGCCAGCTCCGATGATGAGCACGCGCCCGGGCGTGATTGTTCCCGCCGCGGTGGTTAGCATCGGAAAAATGCGCGGCAAAGTGTCCGCTGCCATGATGACGGCCTTGTATCCACAAATGGTGCCCATTGAAGAGAGCGCGTCCATACTTTGCGCGCGAGTTGACCGTGGCATCAACTCGACGGCGAAAGAGGTCACGCCGGTTTTCGCGAGATCCTGCAACTCTTGCAACTTTCCGAGTGGCCGCAAGAAACCGACGATGGTTTGCCCGCTGCGCATCAACGGCAAGTCCGCTTTGCCGGTAATGTCATTCGAGCCGAAGCACAGGACTTGAACAACGATGTCGGCTGTGCGAAAAACCTCCGCGCGATCCGAGGCAAGCTTCGCGCCCTTTGCAGTGTAGTCCTGGTCCAGATAGCCGGCTTCGATGCCCGCGCCGGCTTCGACGAGAACTTCGAGGCCCGCTTTAGAGAGCGGGGGCACGGCGGCCGGGACAATGGCGACGCGGCGCTCGCCCGGATAGCTTTCCTTTGGCACACCTAGAATCATCGGCGAGGCCTCCCGGACACAGCAAAGTCTCTGTACTTAATCGATTTATTTGAGAATAAGGCAAAGCGCGCACCGCGCCTTGTTCCGGCCCGCGCTGCGCTTCGGCAAATCTGAATCAGGAAAACACTACTATCGTGTTGCGGACGAAGCACGTGTGTCCCGTTTACTGGTTCTCGTCGGTAGATTCTATTCCCAATTCGCAGAAAGTCCACTACAAGATGGACCAGCCGCGCGGCGTGGAAGAGGAAGGGCGATCCACAATTTAGTACGGACAAGAATGGATTTCCGGTGATGGCTGTCACGTTGCGCGATAACCTGTGCACTTTCTTCGACAGCCGCGACTATTCCATCGCCACATAAATTTTCTGCGCGTCGCGAAGTCGCTGCATGACCAGTTCTTTTTCGGCAGGCGAATTCCAATCGGGATATTTTTCGGTGACTTCGATTGTTCGTTGAATCCAAGCGGCAAAATATTTTGCGTCCTCGGGCGAGCGGGGTTTCTTGTCGGCGACGCTGACGTAGATGGGGCTTGTCGTTGCGTACGCGTAGTTGTCCATGACCGGATATTCGGCCTTCGCGCTCCAGGCGCGGAGCAAGCACCAACCGCTGGCAGTGACGGGCAGCGTTCCTTGAATGTCCGCCGTGTCGCGCCTGCCTTCGAGCTGCAGCGTCTTCGCAATTTTCCCGTTGCAGACGATTTCCAAACGATCCACCGGCACAACCGAGCGCAGCCGCGCAGCGAAGGGGACCGCGCTTTGCGCCGCGTCGAGCTGTAATTCGCTGCCAACCATTTCATTGCCGAGCATGAAATTAATCAGCGGGCCGTTTGTGGCGAATGTACGACCATGCCGCAGTCCGCTCATCCACATTCCTAAGTTGAGCGGCCACGCGGGAACCCACGTGTATACGCGATCCATGCCGACTATTCCCCGAATTGGCGCCGCATAATTCCCGGTGGCGTCCGTGCCGGCGCCGGCGGGAATTCGAAAGCCCAGATTCAACAAGCGATACCAAACTGCTGCCGTGGATTTGTGATCGCTGAAGCCGACGATTTCCATGTAATCCAGTTTTTCCAGAGCGACGTCAACGGGAAGTTCGTCGGTGATTCTTTGCGGAGGGTTCGCGAATGGATTCGGTTCTTCGTCGAAGGGATGAACGGCGCCGACGAGAGCATCTTGCGCGTGAGCCATATCGTAGACGTCGGCATTCATCGGAAACAGACTTGCTGCCGCAGTGTTCGGATATCCAGCGTATCCCGGCAATAGCAAGCGTCGATTCATATTCAGCAAACCGCGATGGCCCCAGTAGCTCGTGTGGAATTCCTGGCCGGCGACGATCTGCTGGTCCGGATCGGCTAATGGATCGCGTTCGCCAAGGCTGTTCAAATCGGGAAAACGTTGTTCCTTGTTGACGACCAGATTTTGAACGATGGATAGCCCTTCGTGGCGCGGTCGTCTCTGTAAGTTCCGCCATAATTTTGATGTGCGTGGAGATCCGCGCTAACCCATTCGCCATCGTGCGGGTCGAGCCGCGGGAGTTTTGTCAATTTAATTTCAGGATCGGATTTGTTTTTACCGGTATTTACGGTCAAGCGCTGCGGTTGATAGCCGTAACCCCGGCTTACCTCGATCGTGATCGGACCGATCGGGACGCTGACTTCACCGCCGCCTTCAAAATAGTGGCGTTCGAAGGTGCGCTCGCCGCGGTCAAAGCCATCGTCGGCGTGAATCCACGCATCGTCGGGCGCGTAGGAACGTCCAGCCGAATCGGTGACGGAAATGCGCGCCGGGACGTCCGAATCCGATTCGTCCTTGGCCCAGATTGCAAGCGACTTCCGCGGGTGGAGATACTTCCGATCCTCGACGACCAGGGCGGAGCGAATTCCACTGGCGGCTTCCTGGATTTCTATTTTTGTGTTGCCCTCGCGATTCGAAACGAGCGCTATGAACTTGCCGTCCGCCGACCAGCGCAGGCTGGTTTCATCCCAATCGCCGTAGGAAATCGGGAATGCGTCGCCGCCTTTCGCCGGCATGACCCACAAGTTGTGCCACTGGCGTCCGAGGTAGGAGCTGTAAACCATGCGCGAGCCGTCGGGAGAAAAATCGGGCCGCGCTTTCCAATTTGTTTCTTCGTAGTGAATTTCGCCTGCTTCGGCGCCAGGCTCAGCGCGCATTGCCAGAATCCACCGGTACCGTAAATGTGGCCGCGATTCGAAACGAAAAGAATTTCCTGGCCATCGCGCGTCCAGACGGGACTGATCTCCATGTCGTAGGCGCTGTAATAGTAACGAGGCAGGTCGCTTTTCGTTTCGCCGGTGAGCCTAACGATATTTGCAAATTTTCCGCCGACTACGTCTGCACGAAAGATGTGAAACCGTTTGTTAAATTGCGTCGAAACGAAGGCTATCCGTTTTCCATCCGGCGACCAGCGCGGCTCCAGATTTACGGCGTCGCCGCTCGTGAGCTGCGTCGATTTTCCGCTTGCGAGATCGAGCAGCCACAATTCCATCGCGTCTTTTTGGTAGGACGTGTAGACGATGCTTTTCCCGTCTGGCGACCAATCCGGCTGGTAGTCGTAACCCGGGCCATCGGTTAGTTGAGTGGCCTTCTTGGAATCGAGCGATTGACGCCAGAGCGAACCCGCCATCGAATAAACGAGTTCGCTTGAGTTTGGCGACCACGCGAGGCTGGTCGGACCACTCGTCAATTGCGGGAG
>WNFM01324058.1_pt4 | contig 12986 bp, 12 predicted proteins | sample 5400271 | NCBI WGS metagenome assembly WNFM01 (sample SAMN13153352, study PRJNA577476) | soil metagenome | isolation source: 60 cm saprolite on Douglas fir-dominated hillslope | place: USA:California | collected 2013-09-17 | reverse complement strand
TTCCAAAATGGAGCGGAGCCGCTCCCAATCCAATCCCGCCAAACCGTCAGTTATTTTTCGATTTTTATGAGATTTCGCCTGACATTCTATATATATGAGATACTTATCTTGTAGAGAATTACGCCACGCCCCAGCCCTGCTTCCAGCGCGAATCACCATTCACCATAGCCCTTAATTCGCGTAACTTCTTTCGTTTGATACTCTTATCGTTTTACAGCCGGTAAGTTATTTGTTTTGATACTTTTTAATTTTGCATAAATTTAGGCCTTGTTTTTAAGTACCTACGCACTTACCCCGGGGGAAAGACCACTGCCTCACACGATACGCGTCACGACCTCCCGCACACTCAACACCATCGCCGCGATTCCCGCCAGCAACACCCCGCTCTCCAAGCCAGCCGAAACCATGTGCAGCCGCCCGAACTCCGCCAGCAACGGATTCCCTGTCGCGGTCGCCTCGATCGACCCCATCCGCACCCGCAACGCCGCCATCTTCGGACTGACCGCCACCTGCGAAACCGCGGTCAGCAAAATCATGACCACCACACACAACGCCGCGGGTGCCACCAAACTACCCAAACTGCGAATCCGCACCACTCGCACCAACAAAATCACCGCGCCACAAACGATTCCCATCCAATGCATCCGCGTCAGCGAATAACCAACAATCGCGCCAGCCTGATCCCGGCTGGCCAGCAGCGAAAACGCCCCCGGCGCCACCACAAAACTCAAAAACACATCACTCCCCAGCCAGATGCTCAAACCTAGAAACTCCATCGCACTCAGAAATACGCTCATGATTCGCTCCAGCAAAGCAGAGCTAGAAGTATCGCCGAAAGTTCTGAGGTGGCGATGGTCGAACTTATTCCACCGCGCCTTCCAACGTACGGCGCGCCGACATGTAGCTCACGGTGTTCGTCACCAGATAGACCGGCGTAACAATCAAGGAAATCATACCCCAAGGCCCGAGCAGCAGATTCTTGGCTTGAAAGTCCCAAAACTTCTTGCCGGCGCAGGTCTTGCACATTCTGGCTTCCAGGCGGCGCGTTTGTCGCAGGATCAGCATTCCAATGTTCCGCTCATATTTGACGAGCGCAGTTTGCCGCATACTCTTACACAGATGGCATTGCTCGATGGCGTTCAGGTTGTTGACTGGAGTCGCATTCGACACGGTGGCCTCCGCTGAAATCGGCTTGAGCGTACGAACTCGCTTCGTGGACTTGTGGGTGCAAATTTATGGTGCCATGAATGCCACGAACGCCGCTGTGGTCCGCGCCGCATCAATAACCATCGTTTGGACACACTCCTGAACGGGACTTCTCGGTCAGTCCGCAGTTTCGTGTCACCATGGATGGAAGTGGTGGGCGATAAAGGATTTGAACCTTTGACCTCTCGCGTGTGAGGCGAGCGCTCTAACCGCTGAGCTAATCGCCCGTCTGGAACGGGTGGACTGGCCGCCGATTCGTTCTATTGCATCCAACCGAATCGCAGCGCAGTCTTTCTTTTGTAACAGGATTATCCGGGGTTTTCAACCAATGCCGGCCGCTACCTCTCAAGTCGTGTCGCAATTGCAGCGCTCGATCGCGCGGGCAATTTTTGGCAAAGAAGAAGCCATCCAACTGGCCTTGATCACGCTGTTCGCGCGTGGTCACCTGCTGATCGAAGATGTTCCCGGCGTGGGCAAAACCACTCTGGCCCAGGCGCTCGCGAAATCTTTCCACTGCAGCTTTCAGCGTGTGCAATTCACTTCCGATCTTTTGCCAAGCGACGTTCTCGGCGTAAGCGTCTATCAACCCGATTCGCGTGAATTTGAATTCCGCCCCGGCCCGCTCTTTGCCAACATCGTCCTGGCCGACGAAATCAATCGCACTACGCCACGAACTCAATCCGCTTTGCTCGAAGCGATGAACGAAGCTCAAATCACCGTGGACGGCAAGACTCATCCGCTGCCGCAGCCGTTTCTGGTAATCGCCACACAAAATCCTGTCGAACATCATGGCACCTATCCGCTACCTGAATCGCAGCTCGACCGCTTCCTGATGCGCATCAAGATGGGTTATCCCTCGCAGGAAACCGAGCGCGAAATCCTGCGCCGCCGCGCTTTCGACAATCCCATCGAAACGCTCGAGCCGGTCGCCGATGTTAGCGAAGTTCTGGCCATGCAGGACGCCGTCACTCACGTAAAAGTGGACGCCAGCCTGCACGACTACGCGCTGGAAATCGTGAATCGTACCCGCAACTCGGGCCAGCTGGCGCTCGGCGTCAGCCCACGCGGCACTCTGATGCTGCAACGAGCCGCGCAAGCCCGCGCGTTTCTTGAAGGCCGCGACTATTGCGTGCCCGACGACTTCAAGCAGTTGGCGGTTTCTGTTTTTGCGCACCGCGTGGTCGCCAGCGCCCGCCACGCCTCACTGCAAAAAAAATCCGAAACCACCGAAGCCGCCCTGCGCGAAATCGTTGATTCTGTCCGCGTCCCGTTGTAATCGTGAACGACTTTGTGGTGCCGGCATCCGGGTCTTGCTTTTCGGTTTTCAACGAAATTGCCTTCGGTCCAAGGATATTGCTTTGCACTGCGCCGCTCGATTTTTGGTTTTACTGATCTCTGGTCGCTGATCTCTGATATCTGCTGCCATGCCATCAGCCACCTCCACTCTCGCGCAACTCTGGGCCAAGGCCGACCGGCCCGCGGTGCGCGCATTTTTTCTTTCCATAACCGCGCTCGGCGTCGCACTGCTTCTCGCCATTTACTCCGGCGCCGCCGCCGAACTCGGCAATGTCGGCGTCGCCGCCAGCTCCGCGCTCTTCGCACTGGCCATCGCAGGATGGGTCGGCGTCACGCTGGTCCCCACGCTCGCCAAACGCACCCCGCTGCGCTGGATTGGCTACAAGATCGAATACAAAATCAGCCGCGCTGGCTGGCTCTACATCGGCGCAACGATGCTGGTTTCGCTCGCCGCACTGAACACCGGCAACAATCTTCTTTTCCTGATTCTCGCGTGCCTGGTTTCCATCATCCTGATGTCCGGGATTCTCTCTTCGATTTCGCTCGCCGGTATTGATCTAAATATCGATCTTCCCGAACATATCTTTGCCGGACAAACCGTTCGCGCCGCTGTCGAATTGGACAACCAGAAATTGACGCTGCCCTCGTTCGCGCTCCGCGTTGAAGCGGTCACGCCTAAAACTATGCCCGCCGCGGCCCTGCTCGAAACTCCGGTGTTTTTTCCGTACCTTCCTCGCCAGCAGCGTTCCAAACAGAGTGTGCCGGTCAGGTTTCTCCGCCGCGGCCTGCATGTACAGGACACCTTCCGCATCGTCACACGGTTTCCCTTCGGTTTTTTGCAGAAAGCGCGCCGCCTCACGCTCGTTTCCGAGGCCCTGGTCTACCCATCGGTCGAATCGAATTCGGAACTCAGCGAAATTTTCCCGGGCATTGAAGGCAGCATCGAGAGCTATCACAAGGGCCGCGGCCAGGATCTCCATGCAATTCGCGAATACGTTCCGACCGACAGTGCCAGCCACGTGCACTGGAAAGCCTCCGCACGCGCCGGCTCATTGATGGTCCGCGAGTTCGCCCGCGAGGACGATTGCCGCATTCTGCTGGTGCTCGATCCGCACCCCGGCGACTCACCTGCGCAAACCAACGCCGCCTTGAACGAACGATTCGAGCGAGCCGTTACTCTGTGTGCAGGCATCGCTTGGCACTTCTACGAGCGCAACGCCTTCCTGCAATTCCGCAGCGTCGGCATCGAGACGGCGCTCGCTCCCGCGGAAGACACCATCTTCGCGATCTTGCGACATCTGGCGCTGGCGCAGCCGCAATCGATCGAAGCACAAGACGCGCTTCTGCAAGATCTGGCCGCCTCCCCCGAACTCTTCAAAGTGATCGTCACTAGCCGTCCTCGCGGCACCATTCCCGCCGAACTGTGGCACTCTTCCTATGTGATCTTCCTCGAATCGCTCGAAGAACTTGGCCAGCAGCGTTAAATTTCGTTTTCTTTCTTTGCGCTTATGTTCGCTCTGACTGGAGCGATGAAAGAGAGTTGTCATTCTGAGTCCAACCGACGAGGATGGACGAAGAATCGCAATGTTGGCGGCGCCGGAAACCGCTGATCAAAGGTGGAGAGTTGAACGGCAGAGAACTCCTGGAATTTCGCGCCACACTCTTGGAATGGTTCCGCGCGTATCAACGCGACCTTCCCTGGCGCAAAAATCGCGACCCCTACCGGATCTGGATTTCCGAAATCATGCTGCAACAAACCCGCGTCGCCGCGGTCATTCCCTATTATGAAAAGTTTCTTGCGTGCTTTCCGGACGTAAAGTCACTCGCCGCGGCGCCCCAAGAAGAAGTCCTGCGCTTGTGGTCCGGCCTCGGCTACTACAGCCGCGCTCGCAACTTACACAAAGCGGCACAACAAATCGTCACAAAACATGGCGGCAAATTTCCGCGTCACCGCGAAGAAGTGTTGTCCCTCGCTGGCATTGGCGAATATACGGCTGCCGCGATTCTCAGCATCGCGTTCGACGAAAAGCACGCGGTACTCGACGGCAACGTCGCTCGCGTGCTGGCGCGCCTTGAAGCCATCCGCGGTGATCTGCGCGAACCGAATCGCTGGCGCAACTTGCAAATAACCGCCAGCCGGCTACTCGCAGGCGAATCCCCCGGTGACTGGAATCAGGCAATGATGGAGTTAGGCGCCACGCTCTGCACCCCACGCGCGCCGCAGTGCCTTCTTTGCCCGATAGCGCAATTCTGTGAAGCCAGAAAACTCGGCATCGCCGAATCGCTTCCCGAAAAACGCAAAAAGCGCGCCACGGTAGCGGTTCAGCTGGTCAGCGTCGTTTTGCTCGACGCAAAGGCCAATACGCTGCTTCTGCCGCCCCCGACGGCCCTTTCCAAGAGCGCCACTGACGACCATATTCCGTCTCTGGTCGCAAGGCTCTGGCATTTTCCAACGGCTTCGATTCAAAAGTCCGCGATCGGAGCGTTGAGCACGCTCCTGCACCGAGATTTGCGAATCAAGAAATCACAATCCATTCGGCCGGAGCTTCTGGAAAACGTTCGCCACACCGTGACCTATCGCGCCATCACCGTCTTGCCATACCTGGTTCGTGTGAAGCAACTGCCCAAAATTTCCGTCGCCAAACGCGTGCCCATCCAGGATTTCCAGTCGGTACCCGTCTCCAACCTCACGCGCAAGATCGCGCGCACCGCGATTAAGTATGGTTCTGACGAAAAATCCGCAAATTAACAGTTATTGATTGGACCGCCGCAACTCGGCGCTGGCGGTCCGGATGTTACGATTAGAGTCCGGCCATGGCTGCCAGCACGTCACTCCCGCTCGCGAAACCGCTTCCCGCGGAACGCTTCTTCCGCATTTCGCTCTTTCTTTTGCTATTCACCGCCCTGTTAACGCTTATCGGCACCGGCAAAATTGATCTATTCACTTCGATCGTCGCCATTGTCGGTCTTCTGTATCGCGCACGCCGCTGGTGGTACGGCCACGAAGTCGAACTCTCCGCGCGCACCGCTACTTTCACGGTTCTCTGCTACATCTTGTTTTTCCCGGTGGACATGTTTTTTCTCTCCCGCATCCTCGCCGCGAATTCTCCGAATCCGCCGCTCTACGCCGCGCTGATCAGCTCCGTACATTTCCTGATTTTTGTTCTACTAGTGCGCCTCTATAGCACACGCACCGATCGCGATGCGCATTTTCTGATAATGCTGGCATTCGCCGCAGTACTCGCTTCTGCAGTGCTCACCGTGGACACCACCTTCCTCTTTCTGTTTTTTCTGTTTCTGCTATTCGCGGTCGCCACCTATACAGGCCTCGAATTGCGCCGCGGTGCGACTGGCGCTCTCGTGCCGCCCGCTGCATCATTGCCGGATTCCGAGAAAAAGCTCGCACGCGCGCTCGCTCTCGCCGCCATCAGCGTTTCCGTCGGCGCAATTCTTTGCGGCACGATTTTGTTCTTTCTTCTGCCTCGCGTAAGTGCGGGCTATCTCGGAAAAACCAGTTTTAATCCGACTCTTCTCAGCGGATTGGTTGTTCTCCGTGTCGAAACCGGCTCGCCGATCAATTATCCCGCGCTGCGCTGGCGCGGCAACGCTCTGGCAAATTTCGACGGCAGGCGCTGGACCGCCGGCGAGCACGCGGCTGAGACTCTGCTTGCCAATACCGATGGCTGGATCGCGCTTCACGATCGCCCAAAATCCGGCGAGCCTCGCGGCGCCATTCTGCAATTCACGGTGTTGCAGGAGCCGTTGGCATCCGACGCGCTCTTCGTAACCGGCACCATGATGGCCATCCGTGGAAATTTCACCGGAGAAGCCGGCGGCGCTCCGCAGAGGCGCACGTATGTTTATCGCGATGCTGCTGGATCGTTGATGAATCCATTTCACAATTTTGTCTCGGTTCGTTACACCGGTATTGCGCAACTTCCGGTCCTCGATCGCGCGCGTCTCGAAGCTGCAGGTACCGACTATCCTGCCGACATCTCAGCCACCTATCTGCAACTGCCCGAAGTCGATCCGCGCATCCCCACGCTGGCCCGTACTGCCACCCAGCGCGCCTCCAATCCGTACGACAAAGCGGCCACGCTGGAAGCTTTCCTGAAAACAAAATACGCGTACACGCTGAATCTCACCGGAAATCCCGGCAAGGATCCGCTCGTGCATTTCCTCTTCGAAACCCGCGCCGGCCATTGCGAATATTTCGCCTCTTCGATGACCGTCATGCTGCGCACGCTCGGCATTCCCGCCCGCGAAGTAAATGGCTTCCTGCCCGGCGAATTCAACGAACTTGGCGGCGATTACATCGTGCGCGCCAGCGACGCACACAGCTGGGTGGAAGCTTACTTTCCCGGTACTGGCTGGGTGGTTTTTGATCCAACGCCAGACGCGCCAGCGGTCTCAACCAATTTCTTTTCACGCCTCTCGCAAATCGCCGATTGGGCCGAATTAACCTGGAACGACTGGGTTATCAGCTACGACTTCGCGCACCAGACCGCGCTGGCGCAAAGTTTCCAGGTCAAATCGCGCAACTGGCGCGACTTGGGGACCTTATGGTTCGCGGAAAAGCAGCGCCACCTCAAAGACCGGCTGAGCATGTGGCAAGTCCACCACGGACTTTTTTCTTACCTGCTGCCAATATTCCTGGCAGCGTTGCTCATTGCCGCGCGTTACGGCTGGATCGGCTGGCTGCTTCGTCAGCTAAAAATGACGCTGGTCTTGCGCGGCAAAAATGCCGGAGCCGCCAGTTCGCAAATCGCCTCACGAATGTACTCGGAAATGCTGCAGCTGATGGGGCGGCACGGCTACGCGCGCAGTGATACTCAGACGCCGTTCGAATTTGCCGCAGCCGTAACCACACCTTCGCTGGGCTTGCTAGTCAACGAATTCACGCGCCACTACGCCGCCGCCCGATTTGGCGGCGAAGCTTGCGATGTTTCGCTCCTGCAACAGCTTCTGGGCACGATCCGCGCCGAACTCCGCACTCGCTGACCGCAACCAAAACAGCCGTCTCGCCCGCTCCCTTGCCGCCCCAGATCGCAAGGCCGCACAACTCGCGTGCTACAATAGAGAATTGCGATAAGGCGCAATTTCTTCCATGCCGAAGGTCGGATTCGTCAGTCTGGGCTGCCCCAAAAACCTCGTGGATAGCGAGGTGATGATGGGTCTTCTCGCGCGCGATGGCTATGAACTGACGGCGCGCGCCGATGAAGCCGAAATCCTGGTCGTCAACACTTGCAGCTTCATCGAATCCGCGCAAAAAGAGTCCATCGACAGCATTCTCGAAATGGCCGAGCACAAAAAGTTTGGCGCGGCGAGAAAACTGATCGTCGCCGGATGCCTGGTCGAACGCTATCGCGACCAGATTCTCGAGCAAGTTCCTGAAGTGGATGCGGTTGTCGGCACCGGCGAAGTCGAGCGCATCCTCGAAGCCGTGCACGGCGATCTGCGCGTACTGCCCGCCGCGCCGCCAGCCTTTCTTTATCACGATCTGACCCCGCGTGTCCTGACCACGCCGAAGCACGCCGCTTACATCAAGATTGCGGAAGGCTGCGATCATCCCTGCACTTTCTGCATCATTCCGCAGTTGCGCGGAAAGTTCCGCAGCCGCCGCTTCGACTCTGTCGTCCGCGAAGCGGAGAATCTGGCCGCCTCAGGCACTCGCGAAATCACCTTGATCGGCCAGGACACCACGTCCTACGGCGAAGATCTCGGCCTGCGCGACGGTCTGGCGCAACTCCTCGCAGCCCTGGCGAAAGTCGACGAACTTCTCTGGGTGCGTTTTCTTTACGCCTACCCGAATCGCGTCACGCAAAATTTGCTGGATACCCTCGCCGCCCATCCGCGCCTCGCAAAATACATGGACATGCCGCTGCAACATGCCAGCCGCAAAGTGTTGGCTGGCATGAAGCGCGGCTCGCACGGCGACGCATTTCTCAAGCTGCTGGAACGCATTCGCGCCACGATTCCCGGCGTTTCGCTGCGCACCTCGTTCATCGTGGGTTTTCCTGGCGAAACTGAAGCTTACTTCAAAGAACTCTGCGATTTCGTGTACGCAGGGCAATTCGACTGGCTGGGCGTTTTCGAATATTCCGATGTGGACAACGCCAACAGCTTCGCGCTCGATGGAAAAGTCGAAGCCGAAGTGATCACCGACCGCCGCAACCGCCTGATGGCCATTCAGAAGAAAATCTCGCGCGAAAAACTGAAAAATTGGAAAGGCCGCACCGATATTGCGCTCATCGAGGGCCCATCCAAAGACAATCCGCTGGTTTGGGAAGCGCGCCTGCAAGGCATGGCGCCGGACATCGACGGCAAGCTCTATCTGACCGATATCGAGCTCCCTGACGGCCGCTTCGCCGATACCGGAGACGCTGCCCGCGTGGAAATCACCAGGACCGATGCATACGATTTGATCGGCCGCGTCGTCGAAATCCTGCCGCAGGCTGAAAAGCGCCGCGCGCTCAGCGAGCCTCCCGCGCACGAAAAGCTGCATCGCATCACTACTGGCGCGCCGCTGCGCGTTTTGGGTTAAGCTTTCGCCATGAAGCATCGCTGCCCCATCTGTAAGAAGGCGACCGACTCGGACTTCGATAAGGATTTCCCTTTTTGCAGTGAACGCTGCCGCTTCGCCGATCTCGGCGCATGGGCCAGCGAAAGGTACGTGGTTTCCGAACCGGTCTTCGACGAATCGGAACTCGACGAGCTCGAAGCCGAGGCCAACGCGCGACGAAAGCCCGATGACACCATCCACTGATTCATCCAAGGAAAAACCCGGTCTCGCGCTCGCTATTGCCACTGCTCTCGGTGTTGGCTACGCGCCGAAAGCTCCCGGCACCTTCGGTTCGCTGGTCGGCATCGTCACCGCCATGCTGACCGCGCTCTTTTTCCTTCGCCCTAGCAGCGTTCGCGATCTGTTTTCCCAACAACGTTTGATGGAATCGACGCTGATGGACCACCACTTCCTCGTGCCCGGCGAAGACATCCACAATGCCACGCTGATCGGGCCGGTAACCTGCGCGATTCTCCTGGTGCTCGTGCTTTCCTTCATCGGTGTTTGGAGCGCTGGAAAAGTGGCAACCTTTGCCGGACTGAAAGATCCGCAATTCGTGGTGATTGACGAAGTTGCCGGCCAGCACATCACTTTAATTCTTCCGCTGATTCCGATTGCGTTGCCGAACCTCGCCGCACACATGGACTTCTCTGACTACGCGATCTACGCCGCGCTCAGCCTGCTCAATTGGAAATATCTCATCGCCGGATTTCTGCTTTTTCGGCTCTTCGATATCTGGAAACCATTTCCCATTCGCAATCTCGAAAAGCTCCCGGGCGGCTGGGGCATCATGGCCGACGACTGGCTGGCCGGAGTCTACGCTGCCATTCTGCTGAAGGTCGCGTTACACTTTAGCGTGTTATGAAATTCGGCCTGGGCGCTTCCACGGAAAAGAACGGCATCCCCCGCATTGAAAGTGTCGTGCCCGCTGCCGCAATTCCCGGCGGCGAAGTGGAAATTCGCGGCAGCGGGTTTGCCACCCGTACCAACCTGCGCCCAGTGGTTCGCTTTGGCGACGCGCACGCGACTCTAGCACTGGCCAGTCCGCGCCGCATCGTCGCGCGTGTCCCGGATGGCGCGAACGACGGAGTCGTCCGCGTCGCAACTCCCGAACACGAAAGCCCGCCGTTCTCCGTCTCCGTAGGCATGCAGATTGCCGACAACCTGCATCCCGTGGCCAGCCCGGCGGTGGATGCCGAGGGCAACGTCTACGTCACCTTCAGCGGCGAACGCGGCCAGCGAGTTCCCGTCTCGCTCTACAAAATCACTTCGAACTTTAACGTGAAGCCCTTCGTCACTTCGCTGACGAATCCCAGCGGCCTTGCTCTCGATCGCAGCGGCAATCTGTTCGTCTCCTGCCGCCATGACGGCACCATCCATCGCGTTTCGCCCGACGGGCGCTCCGAGCAATGGATTGAGGGCATGGGAGTCGCCACTGGCCTCGCTTTCGATCGCGACCACAATCTTTATGTGGGCGACCGCAGCGGCACCATCTTCAAAATCAGCCCCAGCCGCGAAATTTTTGTGTTTGCAACGCTAGAACCTTCTGTCGCCGCGTATCACCTGGCGTTTCATCCAAGCGGCGAGCTCTACGCCACCGGGCCGACCACATCGAGCTATGACCGTGTCTACCGGATCTCTCAGGGCGGCGATGTCACCACTTTTTTCCGTGGCCTCGGACGCCCGCAGGGTCTGGCCTTCGATCGTGAAGGAAATCTATTTGTCGCCGCATGTTATGGCGGACGCCGCGGTATCGTGCGCGTCAACGCGCAAGGCCGCGCCGAGTTGGCGCTCAGTGGCGGTGGAGTTGTCGGCATGGCGCTACTGCCTTCGGGCCGTGCGATTGTCGCCACTTCTAACGCGCTCTTCACCCTCGATTGGGAAGTTCGCGGTCTGCCACTCCTCGGCTGAAATTCACCCTCCTCAGTAGGATAGCTATTCGCGCATGCCCCGCCTTCGCGGGGGCTGCGCGCGGTGTCATCCGCACCCGACATACCCGAGCGTCACCCCCACTTGCACCCAACGAACCGCTAAAGGTTAAAATGATTCACGATGAAAGCAGAAATCATTGCCGTCGGCTCCGAACTCCTTACCCCCGACAGAATCGACACCAATTCGCTGTTCCTGACCGAAGAGCTCAACAAACTCGGCATCGAAATCGTGCGTAAGACGGTAGTCGGCGACGACCGCGCCCTTCTTCTCGAAGCCTTCCGCGACGCCGTGAATCGCGTGCCGCTCACCATCGCCTCCGGCGGCCTCGGCCCCACTGAAGACGATCTAACCCGGGAAACTGTCGCCGATCTCCTCGGCCGCAAACTTGTCCGCAACGACGCCATCGTCCGCCACATCGAAGCCCGCTTTCGGTCCTTCGGCCGTCCCATGCCGGACAGCAATCTCCGTCAGGCCATGGTCCCAGAAGGCGCCGAACCGCTCGATAACCCGCGCGGAACGGCGCCGGGCCTGTGGATCGAGGATCACGACCGCATGATCGTCCTGCTGCCAGGCCCACCGCGCGAACTGAAACCTCTCTTTCGCGAACAAATCTTGCCGCGCTTGCTCCGTCGCGTCTCGAACGTGCGCATGTTCCATCGCGAATTGCGCGTGACCGGCTTGGGCGAGTCTCACGTCGACAGCCTCGCGGGTCCGGTTTACACCCGCTATCCCGAAGTGCAAACCACGGTCCTCGCCTCTCCCGGCGAAGTACAAATTCACCTTCGCATTTGGACCGAAGACGCCGTGCACGCCGAGTCCACCTTCGCCAACATCGAACGCGCGCTCGACCTCGCACTGACCGATCGCATCTTTTCCCGTGATGGTTCGCCGCTCGAGGTCGTTGTTGCCCACGAATTGCTCAAACAAAACTCCACCATCGCCGCCGCCGAAAGCTGCACCGGCGGACTTTTTGCCGAGCGCCTCACCACCATCGCCGGAAGCTCCGCCTATTTTCTCGGTGGCGTGGTCTGTTACAGCAACGAAATGAAAACAGCTTGGGCCGATGTACCGCCTGAACTGATCGCAACAAAAGGCGCGGTAAGCGCCGAGGTCGCCATCGCACTCGCCGAGGGCATCCGCCGCCGCGTCGGTAGCACCCTGGGAGTTGGCATCACCGGAATCGCCGGACCGGGCGGCGGCAGCGAAGAAAAGCCAGTCGGCACGGTTCATGTCGGACTCGCCAGCGCAGCTGGCGTCCGCGAACGCGCGCTTCGCCTTCCCGGTGATCGCGAAATGGTTCGCATGCAGGCTTCTCAAGCGGCGCTCGATATGGTCCGTGTGCATTTCCTGTACAACGGCCAGGCGCCTCCCAAGCGGGCTTGAGCGATGCGGCTCTTCGTGGCACTCTCGATTCCGCCTGAGGTCCGCCAGAATATCGCTTCGCTCGTCAGGAATCTTCGCCACACCGATGGCAAACCGCGCTGGATCAATCCGCAAAATCTCCACATCACGCTCAAATTCATCGGCGAACTCGAATCAGAAAAAGTTCCGGCCATTTCTGATGCGCTTGCAACCAGCCACGCAGCGCACCTGCTTGCCATTGAATTTCGCAACGTCGGTTTCTTTCCAAATTCTCGCCGGCCCAGCGTCGCATGGATCGGAATTGAAGCTCCGCCAACCCTCGCTCTGCTGGCGGAGGAAGTGAATCGCGTGCTCGCTTCGATTGGCATCCCTCGCGAAGAAAAATCGTTCGTTCCTCATCTGACCATCGCCAGATTCAAGGAAGCTCGCCTTTCCCCAGCGTTGCGGGTCGAAATCGAAAAGTGCAAAGATCACAGCTTCGGCTCCTACACCGCCCGTGAAATTCACCTCGTCGAAAGCAAACTAAAGTCGTCAGGAGCGGAGTACACTACGCTGCGTTCGTTCCCATTCGAACCAAAGGAATCTCCGAGCTAAAACCGTGTTGCTCCCGATCAAAACGCTGCTGCTG
>WNFM01019915.1_pt1 | contig 12986 bp, 12 predicted proteins | sample 5400271 | NCBI WGS metagenome assembly WNFM01 (sample SAMN13153352, study PRJNA577476) | soil metagenome | isolation source: 60 cm saprolite on Douglas fir-dominated hillslope | place: USA:California | collected 2013-09-17 | reverse complement strand
TCGCTTTGCGCGCTGTTGCGCCGGCCCTCCGCGTCGTCGAGCTGCTGCGCCGAGGCCATCCCCGAGGTACGCAGCGTCCTCATGCGCTCGTACTGGCGCGCCGCCTGGTCGTAGGCCTGGTCGCCCGCGCGGCCCGCGGCCTGCGCGGAAGCGAGCGCGTCGCGGATCGCGGTGTCGTCCAGCCGCACCAGCAGGTCGCCGTGGCGCACTGTGTCGCCGTTTTCCTTGAGGACCTGCAGCACTACCGCGGAGACTTCCGCGCGCAGATCGGCGCGCCGCTCCGGCTGCACCGATCCGGTGACGGCCGGGCCCGCCGCGAGCGCGCCGTTGCGGACGGTGGCCAGATCTTCGGCGGACAGCAGCAGCGCGGGACTGGCCGGCTTGGCCGCGTCGGCAGCGGGCTTTTCGGAGCCCTTGGCGCAGGCGGTGAGGACGAGGGCCAGGACGAGAACCAGCTTCAAGCCGTGCGGCATGGGACAAACCCCTGAATCTTATGGATGCGTGAGGGTAGCCGGACCGGGATCGCCGGGCCAGCCGGGTGGGACGAAATGCGTATTTCGGGGTGCGAATTGTATTGCATTCGGGGTGAGCGGCCCGTCATGCTTGAGGGTTATGACCCCGATTCTCTCCATTTCCGGCGTATCGAAGACTTACGCCACCGGCCACACCGCCCTGAAAAGCGTGAGCCTCGACATCCGCCAGGGCGAGATTTTCGCCCTCCTCGGGCCCAACGGCGCGGGAAAGACCACTCTCATCAGCATTGTTTGCGGGATCGTGACGGCCTCCACGGGCACGATCCTCGCCGCCGGCCACGACATCGTGCGCGACTATCGCGCGGCGCGCTCGCTCATCGGCCTCGTGCCCCAGGAGCTGCACACCGACATGTTCGAGACGCCGTGGCGGACCACGACCTTCAGCCGCGGCCTCTTCGGCCTCGCCTCGGACCCGGCGCACATCGAGCGCGTGCTGCGCGAGCTGTCGCTCTGGGACAAGCGCAAGGACCGCATCATGACGCTCTCCGGCGGCATGAAGCGCCGCGTGATGATCGCCAAGGCGCTCGCGCACGAGCCGCGCATCCTCTTCCTCGACGAGCCCACCGCGGGCGTGGACGTGGAGCTGCGCCGCGACATGTGGGCGCTGGTGCGTCGGCTGCGCGAGGGCGGCGTCACCATCATCCTCACCACGCACTACATCGACGAGGCCGAGGAGATGGCCGACCGCATCGGCGTCATCAACAAGGGCGAGCTCGTCGTGGTGGAGGAAAAGGCGCGGCTCATGAAAAAACTCGGCAAGAAGCAGCTCACCGTGCACCTGCAGGAGCCGATGGCGGTGATCCCGCTCGAGCTCGCCGAGTGGCCGCTCGCGCTGAAGTCGCACGGCAGCGAGCTCGAGTACACGTTCGACGCGCACGAGGAGCACACCGGGATCCCCACGCTGCTGAAGCGCCTCGCCGAGCTGGGCATCGGCTTCCGGGACCTCAACACGCGCCAGAGCTCGCTCGAGGACATCTTCGTGGGCCTCGTGAGCGACCGCGCGAAGGAGGCGGCATGAACGTGGCCGCTTTCAACGCGCACGGGGTCTGGGCGATCTACCGATTCGAGATGTCGCGCGCCTTCCGCACGCCGCTGCAGAGCTTCCTCACCCCGATCATCACCACCTCGCTCTATTTCGTGGTCTTCGGCGCGGCGATCGGCTCGGGCATGCGCGAGGTGGCCGGCGTCCCGTACGGCGCCTTCATCGTGCCGGGCCTCATCATGCTGTCGATCTTCACCGAGAGCATCGCCAATGCGTCCTTCGGCATCTACTTTCCCAAATTCACCGGCACGATCTACGAGCTCCTGTCCGCGCCGGTTTCCGCGCTGGAGATCGTGCTCGCCTACGTGGGCGCGGCGGCATCCAAGTCGGTGCTGCTGGGGATCGTGATCCTGGCCACCGCGACCTTCTTCGTGCCGGTGACGATCGTGCACCCCGGATGGATGATCGGCTTCCTCGTGCTCACCGCCGCGACCTTCTGCCTTTTCGGCTTCGTCATCGGCGTCGTGTCGCAGGGCTTCGAGCAGCTGCAGTTCATTCCAATGCTGGTGATCACGCCGCTCACCTTCCTGGGCGGCGCCTTCTATTCGATCGACATGTTGCCGCCCGCATGGCGCACGGTGAGCCTCTTCAACCCGGTTGTCTACCTCATCAGCGGATTCCGCTGGAGCTTCTACGGCACCGCCGACGTGGCGGTGGAAGTAAGCCTCGGGGCCACCCTCGCCTTCTTCGGGCTCTGCCTCGCCGTCGTGGTGTGGATCTTCCGCACCGGCTACCGGCTCAAGAACTAGACAGGCGCCGGTACTGCGACATGTGACGGATGGCGTCCTTGGGCCGTCCCGCCTGCTCGCAGAGGAGCGCCAGGTTGTAATGCGCATCTGCAAGGCCGGAGTTGCCGCGCAGCGCCGCTTCGTACACGCGCATCGCCTCGAGCTTGCGTCCCATGTCCTGGAGGAGCACGCCCAGGTTGTAGAGGAGCACCGGGTCGTTGCCGCACGCCTCCAGCGCATCGAGGTAGACGCGCGCGGCGTCTCGCAGCATCCCGCCTTCGTGCAGCAGGCTGCCGAGATTCATACGCGCGTCGACGCGCGTCGCATCGAGGGCGATGGCTTGCTCGTAGGCCTGCCGGGCCGCCCGCGGATCGCCACGCTCGAGCGCGGCGCCGCGCTCGAACCACGCCTGCGCATCCACAGGCACGGGGGCTACGGTCACGGTCTCGACGACTCTCAGCGAGCCCTCGGCGGGATCGCCCTCGAACGCGAGCAGGTATTGCCCGGATTCGGCCTGCCAGCGGCTGCCGCCCTCCTTCACCACCACGCGGTCGCCCACCGCGCCGATGCTGAGCCCCGAGAGCGGCATCGCGGCGGGCAAGTGGCGGCGCAGCTCCCTCACCGATTTGGTGATGCGGCGCCGGGGAACCTTCGCATCCGCGAGCGCCTGCGCGGTGCGCAGCACGATCAGGTCCTGGAAGGAAAACACCCACGCATTGCGCGGCCCGCGCGCGGGCGTGACGAATCCCGCCGTGACGAGGGCGCGGATGGTGCTCCGGGGAATGCGCAGTAGCTTCTCGACGTCGCGGACGCCGTATTGGTGCATGACCTGCCGATTCGAGCGCTAGGTTTTCTTCGCGCTCTTGCGTGCGCTGGCCGTGACCGGCTCGGCTTGCTGCGCCTTCTTCGGCGGCTTGCGCGCGGGCGCTTCCGGCTCGGCCGCGCGCGCCGGGGCCGCGGCCTTCTTGCCGAGGCTCGCGCGCAACGCCTCCATGAGGTCGATCACCTGCGCGCCACCCTCCGGCGCCTCCGACATGACGATCTCCTCGCCCTCGACCTTCCCCTTCACCGCCGCCTCGACGCGCTTCGCCACCTCGTCGGTGTATTGCGTGGGATCGAAGCGGTCGACGGCCTGCTGCTCGATCAGCTGCTTGGCGAGCTTCAGCTCCGCGTCCTTCACTTCCGTCGGCGGGATCTCGACGTCCTTGATCGACTTCACTTCACCCGCGTACAGCAGCTGCTGCATGACGAGGCCGTCTTCGACGGGGCGGATCATCACGATGTACTGCTTGCCGCGCGCCGCCCAGCGGCCGAGCGCGCAGCGCTTCGATTCGCGCAGCGCGCTGGCGAGCAGCGCGTACGGCTTGGCGCCCCCCTTGTCGGGGGCGAGGTAGTAAGCCTTGTCGAAGTACACCGGGTCCACCGCTTCGATCGGCACGAACTCCGTGATCTCGGCCATGTGCGTGCCGGTCTCCTCGAGCGCCTTCAGCTCCTCGGGGGAGAACATCACGTACTGGTCCTTGGCGAATTCGTAGCCCTTGGCCATGTCCTCGCGCGGGACGATGACCTCTTCCTTCACGCACACGTACTGCTGCTTCAGGCGCGAGCCGCACGTCTTGTGCAGCATGTTGAAGGAGATGGCCTTGCTCGCTTCGGTGGCCGAATAGAGCTTTACCGGGATCGCCACCAACCCGAACGAAACCGTGAGCGTTCCAATCGATCGTGCAGCCATGCGGTGCCTCCAGAAAGAGGGCGTTCGCGCGACACTTGCAAATTCGCGGGGAAGCCATTGTATGCCAAGAACATTTTTTTGTCAGGCTCCATTCATTTGCGGTCCGGCGCGGCGCCCGCGCGCGTGAACCAGTTGACCCAGTTGGTTTCCCACGTCGTCCCGCCGTCGTACGAGAATGCCTGCTCCCAGCGCGCCGCATCGGGTCCGCGCCGAGTCCACTTATAGACCACCTTCACGGCTCGCCCATTGTCCTCGTCGTCGCCGTAGAAGAGGCCCACGTCGCCGTCGAATCCGCCGTAGACGGGCGACTGCATCTTGCCGTCACGGCTGTTCACCCAGTAGATCGACCACTGGCGCTTGGCGATGTCGAAGGTGCGGAACGTCACTCCCGCCCACCCCTTTGTGGGGAAGACGAGCTCGTCGACGTTCACGACGCCGCCCATCAGCACCTGGCCGCGGCTCTGCGCGGGAAATTCATCCCATTGCGTGCTGCCGACGCCGCGGTCCTTGAGCCTGCGGTTCACGACGCTCCACGACCCGGCGACGAAATCGAAGTCGTGGAGGCCGCCTGTGACATGGAGCGAGTAGCGATAGGGCTGCGTCTCGCGCGCGAGCGAGCTTGCGATGGGCACGAGCCGTAGCCTCTCGGGAGGCGCCTTGAGCCGCGGCTGGAGCTCGGCCTCGATGCTCTTCCACGCCTTCGATTCCGCGAGCCTCGCGAGATGCTGCCGGTATTCGTCCTCGCTTTCGAACGCGGCGAACCAGACGAACGCATGCTCGCCTTCGCGCACCGGAAGGCGCGGGAAATTGTTGGCGGCGTACTCGGTGCGCAGCTCCGCCACCGGATGGGCGCCCGCGGCATCCATCTCCGGCCGGATGCGATCGCCGAAGAAGCGCACGAAGGCGTCGTCGGCCGGGGCCTGCAGGAGGTAGATCGTCGCCATCATCAGCGACGTCATCCGCCCGGCGAGGGAGAATCCGTTGCCGTCGACCGGCTTCAGCAGCAGCACGTTGTCCGAGTCGATCATGGTCGAATTCGCGGCCTCCCGATTCGCCTTCCACACCGGGCCGCCGTGGAACGCTTCGAGGGCGCGCGCGCGTTGCGGCATGTCGGCGAAGCCGCGCAGCCAGACGAACCGCTGCGGATCGTCGGCGTCCCGGAATTCGCCGTGCAACCGTGCGCCCGAAGCCTCCAGCTGCGCCACGAAGCGGCTTTCGAAGAGCTCGATCAGCGTGTCGCGATGGCCGGGGTGAAGCGTGTATTGGCGAAGCTCGACGACGGCGCTCGCTTGGGCGGGGGCGGCAACGGCCTGGTCCATGGTTCTCTCCGTTTGGTGAAAGAGCCTATGCTGCGCCTCCATACATGTCAGCGAATGTCATGTATTTTTGGTAGGGTGCTGCGATGCGCGCCTCCCGCCTCCTCACCATCCTCATGCTGCTTCAGTCCCGGGGCCGCATGAGCGCGGAGCGACTCGCGGAAGAGGTCGAGGTCTCGGTCCGCACGGTGCATCGCGACATCGAGGAGCTGAGCGCCGCGGGCGTTCCGGTCAGGGCCGAACGCGGCGCCGCGGGCGGCTTCGAGCTGCTCGACGGCTGGCACACCCGGCTCACGGGGCTCACCCCCGTCGAGGCGCAGGCGATCTTCATGGCCGGCGCGCCGGGCCCCGCGGCGCAGCTGGGCCTCGGCGGCGCGATGGCCTCCGCGCAGCTGAAGCTCCTCGCCGCCCTGCCCGCGAAATGGCGCGACGACGCGAGGCGCGTCGGCGCGCGCTTCCACCTCGACCCGGTCGGCTGGTATCGCAACCCCGAGCGCCTCGACCGCCTTCCCGCGGTGGCGCAAGCCGTGTGGAACGAGCAGCGCCTTCGCATCCGCTACGAGAGCTGGAAAGGCATGGTCGACCGGCGCATCGAGCCCCTCGGCCTCGTCATGAAGGCGGGCGAGTGGTATGTCGTCGCCACGGCCGGCAAGGCCGCGCGCACCTACAAGCTGTCCAACATCCGCTCTCTCGAACCGGCGGGCGGCAAGTTCACGCGGCCGCGCAAATTCGACCTCGCCCGCCACTGGGCCGAGTCGATCGAACGCTTCGAGTCGGAGCTCTATCGCGCCGCGGCCACGGTGCGCGCGTCGCCGCGGGGCCTCAAGACGCTCAAGCACCTGAGCGCCGCGGTCTCGAAAGCGGTGGAGCGCGCGTCGGCGAAGCCCGATCGGCGCGGATGGACGAAGGTGACGATCCCCATCGAATCGGTGGAGCACGCGGCGAGCGAGCTCCTCAAGGCGGGCGCGGAGTGCGAAGTCATCGAGCCCGCGGCGCTGCGCGAGCGGATCGCCGCCAGCGCCGCGGCCCTCGCCACGATCTACGGCAGGAAGCGCTGAGCTTCAGGCCTTCGCGCCCTTCAGGGCCTCCTCGAGGCTTTGCTTGCGCTCCAGCGCGTCGCGCCAGCGATCCCCGGTTTGCGCAAGGCGCGCTGGCGCGTTGGTGATGCGGAAATCGAGCGGGTGCGCGCCGGCCAGCTCCTCCCAGGTGAGCGGCATCGACACCGGCGCGCCGGGCTCGCCGCGCGGCGAGTAGGCGACGTTGAGCGTCTTGCCGCGCACGTTCATGTTGTAGTCCATGAAGATCTTGCCGGTGCGCTTGGGCACGCTCCATTCGACGGTGACGTCCTCGGGGTGCAGGCGCACGAGGTGCCGCCCCACGAGCTCGGAGACGTGGCGCGCGGCGTCGAAGTCCAGCGTGCGCTTGATGGGGACGAAAACATGGAGCCCGGTCTTTCCCGAAGTCTTCACGATGGCGTCCAGCGACATTCCCTGAAGCAGCTCGCGCAGCTCGAATGCGACCTCCTTCCCCTTCTCGAAGGCGACCGTGTTCAGCTCCGGCTCCGCGCCCTTCGCCTCCTTGCCCGAATAGATGTACGGGTCGATGTCGAAGAGCACGTAGTCGGGATAGTTCAGAACCGAGCGCTCCATCGCCTCGAGCGAGGAGGCGTAGTCGGTGCTCTTCGAGACCGCATCCGGGCCCGGCTTCGCGCGCGAATGCCATACGTGGAATTCCAGCGTGCCGGATTGGGCGAGCCAGAGCAGCGTCGGCAGGTTGTTGCACAGCAGGTACTCGTGGCTCTCGTCCTTGTGCCCGGAGAAGACCGTCACCGTCTCGACGAACGCGGGGCGCTCCTGCTCCCAATGCTTCTGGAAGAAGCGCTCGCCGCGGATCCCGGAGGGCATGCGGATCATCGTGAGCGGGCGGTCCGCGAGATGCGGCAGCATGAAGGGCGACACCTGCGCGAAATAGCGCAGCAGGTCGCGCTTGGTGAGCGCCGGTTGCTGCAGCGCGGGATCGGCCGGCCAATACACCCGATCGAGGTGCGTGAGCTTGATGCGATGCGCACCGACGGCGAGCGTGAAGTCTTTCTTCGCGGCATCGAGCTGCGCGACGATCTCGTCATCCGCGGGCGCCGGTGCGGATACGAAGTTTCGCGCCACCGTCTTCGCGTCGATGTCGTCACGCAGCCGCAGGAACACCGGCGCGCGCAGCGCCCCATCCTCGGTCCATTCCTGGAAGCCCACCTCCGCCACCGCATGCGGCTCGACCCACGTCGCGGGGCCGTTCAGGAGCGGCGGCTTCTCGGCGAAGGGCGAGGTCTTGCGTTTCAGCGGCTCGAGGCGCGACTTCACCTGGACGAGGCGCGCGTCGTCGAAACCGGAACCGACGTGCGAGGCGTACCGGAGCTTCCCCTTGTCCCAGTAGCCCACGAGGAGCGCGCCCAGCTCCGCGCGGGAGCCCTTGCCGCGTGTATAGCCGCCGATCACGAAGTCGGCGCTCTGCGTGGGCTTCACCTTGAGCCACGAGGGCGAACGCTTTCCCGGTTCGTAACGGCTGTCCTTGCGCTTGCCCACCACGCCCTCGAAGCCGAGCGCGAGCGCCGCATGCTGCAGCTCGAGGCCATCCTCGGCCGCATGCACGAGCTGCACGCGCGACGAGGGCATGAGGCACTGCGCGAGATAACGCCGCCGGTCGCGATACGGCGCCTGCGTGAGGTCGATGCCGGCGAAGTGCAGCAGGTCGAAGGCGACGAACACCACCGGCGCGGTCTTGTCGGCCGCGGCGATGTCGCGCTCGGTTTTCACTTGGGCGCGGTCCTGCAGCGCGGCGAAGGAGGGCTTGCCCGCGGCGTCGAAGGCTACCAGCTCGCCATCGAGGATCATCGCGCCGGCGCCCTGCTTGCCGATCTCGGCCGCCAGCGCCGGAAAGGTCGGCGCGTAATCGAGGCCGCGGCGCGAGCGAAGCTTCACGCCGCGCGCGTCGACGAAGGCCAGCACGCGATAGCCGTCCAGCTTCGGCTCCCACATCCAGTCCTCGCGGTTGAACGCGCGATCACCCGATTCGGCCAGCATCGGCGCCAGTGTCGCGGGCATCGGCCTGGGTTCGCCGGCGGGCACGAGCCGCGTCACGGGCATGCGGTGCGCGGGCACCACCTTGAGGTCCTCGACCGTCACGCCGGAAAGCACCGAGCGGTCCTGCGCGGTGGGGTCGACCGTCGACGCGAAGCGGTCCTTGTGCTTGATGAGGAGCCACTCCTTCTTGTCCTTCATGCGCACCAGCGCGAAGGAGCCCTTCAGCTTCTGGCCGCGCACCTCGAAGCCGATCTTGCCCTGCTCGAATCCCTCGCGAACCTCGCGCTCGGCGCGCTCGCGATCGCCAAAATACAGGGACCCGTCCTCGTCGGGCGAATAGACGCCGCAATCCCAGACGATCATCTCGCCCGCGCCGTATTGCCTGGGCGGAATGACGCCTTCGAACGATGCGTACTCGTAGGGATGGTCCTCGGTAAGCGCCGCGAAGCGCTTTTCGCTAGGATCGAGCGATGGACCTTTCGGGATCGCCCACGACTTGAGCACGCCGTCCAGCTCGAGGCGCAGGTCGTAATGCAAGCGCTGCGCGGCATGCTGCTGCACCACGAAGAGGAGCGGCCCGGCACGCCCCTGCCCCATCGCGGGCGCCGGCTCGGGCGTGTCGCTGAAGGTCCGCTTGGCTTTGTATTCGTCGAGGGAGCTCTTGGCCATGCTGGATTCTAGGAGAAACACGGGAGTGGACACATGACCGCTTCACGAGTGCTCGCCGGCGCGAGCGGCTATTCGTTCAAGGAATGGAAGGGCACGTTCTATCCGGACAAGATGAAGCCGGAGGAGATGCTGCCCTTCTACTCCGCGCGCCTGCCCACGGTGGAGATCAACAACACGTTCTACCGGATGCCGAAAACCTCGATGCTGGAGAACTGGGCGCAGATCACGCCCGCGGGGTTCCGCTTCGCGATCAAGGCCCCGCGGCGCATCACCCACGTCTCGCGCATCAAGGCCGACTCCGCGGCCGATTCGGTGAATTATCTCTACGGCAACCTCGCGGCGCTGGGCGACAAGCGCGGCCCGGTGCTGTTCCAGCTGCCCCCGAACCTGAAGAAAGATGTTCCGCGCCTCACGGCATTCCTCGCGCTCCTTCCGAAGGACCACCGCGCCGCATTCGAATTCCGCAATGACACCTGGTTCGACGACGAGGTCTACGCGGCCCTGAAGGGCGCGGGAGCGGCGCTCGTCTTGTCGGAGCGCGAGGACAACGCGCCGCCGCCGCTCGTCGAGACCGCGCCATGGGGCTACGTGCGGCTGCGGCTGGAGAATTACTCGGATCGCGATCTCGAGTCGTGGGCGCGGAAGCTCGCGGCGACGTCGTGGAAGGAAACGTGCGTGTACTTCATGCACGAGCCGACGGCGCCCGCCTACGCACAGACCCTGATGAAGCTCGGATCGCCGGCTTGAAGCCCGAGCCTGTCGCGATCGCGCTCGACGGCGAACGCCGGGTCTCGGGCCTGCTCCTCGCTCCGCGCGAGGCGCGCGCCTGCTACCTGCTCGCGCACGGGGCCGGCGCCGGCATGAACCATCCGTTCATGGCCGCGATCGCGGCCGAGCTCGCCGAGCGCGGCATCGGCACGCTGCGCTACCAGTTCCCCTACATGGAGCAGGGTTCGAAGCGACCGGACACGCCCAAGGTCGCGCATGCGGCCGTGCGCGCGGCGGTGGCTGAAGCGGCGCGCCGCGTGCCGCGCCTGCCGCTCTTCGCCGGCGGGAAATCCTTCGGCGGGCGCATGACCTCGCAGGCGCAGGCTGCCGCGCCGCTCACGAATGTCCATGGCCTGGCGTTCCTCGGGTTCCCGCTTCACGCCGCGGGCAAACCCTCCGACGAGCGCGCGGCGCACCTCTTCGACGTGCAGGTTCCGATGCTTTTCCTGCAGGGCGCTCGCGACGATCTCGCCGACCTCGGTTTGCTGCGCCCGATCGTCGCGCGGCTGGGCACGCGGGCCACGCTGGAGGTTTTCGACGACGCCGACCACTCGTTCCACGTCCCGGCGCGCACCGGCCGCAAGGATGCCGAGGTGCGCGCGCAGGTGCTCGACACACTCGCGGCCTGGATCGACTCGCAAACCTAGCGCGCCGGCGCTCTCAATCCATCTGCAGGCCGCCGTTCACGTCGACGATCTCGCCGGTGATGAAGCCGGCGAGCGGCGAGGCGAGGAACCGGACCGCGTGGGCAAATTCCTCCGGCTCGCAGAAGCGGCCGAGCGGAATGGTGCTCAACAGCTGGCGGCGCTGCGGCTCGGTGAGCTGCTCCATCACCATGGGCGTCTTCACGTACGCGGGCGATACGCCGTTGACGGTGATGCCGAAGGGCGCGGTCTCGCGAGCGAGCGAGAACGTGAGCGAGGCGAGCGCGCCCTTCGAGGCGGCATCCGCGGTGCCGTCTGTGAGGCCTCCGGTCTTCGCCGCGAGCGACGTCACGTTGACGATGCGGCCCCACGAGCGCTTCTTCATCCCGGGCAGCACGCATCGCGCCCAGTAGAAAGCGCCGTCCACGTTGATCGACATCACGCGCCGCCACTCGGCGTCGTCGGTGCTGTCCGATTTCTCGCTGGAAAGCACGCCCGCGTTGTTCACGAGGATGTCGGCGGGCCCGAGGACGGTTTCGATCTGCTGGTGCGCCTGGCGCACCGCGCCCGGGTCGGACACGTCGCACGCCACCGCGACCGTGGTGCCGCGCAGGAAGCGGATCAGGCTGTCGAGCCGCAGCGCGTCGATGTCGACGAGCGCCACCTGCGCGCCGTCCTCGAGGAGCGCGCGCACGACCGCGAGCCCCATCGTCCCGGCGGCGCCGGTCACAACCGCGGTCTTTCCCTTCAGCACCATCCGGGCATTTTACGTGTCTCGCGGGTTGCGATCGCGGAAATCAGCGTTTCAGGATGCGCGTGGCGTTCACCGTCTCCTGCGCTTCGATCATCGACGGGACCATCTTCTCGCCCAGCCCCAGCGCCACGGCCTGCTCGAACGACTGGTGCACGGCCTCGCCCACGAAGCTCGCCACGGGGAGCGATTCGGCGAGATGGGTGTAGTAGCGCAGGTCCTTGGCCGCGTTGCGGATCGAGAACTTCATGCGTGTGAGGTCGCCGGCCACCGCGCCGCCCGCCATCATCTGGAAGATGTTGGAATTGAGCGCGCCCTGCGACACCACCTCGAAGAGCTTGTCGAGCTTCACGCCCGCCTTCGCCGCCACCGCGAACGCCTCGCCGATGCTGGCCACGATGGTGAGGGCCATGAAGTTGTTGACGAGCTTCAGCGTATGCCCGGCGCCCGGCGGGCCCACGTGGAAGATGTTCTCGCAGAACGCGGCGAGCACCGGTCTCACCTTCGCGAAGGTCGCGTCGTCCGCGCCCACCATCGTGTTGAGGCGGCCCTGCTCGGCCTCCTTCGGCGTGCGAGCCAGGGGCGCATCGATGAAGGTCGCGCCCTTCGCGGCGAAGGCATCGCGGATCTTCGTCGTGGATTCGGGCTCCGAGGTCGAGGTGTCCACCACGATAAGCCCCGCACGCGCCGCGGAGAGAAGCCCGTCGGCGCGGAAGACGTTGTCCTCGACCTGCGGCGATCCGGTCACGCAGAGGATCACGACGTCCGAGCTCCGCGCCAGCTCCGCGGGCGATTTCGATTCCGTCGCGCCCGCCGCGACGAGGTCCGCGAGCCGCGAGCGGTCGCGGTGCGCGAGGAAGGCGAGCGGGAAACCCTTGGCGAGGAGATTCTTCGCCATTCCGTGCCCCATCATGCCGATGCCGATGAAGCCGATGCGCGCATTGCTCATTCGATGTCCATTCTGGTAGCGCCTTTTCGGGCGAAATGACGGGATCCCCGGGAACCCATTGTAAAATGACCGCGAAAGCCCCTCCCCCCCAATGCCCTCGCTCAAGCACCTCTTCGAAAACAACCGCGTCTGGGCCGAGCGCATCGTCAAGGACGATCCGGAGTTCTTCGAGCGCTTGTCGCACCAGCAGCGGCCGCGCTACCTCTGGATCGGCTGCGCCGACAGCCGCGTGCCGGCCAACGAGATCGTCGACCTGATGCCGGGCGAGCTCTTCGTGCATCGCAACGTGGCCAACATGGTGGTGCACACCGACCTGAACTGCCTGTCGGTGATGCAGTTCGCGGTGGACGTGCTCAAGGTCGCGCACGTCATCGTCGTCGGCCACTACGGGTGCAGCGGCGTGCTCGCCGCGTTGCAAAGAAAGCGCCTGGGGCTCATCGACAACTGGCTGCGCCACATCCAGGATGTGCACGCCCGGCACCGCGACCGCGTGGCCGCGCTCGGGGATCCCGCCGCGCAGGCCGATCGCCTCTGCGAGCTGAACGTGATCGAGCAGGTCGCCAACGTGTGCGAGACCTCGATCGTGCTCGACGCGTGGGAGCGCGGGCAGGAGCTTTCGGTGCACGGCTGGATCTACGGGCTGCAGAACGGCCTGATCCGCGACCTGCGAACGACGGTGAGCGCATCGGGCGAGGCCGCATCGGCGCACCGCTCGGCGATCGCGGCGCTGTAGCCGCGCTGCTTTCCCTGCGGCCGGCCGGCGGTCCTCGCGCTCCGCGG
>WNFM01158874.1_pt1 | contig 12989 bp, 16 predicted proteins | sample 5400271 | NCBI WGS metagenome assembly WNFM01 (sample SAMN13153352, study PRJNA577476) | soil metagenome | isolation source: 60 cm saprolite on Douglas fir-dominated hillslope | place: USA:California | collected 2013-09-17 | reverse complement strand
CAGCGCCGTTCGCGCTGTAACGAGTAGCACTCTGCTCTTCCTGGTGGCTAACACATCAGGGGATACCAGCCAAAACGGTCTCTGGAAAGTAGGGACCGATGGGTCTAACCCACTTCGTCTAACCAGTACACCTGGCAGTATCAACAGTCAATTGAACCAATTCAACCAGTTTCCCTGGTCGAACGTCTCACGAGACAGCCAACGCTATGTCCTGCAAATCGTCAGCAGCACTTCCTCCAGCACTACCTATACCCTGGAGTATGGCTCCTTCAGTGGTGGCTCACCGGTCGTCTTCGCTTCTATCACCGGCACACAGCTGGCAACCGTCGGCTGGACGACAATGTAAAGCTCTTCTTAAATCACCAGCCAAGCGGAAAACAGGGCTCTCACGACTCAAACGATCGTGAGAGCCCTGTTCCTATCAGGCTCGCCTTTCCAGCATCTTGCCGACAGATGCCGGTATGTGATACGTTGTGTCAGAGACCCTATGAGTAAACTCAGGGGCTTGTATCTAGCCTCGACCGCAATTCAGAAAGGAAACCTTTCCGCTTTGGCTTCATCGACCGACACATCATGGAAGTCCGCAGACTTCACCGGGCGTTCCTCCCCTCGTCTGAAGTCGGGGGCATCTCGCTGCGTTCTGGTGAGCAGAAGGACAACCATCACACTGAGGGAGGAACATAGACATGCTCGAACTCACCACGACACAAATCGCTGCTCGACTCGGTGTTTCTGAGCGCACAGTGCAACGCTGGATCAGAATTGAAAAGCTGCGAGTGCAAGCAACTGCAGGGCATCGGCACCTGGTTGAGGAAAACGACCTGCTGACCTTGACCCAGCCCCAGCAGGGTAGCATCCAGCGAGATGAAATGACAGCACTGCGAGAAGATTTCTATAACCTGGCTCATCAGGTGAGCGAACTGGGAAGAATCATGGAGCAAATCATTGCCGATCTCACGGCTCTTCCAGAGCAGATCGAACACGCTCGCCTCACCGTACCGCTGTACATGGAAGAGAACCCGCCAGGCCAGGCAGAAGCACGACTGGCTGCATTGGAACGCCGCGTGAGCGAACTCGAGCAAGTCGTCCTGGCCCCCATGTACTCATCAGACAGCTTGTCAGCGGATGAACGGCTCACCGCGAAGGAATAATCATTGGAACCCAGGTAGCCAGCACAAGTTCCAAGGGATACGCTATTTCTCCCAAACGAAAAACTCTACGATATAGCCATCGGGATCGCAGACATACATCTGCAGAACGCCATCACCGCGAGGACGCGGGCCGCCAATTATCTCAACATTGTGAGCCTGCAGGTGCTGGCGTGTCTCCTCCAGGTTGGTGACCTCGAAGGCGATGTGCGCAGTATAACCAACAGACAGTTCATCAGGGCGATACCCCCCAGGTTGCACCTGGGCAACACGTCCAGGTTCAGCTTCTCCGATCAAGTGTATCTCAGCGCGCTCTTTACGGAACCAGGCACCGGGGAAGGTAAAATTGCGTGGTCGGGGAACTTCTTCCATTCCAAGTACCTGGCCATAAAAACGGCGTGATCGCTCAACATCTTTGACCAGCATAGCAGCGTGATCCAGGCTGCGAATCTCCATTGGCGCTTCCTCCTTTGGACACTTTACAGTGAAATGGTTATATATAGAAGGTTGAAAAGCAGTAAACAAGAACTGTGCTACGAGAAGGGATGTGGAACTTTTGTGTTGAGTACGTGTACATCATACATTCAGGGCCTCCTGAATGTCAAAAGCATGAGTCCTAAAAAGCTTGCAAAGAAAGATCAAAGCGGATACACTCTGATAACCATCTGTCGTCTTCTTCAGTGCGGTTCTCCCGCCCACCGGTGGTGTGCTTTGTCGCGGTAGTGCGTGACCTGGCGGCAAGCATGTTAAAGAGAGGGATAAATTGATCGAACAGATCACCTTGGATGCAGTTCACAATCAAGGAAAGTGACGACTCCCTACGGCTCCAAGCCGAGGGCTTCTGGAATGACACTGGTGTGTCGTCCCACACCGTCGTTCGGTTCATGCCCATGAGCGAGCAAAGCTCAAAGCAACTCATGCATCGCATGGCACGATGTGAAAACGGTAGTGTTTTTACCCAGGGAACCTTACCCTGGAACCCACCGAAACACTATTCCATTCTTAACGTGCAAAAGAACTGAAGAGAGTATAGCATAGGATAGAACAGATGTCTAGTGTTTTATCGCCTATCGGCGGCGCGGCTTTCATCCCCATGCATCAATGCGGGGGCCTTCGCCGCGATTTGGTAAGAAGGAGAAGTCATGAAGCCAATCGACCTTAGCGGCATGCGTGTGATTGACCTGTCGCAAAACTGGGATGTGAATACTCCCTCTTTTGCCACGTATGAAGGGCCTACCGTCAAGTGGATCAAACGTCCCGCCTTTGAAAAAGTGGGGGGACAGTTCATCTCGTCTACACTGCATGTAGGGACGCACCTGGATGCCCCGCTGCACTTTGTCACAAATGGACAGGATATTGGCAGTATTTCGCTGGACAAGCTGGTGGGGCCGGGGGTAGTAGTGGACCTGGAAGCCATGGGCATTGGGGATTATGAGATCTATACCTCGCACCACTTTGAGGAGTGGGAGCGTAAGACGGGCATACGGATCGAGCCGGGCGATATTGTGGTGGTGCATACCGGCTACCACAAATATTATCAAAGCAACTGGTACGGTAAATGCGAGCCGAACGAGATTCGTTATTTCAACATGCACCCCGGACCCACCCGTGAGTTTGTCGACTGGACACTGAAGCGGCAGATCTCCTGGTTTGCCATTGATGCCAGTTCGATGGATCACCCCATGAATACGGTACTGCGCATAGTCCGTTCCGACCTGGCAGCCAAATGTGCTAAGAAGCTGGGCCGGCCGCTTGAAGAAATCTGGCCCGAAGATGACCTGCAGCTTATGCATTACCAGTTATTCCCGCAGGGGGTTTTCCACGTTGAGAATGCAGGGGGCATGATCGACGAGGTGCTCGATATGCGTTTATGGATCGGCTGTTTCCCATGGAAGTTTAATATGGGAGAAGCAGCTTTTTGCAGGTTGGTAGCGTTCGTGGAGAAGTAGCCATTTCTCAGTAGTCAAGGCATTGTCGGGTGACCAATGAGAAAGAAGCAGGGCTTACTATGGGGCAAGATTTCATTATCGTCCAACAGAATGTACCAACCATGTACTTTATCGGTGTAACCACAGGTCAATCATCGATTATGCGCCTCTTTCCGCTCTGGGCCGAGGTATTGGGCCTCAATCATGCACGGCTTATTGGAGTAGACTTGCCGCTGCACGCTGCTCCTGAGCAGTACAGGCAGGCTGTAGCGCAAATCAAGAATGACCCATTCTCGCTGGGAGCTCTTGTCACCACGCATAAAATCGACCTGCTTCATGCCACCTCTGACATGTTCGATTCTCTGGATCACTATGCCCAACTCTGTCAAGAAGTATCATGCATTGTAAAGCATAACGGTCAACTGATTGGATATGCCAAAGACCCAATCAATTCTGGCCTGGCCTTACAGCAAATCATTGAGCCAGGCTACTGGAGCCATAGTCGAGGTCATGTCCTGTGTCTGGGAGCGGGTGGCTCTGGTAGTGCCATCACGGTCAACCTGCTAAGGCAACCCGACGCTGGCAACAGGCCGCAGCGGTTGGTCATAGTCAGCCGCAATCAACTTGCTTTGGACAAACTGCGCACAATAGTGGAGCAATTGCCTGCGACGATGGAAATAAACTACGTACTGAATGAGGATCCACGTAAGAACGACCAGCTTATGTCCGAATTGCCGCCAGGTTCACTGGTCATCAATGCCACTGGCATGGGCAAGGATCGCCCAGGTTCCCCCATCACCGGTGCAGGAGTGTTCCCCACGCAAGGCATTGCCTGGGAACTCAATTACCGGGGAAAATTGGATTTTCTGCATCAAGCCCTTGCTCAACGGGAACCGAGGCACCTCAACGTTCAGGATGGGTGGCGCTATTTTATCATTTCCTGGATAGATAATATTGCTGAGGTCTTCCATGTCGAGGTGACAACAGAGCAGTTCGATCAGTTAGCCAGAAAGACCGAGATGATACGAGGATGAGCTTTGAGGACTATATCGGGCAGTTTGACGAGGCATTCAGCTTTTAGGACTGCTTAGGAGAGCAAAACTCAACAGCTCCACGGTACCGTGACCATACTTCCTCCACCTGAAAAAATGAGAGAACCGGTAATAGGGCAATTATTACGTACACTGATGGCTACCTGTTGCTCCTGGCCTGGAGACAGTTCACCCGCTGACGGATTAATGGAGACCTGGCCTAACCCACTACTGGAGGCAGACCATGTCACATTGCTCTGATAGGTTTGGGGCACAGACAGCAGGGCAGTACAGGTATACCAATGTGCATGGAGCGTGCAATCAGTTGCTGCATTGAACTCGCTGGGAGTAACAATCAACCCTGGCGTCGGCGTGGGTGTGGGCGATGGGGTAGGTATGGTCGTCGGTAAGGGCGTGGGCGTGGATTTAGGTGTTGGGATCGGCCTGGGTGAAGGTTGTGGAGAAGGAGTAGCCGGTGATATGGGTGATGGAACCTGCGATGGAACCTTTGAAGGTCCTCCTGGGGGCGTCTGCGGAGTCACGCGAGCAGCCGTCTTTGGTGAAAAGACCGAGGGTAAAGCAAAAGAAGATATAGAAATGACAATGACGGCGATGACTATTGACGAGATCGTGACAGCTACCCAAAGATACCTGGAACCTTGATTTCCACCTCTGCGACTCCTGCCAATCTTACTCCAGGTAATGGGAGGTGTTGTCTGGGAGAAGTTTGCGCGAGTACCTGTTACCAGTTCCGCCTGCGAGTTCACAACTACAACCATAGGACGAGTCACCAGTTCTCGACTCACATTTTGAGGTTGAGACACCTCAATGATGGGTGTGATGACAGTATCCTGTTCAGTTACTTCGTCCTGTTTCGTTACCGTGTTTATGTGTACTTGTGCGCTCTCCGCCCTGTCTTCGGACACTTCTGCCAGAGCAGTGAGAGGGCTTACAACCTCCTGATCCTCTTCCTCAAATGGCTCTGGTGTTATAAGGGGTAAAGACATATTGATGAGCTGCTGGATAGCAGAGGGTTCTTGCGTGTGCTCAGGATCTCCATGGCTGTCGTCCTCATCCGCTACCTCGTGTTTAATCTCCTGAGATGTATCAACAATGCTTGTTAGCGAAGCAGGGGACCGTGTAGAGGAGATAGCAGGTAGAGCGGTACGAGGCGCGGCAGGGATGGCAAGCAGGCGTGCCTGGAATATGGAGGCCGTGCCCAGTGCGGCGATAAAGTCTTTAATACTTCCATGGCGCGCATCCTGCTGTTTAGCCAGTGCTTTGAGAATCGCCTCTTCTATGTGTATGGGTAGTAGCATGTTGAGTTGTGTAGGAGCTGGCGGACTTTCCTTTGCATGCTTCAGTCCCAGAGTTGAGAAATCGGCAGCGCTGAAAGGGACGCTACCAGTAAGGAGCTCATAGCCAATACAGCCTAAAGCATATTGATCGCTGGCCTTACTCGCTATACTTTGAAATTGTTCAGGCGCAAGGTAACGAGCCGAGCCGATGTTATGTGTAAATGCGCCGCCCGCTGCATCTAGTAAAATGTGGATAGTGAAGTCTGTAAGTAGCACATCCCCGCTAGCAGTGAAGAGGATGTTTTCAGGTTTGAGGTTCCCGTGAATAATATTACGTTGATGGACGTACTGGAGGGCCTGACCTATCTGTGAAAGGATAGTCAATGATTCCTGTACAGGGACTGAGCGGGAAGACTGGCGATTGATGCGGTCCCGCAGGGAGCCCCTGGGGGCATACTCGGTCACCTGGTAAGGCGTATTCTCGTGTATGCCGATGTCCAGGATAGGCAGGAGATGAGGGTGCTTCAGCAATTTGAGCAGGCGCGCTTCCCGAAGAAGATGGGACTGTCCCTGCTGAGAGAGGTGTATGCTATGCCAGAGTTTAATAGCTACGCTACGCTCTTTATGAACTTGATGCTCTCCCCGAAATACATAACTGAAAGGGCCGGTACAGATTTTAGCGGCTATGCAATATTCCCCAATAAGCTTGCCGATATAGGCATTTACACCTATCATTCAAATGCACCCCAGGATTTAAGAAAGTTGTAAGCATATTTGTGGCCTTATAGGCCAGTATAGGTGAACCCAATATAGCAAGTCAATGAAGGGTACTATCGGTTTCATGTGCATATCAGGAATGACATTGGAAGTCTCTCATATTTTTCCAATAGAAAGCCAATTGACATGCTTTATGCTGAGGACAGGATATGAAAATATCTGCATTATGAGAGGTTTTCCGCTCACATACGACAGGGACAGATAACTCTCTTCGATACAAATTTGATTATTAAGATTGGAGCGTATGATGGAAACTAATCCATACGAGTACAGTACAAAAGTTCCATGGATACCACAACAGAATCAACTCTATGAAAGCACCTATGTCACCACAAGTAGCGGCTCGCAGCGGCCTTCGGTTTCACAGAATCAGGGGCTTGCGCAAAGAGGTGTGGGCCAGAAATCCAAACTACCGGAGCGTATGCCGAAGGCGCGGGCACTGGCCCTCGTCCGCACCTTCAAGAAATGGCTGGTCGTTGCGTCTGTCGTCAGCTTCGGCACATTCAGCGGCCTGGCCGCCTTTCACCAGGTCAGTACCACCAGCCAGGCTACGAATACATCGTCCGGGACTTCTCAGAAGACATCGACGACAACTACATCTTCTCAAAGTAGTAATAGCTTCTTAAATCAACAAGGGAGTAATAACTTTGGATCAAGCAACTCTTCGCAAACCACCGTCAGCGGGTCCAGCGTCTCCTGACTATACCACCCCTCCCGGCATGCGCCGGGGGGAATTCCGGGCGATGGGCACGACGATTTCCCTCCTTATGCCTGAAAACCAGGCAAGACTGGGAATACAGATCGTTCGCACGCTCTTCGCCGAGTGGGAACAGACCTTGAGCCGTTTTTTACCAGATAGTGAGCTGTCGCAGCTCAATCAGCACGCAGGCACACCCACTGCCGTCAGCGATCTGCTCTATGCCGTCCTGACGACTGCTTTGACAGCAGCTCAAGCTACCCAGGGAGTCTATGATCCCGCCATGCTGGACCAGTTGGTTCAACTGGGCTATGACCGCACTTTCGACGACCTTCCGGCCGTCCGTTCCGCCTTCCTCTTCCCTGGGGAGCCAGGTGGAGGATGGCGTGGCATTCGGGTGAATCCCCTCTCTCGCTACGTGACCCTTCCCGCCGGCATCAAGCTCGACTTCGGAGGCATCGCCAAAGGCATGGCGGTCGATGCCGCCCTGGAGCAACTGCGCCTGAGCGGGGTCAGCCCGGCTCTGGTAAACGCGGGAGGCGATCTGGCCGTCCTGGGTTTCCCTCCTGATGCGGAGCACTGGCAGCTTGCAGTGCCCGGACGAGAGGGGTTCTGGACGATTCCGCTGCGTCATGGTGCCGTCGCCACTTCGGGCATCGCCCATCGCCAGTGGTGGCAGGGCGATACGCTGCGGCATCACCTGCTTGATCCGCGCACGGGCCTGTCAGCCCAGAGTGATCTCTGGTCAGTCACCGTTGTGGCAGACCGGTGTGAACAGGCCGAGGTAGCGGCAAAAGTCGCCTTCATTCTTGGTTCGAGGCAAGGTGCCGATTTTCTGCGCAAGCACCACATCGCAGGCCTGCTCGTGCATGAGGATGGTGCCTGGGCAACCGTGGAACCCTGGTCGGTGCATCTAATGGAGGAAGTACGAATATGAACACCATCTGGCAAACCGTAACCTGGGATGTTGCGCGGGCGGGCGGGTTTACCGCCTACGTGTTACTCACCCTGGCCGTGGCCGTGGGCCTGGCGCTTTCGACGCAGCTACAATCGCCCAGCCGCTGGCCGCGCTTGCTCAATAGCGAACTGCATAACTTTCTGACGCTGCTGAGCACAATCTTTCTCGCGGTACATGTCCTGGCAGTCTGGGTGGACCCTTTCACCAAATTTGGCTGGAAAGAAATCTTCATCCCGCTTGCAAGTCATTATCGTCCTGAATGGATGGCACTCGGCATAGTAGGATTGTACCTCGGGATCGCCATTGGCATCAGCACATGGCTGCGGCCACGTATTGGCTACACCTGGTGGAGACGGCTGCATGTGCTGACACTGGGCATCTTTGCGCTCGCGACTCTGCATGGGATTGGGACCGGCAGCGATACACAGACCTGGTGGGGACTGGGCATCTACCTCGGAAGCCTTGTCCTGGTAGGCTCGCTCCTCTGCCGGAGAGTGCTCTCTTCGACAGGCAAGCGTAAGCACGCTCCCGCAAATCCTGCCACTCCAGCTCGCAATGTGAGCGCTGCTCCGCAGAGCAACCCTCGTGCGCTGCACAGTGCGAGGGTTGTAGCAACACACATCAGGGAACAGAATCGGGCTGAAGTTGCTCGTGTGAAATAAAAGTAGATTCCTTAATAAACCCACTCAGGCCTACATTGGCTCATCAACCAGCGGCAGCATAAACCAGAAGGTCGCCCCTTGACCAGGGCGACTCTCGACGCCTACCTGTCCCTGGTGCTGCGCTATAATGGTTCGCACGATATAGAGCCCCAATCCCAGTCCTCCATCGGAGCCCTGATGCCTGGCGGTCTCTGCCTGGTAAAAACGGTCCCAGACGCGTTGCTGCTGTTCTAAGGTCAACCCACACCCCTTATCACGGACAGACACCCGCGCCATGACACCCTCCACGGACAGTTGTACCCGGACCACCTGGTCGGCTGGGGAATACCTGAAAGCATTCGTCAGGTAGTTGGTGAGCACCTGTTCAATGCGGTCCGCATCTGCCTCCACCGGTACCAGTGCTTGAGGCGGCAATGCCAGCTCAATACGACGAGTGGGAGCCACCTGTTGCTGATTGGCAACCACCTGTTGGACAATGGTGGTCAGATTACACTGTTGTAGAGACATCTCGAACTTCTGCATCTCCATACGCGACACGTCCAGTAGTTCCCCTACCAGGCGGTTTTCCATCTCTGCTTGGCGCTGCGCCTGCTGCAGCATGGCCTCAAGTTTGCTCAGCAAATCACCCGTCCCTATTGATGAGGCCTCCGAGAGGCGCTCGATACACAAGAGCGCCAGTTCCAGGAAACCCTGGATAGCCGTGAGTGGCGTTCTGAGTTCATGACTCACCATCCCCAGGAATTCCTGTTTGCGCCGCTCTGCTTCCCTACGATCGGAAATGTCAAGCAGCATCACCAAAGCACGAGTGCGCTCCTGATTAATCGTGGCCGCAGCGACCAGGGCTGGAAAGATGCTCCCATCTTTGCGCACGTATTCCTTCTCCTCGGGGAGTGAAGCCCCATGAGAGATCAGCGTCTTCCAGGCCCGTGCGCGTGCAGATTGATATTCCGGTACAAGCAAGCCCTTTACACCTATGTTCCCGCTGAGGAGTTCCTCCCGGCTGTAGCCCAGTAGCTGCACTAATTGGTCATTGACTTCGTACATTCTCCCCTCTTGGTCAGTTACCATCACCCCAACAATGTTGGACTCGACGAGCGAGCGGAACTTGCGTTCGGCGTATTTGTGCTTCGTGATGTCACGAGAGTTGCACATAATCGCGCCGACCTGCGGGTTATCCAGTAAATTGGTGGCAGTGCCTTCAATCCACCGCCAGGTACCGTCTTTGCAGCGCACGCGATACTCCAGGCAAAGCACTTCCCCCGCATGCCCAAGCAGGTTGGTCAGTTGCTCTCTCAGGTTCCCCCGATCGTCTGGGTGGACGAGGGCAAAACTATTCGTCCTCACCAACTCCTCGGGAGCATAGCCTGTGACATGCGCGATTGAAGGACTGGCGTAGGTAATAGTGCCGTCTGGAGTGATCAAGGTGATGGCGTCAGTACTGTGTTCGATAAGGGCGCGGAATAACTGTTCACTTCGCATGAGTGCTTCTTTTGCCATGGTTCCGCTTCCTTCTGAAGGCCTACACACAAGTGGGGCATGCCCACAAAGCCATCTTGTTCAACCTCGTTGAAGACATCCATTGATAACCTTCCCGTAGTATACACTAGAGGTTGAAGAAAAGGAATGAATATTAGGAAGCGCCAGCCAAAAGAGGGCATGCGATCACGCTGTGCCAAAGGCTTGCTTCACCCCAGGAAGCAGGCAATAAATCAGGATGATGCCATTGATGATGAAGGATACGCTGACATCCTGCCAGGTGCTCCTGCCGAGCATCACTACGAAGTCGAGTATGAGATTGAAGATGGTGATGATCACCAGGAAGAGCCATGCTTCAGGCCGGACCCGCCAGAGCATCTGAGCAAGCCAGGCGTACACCCAGACCATCAAGCCCCACATGAGTGCATAAAAGAAGTTGAAAGTCCGCAGGGCAACCGGGCCAATAAAGAACGGGATGATCCCCAAGAACTGCAGCGCATTGATAGCAGCCAGGACGGCCAGGACAGCAGCCAGGATAGCGAGAATGGTGACTCCTATGGGACGTTGGTTCATGGTAGAACTCCTCTCAATAATCGTTCAGTGGAGATCTCAAGCTCCTAAATTCAGTATACACATGGTATATGTGGCCCTCCTCTTAGCCGAATATTGAAGTAGAGCTTTATTGTGATTGTTATGGAGCGTAACCTGCCGTTCTGTGACCTCTCCGTGACGCGATCCGTGTATAGAAGTAACTAGTTCTAATCGCTTTTCAAAAAGTAGCAACAGAAGAGGTAGCACGATGCAGTGCAAAGAGCGACTGGAGGCCTACCTGCGTGAGCATCAGGTGCCTTTCCAGGTACAGCAGGGGGTAAGCAGCTATGAAGCTACAACGATTTCGCGACCGCACGCAAGCAGGACAAATACTTGCAGCGCAGCTGGCAGCCTATGCCAATCGTCCAGATGTGCTGGTGCTGGCGTTCCCTCGGGGCGGGGTGCCGGTCGCCTTTGAAGTCGCCAGAGTCTTACATGCCCCGCTTGATGTCATCATCGTACGCAAGTTGGGTGTCCCCAGAGAAGAAGAACTCGCGATGGGGGCCATCGCCTCGGGTGGAGTGCGTGGGAGATCAATAGAGTTGCAGCACACGAGCAGCGAGAAGTGGAGCGGCGCGAACGCCTCTACCGCGGGGACCGCCCGGCCTATGAGGTACACGGTCGTACGGTCATCCTCGTCGATGATGGCATCGCGACCGGGGCCACCATGCGTGCGGCTGTCGCCGCGGTGAGACGGCAACAGCCTGCCCGCATCGTCATTGCTATCCCGGTTGCTGCATCCTCCACGTGCGAGGAGTTTGTAGGAGAGGTGGACGAACTGGTGTGTGTCCTCAGGCCAGAGGCGTTCTTTGCCGTTGGCTTCTGGTACGAGCACTTCTGGCAAACAACCGACGAGGAGGTACGTGATCTGCTCCAACAGGCCACGCACGAACAGGTGGTCACGAAGCCGGGGCAACCAAGGGCACCTGGAGCTGAGGGCCATGGAATAGGAGCCAGGGTCACGTCACCAACCCGGCACAAGAAGTGCCACATCCGTCAACGTAGAGATCGCTTACCAGTTCCCTCTCCCTTCAACTGCGGTCGCGCACCCCTTGTGCCCCTTCTTTGACCGCACAATTGGCGCAGCAGTAGAAGGCCCCGTTGACTTCTACTCCATGGCCAATAATGCGGCAGCCACAGTGACGACAGGTAGGAGCCAGGGTAGCAACCGCGCATTCAAAGCTGTCGAAGACATGTGCCTTCCCAGCTATGACCACCTCAAAGGTCTTATCGTATTCATTGCCACACAGTTCACATTGTGCCATACTCGTTCCTCCTTGTACTAGAAAATACTTGTAATACGTTGCAGGATGTGTTCTGACTCGCTCGTTGTCAAGAGTGAATCTGACCCATCCATGGAAAGTAATAAGAGCGTACCTGCTTCTCATAGCAGCGAACAGGAAGTTCCGAACTGCCTAATATCAGTATAAGACCTTGACATTACGGTCTCGCATCACTGAGGATCAGTCGCACAAGGGGTTCACCAGCGGTATTTCAATTCGTGGTTAGGCGTCCTTGGCTTTAGCCCGTAGCTGTTGCATTTCACGTGCTGCCGCTCGCAACGCGAACCGCAGGACCTCATTATCCGAATTCAGCCCATAATAGGCTCGTAACGCGGTGATAATCGCTTTCTCTTCTTCCGTAAAACGCACGGTGAGAGCACTGGGTTTCTGTTTTTTCTCCATGGCATAAGCATACCCGCTTGCAATCGTACTGTCAACATGCTATAATCCTGATAGTACCTTGAAAACTGAATCGTGTACGGGTTCGATAGCGAAGGGCTACCGGTAAAAACACGACCGTGTTGCCAGAGACCACGGCTACTGGCTAAAGAGAGCCACTGCAACGTGTAGGCAAACCAACAAGCGTACACAAAGTATCTGGGGAAATGGGATGCGACCTCCCCAGTAGTTGGCTGTGATGGCACGGCCCACGGGAAGAAGGACGTGCCTCCTTCTCGCGTAGCTCGGTGAGAGCCGAGAAAGTCTTCTAAGTGGCAACATTCAGAAGCCACTGGGCTTGAGCCCAGGTGGAGTGTCACTCACACTAACCCAAGTTCTTTCGCCTTGAGAGCTGCCTGGGTGCGATCACGCACACCCAGCTTACCGAGGATATTGCTCATGTGGTTCTTGACCGTGCCCTCGGTAAGGTAGAGGCTCTCCGCGATCTGGCGGTTAGAAGCACCTCTGGCAACCAGCGTAAGTATTTCGCGCTCACGCTCGGTGAGTTGTTCAATGGAGGCTGTAGGGTCGATGTAGCTGGGAGCAGTCGAAATCGAGGGCGCAGTGTTTATGGAGGAAGCGGATGACCTGGTTGGGTTTGAGGATGTAAAGGCAGAGAAGACTTTACTGGCAATGTCGGGCTGTAACAACACCTGCCCGCGTGCAGCAGTACGCACCGTCATCGCCAGCTGCTCAGCAGTG
>WNFM01074914.1_pt1 | contig 12994 bp, 10 predicted proteins | sample 5400271 | NCBI WGS metagenome assembly WNFM01 (sample SAMN13153352, study PRJNA577476) | soil metagenome | isolation source: 60 cm saprolite on Douglas fir-dominated hillslope | place: USA:California | collected 2013-09-17 | reverse complement strand
GTTCAGTCGTCTTGCCCATGCCTCCGCCTCACTGTGGCCTGGCACTCGCTGATTCTCCGCGAGGAAAAACAATTCGAATGCCGTGGGCTCTCGTATGGGCCAGAAATTATTCGCTTGCGCCTCGGCAACATTTCCCCGGGCTCGGGATTCCCGTGTCACAAATAGACTGCGAAACGTGTCTAGCGCCGATCCTTCGTAGTTGAGGCGGCTACTCTTCCCCGCGCGCCGGTTGTTGTCGGCGGTTTGCATGGCAGCTCTCAATGCTATTTCTGTCAGCCACTCATTTTTTGTGAGTGTCTGTTGATAGATCGGCAACGGAAACCAGTCTGGAGGCACTGCATTACGAATTTTCATAGCTGATCCTCGCCCAACCGTCGCCTATCGACCGCCGCCGTCTTGCATAAGCATATTCGGAGGGAGCGGGCGGGTGCCGAGCATCCTCCGACGTGCACATACAATCCGCTTAAGATGAACCCGATCATCGTGAGTCCAATCACGTCTACAAAGATAGATATTCTTGCACGCATTTCGATTGCCGCGACTTGTTGAGTTGTTCATATTGCGAGACTGCCGCGGCGCACGAAAGGGATAGGGTCGATGGTCAACAGGACCGGAATGACTTTGGCGGAATTTGATTCCACCCAGCGCCGGCCGGGCGGAGGTTGGCGGGGTAACTAACGGGGTAACTGAGATCTTCGAATTAGCAAAACACCTACAAAAATAGGGGTTTATACGTTAATTCGATGGTGAGCGGACCCACTAATTCGCGATGTTCGGGGACGATCGGTAACGATCGCCGAGGATCGGGGGGCACCCGTACATTTCCGGGGTAACTTCCGGGGTAACTTTAGGTGCTCTATTGGAGTTACCCCGGTGGTTGTGCTTTTGATGCAAAAAATCAGCGCCGAACGTTATGTAAACCTATCCGATTCGCATTGCCGGGTTTTAATTCGATTTCGCAATTTGCATTACCGAATTAATTATCGTCATCGGGATACGCTGCGGCGGGACTGAAGGTATCGTTGGCTCTGCATTGCCAGACAACGATATCCATTTGCGGGTAGGACTCGATTGGAACCAGGCGATTGAAAAGTCTCAGCCCTCTAAGTTGGGCTCAGCAGCTTGTTCAGCCGTTGAACTTCCTCTGCCATGAGTTCCCGTGCCTCGCGATAGTGTGCATTTTGCTGGAGCGCCTTGATAGGGGTGTCGAGTTCCGCGCCATTCATCTTGGGTACAAGATCTTCGATTTCTGCCAACAGGTCTCTATAGGCGGCGTCGATTGCTAGGAGACCGGTCTCTTCATCATCACTCCACTCCTTATCCAGTCGTTGAGCGCTGTTATCCAGCTCTCCCCAGAACCCGGTTCCAAAAGTCCCTCCACGCAGCAGGTATTCGAACCGCAGTCGCTGCCGCTCCAACCATAACGTCTGCAGCCTAAGATGTGTTTGCAATACTTGTCGTTGGCGTTCCGAGGATTTTATTGCAATTGTGGATCGCTGAAACGCCTTCCAGAATTCACTGCACGATTGCATGTATTCGCGAAATGTATTGCGGACGACGAACCGGGCGAATTCGGTATCCATTGCAATTCAACCATTCTCTCTTTTTAGTCTACTGTACGTCGAGTAGTTACCCAGGCTTGGAATTCCGGATCCTCGAAACGATAGGTTCCGTGATCCACGCGCGCTAGCAGTTGCTGCTTGGGACTCGTAAGCCGGCGTAGCGACGTTCGTGGAGCGCTGACCGTCACGTTCGGAGAGCCCAGCAGATCTTTAAGCTGCTCGAGCGCGTGGATTCCATAAAGGTCTTGCACACCACGGGCCGCCAACAACAGTATCGCGCGGTCAGCGCGGTTCAATTCCTTCCAAGTCTTGGTGTAACTCGTGTCGTCGTGTATTCGCGTCTGGATATACCTCAGTGCCTGCTCAGGCCCCTGGTGCTGGTAAATAAGATAGCGCTCGATGTACCAACGAAAGAACTCGGGAGTTTCTTTAAGGGCAGCAAACGCCTTCAAGGCGTCGTCCAGACTCAAGGGGTGCTTTGCTACGGTGGCCAGCTGTTTTACCGTGGCAGCGACAAATTCGTGTCCCAGCAGCGGGAATGGTTCCACCGGAGCCCAGTTATAGAACGGGGCTGCCGCACGCGAAAACATCTCCCGCAGGGCCGCCTCCGAGGACCCTGCGAATAGCACCTTGATGCCGGGCTTGCGAATGTCCAGTCCCGCGCGTAGCGCGTGCGCTATTGACTTGTGTTCCGGCGCCGCAAGTACCTGTGCTTCGTCGATGACTAGTAGCAATCGCTTCTTGGCTTTGTCAGCGGATTGCAATGCAGCTTGGATTGCGGGGACCGCCGCCTTCTCCTTTTCAGCCAAGTCCAGCTCGATAGAACCTTCAACGCCCAACGGCAGCTTGCCGCCGCCTTTGAGTTTGCGAATCGGGGCGTTGAGGTCTGTCCAGAACTTGCCCAGTCCCTTGGGTTGAGTAGCCAGCAGAATGGCTGTCGCTAGCGCTTGCCCTGGATGGTCGGTGGAATCCCAGAGGTTGGTGTAGGCTGCCAGGTAGCCGTCGTGCTTGGCTGCGGGAAGCAAGTCGTGCTTTAGAAATTCGCTTTTGCCCATGCGACGACGTGCAAATAAGCCGCGTGCCGAAGTCAACCCGAGATCAAAACTCCGCAGATAGGATTGCGCGAGGTCGGGACGAGGAAAGTGCCAAGGGTCAGTAAGTGCGCTCATCGACATATTCTGACATATTTTTGTCAATTGACAAGATCATGTCGTAATCTGTCGATATCACATGAAACAACCGATCTGGATCAGAATAACGACCCGGAAGCGGCGCAGCGCGGCAGGAATCTCGATGCATGGCAAGCGGCTTGAACCCCACGAGCTCGACAAGATCGCCACTGCGACGCTCTCGTACTATGAGCAGCGCGCTGAGGACTTTCGCGCCGGTACGCGAGATCACGATGTCAGCCAGAACATCGCCGCGCTATTGCGGCATATCGACGGCGAGTCGCCTTTCGTGATTCTCGATTTTGGCTGTGGGCCAGGGCGCGACCTCAAAACTTTTGCGGGATTGGGTCACACGGCTATCGGGCTGGAGGGAGCAGCCCGCTTTGCTGCCATGGCGCGCGCCGACACCGGTTGCGAGGTATGGGAGCAGAACTTCCACAGGCTCGACCTGCCGGGTGAGCGCTTCGACGGCATCTTCGCGAACGCTTCGCTCTTTCATGTGCCGTCCCAAGAATTGCCTCGCGTGTTGCGACAGCTGCACGTCGCACTGAAGCCGGGGGGCGTGCTGCTCAGCTCCAATCCGCACGGCCGCAACGAGGAAGGTTGGAACCGCGGGCGCTACGGCGCTTACCACGATCTTGAAGCCTGGCGTCGCTACATGCTTGATGCGGCGTTCATAGAGCTCGAATATTACTATCGGCCGACGGGATTACCCCGCGAACAGCAGCCGTGGCTGGCGAGTGTGTGGCGCAGGCCGCCTCCAAAGGAGATCGGTACCGCCTGAGTTCCATGGACCGAGCAGCCGTGCCCCAATGAACGTCGTCGCGCCGCTCAATGAGCAGCGACTTCCACGCGGCAATCGTTGTAGCAGGCGCCCTCGGCGAGGTCGGCTTTGTGCGTGGGAGCCAAGGCCGATACCGTCTGTCCGTTCGGGCTCGTCCGAAGCCACGCGCCCTTCTCCGAACTCATCACTCCAGGCCGAACGGCATCGGTGATCCGGAGCCGCAAATACACCTCACCCAGGTCATTGAACACCTTGACCGTGATCCCGTCAGTCAAACCGCGAGGGGCCGCGTCCGCGGGGTTCATCTCGAGGGCCGGTATGCCGCCATTTAGGCCTAAGCCGCCGAAGGTGGAGGTGATCCGCTGATCGGAGGCGGGTGTGATCAACGTGAGCGGATAGGGCGACACCAGTGGCTTGTAGCCCGGAAGGGCCGCGTCGTAGCGGGCGCCGAGGTCCGACGATTCCAGCTCGATCTTTCCGCTTGCAGTTCGCGGCAAAACGTTGTGGAAGAGCACCGGCTCCTCGCCGTCGAACTCCATCTTGATCGCACGATCGATGGGAATTTGACTCGCACGCAAGCCTTGCATACGCGGGTCGCCGCAATTCAACGCGGCGTCCATGAGCTCGGCGTCATCCTGCGTGAACGCCGGATCGGTAAATCCGAACCTGGCGGCAAGACGGCGAAAGATCTCCGTATTCGGCAGACTCTCACCCACGGGCGCGATGATCGGCTCGGCACGCTGCAAATACTGCTGGCCGTAAGCCGCGAAAACATCCGCATGTTCGAAGTGCGTGCACGCCGGCAACACCACGTCCGCATAAGCCATGGTGTCCGTCATCGCCACTTCGATACCGACGGTGAACAAATCCTCGCGCGCAAGCCCCCGCTTCATGCGATTTTGGTCCGGATGCACGATCAGTGGATTGTGGTTGTAAACGAACAGCGCCTGCAGCGGCGGATTCAAGCTCTCATCCAGCAGCAATTTTCCCACGTCGATGATGTTGAAGGTTCGCGTCTGAGGGGGTACGAAGTCCGGGCGGGTCAGTTTGTCGATGGTCTTCGGAAAGGAATGCCCGGCGCCGCCCACGAGGCCGCCGCCCGCGACGCCGAACTTGCCGGCCAGCGCCGGTAGGGCGGCGATTGCACGAAGCCCCGAGCCGCCATTCTGATTGCGCTCCAAACCATTTCCCCATGCAATGACCGCAGGCGAGGTCTGGTCATACCAGGATGCCAAGGTTCGGATATCGTCCGCCGGAATCCCGCAGATTTCCGCGGCGCGTTCCGGAGGGTAGGCGCGTGCCGCTTTCATGAAAGCCTCGAAGCCCAGAACGTTCCCTTCGATAAAGCGCCGATCGAGACCATCGCGTCGTTCCAACTCGACCGCCATCGCCCAGGCCAGCACCACGTCCGTCCCGGGTCGCACCGGCAGATGCAAATGCGCCTGTTCAGCGACCTTGACGCGCCGTGGATCAATGACGACGAGCTTTGCACCGTTGCGCTTGGCCGCATTGATTTGCCGCATGAGGTGCAGATTGCAGCTCGTGGCGTTGTTGCCCCAAACGATGATGAGCTTTGCCTGGCTCACCTGCTGCAGCGGCGCGCCCGGGGTTGCGCCGAAGGTTCCTGAGTACGCTGCGCTGCGGATGCCGCCACAGAGCGGACTTCGGCTCAATAGCGACGCGCCGATCTTGTGAAAAAAACGCAGCGACATGGAATCGCCCGCCAACATCCCGTGAGGACCGGCGTAGTTGAGCGGTAGGAGAGCTTGCGGGCCATACCGCGCGATGACATCCGAGACGCGGGAGTGAACGGTGTCCAGCGCTTCTTCCCAGGAGATTCTGGCGAAGCGTACATCGCCCTTGGCGCCGATGCGCTTCAGCGGATGACGCAACCGATTCGGACCATGGACAAATTCGGGATATAGATTCGCGACCTTGGCGCAAACGGCCCCATGGGTGATGGGGTTGACCTTCGAGCCCCTGACCGAGACAACCTTGTCGCCGGCAACCATTACGCTGAGGCTGCAGGTGTCGGGGCAGTCGAGCGGGCAAACACTGGCACGTTCCACTTTCACGATGGCTTCACTCCGTTATGCGACGGTGTGCCAGCCTACCCCAACCCGGCGGGGACTCATAGCCGGCGCCGGATTGGCATCGGCACGGCTCATCGCCCTGGACTAACAGCGAGAGGGGCGACTAAGCATTGCGCCGGTAATACCCTTGCTGCATCCTAAGGTCCGACGAACAATCGCTGTTCACGGGGCCGCTGACGACCGAGTTGAACGCCTCGGCTTATTTCCACAACGCGAGTCCCGGCCCATGACCGAGTCCAGGAGAGCGATCTTTCTCAGCTATGCATCGCAAGATGCCGAGGCTGCGCGGCACATTGTCGACACGCTTCGATCCGCCGGCATCGAGGTTTGGTTCGACCAGAGCGAGCTGCGCGGCGGCGATGCCTGGGATCGCCAGATCTCCAAGCAGATCCGCGAGTGTGCCTTGTTCATCGCGCTAGTCTCGGCGCACACCGATGCCCGAGCCGAGGGGTACTTCCGCCGCGAGTGGCGCATCGCGGTAGATCGCACACGCGACATGGCCGACGATGAGGCGTTCCTGCTGCCCATCGTCATCGATGACACGCCTGACGCCACCGCCCGGGTGCCGGACAAATTCCGGGAGGTGCAGTGGACACGCCTGCCTGGCGGAGTCGCTCCAGAGGCCTTCGCCGAGCGCCTAGAGCGGCTGCTGGCGCCCCATGAGCACGACGCGCCGACTTCCACACGGCCGCTAGCCGGCGCAGTGCCGGTCACCGATGGCCTTCGCGACAGCAGTTCCTCCGCGTACAGACCTGCCAAGGGGAAGTTCGCGGCGACCTGGCGGTCGAGACCTGTGCTGCTGCTGGCTGCGGCGGTCGTCATCGCGTTCGCTTACTTTCTGGTCGATAGGATCGTACTGTCGAAGCGCGTCACGGAGGCGGCAAAGCCGTCAGCGCCGTTGGCTCGAGAAGTGTCGCCGGGACCGATCCTCTCTATTGCTATCCCGGAGAAGTCCATTGCGGTGCTGCCCTTCGTCGACATGAGCGAGAAGAAGGATCAGGAGTACTTCTCCGACGGTCTGGCGGAAGAACTCCTCGACCTCCTCGCACAGGTGCCGGACCTGCGCGTCCCAGCCCGCACGTCGTCCTTCTACTTCAAGGGAAAATCTGACGACATTGCGAGCATCGCCCAGAAGCTGCGTGTCGCTCACGTCCTCGAGGGCAGCGTGCGCAAGGCGGGCAACACAATTCGGGTGACCGCACAGCTCATCCGCGCCGACAATGGTTACCACCTCTGGTCGAAAACCTACGATCGCGGCATCAAGGACATCTTCAAAGTTCAGGACGAGATTGCGGCAGCCGTCGTCGATGCGCTGAAGGCGCGGCTACTGCCGGCGCAGCAGATTTCGAGCCGGCATCGCACCGACAACACGGAGGCATATACCGAGTATCTGCTCGGCACTCAGTTTCGGGCGCGCGACACGCCCGCAGCGAATCGGCAGGCCCTCGCTGCCTACCAGAAGGCGGTGGCGTTGGATCCTGGCTATGCAGCCGCCTATAGCGGGATTTCCGGCGCGGAATGGCGCATTGCCGACCAGTCGATCGGCGAAGCGGCCGCGTACCAGCGCGCAGGGGCCGCCGCGGAGAAGGCAATCGCGCTGGCGCCGGATTCGCCGGAGGGCTATTGGGCGCGAGGTCTGTTGCGAAACAGCTACGACTTCGACTGGCACGGCGCCGACGTCGATTTTCAGAAGGCGTTGGCGCTTGATGCGAACTTTGTTCCAGCCTACGTGGACTATGCCTACCTGCTCGCGACCCTCGGGCGTTCGGCGGACGCGATCGCATTGCTCCACAAGTCGCTCGCTCTCGACCCGCTGTCGGTGCCGGCGTGGCACGCGCTCGCTCTTCTGCTGGTGAACACCGGACAGTTAAGTGATGCCCGCGCGGCTGCCCGCCGCTTGGCTGATGTCAATCCTGGCGGAAATAACGGGGTCTTTGGCGCCGACGCCGATCTTTTTGACGCACGGACTCGGGAAGCGCTGGAGGGGTATCGGCGAGAACTGGGCCCACTAGGGTTGATGGGCGAAGCAATGGCCGAGCACACGCTCGGCAACGCGGCAGAATCGCAACGAGCGCTCGATAAACTCATCGAGACGGCGGCTGATTCGATGGGCTACCAGATCGCCGACGTTTACGCCTGGCGCCGCGAGAACGACAAAGCCTTCGAATGGCTCGAGCGGTCTTACCAACGGCACGACGGTGGCTTGGGCTATGTGACGTACGATCGATACCTCGCGAACCTGCGTACCGATCCGCGTTACATGGCGCTTCTTCGTAAGCTCAAGCTGTCGGAGTAAGTTGATTACGATCGAGTCTCAGCGTGAAACTGCCGCGGCACGACGACGCCAACCGGTGCCGCGATCCAGAGCGGAGTTCGCATTTCGTGGTGAATGCGGCAGCTTTATCTGTTGACACTGGCGGCAGGGATGGAAGATACATGCTGTTGGTCGGCCACTGCTCTAGCGCGAGATACCAAAGAAGAAGACTTCGTTAAACGGCAGCGAACTGGCCGATATGCTTTTCCAAGGTGAGGAACTGAGGTCACCGAGGGGTGCATCGCGACCCCAAGGCTGTAGCAATGATCGAGCACATCAGCATCCCGGGCGGCGCTGGTTGGTTCAATCCAGCGCTGCGCCGCTCGCCATGCCAGAGCGTTGCGTTCAACTTCACCAGGGTCCTCTCGAATGTTGCTTCCGCGGGACTAGCCCGGCTCACGCAGCATGATTAGCAGATCGAGTGGATCGGGCTCGGTGACACCCAGCACCGTGAGAATGGCGTGGGCCTGGCCGCGGTGGTGCGCCTCGTGATTGAAGAGATGGGCGAGTATTTCCCGACGACGTTGCCTTTGAGGCGTGCCATTGAGTGTTCGATACTCCAATGCTTCCTCGAAGGCAGGTTCTTCCAGCCCCTGCAGGAACCCAATGATTCGGCTGTCCTCTTCCACTCTCGCAGCGTGCAGCGACGGTAGATCATCGAACAATATCGCATTGAGTTTATCCCGGTGGTCGCCCACTCCGGTCAGGCGGCGCATCCAGATACGATCTGCGGCTAGTAGATGGTTGAGGGTGCCGTGAAGACTCTTGAAATACGCGCCGACCTCCTTGCGATACAGCGCGTCCTGCAACGCGCCGGCCATCCGAAATAATCGCGCATTGGCCCAGGCGTTGTACGTCGCCATCATCACAAAATGCGTCTTCATTTGAAGTCCTCGGTACGCTGCTCGCGAACGTCAGCTTACGGCAAACGCTTCCCAGGTTCCGCATCACGCAATTTATCCAGCCCGACGATCGCAGCATGCTGCAGCAGCATGATCGTCTTGCCGTCTTGGATCGCGCCCGTGGCAATCATCTGCAGCGCGTCTGCCAGGGGACATTCGATCACCTCTATGTCCTCGCCCTCGGTAACGTCACCGCCGCCGGCGGATACCTGGTCCTGCATGTCGTACTCCGCAACAAAGAAATGCAGCTTCTCCGTGACGGATCCCGGGCTCATGTAGGCCTCAAGGATCTTGCGCGGTGATCGCACCGCAAATCCCGTCTCTTCCTCCGCTTCACGACGGATGCAAGTGGTCGGATCCTCGCCATCGAGCAGCCCGGCGCAGGCTTCGATCAGCAATCCATCGGGGCAACCGTTCACGTAGGCGGGAAAGCGAAATTGCCGGGTCAACACCACCGTTGCACGATCCACATTGAACAGCAACAGCACGGCGCCGTTTCCCCTGTCATAGGTTTCCCGGTTCTGCTTTCGCCACCGGCCATCCCGACATCGGTACTCGAAGGTCGTCTTCTTGAGAATGTACCAGTCATCGGAGAGAAGGCGCTCCTCGATGATGCGTACTCGATCGCTTGCCGGCGCCGCCGCAGCTCCGCTCATCGGCGTGATCCTGTCTTGCTCAGGCAGGGGTTTGGACAAGTCGGCGGGCGGTGATCTGGTCATGGCATAAACGTGCAGAGTCGTGCAATATCGTGCAATACTAGGATTGTGATGAACGTTTGGCAAGGCAAATTTTGCGAGCTCGACCGCTTGAGGCGATACAGCCCCAGGCTGCCGGAAAAAGCCGAGGATTTGTAGAGATTATGCTGACCAGTCAACGCAAAAAACTGCTTCTGACTCGCTTAACTGCAGAGGGCCAAATCGTTGCAAGGGACCTGGCATTTGAGCTAAGAATCTCCGAGGACACGATTCGTCGAGACCTGCGCGATCTTGCACGTGAGGGCAAACTGCAACGTGTCCACGGGGGTGCATTGCCAGCCTCTGCTGCGGTCGGCGACCTGCAAATTCGGGAGCAGGTATCCCCCAAGGATAAGATCGAGCTTGGCGGCATGGGCGCTTCGATGATTCGACCCAACCAGGTCGTTATCCTGGATGGCGGCACCACCGCTCTACAGGTGGCGCGTCAACTAGCCCCGAACCTGCGCGCCACGATCGTCACGCACAGCCCTACGGTAGCTGTGGAAGCGGCCAAACATCAGCACGTGGACATCATCATGTTGGGAGGCCGCCTGTTCCGGCACTCGATGGTCAATGTGGGGGCGGCTGTGATCGACGCGGCCTCGCGTCTCCGCGCCGATATTTACTTCATGGGCGTCACCGGCGTGCATCCCGACGCTGGTCTCAGCACGGGCGACGCCGAAGAGGCGGCGGTCAAGCGTGCACTGCATGAGCGTGCCGCCGAAACTGTTGTTCTCGCATCGGCGGAGAAACTCATGGCGGCCTCACCATTTCTGGTCACTGCGTTCGCAGAAATAAGCCTGCTGGTGGTTCCGATGAAAACCCCGGACCGCCTTGTTCGTGCGTTGCGCATCGGCGGTGTCAAGGTTGAGCGGGCCCGAAGACCAACGAGGGCGGTGAACGTCCGCTAACCGTCAGATCGCGGCGAGCGCCTGATCCAGATCCGCTATCAAATCCGCCGGGTCTTCGATGCCGACCGAGTATCGAATCAACGTCTCCGGTATGCCCGCACGCGCGCGCTCCTCCGCGGTCAATTCGACGTGGCTCGTCACCGACGGCGGTCCGGCAGTGGTTGCAACGCCGCCGAGATGGGCGGCCCGCTGGGCGAGGCGCAGGCCGTTCAGAACGGCGCGAAGATCCGCAAAATCGCCGCGCGGAACGAAGGAGAGAACACCGCCAAACCCTCTCATTTGCCGCCGGGCGATCGCATGGCCGGGGTGGTCGGCGAGTCCGGGGTAGTACACGTCCGCGATCTTCGGGTGGCCGGCCAGATACTCGGCGATCGCCAGTGCATTGGCGTTGTGGCGCGCCATCCGCAGCGCCAGCGTCTTCATGCCTCGGAGAATCGAATAGGCCGCCTCCGCGTGCAGGGTCGCTCCCGCAATCTCGAGAAAGCGATGCACCTTCTTGATGAGATCGGCCCGGCCGGACACCAGGCCGCCGAGAACATCGGAATGTCCGGCGAGGAACTTTGTGGCGCTGTAGACGATGAGATCGCTGCCGAGCGCTGCGGGCAGCTGATTCATCGGTGTGGCGAAGGTGTTGTCGGTGACGACGATGGTGCCCTGACGCCTTGCCGCCCGGCACAGCCGCTCGATGTCGATGATCTTCAGCGTGGGATTGGTCGGAGTCTCGAGATACAGGAGCTTGCAACCGCGAGCGAGTTCCGACTCGATCTGGCCATGATCGGTGGTGTCGCACAGGCACACGTCGATGGCAAATCTGGGGAGGAATTCCTCGAACAACACGTTCGTGCCGCCATAGGAATCCCTGATGCTGACCACTCGATCGCCGGGTGAGAGCAGCGCGAAGAAGGTGGAGCTGATGGCGGCCATGCCGGTCGCGAAACCCACGGCGGCCTCGGTCCCGTCAAGCGCCGCAATCTTCCTTTCGAGAACCTCCAGAGTCGGATTGCTGTTGCGCGAATAAATATGGCCCGCTCGTTGCCGAAGAGCGACGGCCTGCCAGGTGTCAAGATCCTCGTAGGCGAACGTCGCTGCATTCACGATCGGCACGACCGCGGCTCCATACGGGAAAGGGCCCGATTCGGCGGCCCACACGGCTTGCGTGTCCAACGACAATTCGCGCGGCTTGTCCTGACTCATGACGCTGATCCTCAAGGGGGCGCCGAGTATACCGGCCGTGAAATTCGGCGTCACCCTTGGGCGTCTTCGCGCTCAGCGATGGCTCGGTACGCGCACCACCACCGTACCCGCGATCTTGTCGTGCCATGCCTGATTGGCGTCGTCGAACGCGATCCAGATGAAACCGAGCCCGGCAACCGCCAGCGATAGAAAGCAGCCGAGTGCTCGGACGATGGCCGTCTCCCAATCGACGGCCCGCCCATCCAGCCGAACCACCTTGAGATCGAAGACAATGCCGCCGACGGTGGACCCGCGTAACTTCCACATCACCGCACCGTAGGCAGCCAGCACCAACAAGTGCAGGTGAACCACCTGGTGCAGCACGCTCACCGCAAAGCCAACCAACAAGATGTCGATAAGCAAGGCGGCCATGCGTATCCAAAAGCCGGCGCGCGGCATGGACGCGGTAGCCGGGGGTGGAGCCGGCGTGGCAGATGCGGCAGACGCTGCGGTCTGCGATTGCTCCGGGGCAGCCGGCTCCGGCTCGGCCCGGGGCGGTGCTGCTGACGTGCGTGCGGGGGCGTCTATCGATGCCGATGAGACGCCGGCCCGTGCGGGTTCGACTTTCGCGGCCTGTCGTGCCCTGCCGGCAAGTATGAGGGTATAGACGACGGCACCAAAGCCGAGAATACCAAGCAGGTTGTAGACCAGGAAACCCAGTATCGGCACGACGTACAGCGCCAGCACGACCACGCCGCCAGCGAGCACGGCGAATGCCGGATGGCCGAACTTGGATGCGGCCGGACCGGTGATCCGTCCACCGATCCAAGCCAGCATCACAGCCTTTCCGAAGAGCACGGCACATACGATCGCAGCCATTACGAACGGCACCGCCGCAATTCCGATCACGGTAACGCACAGCAGGACCAGCAATACGGGCCACAGCAGCATGGCGACGATCGCAGCGAGCAAAGTTTGACCGGGCTGTCTCTCGAAAGTTTGTACGCAGCGGTCGATTGCGGGGCGACACAAGAGCGCGAGGCACACATAGAACGCCAAAAAACCCAATGCCAAGCCCCACGCCCAAGCGAGTCCCGACACCAGTCCCAGTGGACGGCCGTACAGTAGGCAATGGGTGATCCAGGTACGCAACCCATAAAAGTCGCCGAAATCCGCGGCAAAGATGTTTTGCACCCCCCCGTGTACGATCGCGCCCGGATCACGGCGCACGATGCCGAGCACGGATACCACACTGCCGCCGATTTCCGCATGCGGTCCCAGCTCGACGTTGCCCAAGACGGCAACCGCGTCGCCGTCGACTTTGCCGTCGATGGTGGTATTGCCAAAGACGG